>TARA_R110002012_G_scaffold291891_1_pt1 | contig 31483 bp, 24 predicted proteins | sample TARA_R110002012 | Tara Oceans TARA_R110002012 (sample SAMEA4396515) | marine metagenome | biome: Westerlies Biome; feature: [DCM] deep chlorophyll maximum layer (ENVO:01000326); material: water (ENVO:00002006), including particulate matter (ENVO:01000060) such as... | depth 40 m | reverse complement strand
GTAATTAATTATGTTGATTGCTCTATATTAGAAGGTCATAGAAGTGGTGAAAGGCAGGATAAATTATTTGAAGAAGGAAAAACTAAAGTTAAGTATCCAAAAGGTAGGCACAATGCTAGCCCTTCTAGGGCTGTTGATGTGGCTCCTTATCCTATTGATTGGGATGATAGAGAACGCTTCCACTTATTTGCGGGATTCGTTTTAGGGATAGCATATAGTATGGATATATCTTTACGTTGGGGTGGAGACTGGAACCAAAATTTTGAAGTGGATGATAATCAATTTGATGATTTCCCGCATTTTGAATTAATTAACTAAGGAGAAAAGAATGGCAAGTTCGATAGCAAATCAGTTTACTGGTTTACCAATAGAGAACCTAATAGCAGCACCTTTAATGGCTGCATGTGAAGGACAAAAAGCATTAGCTCAATCTACTGCTCAATTTATATCAGAAGTTGGTATGGACAAAGATGGTAATACTAAATCAGTTGCATTTAAATATGAAGATGGTTCTGAGAGTGTTGCATTAGATGTACCACTATTATCAATTATTAATATACCTAGTTTATGTGTAGATGAAATTGATATTAATTTTGATATGGAAGTATCAACACAAACTGCAAGTAAATCATCAACAGATTCAAGTGCTGAGTTAAGCGTTAAAGCAGGATTTGGTTGTTGGAGTGCATCCTTTACAGGTAAGGTATCACATCATAGTGAAAATAGTAGAAAGTCAGATACATCTGCTAAGTACTCTGTATCAGTTAAAGGTAAGCAAGAAAAACCTGAAGGTCTTATGAAAGTATTAGATATGCTTAATAATTCTATCGGTAAACAAAAAGGTTCAGCACCTAGTGATGGACAAGGTTAAAAAGGGAAACTTTCTAGACCATTTAACAAAGGGTTTATATGATGCTGTTGTTCAAGCTCAAGCTTTAGCAGAGAATCAACATATAGAGGCTTTAAGTAAATATGTAAATGAGGATGGTACACCGAAATGCATGAAAATGGTTGTAAATGGAGAAACAATCAACGTACCGCTTGCAACACTAGCTCCACAGAGTTCTATAAAAATTAAAGAACTTACAATGGACTTAAAGGTTAGGCTTAATAAGTTTGGTAAAAGAAAGTCTAAATGCGGTGGGGGTATCTTTAGCAAGAAAGATGCAGGAGCAATAGATGCAGATTTAGGAGCATCTATCCTACCAACTAGAAACAACTACGCTAATTTAAAGGTAACTTTTGAGGGTGGTGACCCTCCAGAAGGTGTAGTAAGATTGAATAATCATTTAATCAAACAAATACCATAGGAGAATATATGCTTAAAAAACGAGCAATAGTAACACCCGATAAACATTTTCCATATGCTGATATACCTGCAATTAATGCAGTATGTAAAGCAATAGAACTTGTAGAACCTAGTATATATGTAGATTTAGGAGACACAGGTGAATGGGAGGCTTTTTCTAAACATAAATGGAGGGGTAAACAAAAACCACCATTAGAATATCTTATTGATGATTTTGACAGAGATGTTAAGAATGTTAATGCTGGAATGGATATAATAGATGAAGCATTAGATAAAGTTAATTGTAAAGAAAAACATTTCGTAGAAGGCAATCACGAACAATGGCTTAACTTTACAGTAGCAGAGCACCCTTATTTACCTCAATACTTAGTGCCTAACGCATTAAAATTAAAGGAGAGGGGTTATGTATACCACCCTAATGGAAAGTACCTAGATATAGGTAAATTAAGCTTTTATCATGGTAATCATTATGGAGGTCAATATCATACAGCTAATCATCTTAGAAAATTAGGTTGTAATATTATGTATGGACATTGGCATGATTTACAGCATATGTCTGCGACACATAAAGATGGACCAATAGGAGCTTGGAGTATAGGTTGTTTAAAAGATATGTCTCATGAAAAGAATCAATGGCTCGGTCATAGAAAAATTAATTGGGCTCATGCATTTGCAATAGTAGACTATTACGATAATGATAGATTTACTGTAGATGTAGTTCAAATAATAGATGGCAAGGCTAGAGTATGGGGTCAATTAATAGATGGTAACAAATAGGAGAAATAATGTTACAAGGAATACTTATAAAAAAGATTGTGGATATTATAATGAAACAATTTAAATTAGACGAGATAAAAAGGTATGTAGAAGAGCCAAATGAACTTGATAGACAAGTAAAATCAATGCAAAAGTCTATTAATAAATATGGTAAGTACATAGAAGAGATGGAGAAAGATATTGCTGATATTAAAGCAATTTCAAAGAAACTTAAAATAAAAAGGAGATAATGATATGATGTCATTTATAACAAGTAACTGGGAATGGATTTTACTAGGTATGTATGTAGTAGAAAAAATAGTAAAACTTAGTCCTTCTAAAAAAGATGATGTAATTTTTGATATGATACTTAAACCTATATTTGATAAATTTAAAAAATAGGAAAGTATTATGGCTAGAAAAATATGGAAGATAAGTGATTTCTCAGGAGGATTAAATAGTTATGATAATAGCTATGATATCGAATCTAGTGAATTTGCTGAGTTTCAAAATATCACATCAGTTAAACCTGGAATAGCTAAACCTTTAGGAAGTAATATAAAGGATAGTCATATTTCACCGTTATATACTCTTTTTGATTCAGAAACTTTATCTTCCATAATGCCTGGAAAAGGCTTTTTTAAAGCAAATACAAATTATACTTATCATCCTGCAGATTCAAATGAAAATCTTACAGCAACTGTAGAAGAGCTAGAGTATGCTTCTACTGGCTGGCCTGTGTATTGGGGCAGACTTTCTATAGAAAGTTTAATGTGGGTATTTGAAACTAGTATGCCAACTTCAGGCACATTAACTCTAGTTGCCCAAATAAATGGAGTTAATATAATGGAGCCTATTACAATGCTTGCAGGTAATTGGATAAGTGAATTACCAACTACAAATAAATTTGGAGAAAAATGGTTTTTACCATATAGTGCTTTTGGAGATGAAACTCAAGCAGCTTATCATTATTATCCTGATTTTTATAATTTAGGAATAGCTAATTACGCTACAAGTCTTCCTTATAATGTACATAATCTTTTTGTATTTAATCAAAATGCTTACAATAAAGATTCAGAACACCTTCATATTGCATATCAAGCTGGACATCAAAGCATGCCTCAAGCTTTAAATGGAGATGTATTGTATGGAGACATAGACTTTGAAAGTAACTTTGGAGAAAACCCTTTAGATGGCTCATATAACCAATCGGTTTTTTTTGATAGTGATTATTACCAACCTTTATTAGGTTTAGATGGGTGTTCTGCTCTTCATCCTAGTCAACTTTTAGGTGGAAATTTTTCTAGTGGAGAAAGATTTGCATTAGGACCATTTTATCTTAATAGCCCTTTATTTCAAGATGGTATTCTTGATGATGATATTTTTCAAAATGTTAATGCTTATTCAGGTGAATTATATGAATCTTTTGACGTTGGTGGCATAAGTAATGGTAATAGTTTATATCATCCAGCTCCTAATACAGATTATTTTGGACAAATAGCTTGGAATTTTTACAATAGCCTATGTGCTTCACATCATTGGAAACTTATGATAGGAAGTATTTCTCATCAAATAATTAGAGGTGTAAATAATTATGATTTTACTATAGTAACTGTAGATGATTTAACACCATCGCATACTCAATGGCAAGCAGGTCAATCACATACTAATATTACAGGCGTAAGTAATGGAGCTGGAATTGGGTTAACTGTTAATATTGCAACAGGTAGTGCAGCAGATAATAATGCAACTTTTACAATAGTTACAGGTGGAAAGGGATATGCAATAAATGAAGAAATAACTTTTACAGACCCTGGCAGTACAAGTGAAACAGCTGTTCTTATAGTTAATTCGTTAGGTGGAACTGCTCTTAATGATAGTTATGAAGCTACTTTTACTAGTGCAGAATCAAATGGAAGTGTGCCTCATTATTCAACTAATCAAGATACATCTTTTGGTTTAAGGGCTAAAACAGCGTGGGAACCTGACGACAATTTAGCACAAACTTTTTCTATAAAATTAACTTCTTCTGGTTTAGGAGATACTGGAAGTCCTGTTGATAATGGAACTCCTGCTCAAGTTGCACAATATTCATGGGTAGATTCACTTGCTAATGTAGCTATAGATATGCATCAACATACAAATTTCCTTGATATAGCTAGTGCTGATTTACATAGATTTGCAAAAGGTGAATTAATAAGAATTGATAATGAAATAATGTTAGTAGAAGGAGTAGCACCTGAGTTAAATCAATTACATGTGAGAAGAGGAAGTAATAATTACTATGGAATACCTGCATCAAGTAGAAGTGGAATGAATGACCAATTTGTAACGCATAGCAGTGGAACAGATATATATAAAGATGCATTGTCTATTTGGAACGAAAATAAATTTTCAGACAATTCTGAGTACATAGCAGACCATATACCCACAGATTTTTCTTCATATATGACAGGAACAAATGTAACTAATATGAATTTACTTTCAACTGAAGGTACAATATTATCGCAAAGTCCTACATCTAAACCACCTCATAAAAAAATAAGATTAACAGGTCAAAATATAACTAATGACGGTATAGTAATTAGATTTACATTTAATGACCCTAGTAAATATGGAATAACAGGAGTAGATTATTTCGATGCTGTAGTTCCAATGGGTAGTACAGATTCTTATTCAGAAATTATAAATATATTAGCTCCTCAAATAGGTACTATAAAAGTAAGTTCAGGAGATAGCCCTTATGTTGGTGTTACTAATTTAGCTATGGGTTATAATGGAGGAGGTACTGATTCAGGTCTTCCTGGAGGTGGTTTTGGAGATATTTATTTTACTGCTGTAGATACTTCAAAAACTATGGTTATAAATAGTAACGCATATACATTGTCTCCAGCTGTACCTGAAAGTCAAAGAGTTAATACTTTAGAAACAGTAACAATAACAAGTGGAATGGATGATTTTTCTGTTGGAGATTATGTTTGTTGGCAAAAAAGTGATGCACAAGCAGTCTCCTCTTCTTCTCCAGGAATTAAAGAATTAGCTATAATAAGGTCAAAAAGTGGTGCAGGTTCTTCAGGTACAATAGTTATAGATAGAGCTGCAACTGGATTGCCAAGTTCAGATGGATTTGTTGCAGGAAATGTATTTACTAAATGCAGAACTGGTGTAGGATATGAGTTTAGTATTACTTGCGAGATAATTCCTGGTTCATCTGTATATAATGAATTAGATTATAGAGGTGACGATGAAATATTTACACTTCTTTCAAAATCTGGAGAAACAGCTAATCAATTATTACCCTCTCAGCAAATTGGTAAAAAAGTTGAATTAAATGTATTTTCTAAATCTTTAGGTACTTGGGTAATAACAGATTCAAATACTGGTTATAATTTAAATGAAGAATTAAATTGGGTATATGGGGACTATAAAGAAGATGATACTAATCCTTTAATTTGGAATGAATCAGACGGAATTAGATTATGTGAAACAAATTTCAGTTTACCTAATAAAAATAAAATATATACATATATAAATATATCTAATTACTTTCAAGATTTACCTAATTCTTCAACTACACACTCTACATATAATTGGCCAAATTCTATTAAAATAAATGGATGGATGTTAGAAAATAGTGAAATTAAATGGGATTATAGTGTTCTTGACGATAATTCTGATGGCGATGATGATGATAGTGATGTTGCTAATGAAGCAGATAATGATACTTCAGTTAGAGGTTTATCTGTAAGTAATGACGCTGCTGCTCTTGCTGCAAATATACATGGTATGACAGGTAATATTAGTGATGATTTTGCAAGAATGTATTTATCTATTGTTAAAACAAGTGGTGGTTCTTCTGGTATAGACTGGGGCGGTTATTGTAAATTTTATGCTACAGCAGTTTATAAAGATGGTAGCGAGACATTACCTATACATAAGTTTGATACAGATATAGATTTTGGAGAACTTGGAACAGAAAGTTTACAAATAAGTGTTTATTTTAGACCTTCAGATGCTTCAGGAAATCTTGCATTTAATGATAAACGTATAACAGGTATTAGATTATACTATACTCATGAAAATGATAGTTTTGTTTCATATAATAGAATAGGTACAATAGATTTTACATATGGATTTTTAAAATCTGAAAATATAAGAAGTTCAGATGATACTATAGGAAGAAATTCTAATTTTGTTTGGAAAGACTATGCTGTTACTGGAAGTACTAATGCATTATATCTATACAATATTTCTGGAGATAATGCTGTAATTCAATTTGATTCTATGCCTGTAGAAGATACATATGAAATGGAAAATTTATTCCATCCTTCTGATGCTAATAGTCTTAATGCTAGATATAAAGCAATAACAATAGCAGGTGGTAGAAGTTTTATAGGAAATATATCTATTAATGATGGTTATAATGATAGATTGCTTAACGATACAATTATTGTTAGTCCTTTTGGTAAGTATGATGTTCATCCTTATCCTGGAAATAGAATAACATTTGATATATCTGATGGTGATGAAATAATTGCATTAGCATCAATTGGAGAAAAAGTATTAGAATTTAAAAAAAGAACATTATATATATTAGATATTTCTACAAATATAGCAAGTCAGTTTTCTCTTGATAGCAAACATAAATTTAAGGGAATAATGAATAACAATCATTTTTGTTATGCTGATAATTCAGTATTTTGGTTTAATCATAATTCTGCATATTTGTATGATGGAGAAGAAATGAAAGATTTATTTGTTAAAGGTGGAGAAATAGACGAAGATAATAATAGCAGAATAAGTAATTTAGAATGGAATAATTTTATTTCAGAAGAATCTATGTGTGGCTTTAATCCAACATCAAAAGAAATATTTGTGATAAAAAGTAATATACATTATAAAGATAGGTCTTTAGGAGATTGTTATGTTTATAATATAATATCAGATTCTTGGTCTTTTGGTAAAGAAAAGTTTTGGTGTGGAAAAGGTGATGATTTAACATTTAATACAACTACACCTACACCAAATACAGCATGGGCAGCTAATCAATTAGGTGACCATTATATATATTCATCAGGTACAAGTGGAAATGGGACAGGTATAATTATTACTGCTACTACTAATCATTTAGGAAATCCTACAGTTACTTTAGTTAATGCTGGTTCAGGATATAAAAAAGGTGATAGTATATTATTTTATGACCCTGAATTTATTTTAACTGGAAATCCACAAACTGTACCTTCTATAGAGCTTGTAGTAAACAATGAGCAAAAACCAAAGTTTATAACTAATATAATAAATTTTGGAGATAGACAAACTTTAGGATTTTTAACTTCTGGTAATGGTGGAGATGCTCCTGGTCCTGATGGTGACGGGAGTCCTGTATAATGTCTGTTACAGGAACTATATTAAGAAGTTGGGATTCAGAATCTTACAATACTGAGAATTTTATTTTAACTACAAAATTTACAGATTTAGGTAGTCCTGATACATTTAAAAAAGTTTATGGTTTTTATTGCAATATTAGTTTTGACCCTTTAGTTAAGCCAGATGGTCCAATTTATTATAACTTTACTTTATGTTATAGAAAATATCCTAAAGATGAATGGCGTTATTTAGGAGATATTGCAGGAGGAGGTAATGCAGAAAATGGAGTCTTTAATTTAGGTGAAGCATTAAACACCACAAAAAAATTAGAATCTGGAAATTATTTTAATGTTAAAAATATTCAATTACAATTAAAAGGTACTGCAGTAAGTGGAGGTTTTGGAGTTAATGATTTTGGTATAATTTATAGAAGTATAAGAGAAACATCTACTGAGGAACATGATGAAAGCTAAATATAATAATAATATATCTATAGGTAATAACTATCCTAATAAAAGAGAAGGTAAAGATGGCGATATTACTATAAGACAATTAAAAGGAAAAGGTTTATTTTTATTTTGCAAATTTAATAATATATGGCATTCAACAAGATTGTCTGTAAAGAATCCTAAAACAGTTGAAGATAAAGAATCTGTCATTGTTCCAGTAGGAAGGAAGCCTGGAAAAAAAGGAGAGATAACTTTAGATACTTCTGGTAAAACTCATGTGTCAAAAGGTTCTGGAGTAAATAAACAAATACTTGCAATAAATAGTTCTAAAGTTCTTGATTCAGAAGAAATTGTATTAAGTAGAGCTAAAGATAGTGGTAGTGCAGGTACTGAAGATTTTTTAATTAAAAATACAGGTTCAGGAAGAGCTTATATACATATTCAAACTAGTGATGCTGATGCAGACCCTTATTTATTATTATCATATAGAACACTAGAAACAGGTGTATTAAAGCAATGGGCTATAGGAATGGATAATAATCAAAGTGATAAATTAAAATTTTGTCATAAAACTTCAGGCACATCTCCATTAACTCCGTCAACAACTGAAGCTACTGAAATAGAAATGACATTAGATGGTAGTGGTAATTTAGATATAGGAGGTGCATTAGATATTAGTAATGTAGCAGAAATTGGTTCTGATACTGATAAATTTTTAATGCTAGATAGTGAAACAGTTAAGTATGTGTCAGGAACTAATTTATTAAATTATATAGGAGCTCAAGCAACAGTTACAGCTGGTACTAATTGTACATTTGCAGGAGCTACATTAAATGTAGATGATGCATTTATTACAAATGCTGGCGATGATACAATGTCAGGTACATTAACAATCAACAAAGACTCTTCAGCTACATCAACAGTTTCTAATTATGGACAAAAAATTGATTTAGACCATACAGGAAATACAGGAGCAGGTCAAGTTATAACTAACTATGGGTTAGATGTAGATTTAGATTTTACAGGAGCAAATGCTACAGGAGGCAATACAAATAATTTTGGAATTAATTTAGCATTAAACTCAGAATCAGGTAGTCATTCTGCTGCTAGTGGTATTGATAATACTGCAATAAAAGCAGTTTTAACAGGAGATACTGATACAGGTGATACTACTCAAGTAGGATATGATTTAACAATTACAGGTGGAGATACAGGTTCTCAAACAGGATTATTAGTTAATACTGATGATGGCTCTACAGATTTAAAAATAGTTAGTTCAGCAGATACTGCTGATTACTTTAGTATTGCTACTACTGCTAATGGAGCAACTACATTAACAACTGTAGATGGTGGTGCTACTGCAGCAAATCTAACAGCAAATATAGATGGTTCTGTTGAAATTAATGGAGCAACAACAGTAGAATTAGAAGCAGAGGGAACAGATTTAAAAGTAATTAGTGCAAGAGATACATATGTTGATTCAGCAAGAAACATTCTTTTAGATGCAGCGACAGATATTATTTTTCAATCAGGAGGAACTACTAAAGGGTCTTTTGAAGATGCGTCATTATTTTTAAAAGAGAAAGCAGATGCTCATGCTGATACAGCGGGTTATGGACAATTATGGGTTCATGATGATGCACCTAGTAATCTTTATTTTACAGACGACACAGGTCAGGATATACAAATAACTAGTAATGGAGTAATAGCTAATCAAAAATGGACTAATACATCTGGAGGATATAAAACAAATAATAATAGTGCAAGTTTTTACTATTTTCAATATTATCCAAATTATCATTTATGGGGCAACGCTGACTCATCTCCTACAACTATAAGTTATTCTGATGCATATTCTTATACTTTTTGTGCACCAGCTGATGGTCTTTTAACTAATATAAGAGTAACATTAAGAGCCTTTGATACAGGACTAACTGACCCTGTTAAATTTTATGTTTATAAAGGGCTTCCAGGAAATGATGTTACATCTACATCTTTAACTTTAATAGGAACAACTGGAGCTATTACCCCTGTTGCATTAAGACAAATGTATTTAAGCACAGATATATCATCTAGTAATGATTTTAATGCTGGAGATAAATTATGGGTAATGTATAAAAAAGATTCAACAAGCGGTAATCAAGATTTATATTTTTCAGTATCAATAAGCGGAGTGTACACATAATGGAAAAACTAGACATTGAAGATTTATTCGGAGAACATGAAAATGGTAGACCAAAAGACCCGATAGAAGAGTTGTTAACTAAAATAAACGAAATTATAGATTGGATAAATAGCCAGTGATAATTATATTTAAGAGATAAAAAGGACAAGGATTTAATACTATGGGTATAAAATATTTAACACCAACAGGAAATACATCTCCTCAAAGAAGACAGTTAAGGTATGAACCAACTGAGCCTGAAATTTCACAAACACAAGTATTAGCGGCTGCTATACCTGCTGGAGTTAGTGCAACTAAATTTTATAATAATCTTCAAAATAAAAAACTAACAGATTCAAGACTTTTACAAAATGCTAGTTTAAGATTTGACAGTGGTAAAGTTACTAATACAGGCCTGCCTATAATGGATGATATATTTGTACCTGATACAGACCAAGGATTTGTTAAAGGCTTTACAAATAAATGGTCTAAAAGATTAAAAGTTAATCCTGATTTTATTTCTGATTCAAGATTAGGTCTTCCAGATAAACCTACATATCAATCTATAGATGATTTTGGTTCTACTGCAGAATGGACTGAAGCTAATAAAGAGTATACAAACTGGATTACAAATCGTCAAGAAAAATTAAATGAAAAATATTCTGAATTAGAAGGCATACTTAAAGATAGAAATATTTCTGAAAAAAATATAAATAACATATTAAAACAAAGTGGTAAAACTCCTACTGCTCCTGGAACAAAATCAATTCCTATTGAAATAGATGGTGAAATTTTTGATGAAGATATTATAATGGATAATATTGATATGCCTGACTTAGGAAGTTTTTCTGAACAAGAGTACGCAGATTTTAAATTACAGCAAGCTAGAGATAAATTTAACTTTAGTCCAGATGATATAGTAGATGCTTCTAAAATTAAAAAAGATACAGTGTCTCTTGAAATGCCTGAAAGGATGGAACAACAAACAATAGATTCTCTTAATTCTTTAGGTGCAGAAAACAGAGCTAGAAAAGAAATATTAGAATTAGGACAAGGAGATTCTATTTTAGGTAGTAAGCTTTATAGAGAAAAATATGGAATAACTGATGTTAATCCTTTTATGCAAAGAAGTTTAGATAGAGCTAATTTACCATCTTTCAATAGAGGAGAGATATCAACAAATTTAAAAGAAAGAATAAGAAGAGGTAGCCCTTTACAAGGAACAAAGTATGGTAGTCCTTCTGGAGTAGGAAGCTTTGATGAAAGAATGTCTGCATATAAAGAATTTCAAGATACAAAAAGATGGCAAGAAAGTGTATCTGGTGGTGGAACCTCATTTGATAGATTTAATTTAAAAAATCCTTTTGATAGAGAAGAAATGATAGAAGATTTATATGGAGGAAGACAAGCAGTTTCAGGAACTAATATATTTCAAAAAGGTAATATAAAAGCTCCTAATTTAAAAAACATGAGATTTGACCATGTATCAGGAAAGATGGTTCCTATAAAATCTAAGTTACCTGCAAATATATATATGGAACCTGGAACTGATTTAACAAGTATGGCAATACCTACTAAAGATAAAGGTGTTTTATTTAAAGATAGATTCCAAGATAGCAAGATAGGTAAGGGTTTAGATGCTATTAAAAATATAGGTAAGGGAGGATTAAAAGATTTTGTAAAAGGAAGTGATGCTGCTAAAATAGCTAAGGGTATTGGTAATATAGGTAAGGGTGGTCTTAAATCTTTATTTGCGGCAGGAACACCCGCTACAGCAACTACAGCTGCAACTGCAGCAGGTCCATTAGCAGCAATGGGTCCATTAGGTTGGACAATGTTAGCTGGAAGTTTGCTTGGTGGTAAATTATTTGATAAGAAAACATTCTTAGGAAAGATTTTTAGTGACCCTAGATTAAAAGAAAATATTAAAAAAGTAGGCATATCTCCTTCTGGAGTTAATGTGTATGAATTTAAATACAAAGGAATAGAAGGTACATATAGAGGCGTATTAGCTAATGAAGTACCTTGGGCATCATCTGAAGATAATATGGGTCATAAGATGGTAGATTACTCTAAAGTAGATGTTGATTTTAAAAAAGTAAGTTAATAGTTTAGGAGAAACAATTGATTTTTACTGATTATATCAGAAACAACGGTATGAATAAATTATCCATACTGTCAAAAAAAGATTTTGAGATTCTTGATAAAAAGGTTTTTAATGATAATGGTGTAACGTTAAAAAGCTACGTGTATAACCCTTCAAATACTGTATTAGTATTTAATAAAGGCATTGTTATATTTAGTATATACGATACTGATAATTCAGAAGGGTACAATAATGACAGAGTATGTATGCTGTATTTATTATATAAAGCAAAAGATTCTGAGATTGATTGGAGTATTGCATATGAGGAGTTTTTAAACTTTTTAAGAGTTAATAAATGTAGTAAACTTTTAATGTACACTAAAATAAAACCAGAATTTTGGAGTGATAAATATAAATTTAAATTAAAAAGATATGAAATGGAGTTAGACTTATGAAAATATATGATGAAGTAACTATAGATATGAATCCTGAATCATCAACATATGGTAAACATCTATCAGAAGAATCATATGATTATGAAGGAGATGTTGCATTAGCAGGTGGTGGTAAAGGCGATATAGATGTAAAAAGAGGAAGAGGAAGATTTAGGCCTGGGTTAATGGCATTAGGAAGAGGAGGAAGATTTCCAGGTTCAATTGAAGGTTTTGGAGGTGCTGGCATGCCAGGAGTATATGAATCACCACAAGGAAAACCAACTCCATGGACTCAGAGCCCAATAACAAAAAAACAATACGAAGGAACAGAAAGTTTTGATGCATATAAAGGTAGTAGTGGTTTAATTGGAGACGTTGGTGGAGCGGTTACCGATATTGTTGAATCAATAACTGATGATTTGTTTGGTTTTAATTTATTTCCAAAAAGTTGGGATTCAAGCCAAGGTTATGCTGCTGAAGATGCTATTGACCAAGATTTTGGAGATTATTACGCAGACTATATAGACAAAGGTGTTAGAACTCCATTAGAACAATTTAGAGGTTTTGGTTTTTCAGAAGGAACGGGAGCTTTTCAATCAGCAGCAGACTTAGGATTACCAGAAGAATTATTATCTCAAGCACCTGGCACTACTATGCCTGGTATAGATTCTCCATTAGGTGGTGGACCTCTTATTGCTAAAGGTAATGTGCCTCAATTAACTTCAATGCAAAGTGCATTAGGTAGAGCTATTGATGATGAAGCTAAAGAACAAATTAGATTAGACGAACAACTAGTTGATTTAAAAGAAGCTAAAAATATTGCTTTAACTGAACAAGATAAATTAAGAACATCTACGTTAAGAGGCTTAGCTACTGATGCAGAAAAAAGAGAAGCTAATTTAGCTGCTACTGGGTTATATGAATCTGGACCAGCAGCAAGAAGAGCTATGGGCGAAGAATATGGAGATAAAGTAAGCTTGTCTGATATTTCTGGAAAAAAACAAGAAATAGAAAAAGGCTTTCAAATGCAAAAAGAAGGTATAGAAGGAGAGAAAAGTGATGTTGCTGATGTATTAACAGAATCAAGAAGAGATTTTGGAGAAGAAGTAGGCCAAATGCTACAAGGCAGTACAGACCAAATCAATACATTGTTAACTGGATTAAAAGCAATACCTGAAGCTCATGCTGCATATGGTGGTTTATTAGCATCACAAGTAGACCCTATTTCAGGTGAAGGATGGGGACAAGGAGGAGATATTCCTGCTTACGGAGACCTTGTAGGAGCAAGAGCATCTAATTTAAAAACAGGTGGACCCACAGTAGGAGGAATGTTTACTCCAGAAGAAATACAATTACCTACAGGTAGTACTGGAAGTTTATATTCACAAGCAAGGGCAGATGTCGATGCAGCAAATGCATTCGCAAATTGGATGGGTAGTCAAGGATTTTCTGACCCATTTGCTTTTTCTACTAACATAGAAGGCTCTGAGGATGTATAATGTCGTTAGTTAGAAATATAAATAAAAGAAAGAAAAAAGGTATTAGTCGTTCTAAGAAGAATACAACTATATCTAAGAAAGCTTATTCTGCTATGAAATCAGGCTGGAAGAAAAAGAAAAGGAAAAAATAATGGCGAAATCAAAAGAAGACTTGTTAGCTATATTTAAGCTTACACAAATGGCTACAGATTTAGGTAATACATTTGCTACTATGAATAATGCTAATAATGCTATTGCATTACAGCAACAAAAAATGGACTATGCTAATCAATTAAAAAAAGAAAATGCAGCAGATACCTTAAACCTTACATCACGTAGAAATGCTAATTCAGATAAATTAAAAGAAATAAATAATTTAATTCAGGATAACTATTCTAAATTAGAAAGGTCTGATATACTTAGAAGTGATTTAGAACATGTTGGTATATTTGCTCAAACAGATGAATTTAAAAAACTTTTAGATGAAAATGAAGCTACATTAACTAAGGACCTTTCATTTACAAGTCAAACAGCTGATACTTTTGCAGAGAATCAAAATAGAATAGAATTTGAAATAGATACTAAAGAAAAAATATACAATAATTTAAATGATGTATTAGATAAATTAAGTAATAATAAAGAGCATATGATGCAAATTGGAACAGAGGCAGGGCTTAATCCTTTTTTAAAAGAATCTGAAGATATAATGGCATATGTAAACTTACCAGAGAATAGAGCTTTATTTAAAGAGAAAGATTATTTAAGAAATGAATTAGGAGATATATTAGTAGATGCAAATGGAATGCCTATTATTTCTAAAACTGGTGATGGATATACAGATAAAAATAATTACTTAGTTAAAGACTTACTACAAGAAACTAGAAGATTTCAAGGAGTTGACTATGGAAGTAAACCTACATATATACAGGCTCAAGTAGACGCTAAAACTAATATAGTTAGAAATAAAGATAAGACTAGAACTTACTTTGATGACATAGATAATTTTTTAGACCAATTAGTAAAAAGTGGAGATTATAATGAGGCTGAATTAGCTGAGATTAATTTAGGTAATTTTAAAACAAACTTTAAAGGTACTGTAGATAATTATTTAGACCCTAATGCTAATATGGTTTTAAAAGATAATCTTGGAAAATCAATTATACAATTAATAAAACAATCTGATAATTTTGATAAAATGGAATTTGCTGATGGTAGTTCTCATAAAAATCAAATCTTAGCTGCATCTGGTAGTCAAGAGCTAACAGATAATTACATAATGAAACTTATAAAAGAATCAATTGTAGGAAAAGCTCAAGTAGATGGAGATGGTGATTATATAAAAGACAATAATAGCTTTGTTTTTGGTGATGTTGATGGAGACTATTCTATGTTTAATAAAGATTATGAAGACTATGGCCCTGTATTTCAAGAAGGATTTTTTTGGAGAGATGAAGGGCTTACTGCTACAAGACGTGGAGAGCATTTTAATGATGAGCTATTAAGTAAATTGATGAAATTTTATTTACATACAGATAAAAATTTATTTGATTTAGGCTATCAAAGCTTAGGTCGTTCAATGTATTTAGACCCTACATTTAATCCAATTGGACAATAATGATATTTAAAAATTTAAAGGAATTAAGTTATGCCTCCTAACACAAATCCATTTAGAAGCCTTGGCTGGACAGATGAAGAGTGGTTAGAATTTATAGAACAAAATGCTGTAAAACCTCCACAACCAGAAGAGCCTAAAGAAGAAAATATCTATTTAGAAAATAATCCAGAGTATGGAGTAGATATTAATAAGATGGAAGCAGGTATTGAAGCTTATAAAAAAGAGCGTCCATTTTTAGGTGGAATGTTAGATTTTTTTTTACCAATAGATGACATTAAAGAATTACCTCAAGGAACTGATTTATATAGGGAAAAATTAAAAGAGGCAGATGCATTAGGTTTTGATTCAATAGAAGCTTACGAAGGATATTTAAACTTACCTGATACTAAAAAGCAACAATTATTTAATTCACTAACAGAAGACATTCCTACTAGTCAAGGTATTTCTCAAGATTATACAGGAGAAGTTTATGATTTTCAAGGAGGTATAATACCTGTAGAAAATACAGTTGATAATGTACCTGTACAATTTCCTAAAGATGCATTTAATGCTAGTGATTTATTAGCTCAATATCGTGAATCTGGTTTATTTGAAAATAAAAATGATTCTCAGTTAATGGAGATTATAAAACAGCATAATCCTCAAGCTGTTGATAGTATTCCTGATGAAGATTGGCAACCTACATATCTTGATTATGCAACAAGTTTATCTAAGAATATGATAAACAATGAATATGCTAGACTAAGATATGAAATGCCTGCAGTATGGAGTGCATGGACTGCTTCAGATGGTGGTATAGATACTGATGACGAAAGAGATAAGTTTAGAAAAAACTATGCTTATTCATTTCCAAATGCAACAAAAGAAGAAATAGAAGCTACTTTATTAAGGTTTGAAGAAGATAATACTTTAATGTTTAATTTCGCTGCTAATATGTTTAAAAAAGCAGATGAATTTAGAAGAGAGTTTGAAAGAGACAATCCAAAAGTTGCGGCTGTATTAGAATGGGAAAGAAACAACCCTAATGTTTTTGGTAAGGATGAATGGTTTAATGGAGATAGAAAAGGAGTTGGAAGATACCTTAGTTCTTTAACTATAGAAGCATTACCTAGTGTGCTTGAATCTTTAGCATCTGGTGAAGCTGTTGGTAGAGTAGCACAAGGTACAGCTTATGTATCTACTGCTGCAATTACTAAAAGTCCAGCAGCTGCAACTACTGTTAGTCAAGCTGCTTTATGGGCAGGTAGAGGACTAGGTCAATTTTCTTATGGTGCAAGCATGGAAGGTATGGGTCATATGCTTGATGCTATAAATACTCTTACTAATTATAGAGAAATTCCTCAAGGAAAACTTTTAGAGTTATTTGATAAAAAAAGAAAACAATACTCACAGTTAACAGATAGTCCTGAAAATCTTGATAACATGCTTAAAAAATATAAGCAAGATAATCTTGAAGTAATAGATGGTAAGGTATACTTTAAACCTATGTCACATGAAGAGGCTATACAAGCTTCTTGGGCTTCATCTATTCATCAAGCTCTTGTAGGTGGTGCAATTGAAACTCTTGATGTTTTTGGTGCTAAGTTTTTTAGAGCAAAACCTGGAGCTATAAAGTCAAATATATTTTGGAAAAATATTAATTATGCTGATGATGTTATAAGAGATATGGGAGTTAGATTTCCTAGAATAGCATCTACTGGAAGATTTATAAATAATAGAACTATACAACCATTAATAGTAAAAGGATTTCGTAATAATGCAACGCAAGGCGTAGAAGAAGTTTTTCAATCATATCATAATGCTGTAGTTAGAACTTACGGTGCAGGATATAACGACTTATGGAAAAAAACTTTACAACAAATAAGGCAAGGTGATAATGCTACAGGGTTAGGACTTTTTCCTTCTATAGCAAAAAAAGATAAAGATGGAAGGCCTATATTAAAATGGGATGAAACTGGAGACTGGACATCAAACGCACCTAGTTTTAGAGAAACAATTGACAATTTTATGAGTGGTTTTTTAGCAGGTAAAGCTGTTCAACCAGTAAGTGCTTTAGCAACTTATAGTGGTTTGACTGATAGATTACAAAATAGAAGTATAAGAAATAGAATTAAAAAGCAAAATAGTCATGGCTATTATGTAAAGCAAAATGAAGACGGTACATATCAACTTACTTTTGGTAGTAGTGAACCTGTTAAGTCATATACAATAGAAGATGGCAAACAAGTTATTAAAGATACAGGACAATCTAAACTTAAAGAAGTAGCAATAACAGAAGAAGGTACTCTTAATCCTGCCGATGGTTCTACAGAAAATACTATTCATACTAATATTAAAGATGCTAATGAACAAGCTATAAGATTTAATCAGCAACTATATGAACAAAGTGATAAGTTTTTAGCATGGGATAATAGAAGTTATTATAATGGTGATGTTGAAATTGTAATAGACAAAGAAAATAATAAAGCTAGTATTGTTCTTCTTGATAGTGAAAGCAACCAAGTTGAAGAACTTGGAATTTATGATTTAAAGAAAAATGGAAAACCTAATTGGAAAACAAAAAGAGCTTTAAAGAAATATAAAAATGATGTGCAAACAATTACAAACTTAGTTGATAAAGTTGGTGGTTTAGAAAAATTAGGACTTGACCCTGACATTATTAATTACGAAGAACAAGCTACTGTTGCTTTAAATAATATAAATAATAAAATAATAGCAAATGAAGCTGTAGACGGAAAAGGTTTTGAAACATCTAGTGACATAGATAGTTCTACAGCAAGTGATAATGATGTAAACTCTGGAGTACAACCAAGCAATAAGCCTGTTAAGAATTATAGTAATCGTACTATACTTGTTGGTATTAATGCATTTATGGGTGGCACTCCGTCATCTAAGAAAAAAGGATATACACAAACAGACTTAACTCAAGAAGACAAAGATATTATAGACGACTTAGAACAGTCAGGAGCTTTTGCTGAAAACCCAAATATAATATTAGATATGATTGAAGAGTATGAAGGAGATGCTGCTCAATTATTTAAAGATGAAAACTTAAGCTTAGAAGAATTTAAAAAAGAGTATAGCTTCCAATGGGGTGATGATAGCCCTGAAAGTGTTCAAAGGCTAAATGATATATTTCAAGGTCCTGAAATAGATACTAAAGAAGATATTGAAACTAAAGAAGATATTGAAACAGAAGAAACTCAAATAGAAGCAGTATCAACTCCTATTACTGTAGATACTAAAGAAGACGTAGATATTAAAGAGGATGTAGATGAAGGTCCACAAGCTGTTGAATATGATTCTGTTATTGATAAAGGTGATGATACAAAAATACTTCCTCCAGATATAAAAGACTATACTGATGAACAATTAGAGTCTGAAAAAAATAAAAATCAAACTATATTAGATAGTGATAAAATGAATGTATCTAAATTAGATTCTGATTTTGCTGAGTTAAAATTAGACAGTATAAAACAAGAAATAAAAAGAAGAACAAAATTAGAGCAAGATAAATCTGATGCACTTAAACCACCAAGAGTTACAGTTCCTATAGAAAGTGATACAGAAGTATTTGATGTAGATATTAAGATAGATGAAACTAAAACAGACGAAGTTATAAAACTTACACCTAAAGAAGCATCTACAATACTTTCCGATAAAGCTAAAAAAGTATGGGAAGAAGACAATACTTCTACTTCATATAATTATACTAGCAGACAAGATAGAAATGATGTAAAGAAAATATATGAATATTTATTAAGAGAAGGTAGACAAAAAGATGCAGAAATAATTATAAATGAAAATATATATGAAGACGATAATAAAACTTTAGCTAAAGATAAAGGTGGCAAAGATTTTGATAAGTTAAAATTAGAGTTAGCAGAAGTTAAAAACTCAATATATGGAAAGCAACCTGACAGAATTTCTGTTCCTATTTTAAATGAAAATGAATGGTTTGATGCAGATATAGAAATTACAGAAACAAGCTTACCAGTATTTGTAGATTATAAAAAACCTATCGAAGATAAGCAAAACCAATTAGATGCTATTCCTGTAAATGTACTTAGAAATGAAGATGGAGATTTAAATCCTGCAGCACAAAAATTAACAGATGAAATAAATGATTTAAAGGATAAAGATAGAAAACAAAAGTTTGATGAAGATGAAAAAGGTCTTGCTGAACAAGAGACTAAAGCAGAAAGTTTATTTGAAAATGATTATATAGCAGATGAAACTATAGACTCTATTGAAAATTCTAAAGAAATAAACTACGAAACATTTAAAGAAAAGTTTGAATCAGAAAGTAATGAGCTTGTATTATACAGAGGAGATGCAATAACAGGAGAAATTATAGAGATAAAAGCTTCTGAAGTAGTTGGAGATAAGCCTATTTTATTTGCAGACACTCAATTATCTCTTATTAAAAATATGCAGAATCAAGGTATAGACGGAGCATCTGATATACAATTTATTGGTAAAAGGGTAGCAGATTATGCTAAAACAGATAAGTTTATTAAAGATTATTATGAAGACATAGGGTTTAGTTCTATCGTGTATATGAATACGGACATGCCTCAAAAGGGATATGAAATACATAACTTAGAAACAAACGATTTCTTTTCTGAAAGTAAAGACCTTGCTGAAGTGTATGCTATGCAATCTGGTAAGGTTACTGCAAGAATAGAAGATAAAATTGATGAAGATAAGGAAGATATAGTTACTATTCCAACTCCAGAAGAAATAAAACAAGCTACTGATATAGTAAATGAAGTAGGGGGAGTATCTGTTTCTCTATTGCAAAGAAAATTTAGAATGGATTATAAGAAAGCTAATAATTTACTTGATGAATTAGAAAGACAAGGAATTGTAGGCGAAGGAACAGATATTCCAATAGCAGGTAAAAGAGACCTTGATGAACAAGGAGAATCATTTAAACTTGGAATTGAAAGTCCAATAATTCAAACACCTGAAACTCAAAAAAGAGTTAAGAATATAACTAAGATGTTATTTAAAAAGTTTGGAACAGATATTAGCTACGAATTTATTGAAGCTCCTGATTTAGTAAATGATTTTGGTAAACCAGTGTATGCATTTTATGACTCTAATAAAAGAAAGGTAGTTATTAACACATCTATTGCTGATTCTAGTACACCTTTCCATGAGTATTCGCATCCTTTTATATCAGAGATAAGGAATGATAATAAAAAGGTATATGACAATATCTTATCAGAAGTCTTAAATAAACCAGAAGGTGTTAAATTACTGCATGATATAATTAAAGTTTATACTGGCAAGGAGTCTAAAAGTTTACAATCTTTATTAAAATTGAAGAGTCCTAAAACTTTACTTAAAAAACTTTCTAACATAGACACAAATGGTAGAATATCAGACGAATTGCTAGCATTTACGCTAGAAAAACTAGCTGATGATAACTATAGTCCTAAAAGTAAATTTAGAAAGATTGCAGACAATATTTTAAACTGGATAAGAGAAAAGTTTTTTGGTAGCAATGTTAATAATATATATGCACAATCACTAGATGTTAATACAAGTTTAGAAGATATAGGTAGACTACTTGCAGACTCAAATAAATTTATAAAATTAAAAGATGTAGATAACACGCTTGCAAATACTAAGTATGATTTTGAGCCAATTAATACTATTCAATTTAAACTTAAATTAGAAAACGATGCTGAGATACAAGGATTTAATGAATCTTTAGATAAGATAGTTCCACGTAGTGAAAAGCATATAGAGTTACAAAGTTGGTTTAGAAATGCATGGAGTACTTTTCAAGATGTAGGTAATGGAAAAGTTGATGATTTTGCATCACTTATAATACAAACTAAACCTAGTTTAGCTTCTGAATTTTCTGACTGGTTTGAAGGATTTTTTAAAGGTAAAATATTAAATATACAAACAGTTAGAGATAGAGTTGTTAATGCAGAGACATATAATTCTTATAAGGGTATACTAGAAGAAAATGCTGAAGGCTTAGATAACATATTAGAAGATGAGTTTACTGATTTAAGAGAAGTTGGTATAAACGATTTAGTATTTTTAAAACAACTAGGTGTTACTATAACTAACAAAAAATTAAAAAGAATTACAAGAATGGTTCGTAATAGCGACTCATATAATAATTGGATACAAGATGTAAAAGGTTTAGTCTTTAGAAAACCTAATTTAATACTTAGTGCAAAACAAAATGAACAAATGCTAAGATATTATAATACTGTAGATAGTACACTTATAACTAATAATGATGTTATTGTATTTAAAGATGGCGAAATTATGGACAATAATGAAAGAACTTATTATGTTGTAAGAAAAACAGAAGAAGGTCTTAATGTAATAAAAAAAGGACCTGTAGACCTTAATGGAGAAACTAATAATAAATTTGAAAAGAAATTTTTAATTGACTTTGACCCTACATTCGGAGGAACAAATACATTTAAATGGGTAAATAAAAAAGATGTTGTTAAAGGCAAAGCAAAAGAAGTAAATGGTGAAATTGTATACGATGAATTTGGTATTCCAGAAATTGAAGTAGCCACTACATATGATTTTTTAAATAAAAAAGAAATAGATAAATTAGAAACTGCTGTAAGGAAATTTAAACAACCTATGACTATTGCTTTTTCTAGAGGAGACTCTGCTAAGATAGCACTTACTAACATACTACCAGAGCATATAGAATTATCTAAATCTTATAAATCTAGTAAGGAGTGGTGGAAAGAAAAACAAGATATTAGACTTTTGCCTAAAGGTACAAGAGGAAACAATATAATAGAAGAAATGTTACAAGGTAGCGAAATGGATATAGCCTCTAATATGTCTGTATTTGAAGCTATAGCAAAAGTATACCCTAAATATTTATTTGAAACAGATGGTTCTAATGTATACAAAAGATTAAAAATACCTTTTACTCCAGTAAATGTTAGTAAAGAGATGCCTCCAATCAGAATAGATAGATTTGATTTTAATGAAGTAGAATTTCAATATAATAATGAAACACCTTTTTCTCCAGTTAAGCGTATAAAAAATATTGGTCCTATTTATATAGGAGATGGAAATACATTAACATCTCAAGATACGTTTAATTTATATACAAAGCATCATGGATTTAAAAAGGATGATGGTAAAGCTAAAACTGTTATCTATGAAAAACGTGGTAATGAAGTTATTGCAGTTAAGCATGAACATGTATTGCCTAAAAGAGGACTAAAAATATTAGATAAGAATACAAAAGAAGTTCTTTATACAGTAAATGATAATAGAAATATTAAAGACAAAAACGGAAATATAGTACATGCATTAGCTACTAGCGATGAAGTTAAAATAGGTGGTTTAATGGATGTTAATAACAACAGTATTAAAGTGTCTGGGCAGTCTATAGGGTTTATTAAATTTGATGATAAAATAAAAAATCAAATACCTCATATAATACAATGGTATAACCATATGAATGACCCTGCTATATTAGATAATTTTATGCAAAACAAAATACCTGAACTTGCAAGAGAACTAAGGAGAGTATATTACTTAGCATTAGATGCAGAAGATAGTAATGGAAATATTATAGGAAAATCTGCTGATAGAATATCAGAAATTATACAAAGAATAAGTGGTAAAGATGAAATAGGATTTGCTCCATATTTAGTAGAACTTGTTAAGCTAGGAGCAGGTTTGCATCCAGCTGTAGGTTCTTTAGTAGATAGAATGGTAATGAATAAAATTGTAAGACCTGCAATAAAATTAAGTAAATCAAAAGGAACTATTTTAGATATATCTATGGATATAACAAACAAGTTATCAGAAGGAGAAATATCTATAAGCAAGTATCATGCTACTGAAGTATATAAAATGTATGCAGAATCAGAAGGACTTACATTAAGCGAAGCTCAGGATGAAAAAATTACTCCATTAGAAGAGATAAATAATTGGTTAAAAGAAAATCCTACAAAAGTATGGTTAACTAGGTCTCCTGTGCCTCATGTAGGTGGCGGATATGTTGGAACAATTACTTCATTGCATGAAAGAGCAGGACTTGTAGATTTAAATGCTATAGATGTTAAAGTTAAGCTTGAAGGTGACGGTGATGGCGATAAAGTTCATATAGAATATGTAAATAATATAGAATTATATGAAGAATATATGGAAAATAAAATTACAGAACCATTAGGATTACAGCATTTTGTTAGAGCAAAAAAACCTAAAGTTTATAATGTATCTCAAAGACTAGAAACTATAGTAGGTTTAACAACTGGTATTAATGCTATAGGAGAAGTTGCAAACATACAAACAGTATACGGAACTATGAATAAAATATATGACTCATTTGTAAATCAATATGGTGACAAGATTATTATTAAAAGTCCAGATACTATAATACAGACTGATTTATATCACGCAACTTCACAAGGTAAGAGGTGGTCTGGACCAATATCTGAATACTTAAGAATATTATTACAAGGAGCAGTTGATAACGGTAAATATAATCTTTTATCTGACTGGGACTATAATCAAGGTGAAGTTTATAAAAATTTATTTGCATATGAAGATGGAACAGGAATAACAGATGCAGACTTTTTTGGAGTAATAGGACCTTATATAAAAATGCATAAAAAAGCTATGTTTATTAGAAGAGGTATTGATTTTGAAAATGGTAGGCATGATATGGAAACTATGATAAATTTAAGTGCACAATATTCTAATTTTGTTTTAGATAGGACTAATTTACCTCTTACTCTTTTAAAAGATGCTGTAGGAATATCTTCAATTATATTAAAACGTGGAGGAATATCTCCTGTAGAGCAAATTGCTATACAGCCTTATAGAATATGGAGTGAGGTTAAACGTAAAGGAAAATTAACTTCACTTAGAAACTCTCCATTTGTTGTTGATATAGATACACATGAAGTTTCTCATGTAGCAGCATTATTAAATATGGATAAAAAATTAACAGGTGAATTAGAGTCTTTAGTTAGAGATAATAACTATACAAAAAAACAAGCTTTAACTCAAGTTAAAGAAGGTAAGTCTTATGCAAGAGAAATGGGTAATACATATAGGAATATAATGGGAGAGTATACAGAGCTTGGCATACAATCTATAGATAGAAATGATAAGTTACGAACTTGGGTAGAAAAATATGATAGTCAATTTAAAAACTTAAGTGAACTAGCACAATTAACAGCTACCTTTGAATTTTTAAGAGGTTATAAAACATTGTCTGATAACTTAAGCACAAAAAGAAGTTCAAGATTTGCACCACATGTACCACCTTCAAGTAAATCTAAAAATGAATTTAGTTTATTGCATCCAGGATTACTTAAAGATTTCTTTAGCTTCTATAATACTGAAGTTCAAAATAGGAAAAGTCTAGAAAAAATTGGTAAATTACCAAAGTACAAAGACATAAAAGAAACAATTAAAAAAATATGTGGGGTTAGTTAATGGCTACAGGTTGTGAAACAAATAAAAATAATTTAGAAAAGTTTATATTAAATCAAGAACAATTGAATAATGACATTGATACTGAAAATAGAGTTTTAATGCCTAATATAGATATTGAAGCTATAGAAAAAGAATTTGAAGACATTGGCCTTGATAGGAATGAAATAATCCCAGAAGAAGCATTAAATGATGCATTTAAAAAACTTTATGGAACTAAATCTGAAAGTGTAATATTAGCTACAAAAATATACTCTTTATTAGAAGCAAGTCCTCATTTGTTAAGACCTATAACTAATTATATAGAAGAAAGTATTCCTAAGAATGTAGCTCTTGGAGCAATAGCTTATTATTTAGGAACAGGAGCTAACAATATTAATCAAATGATTACTCCACAAGAATATGATAATTTATCAAAAAGCGAACAAAAAGAATTTAGAGAAGAAAGACAAATAGATTTAACTAATCTTAATAAAAATACATTAATGAAGATATATTCTCAAGTATTTGGAATGGTTAATAGATTTGCAGGTAATAAAAAATTATCAAAAAAAATTGCTGAAACTATAGGCGTACATGGAAATATAGGTGGTTTTAGAGCTAGGTTTAATACTCCTGGTCAATTACAATTTAGAGACCCTACAGGTGCATATAGTATTATAGCAGATGCTACTAGAGATTATACAGATAAGATAGCTACTCGTATTAATTTGTTTTTTGAAAATCCTGAATTTTTACCTGATGAATTTAAGAAAGAGTTTAAATATAAAAGACTTGCTAAAAGTTTAAATAAATCAGTAGAAGAATTAACAATGAAAGAAAAAAGACAGGCACTTAAACTTCCTGATATTTCTAGAGGAATGAAAAAAATACTATCCTCTGTAGAACTAATAATAGAATCTTTTACTCAAAGGAATAAGAGTATTTATGATAAAGAAAATATAGTTAGATTATTTCAGATGATTATGTTAGGTGAAGCTTATATAGATAATGGTAAAATATATGTATATGATAAATACAAAGCTATATATAATGATTTAACTAAAGACGTAGAAAGATACGAAACTACTGGAGATGCTATATTTACATTTCAAGACCCTGTTTTAATTAAAGACTATACGCCTGATGGACAAAAAAAAGGTTCTTTAGAAATGAAAGGTTTGACTAAAAAGAATTTAGATATGCTAGAAGAACTAAGCGAAGAAGCTAGGATATTAGATGATGCAGTATTTGAATATAATAACAAGTATATGAAAGATTCTGTAGATTCAGTATTTGCTAAATTAAAAGAGTCTTTACCTTCATTAACAGAAGAGCAGCTAAAAACATTATTTTTTAGAAAAGATACTCCCTTAGCTCAAGATTTAGAAAAATCATTAGAAAGTAGCGACCCAGAAACATATAAAAAATATAAATTATTAAGTGATACATTTGGTTCATTTTTATCAGACGAAAGTGTTATTGCACATGGCGGTACTTATGGAGAAAATTATAAGTATAAACAAAAGCATTGGCCTACTCTTTATCATATAGATGCATTTCAAAGAATGCTTGATAGGTATAAAGCAGATATGCAGATTGCAGTAGATTCTATAAATGAAACTATTGAAGAAGAAGGAGAAACAAAAGAATTACTTAAAGAATTAAGAGATTATGAAGGAAAGCTTAATGCTGTAACAAATATTGTAGATAATATGGATGGATACCATATAGATATGGCACATAACCAAGTTATACCTTTAATGCAAGATAATAAACATTTTAAAAGAATATCAAATGCATATAATTTAAAGCAAGGTAGAAGAGATGGTGCTGTATATTATGATTATCTCCAAAATAACATGGCTTCTATTGAAAGAAACTTCATGATATCCGAGCTTATAGGTGCTATGAATATAGCAAATGATAGTAAAAGAATAAGCCAAAAGAATAAAGATGCTATTATAGATAATATGGTTAATTTGTTTAAAGTTCCTTTTCAAGCTAATTCAGTTAAAGGTTTTTTTGGGCAAAGTAATGAAAGCATTTCAAACTTTATGAATTGGTTTGGTCAATCTTTTGGAGTAAATATAAGTCCAGAAAGAATTAATAGAAATTTCAGAATAGTGGGTTCTTATTTAACAGGAAGATATTTATCTAATCCTTTAACAAGCCCTCTTACTAATATGTTTGGAGCTATTAAAAATATAAATGATTATGGTCTTAAAAATATGACATATGCTATATCTTTATATGATGGAGAACACAAAGATAAAATAAATAAAATAATTGCTCTTGCTGGTATTACACAATTTTCAGATTTCTTTAGTGCATCTATGGTAAGTGGTATTATAGGAGTCCAATTAGAAGAAAAAGTTAATCTTAGGATTTTACAAGAAATGCTTCAATTTCATTCTAATTATAAAAAGTATAAAAGAAATAGGAAAATAAAAAATCCACTAGAAAAAGCAGAGCAAGAATTTTATGAAGCTATAGAACCCTTTTTATCTCAATCTCAAGCATACATGAAGGCAGAAGAAGTTATTCTTTTAAGCAAAGAAAGAGTTAAAAGAAGAAAAAAAGATGTAAAACTAAGGATGAAATTAAGTATGGTAAATAAATTTGTTCAATTTGCTATAACTAAAGAATATGAGCTTGGAAGAGTAGTTAAAAATAGAGGATTTATGAAAGAATTTATGGATTTAAAAGATGCAGCTCTTCAAAAAACAGTTGGAGGATTAGCAGGATTTATATCCAGTCTTTCAAAAAGATTTAATTTAACTATGAGTGATACAGAGTCATTTGTTCGTTCAGTTTCTTTTATTATAGGAGCTCAAAGAGCATTTGATACTGAATTACTTAGCAATAAAGATAATGTTCCTTGGTATGATATTAAAGATGAAAATGATTTACAAAAACTTATTAAAATAGGTAGAACATTTAGTTATATGACAAACTATGGTTTATCTACACAAGCAGTAGGTCAATACAATTATAATGGATTTGGTAATTTAGCAGGTAAGTTTACTTACTGGTCTCAGCAAGCTTATGGTAGAGACCAAAGATATTTTTATGATGCTTATAATAGTCTTAAAAGTATAAAAAATGTAGAGTCTGATTCTTTTGACATGAAAGCTATATTAAAGCTTATTGGTAAATTAGCACCTAGACGACCAGGAAAAGGTAAAAAATATAGAGCCGATTTAGAAACAGCAGCTCCTGAAGTTGCTATGTTAAGAAGATTTTTACAAACTCAAGGCTTATTTACTTTATTGTGGGATTTTGTTTTTGCAGGACCAACAAAGCTATTAAAACCAATAGCTCCAGATTTTTTCTCATATACTAATAACTTTCTTCGTGCATCAGGATTAGGTACTTTAAGAAGTGCTACATCTGATTTAATGTCTTTGATATATTTTGCTCCTATGATGGTAGCAAGAAGACTTATTTATGGTAATTGGTTTGGAGATGATGATGATGAAGACGATAAAAATATAGATGATACTATTTCATGGTTTACTAGAAAAGTACCTATATTTGGTTTTTTATGGGGATGGAGTTTTGATGTAATATTAACTATGTTATATAAAAATGCAGAAGCAAATGATATTGCTAGAAAAAGATTAAAAGGTGCTACGAGTCCTTTAGGAGCTCCAATAATAACTCCAAATTTAATTAATCCAGCTATAGATATTATATTAGATGAGGATGAAGGTAGAGGTGGTTGGGGAAGAAAAGCTAAAAAAAAGAGAATCAGTAGGTACTTTGATTAATCAAATATTTTATAAAAAATACTCGTAAAAGCAACTAACATACCTAGTATTATACCTATATACATATCAAAAACACACACTAAGCTTATAATTAGAACCTTTAAAAACACTAAGATGCGAACCTATTTCCTAGTTTATTAAACGCTTTAACAACAGTAATAACTTCCATTCTTTTCATTCCTTTTAAATCTTCATAATCTTTTGATTCTAAAGCTGAAGATATTATATGTAAATATATACTTCGTTTAATTTGTAATTCTATTGATTCATAATCACTCATTTTTTTCTCCTATAATTTTTAAAAACTCTTCTAATTCAAGAGCTATATATGTTTTAGTTCTATTTCTTTTAAATACGACAGCTGGTGTATATTCCTTGCAATTATCTTCTGATTGAGACAGAGATTCCCATATGTTTAACCGTTCTTGGTTTTTACATTCAAAGCTAAATGGTATTGCATCCCTTGCTGCTGGGGAGAGAATAATGTCTTCACCAGACTCTCCCATTACAGCTGTCTTTACGTCACCCATTCTCAGGGAAGGGAAATAATCATACAATTTATCTCTTAAATAGTTTTGCAGTCTCCTGCCTTTGCCTTTTGCTGACGATGGTTTCATCTATTTTTAAATATCCTGCTAGTTCGTTTAATACGTTAATACGCTCATCCCTAGCAAAATTTACAATAGCTTTAACTACATTATCAAGTTCATTTTCATTTACATTTCTAGCAAAGTCAATAAGATTTTTAGCTTTCTCTTCTAAATCCATCTCTTTTTCAAGCATCGAAGTCTCCTATTATTATTGGAACTTTTTCTTTAGTTACACGTTTAATACCTAAATCTTTTGCGTTTAAAGCATATTTTCCTGCATCTATTTTAAGTTTTTCACACATACAGTCTAATGCTTCTTGGCTAAGTTGTATGTTAAGTTCTGAAAAAACTTTTCTAATATATTTTCTAGATAGTAGCATTATAATCCCATTCTCTGTCTTAGTCTAATATGAACATCTTTTATAGCTTCCATATCTTTCTGTAAGGATATAATTTTTTCATCCATAAGAACTACTAAATCTTCTAAAGATTTTATTCTAGAATCATCTATTATATTGTCAATAGTTTTTTTAGACTTTTTCTTTGATACTTCTTTTTTAGCTGGTTTCATTTTTCTCCTTTATTCCAAAACCTGTTTCTTTCATTAATCTAATCCTAGCTCTTTCTATTGCACCCTCATACTGAGAATCTTTTTTAAGAGCACCTCATTTACATTTAGTACACGTCACTATTTCCTTTTTCACATTCTTTGCATTCATTTATTACTCCTCTTGAACTCATTAACTTTTTAGCTCTAAGTTCTCCTGGCGTAAAGTGTATTTTACACTCTTTGCATTCAAACTTTATTTCATCTAATTTCATAGTGCTTCCTTTATATAATTTAAATTGATGTTTTCTTAGTTTTTCTACTATATCCGTATCATTTTGTATCATCTTCAACACTTTCCTTTAATTTATCAACATTTTGTTTATTTTCTAAATACTTTTTATAATCTTCAGTTTCTCCCTTGTAGTCTAAATACTGAGAGAATGCTAAGCCTACGCTATCTAACGCAGCCTTAGTTACATTTAAGTTATAAGCTAATATGTTTAATCTTTCTTCAGCTTCTTTCATTGTTAACTTCTTTTTACTTGCCATTATTTCTCCTTTAAAATATATATCTAACTTTTTGCCAAGGCAATTTATGCTCATGTACATTTAAAAAGTCGTTTATATATTTACGTTTTAGTTTATATTTATATCTTATGTTTACATTACCATACTCAGAAGTTTTTGTTTCCTGAATCTTTGGTTTCCATAAGATGTCTTCTATTTCTTTATCATTTACTTTATGCATTTTCTTATTATGTGTTAAGAATATACACTCTGCTTTAACTTTATCTTTTATTGAATCATCAATGTTCATGTCAACTAATTTAAATAATTTTTTATAATCTTCCATGTAATCTTTATAAACTATTATTGGTGAGTAGTTTAAATGCACATCATAACCTGCTTCATAAAAGTCATTTACTGCTTTAATTCTATCTATTATGCTAGATGTATTAGGTTCTAGTTTATCAGACATTACTTGTGGCATAATACTAAATCTAATTCTTATCTTTCTATTAGCATCATATCTAAGCAAGTCTTTATTAATATATTTTGTTGCAGCAGTACCCATTGCTTTATCATTTGTCTTAAAGTAATCAAACAATAAATCCCAATCATGATATTTAGCATGCAATATGTAATCTTCATTGCAACTAAAGTCATACGTATAGTATTTTTCATGTGTTTGGTTAGGTATCTTAGGCCATTTCAATAGCCATAAATGATGATGTATTTCATCTATTATTGCATTAGTGTTTCTAGCTATATTTAATCCATGAGGTAAGTGTCTTCTCATATAACAATATGCACATTTATATAAACAACCAAAGCCAAAGCTTGGTGTTATAAAATCACTACTGCGACCTGATTCCCTTATTTTCATAGTTTTACGTGTTATGTATTTCATTTTTCTCCTTTAAACTTAGGGAGAGCAGCGAAAGGTAACTGCTCCCCCTTTTGGCGTTCCTCA
>TARA_R110002012_G_scaffold27229_4_pt1 | contig 31534 bp, 33 predicted proteins | sample TARA_R110002012 | Tara Oceans TARA_R110002012 (sample SAMEA4396515) | marine metagenome | biome: Westerlies Biome; feature: [DCM] deep chlorophyll maximum layer (ENVO:01000326); material: water (ENVO:00002006), including particulate matter (ENVO:01000060) such as... | depth 40 m | reverse complement strand
GAGCCGCAGGCGCGGGTCAGGCCGACACCGCGTTCCCAGGTGCGAAGTTCAAGCGTCTGGCCATCCTTCACCCGGGCAATCGAGATGTTGGCGCGCTCGGGGAAGATCGGGTGGTTTTCCAGAAGCGGTCCGAAGCGTTCGAGATCATAGGACCAGACATCCTCCTTGACCCAGAAGATGGCGTGCGGGTTGCCGATCGCCATCACCGAAGGCGAGTGCAGCACTGGCGCATCAATCGGCCCGACCTGCAGCTCGATGCGGGTGGTGTCGTAAAACTCTTCCGCCAGCGGGATCCGGTCCCAGCGAAACTCGGGCACGCCCATGTCGACGGAGACCAGCCCGTCCTCGTGTTCTTCGGCAGTGAGAATGCCGGCCAGCGTCCTGAAGGTGAAACTCTTGCGCCCGGTCTCCGAAGCCAGCGCCTGAACCACGCATCTGGTGCCGTTGCCGCAGGCTTGGGCGTGGCTGCCGTCGCGGTTGAGGATGTCGATGCGGTAATCGACGCCGTCGAGATCGGTGTCGTGGATCGCCATGATCTGGTCAAAGCCGGTGCGTTCGCCGCCGGCCAGCGCAATCGCGGCCTCCGCGGTCACGGTATCGCTGCGGCCACGCATGTCGATGACGACAATGTCGTTGCCCAGTCCATTCATCTTGGCAAAAGGAACCATGGATCCCATCACACGCACCTGTTTCTGTTTCGCGGGCTGTATGGCCGAAAAGTGCCGGGATTACCAGTATCCGGGCTTTAAGCGTTCCAAGCTCTTCGCTTCGCTGATTGCGTTGGTGCGACAGTTGATAGCGGAAATACGATTGCGTGAACCAAGGGGAGGCGACATCGCAATCTAGAGCGTGGGGATGTAGCGATAAGGCGCTGAAAACTATATTGGCAAAGCAAAAACGCACCGTGAACCAGATTCTACGGGAAAACTGTGCTTTTTAAGCCGATTCGTACACTTGCTGATTCGACTTTGCTCGACGAATCTCTTCAAATAATAAGCCAGCGCGTGGTTCAGACGCGCTGGCTTAAGTGAAAACAGCCGGTACAGGCTGCGTTGTGATCACCACGGCAACATGATTCATGTTGTGGAAAGCGTCAAGACTGTGCCGGCCCCTTATCCAAAGAAAGGGCCATTTATGGCTTTAGAAACACACCCTTTGACTGGGGTAGAAATCAACCCGATCGTGATCGAGCGAAAGGCGTTAACTTTTGATGAAGCGGTAACTGCGCAAGTCATGCGTATGCAGGGCGTGAAGTATAATCATATAGCCCAGCATCTCGGCACCAATACGCACCGCCTTGGTGAGGTTTTTCGTGGTGAAAAACATGTAAACTCTAGAAAGATGGCAATGTACATGCTTTCTATGTCGAGTTGAAGGACTTACCTTGTATTGCGGCGCCGGCAAAATATTTCTTGTCGGCGCCGGTTCAGGCGACGCCAGGGAAATCCCAGGCTTCACCGACATGCAGCGGCCGGAAGCGGTCTTTCGCCACGCCCTTCTCGGCGAGTTTCTCATAGAGCAGCTCTTCGGGCGCCTCGCGGCCTTCGTCGGTGAGCTGGAATGTGCCCCAGTGGTGGCCCAGCGCATAGTCGGCGCCGGACAGGAGAAATCCGTCGATGGCCTCGTCGGGGCTCTGGTGCTGGTCCTTCATGAACCAGCGCGGCTCATAGGCGCCGACCGGCAGGATCGCGGCGCGGAACCTGCCGTGCTTGTCGCGGGCATTCTGGTAGGGGCGGCCCTTGTCGTAGCCGGTGTCGCCGATATGCAGGATCTTGCCGCCCGGCGTTTCCAGCACGAAGGCGGCCCAGAGCGCCATCGAGCGGTCATTGACGCCGCGTGCGGACCAGTGATGGCAGGGTTCGAAATGCACCGTGGCCGGGCCGGACTTGATGGCGTCGCCCCAGTCGCCGGTCATCACCCGCATGGTCGGCACATGCGCCTTGATGATGGTGTCGTTGCCCAGCGGCGTGATCACCAGCGGATTGTGCGACAGCCGCAACCTTGCCAGCGTGACCAGGTCGAGATGGTCGTAATGATTGTGCGACAAGAGCACCATGTCGATCTCGGGCAGATCCTCGAAGGCAATGCCGGGTGCGGTGACGCGCTTGGGTCCGGCAAACGCCACCGGACTGGCGCGGTCGGACCAGACCGGGTCGGTGAGGATGTTGAGGCCTGCGGTCTGGATCAGCAAGGTCGCGTGGCCGACCATGGTGATGCGCAACCGGTCGCCTTCCACGCGCGGCTCGGGCCGGGCCGGGGCAAAGGGGCTTTTCACCGAGGTCGGCCACTTGGCCTGGGTGCCGCCGAATTTCCACTTCAGCAGATCGGAAAACCCCTTTGGCGCCGAGCCGTCGGGATTGAAGAACCGCGTCCCGTCAAAATGATCGCTGACCGGGCCGGAATGATAGCGATTGGAGTTGCGTGCAACAGCCATGGCGGTCCCCGATGCGCCGATCCCGAAGAGGGCGGCGAAAGCAGTGAATTTGAGAAAGGAGCGGCGTTTCATGGCAGGAGATATGGGGGCGAGGGGGGCGCGATCAAGTGTTTCGGCAGGCTGGTCGCCCCCGGGGTGGTCCGAAGCCACCTACCTGACCCTTGCAATCAGTTGTGGCCACTCCTTCACAAACGCCTTCTTGTTCCTGATCCCGGCGGAGCCCTTCTCACGCCTTTCGTCCTGGTTGAGCCGCGCGAAAACCACCGTCCGATCGCCCTTGCTGGCCCAGCCGACAAACCAGCCCCAGCCCCTCGCCCTGTCGAACGAACCATCCGCCCGGCGTGGATAGGCGGCGCCGGTCTTGCCGGAGATCGCCCAGCCATCGCCCGCGGGCACGGTTTCGACAAGGGCCAGGGTCTGCTCCATGGCGAAGGGGGTGACCGGCAGGGTGCGGAGAAGCAGCCTGCGCAGGAATGCCACCTGCTCCAGCGGCGCGATCTTCAGCGAGGAGCTGATCCATGCGCGCGTCAGGGCGTTGTTCTTGCCGGCATCGCCCGACAGATCGGCGTTGCCATAGCCGAAGCGCCGCGTGTAATCCGCAAGCCCCTCGACCCCGAGGGCGGCGGTGATGTGATAGGAATACCAGAGGACCGAATATTTCATCCAGCGCTGCGGATTGGTCGCCTGGGTCCAGTTGTCGCCGCCCCAGTCGGGGTAACCGGCCTTGAACGGCATCACCGGCGAACCGGCGCTGCGCAGGTACCCCGCGTCAAAGCCCATCAGGCTCAGCGGGATCTTGAACGTGGACGCGGGGGTGACACGGCTGCGGCAGTCACCTTCCTCCAACAGCACCTCTCCGGAGGCGGCGTCCGCCAGGATCGTGCAGATGGTCTTTGCGCCGGCTGGCGGCGATGCAAGTGTGACGAGAGCGATCAGCGCCATACCGACATGTTTCATGGGGGCATTTCTCCGGCGACAAGGATGTTCGGCAATGTGACCTGTGGAGCTATGCACAGGGCGCGTCCTGCTGCAATCGGAAAAACCAAAGCCGTGCGGGCCGAACTTCGAAGCGCTTGCCGGCGCCCGGTGAGCAGATGAATGGTTCATGAATGATGGTTTCAGAAACGGTTCAAGCGGCGCGGATCATGGTGAGGTCATTGCAACACACACCACCCGGAGCCAGACAATGTTCAACAAATCCATTCTCGCCCTCACCGCCGCCGCCCTGACAACGCTGATGATCCAGACGCCGGTTCAGGCCCGCGATTCCGCCTCCAATGTCCGTGATCACCGCCCCGCTGTCGAACGCAAGATCCGTGACCACCGTGCACCGGCCCAGGTCCAGGTCCAGACCCGCGACCACCGCGTCGGCAAGCAGGACAAGGTTCGTGATCACCGCAACGGCCGCAAGAACGAGGTCGTCAAGGTGGCCCGCAAGGATTGCCGTGCCGGCGCTGAAAGCCTGCGCCGCTCGGGCTACCGGCAGATCAAGATGCTCGACTGCCGCGGCACCGAGTATTCCTACGTGGCGCAGAAGAACCGTGCTCTCTTCGGCGCCAGGATGAACGCCTATTCCGGCAAGGTGAAGGTCTCCTATCTCGGGCCGGTTCGCAAGCGCTGAACCCGCAAGCCACTGAGCCTGCAAACGAAAATGAACAATGCACTGCCCCAGCCCCAGCCATTTTCAGGGAAACCGGAATTCGGTTTCCCTGAATCCCGATCATCGAACCTGAAGATGGAGCATCGGACCTGACGCGGTCAGGGGGAATGCTCTCGTGAGGATTTGTCATGAAACGCATTTTTCCACTTGCCGCCACAGGCCTGGTCCTGATGATGGCCGTTTCGGCAACACCGGCATCGGCCAGGAAAGTCAGCAATGACAGAGCCGCGCATCTGTTGTCGGTCTGCATGCTCAATCACGGTAAAATCACCCAACCCCAGGGCCACGGCAGTTATCTCAAGTGCTGCACGAAGACGGGTGGATATTGCATCATTTGCCGACAGGACGGCAAAGGCCTTTGCAACAAAACATCTTACCGCGCCTGGCGAACGGACGCGATGAAGCCTGAAGCGCCGGCACCCGGTACAATTGCACCGAAGCGTTCCGGCGACAGACGAATTGATCCAGGCATGAAATTTGGTCGCTAAGCCCTCCCTTGTACATGCATCGGATGGATGTGGCCCGGGCACCGGGCGGATGGCAAAACTTCATTAGGGAAACTCGCGTATGGCTGGTCCAGAAATGCCCGGCAGCGCGATGGAACTCCGCTCTGCCGGAATGCCTGAAGGACTGACCATGCACTATTCAACCCCGGCCTTGTTGGTGATCGCGTTGCTCGCGATCCTCGTTGTCGGACGAATCATCCGGTCGCCGGAAGCACCGGGGCGTATGGCCTTCGGGCTCGCAGCCGTGGCGTCGGTCTGGTGGATCGCGATGGTGGTGCTTCGGCTCAACAGCGAGGAACTGGCGGACAAGGTCCTGTTCAGCCGGCTCGCCTGGTTCGGCATCATCGCCACGCCGCTTTTCTGGTCGGCGGGCTTTCTTGACCATGCCGGTTTCAGCCAGATTACCAGACGCCTGCCGATCGCTCTCATGCTCGCCTTCAGCGGGCTTGCGGGGTTGGCCGCGCTGACGGACGGCTATCACCACTGGATCTACACCGGCATCGTCAACGCGGAACGGCCGAGCTTCTCGCACGGATGGCTGTTCTACGTGTTGCTGGGCGGAATGTATCTCTTCATGTTGCTTGCCTGCCTGATGTCGATTTCGCAGCTGAAACGGGCGTCTCGCCTGCACAGGCGCCAGATGGTCGCCCTGCTGGTTGCCACTTGCGTTCCCTGGGGATGCAACGCCGCTTTCCACCTCGTCGGGTTCCGGCTCTTCAATGATGACCCGACGCCCTTCGCCTTCAGCGCCACCGTGCTGGCGGTGCTGTTCGCACAACACCGCGGCAAGCTGTTCATCGCGCCGCCGATTGCGCGGGACATCATCTTCTCGATCCTTCCGGACCCGATCGTGGTGCTGGAGCCGAGCGGTCTGGTGCTCGAGATCAATCCGGCGGCACAGATGCTGACAGGCTTCAGCGCCGGAACCGTGGGTACCAAACTTCCGCCATCCAACCCGCTTATGGGTTTTCTCGCAGGAGAGCCAGAGCCAGAGACCGGGAAGCCCCTGGTTCATTTCGACGCCATGGAGAAGACCTTCGAGGTGTCCATCCAGCCGCTTGAGCAATGGGGCCGGAAAGGCAGCGTGATGATCGTGCTGCGCGACGTCACCGCCCGCGAAGCCGCGCAGAAAAGCCTCTCGGACGCCGGACAGGCGTTGAAACTGCGGCTCGAGGAAAACCTGCGACTGCAGCAACAGCTGGAACAGCAGGCGTTCCACGATCACCTGACCGGGCTGTTCAACCGCCGCCATGCCAGCAGCGTCATCCCGCCGCTGCTGGCGAAGGCAAGCGAAGCCGCGCCGGTCTCGCTGGTCATCGCGGACCTCGACTACTTCAAGCAGGTCAATGACCGATACGGGCACGATGTCGGCGACAAGGTGCTGGCGTCCTTTGCCCGCATCCTCAGCGAAAGCCTGCAAGGCCCGGAGATGGCGTTCCGCTATGGCGGCGAGGAATTCCTCGTCGTGCTGCCGGCCACCAGCCGCGAGTCCGCGCTTGAGCGTTGTGCGCAGTGGCGGCACGAACTCGCCATCCGGACGGTTGCCGAGCTGGAAGGCGTCGCCTTGTCGTTTTCGGCCGGCATTGCCATTGCTCCCGAAGCCGGAACGGCGCTGGCCGACTGCGCAAAGGCTGCGGACATCGCCCTTTACCGGTCCAAGATTTCCGGGCGCAACAGGGATACGGTCTGGGGCGAGCATCTCGAAGGCATGGTCCGGGAAGGGCCTGACCAGAAGGGTTCTGCCGACGGCAAGCAACGCCCCCTGGGTCCGGCGGGCCGCAAGGTCGCGCTGCCCTGATCCAACCTTGCTTTGCGGTGGGGTGCCCGCGCTGACGCTCGAGGCCGGCATATTGCGTGACGCTGATGGGGCCGTGCACAAAATGACGCCGGACGTGTCGGGCTGAACCACCAAATTGCATCCGGCGGAGTAGGATCGTGCAAAGGCCGAAGCCGGCGAACTGGCTTCGATTGATCTGCATTGCCGGGTGCGGAAACCGGTTGACCGGCACTTGCGGCCATGTAACCCAAGCTGCAACCGTGCATGTCGCACGCTGGGCAACAGGACGAGTTTCATGACCACCGACCAGATCATGCTGTTTGGAATTCTGATCGTGCTGTTCGGCATGCTGGTCTGGGGCCGGGTGCGCTATGACATGGTCGCCTTCGTGGCCTTGTTGGTCACCGTGCTTGTCGGGTTGATTGCGCCCGAGGATGCCTTTCACGGCTTCGGACATCCCGCGGTCGTCATCATCGCGCTGGTGCTGATCGTCTCGCGCGGGCTGATGAATTCCGGCGCGGTCGAACTGATCGCCCGTTTCGTCACACGGCCGGACCGGGCCTTGTCGACGCATATCGGCATCATGGCGATCGCCGGCGCCATATTGTCGGCGATCATCAACAATGTCGCGGCGCTGGCACTGCTGATGTCGCTCGACATGGATGCGGCGCGCAAGGCCAAGCGGGCGGTGTCGCTGACGCTGATGCCGCTGTCCTTCGGCACCATTCTGGGCGGCATGATCACGCTGATCGGCACGCCGCCGAACATCGTGATTGCGCAATACCGGCAGGATGTGCTCGGCGCGCCGTTCTCGATGTTCGATTTTGCCCCGGTCGGTCTCGCAGTCTCTGCTGTCGGCATTTTCTACGTGGCGTTCCTTGGCTGGCGGCTGATCCCCTCGCGGCCCGACGCGATGTCGCTCGACGGCGATGCCGGGCTGTATGTCGCCGAGGCCCGGGTCAAGGAAGGCTCGAAATCCACCGGCCATGTGGTGAGCGAGCTCTACCCCCTTGCCGAGGAGAACGACGTCTCAATCCTCGGCCTGACCCGAAACGGCAAGCGGTTGCCGGGCTTCTCGCAGGCGCGCGAAATCCGCGAAGGCGATTTCCTGGTGCTTGAAGGCGACCCGAAACAGATCGAGGCTTTCATGGGGGCTGCCGAACTCGATGCCATCGGCACCGAGGAGCATGGCGGCCTCATGGGCAAGTCGCTGAGCCTGGTCGAGGCCATCGTGCCGGAGGAATCCAGTGCGGTTGGCCGCACCATGCTCGGGCTCCGGCTGATCCAGCGCCACGGCGTGACGCTGCTCGGGATTTCACGGCAGGGCCAGCGGTTTCGCGAGCGGGTCAGCCATCTGCCGATCAAGGCGGGCGACCTGCTGCTGCTGATCGGGCCGGACAAGAACATCGCCGCCGCCAGCCAGTGGCTCGGCGTGTTGCCGCTGGAAAACCGCCGCCTCGAGGTGCTGCAGCGGACAAAGGCGTTTCTGGCGATCAGCATCTTTGCCGCGGCGATCGCGCTGTCGGTGCTGGGCATCACCTCACTGGCGATCGGGCTGGGGCTCTGCGTGGTCGCCTATCTGCTGCTCGGGATCATCAACGGGCGGGATTTCTACGCCCTGATCGAGTGGAAGGTGATCGTGCTGCTGGCCTGCCTTATCCCGGTGGCCGCGGCGCTGGAGGAGACCGGTGGCAGCCAGCTGATCGCCAACCTGATCGTCACCCAGACCGAGAACCTGCCGGCCTGGGGCGTGCTCGCAGTGCTGATGGTCATCACCATGACGCTGTCGGATTTTCTCAACAATGTCGCCACCGCGCTGATCGCAGCGCCGATCGGGGTCTCGGTCGCCAATTCGATCGGCGCCAGTCCGGACCCGTTCCTGATGGGCGTCGCAGTCGCCGCCTCCTGCGCCTTCCTCACGCCGATCGGGCACAAGAACAACACCATCATCATGGGCCCGGGCAACTACCGCTTCGGCGACTATTGGCGCATGGGGCTGATGCTGGAGGTGCTGGTCATCGTCGTCGGCGTGCCGATGATTGCCTGGGTGTGGCCGTTCTAGGAGGGCTAGTCGGCCCTCAGCAAACCCGGACGCTTGACGTCGCTTGCCGGTGGTCTGATCGTTGATTGACATGCCTTGTCGCCACTGCCGATCCTCATGGGCGGTGTGATCGGCGGCATGATAATGCTGCAATCGTACTGTTGTTGCACCGAAGCATTGCGCCCTACCGTTCTGTTCGAAGAGTGCGGAAAAGTCGGAATCAGTAGATGTCAAAATTCAGGATACTGCAGAATTTTATCAATGGATGAATATGAGGTATACTAACCTTCTCGTTGATTCCAAGCTGAGTCCGTAGGTGGTTATCATGAAATATTTGATTTCAACTGTTATGGCGTCTTTATTTTTCGTTTCGCCGGCTTCCGCAGAGCAGAACTACTTCAAGCATCATGTGTCATGTACAAGCAAGGTTGTTGGGGGAACTACCCGTAAATTTACCCCCAAATTTGGCAATTGGCCGATGAAGGATGGCTCAAAATGGAGGGGGGTGGCCTTTCAGTGGAGAGGCCAGGTCTTTCTCAAGATTAGGGGAAATGACCTCATATATGTCCTCAATGACGGAACTTACCGCATTGTGGGGGCATACGAGAAGCCGCCGCCAGGCGTCAGAAAAACCTCTCACGTGGTGAAGCATCCGAGGTTCCGCGGTACTGCAACTTGCCGGTGGAAATAGAAAGGCAGCTTGTCCTCTCGGGTGGCGTCTTGTCCGGGGTTGCCGCAGCCACGGAAGCCGCAGATCAGGGCAAGCATATCATCATGCCGGTCGTGGATGATTGCGATTTCCAAAAGCTGAGGCTTGAAGCCTCTTAACCTCGAAGTGAGTGGCTTGGGGTCTATCCACGCAATCTGGTCTTCACGCTGTTGTGGCCACAGTGATGGCGACAAAGAAGCAGGCCGAAGCAGCGATGACAAAACCGTGCCAGATTGCGTTCGAGAACTTCATTGTCTTCGCCGCGTAAAACACCACGCCGACGGTATAGAGCAGTCCTCCGGCGACGATGTAGCCGAATGGCAGTTCCTGCCAGGATGACCAGAACAGCACCACGCTCATCCAGCCCATGACCAGGTAGAGCGCAGGGCCAAACTGGCCGGGCGCGGACCAGAACACCAGCTTGAGCACCATGCCGATCAGCGCCAGGGCCCAGACAATGGCGAGAACCACGTAAGCCAGTCCGGAACCGATCGTCACGACCAAAGGCGTGTAGGTACCGGCAATCTTCAGGTAGATCGCTGCATGATCGATGCGGCGCAGTACCGGCCGGATGCTGTCCCACGGGGTCATGTGATAAAACGCCGAGGCCGTGAAAGTGGCGATCAGCGTGACCGCATAGACCGAGATCGCCGCGATTTCCCAGGGCGAGGCTCCCGGGACCGACCAGACCAGCAACAAAATGGCGCCAAGCATCGCTCCTGTGACGCCGATGGCATGCATGCTGCCGTCGGCAACGCGTTCTGATCTGCTGTAGCTGGGATACATGGAGAGCCTTCATTTCCTTATCGAGATGTATTGATAGCAGCACAAGCGGGCGGGATTAAGGGGGGAGGTCGTTGAAATTTTGCCCCAGACAGCATCCGAACCCGGCGAAATCTTGATCGTTCAAGTTGGTTCACATACAATCATTGCGAACCAGAGAAAGCCATGTGAATGTCCGCCTTTACAGTCCGCGTGCCCGATGAAATTGCAGAGCGGCTCGACCGCCTGGCTGACAAGCATGATCGGTCCCGTTCCTACATGGCCGCGAGAGCTATTGAGGACTTTGTTGCCCGTGAAGAATGGCAGCTTGCTGAAATCGAGGCAGGGTTGGTCGAAGCCCGGAGTGGTCAGTTTGCCAGCGCCAGTGAGATTGCGCAGGTGATCGCCCGATATGTGCAGCCCGCCCGTGAGCCATGACACGGACGATCCGGTGGACGCGCCGCGCGCTCGGACGCCTCGACCAGATCGGCGCATATGTTGCGCAGGACAACCCCGAAGCTGCAGCACGCGTCGTTGCCCGCATAGTGACCGCTGCTGATGCGCTTGGCGACAGGCCTGAGATGGGCCGTCCTGGCAGGGTCAAGACCACGCGCGAACTCGTACTGGCCGATGTGTCTTACATTATCGCCTATCGCGTGACGGACAGGCACGTGGATATACTGACTATCATGCATTCGGCCCAGAAATGGCCGGAGGCGCTTTAGTGTCCGGAGCACCAGCTGTCCCACAAACATGCGCCAAGCTGCCGATCCGCCCCCCAACCTTGACTCTTCCGCCCTTTTCCTGTTTATCGCGCACAATCTGCGACGAGCATGACTCCGAGCCGCCGACCGGGACATTCCAAGTGGGCGCATAATTCCTTTCTTCAAACCGGCCCGGTTTGAAGGGTTATGCGTCGAACTCATGTCAGATCCCGGAGGTCAACATCCGACAGCGCGATGCGCCCTCGGGTGTCGTTTGGCTTTGCGTGATGCTCTTCCCATATTGGCTGGAGACCCCAGCAACCACAGGACGACGCAATGTTTGAAAATCTCCAGGACCGGCTTGGCTCCATCCTCAACAACCTGACCGGGCGCGGCGCCCTGTCGGAGAAGGATGTGTCGGAAGCCATGCGCGAGGTTCGCCGCGCGCTCCTGGAGGCCGACGTGGCGCTGGAAGTGGTGCGCGGTTTCACCGACCGGGTGCGCGAAAAGGCCGTCGGCGCCGAGATCGTCAAGTCGATCAAGCCGGGCCAGATGGTGGTCAAGCTGGTCCATGACGAGCTGGTGGCGCTGCTTGGCGAAGAAGGCGTCGCCATTGACCTGAATGCGAGCGCGCCCGTCGTGCTGATGATGGTCGGCCTGCAGGGCTCCGGTAAAACCACGACCTCGGCAAAGATTGCCGCAAGACTCGAAAAGCGCGATCGCAAGAAGGTGCTGATGGCCTCGCTCGACACCCGTCGCCCGGCGGCGCAGGAGCAGTTGCGTCAGCTTGGCGAGCAGACCGGTGTCGCCACATTGCCGATCATCGCCGGCCAATCGCCGACCGATATTGCCGCGCGTGCGGTGCAGGCGGCGAAACTCGGCGGCCACGACGTGGTCATCCTCGACACCGCCGGCCGTACCCATATCGACGAGCCGCTGATGGCCGAAATGGCCGAGATCAAGTCGCGCGCCAACCCGCACGAAATCCTGCTGGTGGCCGATGCGCTGACCGGCCAGGATGCGGTCAACCTGGCGCGCAATTTCGATGAGCGCGTCGGCATTTCCGGCCTGGTGCTGACCCGAATGGACGGCGATGGCCGTGGCGGTGCGGCGCTGTCGATGCGGGCTGTTACCGGCAAGCCGATCAAGCTGATCGGTACCGGCGAAAAGATGGACGCGCTGGAGGAATTCCACCCCCGCCGCGTCGCCGACCGTATTCTTGGCATGGGCGACATTGTTTCGCTGGTCGAGAAGGCGGCGGAGAATTTCGACGCGGAAAAAGCGCAGGCGATGGCCGCGCGGATGAAGACCGGCAAGTTCGATCTCAATGATCTGGCCGAGCAGCTGGGGCAGATGCAGAAGCTTGGCGGCATGGGCGGTATCATGGGCATGATGCCCGGCATGGGCAAGATGAAGGACCAGATGTCGGCGGCCGGCATGGACGACAAGACATTCGCCCGCCAGCTCGCCATCATCGGCTCGATGACCAAGGCCGAGCGCGCAAATCCCGACATTCTCAAGCACTCGCGCAAGAAGCGCATCGCCAAGGGCTCGGGCACCGATGCGGCGGCAATCAACAAGCTTTTGAAGATGCACCGGCAGATGGCTGACATGATGAAAGCCATGGGCGGCAAGGGCAAGGGTGGCGGCATGATGCGCCAGGCCATGGGCGGCCTTGCCTCAAAGATGGGTCTTCCCGGTGGCATGGCTGGCGGCATGGGTGGTATGGGCGGCATGCCGGATCTGTCGAAGATGGATCCGAAGCAGCTCGAAGCGCTGCAGAAGCAGGCTGAAGCTGCAGGTCTCGGCAAGGGCGGCATGCCCGGCGGACTTCCTGGCGGTCTTCCAGGTCTGGGCGGTTCGAAACTGCCCGGTCTTGGTGGAGGCGGCCTTCCCGGCCTGCCGAAGAAGAAGTGAGGGGCGGCATGAGCACGAACACCGAGGCACTGGCCAAATTGCAGGAATTCCGCAAGTCGATCGACAATTTCGATGCGGCGCTGATCCACATTCTGGCCGAGCGCTTCCGGGTGACCAAGGCGGTCGGCGCGCTCAAGGCCTCTGCCGACCTGCCGCCGTCCGACCCGAACCGCGAGGCCGAGCAGGTTGCCCGGCTGCGTGATCTCGCCAAATCCGCCGATCTCGATCCGGATTTTGCCGAAAAGTTTCTCGAATTCGTCATCCGCGAAGTGATCCAGCATCACAAGCAGGCGGCGGCGAAATAACCCATCTGGCGCCTTCCGGCGTCCGACCAGGACCAACCAAACAGTCAACAAAACTGCAAATCGAAGGAAAAGAAAATGGCACTGAAAATTCGTCTCGCCCGTGGCGGCTCCAAGAAGCGTCCTTACTACCACGTGGTTGTTGCCGACGTGCGCTCCCCACGCGACGGCCGCTTCATCGAGCGTCTGGGCTACTGGAACCCGATGCTGGCCAAGGACGACGCAGCCCGCGTCAACCTCAACCAGGAGCGCATCCAGCACTGGCTCGACAACGGCGCGCTGCCAACCGACCGCGTGGCCCGTTTCATGGCTGAAGCCGGCATGATCACCCGTGATGCCCGCAACAATCCGAACAAGGCCCAGCCCGGCAAGAAGGCGCAGGAACGCGCTGCCGAAAAGAAGCAGAAGGAAGAGGATGCAGCCGCTGCTGCCGCCGAAGCTGCTGCTGCACCGGCCGAAGAAGCTGCTGCGGAATAAGATTGCCGCCTAAGCGCATCTTCACGGATGCGCAGCGTGCGCACTCATGCGGGCGGCTTCTTGCCGCCCGTTTCTCGTTGACCCTGACCCATTCCCCGTTCATGCCGCCCTCATCAGGGCCTGGCTTGAGTGACAGGATGCAGGCAATATCCTATGTGTTGCAGCGGGCCTTGTGCCTTCAGGTGCGCCCGGCGCTGCAGCGGAGTTTTCCATGACCAAGCTTACCCACCCCATTCTGATTGGCGTTGTCGGTGCCGCGCAGGGCATTCGCGGTGAGGTGCGGGTCAAGCCGTTCACCGAAGACCCGATGGCGATCGCCGAATATGGCGCGCTCTACACCAGCGATGGCCGCCGTTTCGAGATCCTCGATCATCGTTTTGCCAAGACTGTCGTCGTGGTGCGGTTCAGAGGCATCAATGACCGCAATGCGGCGGAAGCGCTCAAGGGGCTCGAGCTGTTCATCGACCGCTCCAGCCTCGATGACGAGGAGCTGGAAGAGGGCGAATATTTCCATGCCGATCTCGAGGGGCTGGAAGCCTGGGATGCCGAGGGCCAGTTCTGGGGCGAGGTTTCGGGCGTGCTCGATTTCGGCGGCGGCGACCTCCTGGAGCTGCGCGAAGACGGCAAGAAACCCGTGGTGATCCCGTTCACGCTGGCCGCGGTGCCGCATGTCGATCTCGAGGCCGGGCGGATTCTGGTTGATCCGCTGGCTGCCGGCCTGATCGATACCGGTGAGGATGAAGAGGGCCCGGAGGATGGTGGCGACAAGGATGGCGGCGAGGACGACAGGTGAGTTTCCGCGCCACCATCCTGACGCTTTATCCGGACATGTTTCCCGGCCATCTCGGTCTGTCGCTGGCGGGCCGGGCGCTGGAGCGCGGCGATGCCTCGATCGAACCGGTCAATATCCGCGATTTTGCCACCGACAAGCACCGCTCGGTCGATGACACACCGGCGGGCGGCGGCGCCGGCATGGTGCTCAAGCCCGATGTGCTGGCATCGGCCATCGATGCGGTCAGCCCGGAAGGCGACACGCGGCCGCGATTGTTGATGAGCCCGCGCGGGCGTCCGCTGAGCCAGGCCCGCGTGCGCGAGCTGGCGGAGGGCCCCGGCGCTGTCATCGTCTGTGGCCGGTTTGAAGGCGTCGACCAGCGGGTGATCGAGGCGCGGGGCCTCGAGGAAGTCTCGATTGGCGATTACGTGCTTTCGGGCGGAGAACCGGCGGCGCTGATCCTGCTCGATGCGGTGATCCGGGTGCTGCCCGGCGTCATGGGCAATGCCGCTTCGGGCACGCATGAAAGTTTCGAGACCGGTATGCTGGAGCACCCGCACTACACGCGACCGCAAGTTTTTGAAGGCCGCGAGATCCCCGCCGTGCTGACCTCGGGCAATCACAAGGCGGTGGACGAATGGCGGGTGGCGGAATCGCTCAAGCTTACGCGTGCGCGGCGGCCCGATCTGCTTGCCGAGAAATCTCCCGGAGAGGCGCGCGGAAAGCCGCCGCCGCAGCTTCAGGGAGAGCAAATTCTGCTGCGCCCGGCGCGCGAACAGGACGTGGCCGACAGGCTGGCGCTCGGGCGGGACCGGGAGATCGTCCACATGTTCGGCTCCGAACTGGCGGAGAACGATTCCTACTCCCGATTGGAAGCACAGCGCTTCATCGATGGTCTCGGGCAGCATCCTCACGCATGGGTCATCGAGCATGAGGGCCGGTTTCTCGGAGAGATCCGGCTCGATGACATCGACCGCCAGGACCGCCGCGCGCGGCTCGCCGTCGGCCTGTTCGATCCCGGCAGGCTGGGCCAGGGGCTGGGCCGCGAAGCCATCATGCTTGTGCTCAATCATGCGTTTGCCAAGATGCGGCTGCACCGGGTTGATCTGCGGGTGCTAAGCTACAACACACGGGCGATCCGCTGCTATCAGGCCTGTGGCTTTCGCGAGGAAGGCCGCGAACGCCAGGCCGCGCTGGTTGGCGGAAAATGGCATGACGATGTGATCATGGGCATTCTGGCGCCGGAGTTTCGCGCCGCCTGATACCGGGCCTGCCGCTCCACGCGGCGATTGGGCTCAGCTGGAAAAATAATACCAGCTCAGCAACAGGCCGACGGCGACCACCACGGCGCGGATCACCGCTTGCGGCACCCGGCGCGCCAGCCACACCCCGGCATAGCCGCCGAGCGCGCCGCCGGGAATCATGACCAGGGCAGGCAGCCAGGCCACAACGCCGCCGGTGGAAAACACCACGATGGCAATGAAGGCGATGATGACGGCGATGAAATTCTTCAGCGCGTTGAGCTTGTGGTAGTCGCCGCCCTTGGTGATGCCGAGCACGGCGAGCATCATGATGCCCATGCCGGCGCCGAAGAATCCGCCATAGATCGAGGTGATGAACTGCCCCAGCATCCCGAGCCTCGTGACCGGGCGTTCGGCGTGCAGGTGCTTGGGGCGCAGATAGGGGCCTGCGGCAAAGATCATGGTGGCGGCGAGCAGCAGCCAGGGCACCAGCGAGCGGAACGAGGGATTGGACATCGAGACCAGGATCAGCGCCCCGGCGAGGCTGCCTGCCAGCGACAGGCCGGCCAGCACCCAGGCTTCGCGGCCCGCCTCGCGGATCTCGGTGCGGTAGGCCAGCGCCGAGGTGACATAGCCGGGAAACTGAGTCACCGAGGAGGTGGCGTTGGCCATGATCGGCGGCACGCCGACCAGCGTCATGGCGCCAAAGGTGAGAAACGTGCCGCCACCGGCGATGGCATTGACCGCACTCGAGAGAAAGCCGGCGGAAAACAGGAGAACGATATCGAAAAGGAACATGAGGCGCCGGTGCAAAGAGACAATGGGACCGGTTTTAGAGCATCGCTGGCGCTTCGTCACAAGACCCGTGACGGGGGCGGTAACAAAATTGCCCGGGCAGGCGTGACAAAACCGCGGCGATGGTGTATCTGCCCCGCGATCGGCAAAGTCCGACAGCCGTTTTAAAACGGCGCCTGCCAAACAAAGAATGGTGAATCCGCTCCTGCCCTCACCGGCATAGCCCCGAGAATGATCCCGAAGCCGGGACATGTCAAAGGGACGAGACGAGGGCGCTCTGACCGTTTGAGAAAAACGAAAGGTCAAGGACCATGAACATTATTGCCCAGCTGGAGGCCGAACAGGCCGCCAAGATCGAAGCTTCCCGCAAGTTTCCCGAATTTTCCGCCGGCGACACGCTGCGGGTTCAGGTGCGCGTGACCGAAGGCAAGCGGACCCGTCTGCAGGCTTTCGAAGGCGTTTGCATCGCGCGCTCCGGCGCCGGCCTGAACGAGAACTTCACCGTTCGCAAGATCTCCTACGGTGAAGGCGTGGAACGCGTGTTCCCGATCTACTCGCCGATCGTTGAAGCCGTTGAAGTTGTCCGCCGCGGCAAGGTCCGCCGCGCCAAGCTCTATTACATGCGTGATCGTCGCGGCAAGTCGGCCCGTATTGTCGAGAACACCGGCACCCGCGCCCGCAAGCTCAACGATGCCGAGCGTCAGGCATTTGCCGCTGAAAAGGCACGCATCGAGGCCGAGAAGGTTGCAGCAGCCCAGGCTCTGGCCGCCGAAAAGGCAGCAGCAGAAGCCGCTGAAGCCGCAGCCGCAAAGGAAGCAGCAGCAGCCGCTTCGGCTGAAGAAGCCAAGAGCGAATAAGCCGCTCCAGCATGATTTGACGATCCTCCGGGGTCGGACGGAAAAGCGCCGGGCAACCGGCGCTTTTTTGCGTCTGGCGGCCGGGCTCGTGCAAGGCGTGATGATGCATCGACCGCTCGAGGCCGCCCGGTGGCGGTTCTGCCAATAGCCCGGGGCAGGTTTCCGGTTGTGGGGGAACAGATGGAGGTAACCACTCAAAACCGAGCGTTCGGTTTAACTTTCCGCTAATCGGGATCGGCGACACTGCCCCCTCACGCGCAAAGGGCAGGGCCACTCATGATTTCTTCGATGATGCAGACAGCCGTCTCCGGCATGCAGTCCGAGCAGATCCGCCTGACCGAGGCAGCCGGCAACATTGCGCGTGCCGGCACTGCATCCGAGACCGACGCCGAAATCAGCCTTGCCAACGAACTGCTCACGCTCAAACAGGCGGAAATCGGCTTCAAGGCCAACGCCCTGGTGTTTGAGACCGGCGCGGATCTCTGGGACGTGCTGATGAGCATCACGCGGGATGATTCGGACTAAGGGCTCTGGCACCCTGCCTCTCCTCTTGTGGGTGAAAGCGGGATAAGACTTCGCGCTTGGCACCACACCTCCGCGATCCACCATTTTGATCCTGCACTGCCTCCGCCGCCGTCAGCCTCGGCCACAATCTCTCACTCGTCATCCTCGGGCTTGACCCGAGGACCCAAAGCCAGGCGGGCAGGTGACTGCATGTCCAGCTTTGGCTCATCGCTGTTTCGGGAACCATCGCGCGGCCTGTGGCGTTTTAATGCACCAAAGGAGAGTGCCATGCACAAGAAACCGGACCAGCAGCCAGACAAGGACAAGAACAGGCAGACGCCTGCCGAGCGCGACGTTTCGGACCCGCATCCCGGCAGCGTCTCTGACGGAACCCACCCGGAAGCAAACGAAGAAAAAACCGAGGACTAGGGCCGCAACTTCGCCTCGTGAAAACGTCCAGAGTTTCATCCCCACCTTCCACCCCCATGCCATACTCTTTGCGCTCCCGCTGCCGGATGGTTCGCGAACGCTTTCGACCAGGCGGGAGGAAGGCCTCCCGGGGTTTGCCGTAACGTGCGGCAGGCAACGAGAGGAGGTGGAGACCAGCGTGGCTCCGTCGGCGGATTTGCTCACCCCTTCGGGATGAGCTTGTTCAGCCGGCCACCGGGACGTCCTCGGATTCCTGCCCGTCGCATTGGCGGGCGCGGAATTTGACAGCGGTCCGGGCCTGTGGCGGATTTGGCCCCCTTTGCCGGGGATCAATTTCGTGCCGGACCCCGCGCCAAAAGCTTCCGCCGCAGCCCCTCGTCCGGGGCATGCGGCCTGGCGCAAGCCAGAGACGTCGGCGTCGGGTGCAAACCCTCAAGCTGGCGAAGCGAAGCGGTCCCTGCCTGTCGGATGCGGACATCATCCGGCGATATTCGGGCCGCGCGCGAGCCGCGCCACCGTTTTATTCATTCTCCAGAGGCAAAGCCCGCGTGCGGCCCTCCGGACCTGCATTTGCCAAACTCCGGCGTTGAGGCGCGCGGAGGGTTTCGGCGTTCTCCGGTTTCCCCTGACTGTCGTCATCCTCGGCCTCCGAGCCGAGGATCCATGCACAAACTCATCTGCTGCCGATTTGGCTTTGGGTCCTCGGGTCAAGCCCGAGGATGACGAACTGAGGAGCCCGAGGATGACGACAGAGAGTGCCCGAGGATGATGATGGAGCAATGCCGCGATGACTGTTGCTCAGTCTCCACCCCTTGCAGCCCGTGGTCCGGCATTGCAAAGTGCACACCAAGTGCCGTACCCGACAAGCGGCACGCCGAAAATCAGTCCCGAGACCTCATCAGGGAGAGTGTCATGTCATTTGCGAAATTCACCGTGGCTGCGGCCGCAGCCCTCATCGGCCTCGGCGTGGCCGCGACGCAGGCGCAGGATCTGCCGGATCTCGGCGGCGAGACCGTTGTGGTCGTCACCGAAAACGCCTATCCGCCGCTGCAGTTCATCGATCCGAAGACCGGCGAGCAGATCGGCTGGGAATATGACGCGATGAACGAGATCGCCAAGCGGCTGAATTTCAATGTCGAATACCAGAACACTTCGTGGGACGCGATGATCCAGGCCGTCTCCGACGCGCAATACGAGATAGGCATGACCGGCATCTCGATCAAGGAAGACCGCAAGGAAAAGGTCGATTTCTCCGATCCCTACATGCGCTCGGAAATGTTCATGCTGGTGCGCGGGGACGAGGACCGCTTCGAGGACGCCGAAAGCTTTGCTGCGTTCGAGGATGGGCTGGTCGGCGCGCAGCCGGGCACCACGCCGTTCTATGTCGCTGTCTATGACGTGCTCGACGGCGACGAGCAGAACCCGCGCATCAAGCTGATGGAAACCTTCGGCGCCACCGTGCAGGCGTTGAAGACCGGCGATGTCGACATGGTGCTGACCGACGGCGTTGCCGGCAAGGGTTATGTCGAGGCCTCCGACGGCGGGCTCAAGCTGGTCGGCGGCCCGCTCGGTTCCGATGATTTCGGCTTCATCTTCCCCAAGGGCTCCGAGCTGGTGGCGCCGGTCAATGCGGCGATCGCGGCGATGAAGGCCGACGGCACCATCGATGCGCTCAACAAGAAGTGGTTCCTCGACTACAAGCTCGGCGGCTAGGGCTGCCGTGCCGATCGAATTTGATGGCTACAGGCCGGGGGCGCTTGGCGGCGTCCTCGGCCTGCACATGGACTATTATGCGCGGGAGTGGGATTTCGGGCTGGCGTTCGAAGCCAAGCTGGCCTCCGAGCTTTCCGAGTATCTGGCGCGGATGGATCCGGACCGCGACCTGTTCCTGACGGCCTGGCGCGGCGATACACTGGTTGGCTCCGTCAGCATGGATGCTTCAGGCGGCGGTGCCGATGGAGCCCATCTGCGCTGGTTCGTGGTCTCGGATCGCGAGCGTGGCAGCGGGCTGGGCAAAGAGCTGATGGCGCGGGCCATCGCTCACGCAGACCAGATCGGGTCCGGTGCTGTCTGGCTTACCACATTCGCCGGATTGAACGCGGCGCGAGCGCTTTACCAGCGTTACGGCTTCGAGCTCCGATCCGAGAGCGATGCGGATCAATGGCAGGGCGGGGTGCGGGAGCAGATGTTCACCCGGCCGGCGCAGCCGCCAGCCCTGCGTGAGAGTTCCCAATCGTGAGCGTTGCGCCGCCTTCGACCGACAAGCCGGATTTTCCCTGGTGGTTGCTCGCCGCAGGCGCCATTGCGCTGTTTCTGGCCGTGCAGATCGTGCTCAACGATCTCTACAGCCAGATCTTCACCATCGTCTCCAAGGGCGTCTGGATCACCATCTTCGTCACGCTGGTCGGCTTTACGCTGGCCACCGGGCTGGGGTTGCTGCTGGCGGTGATGGGGCTGTCGAAATCGCTGGTGCTCCGGCAGATCGCGCGGTTCTATGTCGAGATCATCCGCGGCATCCCGATCCTGGTGCTGTTGTTCTACATCGCCTTTGTCGGCGCGCCGGGCTTCGTGGCCGCCTGGAATGCGCTGGCCGGCCCGCTGATCGAAGCCGGGCTGATTGACGAGATGAAAGTCCGCGATGTGTCACTGTTATGGCGGGCGATCATCGCGCTGACCATCGGCTATTCGGCCTTTATCTCGGAGGTGTTCCGCGCCGGCATCCTGTCGGTCGACGAGGGCCAGATCGAGGCGGCCAAGGCGCTGGGGCTGACGCCGCTGCAGCGCTTCCGCTTCATCGTGCTGCCACAGGCGATCCGCACCATCCTGCCGCCGCTGGGCAATGATTTCATCGCCATGATCAAGGATTCCTCGCTGGTCTCGGTGCTCGGCGTCGCGGATCTCACGCAGATGGGCAAGGTCTATGCCTCGGGCTCGTTCCGGTTCTTCGAAACCTACTCGATCGTGGCTTACGTCTACCTGCTTTTGACCGTCGGGCTGTCGCTGGCACTCAGGGCGCTGGAGAAACGCTTGCGGCGGGCGGATGAGGAACGCTCGGCAGATGGCTGAACCCTGGCTGAAGTGGGCCGGAATTTGCCCGGTTCAAAACCCGTAAGAAGCTTGTGGTTACCTGTGTAAATCTCTGATAATTAACGGGATTGTTAAAGGTTTAGCGAACCGGTTAAGTTTTTGTTAACAGGCTGGCTTGCATCTGGAGGGCACTTCAACCCAAAGGATCAATGCGTGCTTTCCAAGCTCACCGCCAGGTCATTCATCATCTGGCTTCTCGTTTCTGTCGTGCTGCTTGCGCTGGGCACCGTGTTTATCGGCCAGACACTGTGGCTGACGATTCCGATCATCGCCGGGCAGGGCTGTGTCGGCGGCGGCGGGCTGTGCGGGCCGATGGCGCCGGTGCTGGGTTTGTGGCTTCAGCCTGCCTTGCTGCTGGCTTCCGTTTGTCTTGGAACAATCGCATTCTACCGGCGGGGGCTTGCTGTCGGGTCGCGGTTCTGGGCGCTGATGCCGCTGGCGCTGATGTTGCCAAACCTGCCGTCGCTGTTCGTGCTCGGCAATCTCTGGAATCTCGATCTCGGCAGCGCCTTGCTGTTTTTTCCGCGCTGGAGCGCGCTTGAGCTGTTGCCGCTGCTGATGCTCGGTGTGCTGTTCTGCTTCCAGGTCGAATACATGCCGGGCTACGGCGGATCCATCGCCCGGACGCGGCTTTACGGCAATATCCCGATCGGGCCGCTCTACGTTGCAAGTTGTCTCTGGATCTGTTCGGATCTGCTGCTCGCGTCAGCGCCGAACCTGGGTATGTCCATAGCCTCGGTCCAGGCGCTGCGCGGTATCCTGCATTACCCGCTCTCGCTTGTGGATGGTCAGGTGCTTGCCGGGCTGCCGCCCTATGGCCAGCGACCGGAGATGATCGTGCCGCTTGGCACCCTGGTCAATCTGGTGCTGTTTGCCGTGCTGGTGTTCGCGCTGACCTTTGATGGCTCGGGGCGTCTGCGAAGAGCCGGCGCTTTGATCTTCATCACCTCGGGCGATGAGGATGATGGCAAGCCGCTGTTCCAAGCACGAAGCAGGTACGGCCGCTGATCTGGTGCGCGGCGTTTCATCCCCACCTCGCTGACGGGGCTTATCATGTCGGGGCAGCGATGCTCTAGCCCATGCGCTCTCGACATTGGTGCACCGATTTTGCAAGTTCCGGGCCTGCAATCAGGGAATGAACAATGGTTGAACGCAGCAATGACGAACTTGAGCAGGTTATGCCGCCAGCACGCCCGGGGAGCTGAATGCCGCCTATGCAGGCTGGGCTGAGGGCTATGACCGGGATACGCTGGCAGCCGGATACTGCCTGCCGTTTCAGGTGCTGGCCTGGGTGGCGCGCTACGTCAAACAGGACAGCGGTCCGCTGCTTGATGCCGGCTGCGGCAGTGGCCTGTCCGGGCCCTATCTCTCGGCACTCGGCTACAGCCATATCGAAGGCCTCGATTTCTCAGCCGAGATGCTGCAGCTGGCCGGAACCCGCGACGCCTACAGTGAGCTCAAGCGTGCCACGCTGGGCGAAGAACTGCCCTGGGATGACAATCATTTCGCGGCCTTCTTCTGCACCGGTGTGTTCACCGAAGGCCATGCGCCATCATCGAGCCTTGCGGAGCTTTGCCGCATCACCCGGCCCGGCGGTCATGCAATCTTCACAGTCCGTGACACGATTTTCCACAGTGGCGGTTTTGATGCGATGCTAGCCGAGCTTGCCGGCAGGGGTGTCTGGCGGCGGCTCGAGCAAAGCCCCTCGTTTCGCGCCTTTGCGCTCGATGAGCCGGATGTGCTGGTAACGGCACATGTGTTCGAGGTTCTGGCATGAAGCTTTTCAGGCTTGCGGCGGCTTCGGCTCGGTGCGCTGCATGTCGCTCGCGACTGCCTGAATGACCCATTCGCGAAACGCCTTGATTTTCGGCGTGTTGCGGCGGCTTTTGGGATGTACAAGCCAGATGCCGATATCGTCGGTGCAATACTGGTTGAAGGGCGCAATCAACCGGCCGGAGGCGAGGTCTTCGGAAAAGAAGATGTGGTTGAGTATGGCGACGCCCTGACCGGCAAGCGCTGCATTGCCGCACAGGTCCTGCTCGACGTAATTGTGGCGCGTGTGGCCGGAAAGGTCCGGCGCTGGCACGCCGACGGTGGCAAACCAGGTTTGCCAGGAGCCCTGCCCGGCGCCGATGATCGGCAGCTTCAACAGGTCCTCCGGTGAGGAGACCCCACCAATGGTTTCGGCCAGCGCCGGGCTCAGCATCGGGGCAAAGGAAAACCGGCCGAGCAGGTGGCAGTCCAGATCCGGCCACGGGCCGACGCCCCATCTGATCGAGATATCCGCCGGGTCGCGGTTGAAATCGGTGATCTTGCTGACCCTGAGCAGGCGGACCGCGATCGAGGGATATTCGAGCTGAAAGCTGCCGAGGTTGCGGGCCAGCCAGTGGGACGCGAATGTCGGCGAGGAATGGATCTCCAGCGTTTCGTTGGAGGCCTGGCGCGCGGAAACCATCGCGTCGTTCAGGAGCTCGAAAGCCCTTGTGACGTCCGGCAGCATGCGCTCGGCCGTCTCGGTGTTGACGATCTGGCGCGGCTGGCGCAGGAACAGCTGCTCCCCGACATGATCCTCCAGCAGCTTGATCTGGTAGCTCACCGCGGTCTGGGTCATGCCCAGCTCTTCGGCGGCGCGGGAAAATCCGCGATGCCGGGCGACGGCTTCAAACACCCGAAGCGCGTTGAGTGGAACCTTCCTCGACAGTTTCATGCATAAGTTCTCTTTATGGCGCCAGACGGGAATTCCGTTGGAATTTCAGTTCATCTGCCGTCACCCTAGCCCCTGCATACATCAAAAGGAAAGAGCGATGAGCGAGCACGCCAGTGTCTCGCAAGGCTGGTTTGCGCGGCTTTGCGGGCAGATATTCCCATGCGGGATGCGGCCGCGTCTGCGCCGTGGCTCGAGGGTGACGCCTGCCGATGAGCTGGATCAGCGGCTCAGGCTCGACATCGGCCATGAGACCTCAACGCTGCCGGACCGGCGCGGCGATCATTACCGGCGCCTGCTCAAACGCGGCTATCCGCTCGGATGAATGGCGGGTTGCTCAGCGGGCGGCAAGTCTCCGGTCGAGCCCCTGATTGCGCAAAACAATTGCCCGGACTTGCTAAAATTGCTATGAGCCCGGGCATGGGATCGAAATTCAGATGTCTCGCGCCTCAAGTCTTCGTGCTGCAGGATCACAAACGCCTGCCGGCACGTTTCTTTGCGCGCATTTCCGGCGCACTGGCCAGCCACAGCGTCTGAGGCCTCCGCCCTGGCCGTTGATCGCGCCGGGGGCATTCTGAACCACATTCATTTTCCTTGCATACGGACCACCATCATGACCGCACCTCGCACACTCTACGACAAGATCTGGGACGACCACGTGGTCGACCAACAGGACGACGGCACCTGCCTGCTCTATATCGACCGGCATCTGGTGCATGAAGTGACCAGCCCGCAGGCGTTCGAAGGCCTGCGCACCATGCACCGCAAGGTGCGTGCGCCGCAAAAGACGCTCGCCGTGGTGGATCACAACGTCCCGACCTCGCCCGACCGGGCGCTCGGCATCAAGAACGAGGAAAGCCGCATCCAGGTCGAGGCGCTGGCCAACAATTCGGCCGAGTTCGGCGTTGAATATCTCAACGAGAACGACAAGCGTCAGGGCATCGTCCATATCGTCGGTCCGGAACAGGGCTTCACCCTGCCGGGCACCACGATCGTCTGCGGCGACAGCCACACCTCGACCCACGGCGCATTCGGCGCGCTGGCGCACGGCATTGGCACCTCCGAGGTCGAGCATGTGCTGGCGACCCAGACGCTGATCCAGAAAAAAGCCAAGAACATGCTGGTCGAGGTCAATGGCGAATTGCCCGAGGGCGTCACCGCCAAGGACATCATCCTTGCCATCATCGGTGAGATCGGCACGGCCGGCGGTACCGGCTACGTGATCGAATTTGCCGGCGAAGCCATCCGCGCGCTGTCGATGGAAGGCCGCATGACGGTCTGCAACATGACCATCGAAGGCGGCGCCCGCGCCGGCCTGATCGCGCCGGACGAAAAGACCTATGCCTATTTCAAGGACCGGCCGCGCGCGCCCAAGGGCAAGGCCTGGGACATGGCTGTCGACTACTGGAGAACGCTGCCGTCGGACGAGGGCGCACATTACGACAAGGTGGTTCGTCTCGATGCCGCATCGCTGCCGCCGATCGTCTCCTGGGGCTCGTCGCCCGAGGACGTGATTTCGGTCACCGGCGTGGTCCCGAACCCGGACGACATCAAGGATGAATCCAAGCGCACCTCGAAATGGCGGGCGCTGGATTACATGGGCCTCAAGCCTGGCACGCCGATCACCGACATCAAGATCGACCGGGTGTTCATCGGCTCGTGCACCAATGGCCGCATCGAGGATCTGCGCGCTGCCGCCAAGGTGGTCGAAGGCAAGAAGGTGGCGTCCACCGTCTCGGCGATGATCGTTCCGGGCTCCGGCCTGGTCAAGGAACAGGCGGAAGCCGAGGGTCTCGACGTTATCTTCAAGGATGCGGGCTTTGACTGGCGCGAGCCGGGCTGCTCGATGTGTCTCGCCATGAATGACGACCGGCTCAAGCCCGGCGAGCGCTGCGCTTCGACTTCGAACCGCAACTTCGAAGGCCGCCAGGGCTTCAAGGGCCGCACCCACCTGGTCTCGCCGGCAATGGCGGCGGCTGCGGCAGTGGCCGGTCACTTCGTCGATATCCGCGAGTGGAAGTAGGGGGGTAGCCGGGCAAGCGGTTGCAAGCAAAGTAAGCTCTGCCTGTCTGTTCCCTTCGCTTGATCCCGGATTTCGTCATCCTCGGGCTTGACCCGAGGATCCACTCCGTGACGTCTCATTGTCCGCAAATTGTTGAAGCATCGCGGAATGGATCCTCGGCTCGGAGGCCGAGGATGACGAAAGAGAGCGGGCCACTTCTCATTGCCGTACCAGAACTCAAGAACCCGCCGAGCGATCGGCGGGTTCTTTCGTTTCAAGGGCTTGGGAGGCTCGCCGCCTCAGCTCAGATGCAGATGCGCCTCGATGGCTGCGGCGATGAAGGCGTGGCGGGCCTTGCGGGGGGCTGCGTCGCCGTGGATGACTTCCTCGCAGGCGCGCTCCGCATCGTGAAAGCGGCTGCCGTGGTTGCCGGGCCAGTTGCGGTGCAGCAGTTTCTTCGCCTGCCGGGCGGTCTTCACCGTCCGGTGGAGCCCTGTCTCGGGGTCATCAATGGTGATCGGAGTATTCCAGGCTGTTGTTCGCATGAGACTTCCTCCTCGAAGTTGGAAGATCAGTCTCCGCCGATCCCGGCCTGAGGTCACGTGGATCCGGCCAGCATGGTTACGCGACGATTGCCGTGGTGGCTGCGAACGCCGGAAGATGTACCGGAACGGCACAGACCAGCGTTGTTGGACCTGAACGGTGCCGAGGCGGGCGGCGGAATGGCGGCGGCAGGCCGGGTGAGCACCGGAGCCGGCTCATGCCGGCGTTGCACACCCAGTCGGATGCTCAAAGGGCCGCTGCACCATTCCCGAACGATGCATCAGGGCCGGATGACGCAAACGCCGCTGCTGTCGCCGCAACCGCGGGTGTTTTCGTCGACAATGATGACCTTCGGGCCCGAGCGGACGATGGTGCCACCCCGTGTGTCGTCGCGCTTGATGCGGATTTCCACCTTGTCGCTGTCACGCCTGATCTTCGCAGACGGTTGCTTGAGCGGCGACGATGCCGACCGGCTCGGCTTGCCGATCTGTGAACTCGACGTGTGGTCATCCTTGTCGATGATGATGACGGTGACATCCTTGTCGCGCAGCAGCCTGGATTTGCCGGAGGGCGCCTTGAGCTCGGTGGCCAGCGCGGTCGTCGCGAGACCCAGGCTTGCGGCGACCAGGATGGCCGCCTGAACGGGTCGACGGCCTGGTTTGCGGCCTGGGGCGCGCGAGAAGAACTTTACGGTCATGGCAGTTTCCTTTCAGCAGGCTTCGGTGCTCGCAGCATGCAGGCCTGCGGCGATCCTCATGCGGTTGAGAACAACCCTTGCAGCCAATCTGGCCGATATTGTGCACGAGGCCCAAAAGCCTGTCACGCGGAGCCGGCCGCTATCGCCGGTTAACCTTAAGAAGCGCGGACGGAATTGCGCCAGGATGCGACCTTTGACAGGCTTGACCGGGGCGCGGCTTTGACCCAAACATGCCGCCATGGATACGCCCAAGAACATTGAAATTTCGCTGTTGCGCCTCAATGATGCGCATCATTTCTCGCCGTTGCTGGCGGCTTACGTGCAGTCGCTCAAACGCGGTGCGCCGCGCCGGCCGGACGATTATTACGCCGAAACCCTGCTGCAGGACCGGGTTGCCCAGATTTTCGGCGCCCGGCTTGATGGCGAGCTGGTCGGGTTCGTGATCTTCTACGATCTGCCGGATCCGGTGACCGGCATGCGCTGCGGCCAGGTCGACCATCTCTATGTCAGCCATCTGCACCGCAAGATGGGCATCGCCCAGGCGATGATCGACATGCTGGCCGAGGAAAGCGACGCCCATGGCTGGTCGCGAATCATCCTCAATGCGCCACGGCTGCCGGAAGAAGGCCGCAAGCTTTACGAAAAGCTTGCCACCAAGGCGGATTTTTCCAGCTGGGAACTGCGTTTCGACCATTCGACCTGAATGTTTTTGCGTTGCAATCGAAACGTCGGTGTCTGATTGCGCGGCCAGATGCCGCGCTTTCTTGCTCTGTTAAGCATTTTGAATCGTTTGAAGCGCTATGGAAGGCAAAATCCGGTTTCGCTTTCGACGAAAGCCGCGCTGTTGACGGCGATCCGGGCTTTGACGCGGTGCACATAACGCACTAAAACCACCGCACAGTCGCCGCGCTCGCTATCGCGCAAATGCGTGCGGCTCTCCTTGAGGGAAAGAAGGACAGGGTCCCGATGACCAATGTGACGCAGAACCGGCCTTTGTCGCCGCACCTGACTATCTACAAGCAAATACCCACCATGGTGATGTCGATCATGCACCGGTTTACCGGGATGGCACTCTATGCAGGCACGCTACTGGTGGCCTGGTGGCTGGTGGCAGCGGCCTCCGGCGAAGCGACCTTCGACTGGGTCAACGGCATCTTCGGTTCGATCCTCGGACGGCTGGTGCTGTTCGGCTACACTTGGGCGCTGATGCATCACATGCTCGGCGGCATTCGCCATTTCATCTGGGACACCGGCCGCGGTTTCGATCCGGCGACCTCGACCAAGATGGCCTGGGCGACCCTCGTCGGCTCCATCACCCTGACGATCCTGATCTGGATCGCCGGCTACGCAACCCGGCTCTAGGAGACAGACATGGACAGCAAGAACATGCGTACACCGCTCTCCCGGGTCCGTGGACTCGGATCGGCCAAGGAAGGCACCGATCACTTCTGGCGCCAGCGGCTCACCGCCGTTGCCAACGTGCCGCTGCTGATCTTCTTCGTGCTTTTCATCGTAGCCTACAATGGCGAGCCCTATGCGACGGTCGCGGCAGCGCTTTCCAACCCGCTGGTGGCGGTGCTGATGGGGCTGGTGGTGATCTCCGGCGTCATTCACATGAAGATCGGCATGCAGGTGATCATCGAGGACTACATTCATGCCGAGGGCATGAAGGTGAGCCTTCTGATCCTCAACACATTCTTTGCAATCGCAGTGGGCGCCGTGTCGCTTTTCGCGGTTCTCAAACTCGGCTTCGGAGGCTGACAGACCATGGTAATGACGTCGAGCGTCAACATTGGCGGACGCGCCTATTCGATTGTCGACCACGCCTATGACGTGGTCGTTGTGGGCGCCGGTGGCGCCGGGCTTCGTGCCACGCTGGGCATGGCCGAGCAGGGCTTCAAGACGGCCTGCATCTCCAAGGTGTTCCCGACGAGGTCGCACACGGTGGCAGCCCAGGGCGGCATCGCCGCCTCGCTGACCAACATGACGCCCGACAGCTGGCAGTGGCACATGTATGACACCGTCAAGGGCTCCGACTGGCTCGGCGATGTCGATGCCATGCAGTACCTGACCATGGAAGCGCCGAAGGCGGTCTATGAGCTGGAACACTACGGCGTGCCGTTCTCGCGCACCGAGGATGGCCGCATCTACCAGCGTCCTTTCGGCGGCCACATGCAGAATTACGGCGAAGGCCCTCCGGTGCAGCGCACCTGTGCGGCGGCCGACCGTACCGGCCACGCCATCCTGCACACGCTTTATGGCCAGTCGCTGAAAAACAACGCCGAATTCTTCATCGAGTATTTCGCGCTCGACCTGTTGATGGAAGACGATGGCCGTTGCACCGGCGTGGTGGCCTGGAACCTCGATGACGGCACCATTCACCGTTTCTCGGCCAAGATGGTGGTGCTTGCCACCGGCGGCTACGGCCGGGCCTATTTCTCGGCCACTTCGGCGCATACCTGCACCGGCGATGGCGGCGGCATGATTGCCCGTGCCGGCCTGCCGCTCCAGGACATGGAGTTCGTGCAGTTCCACCCGACCGGGATTTACGGCGCAGGCTGCCTGATCACCGAGGGTGCGCGCGGCGAAGGCGGCTATCTGGTCAATTCCGAAGGCGAGCGTTTCATGGAGCGCTATGCGCCATCGGCCAAGGATCTGGCGTCGCGCGACGTTGTCTCGCGCTGCATGACCATGGAAATCCGCGAGGGCCGCGGCGTCGGAAAGGCCAAGGACCATATCTTCCTGCATCTCGATCATCTTGATCCGGCGGTGCTGAACGAGCGGCTTCCGGGCATTTCCGAAAGCGCCAAGATCTTCGCCGGTGTCGACGTGACCCGCGAGCCGATCCCGGTGCTGCCGACGGTGCACTACAACATGGGCGGCATTCCGACCAATTACTGGGGCGAGGTGCTGAACCCGACATCCGAGGATCCGGACAAGGTGACGCCGGGCCTGATGGCGGTCGGCGAAGCCGGCTGTGCGTCGGTTCACGGCGCCAACCGGCTGGGCTCCAACTCGCTGATCGACCTCGTGGTGTTTGGCCGCGCCGCAGCCATCCGCGCCGGCGAAGTCATCGACCGCGCGTCGAAGATCCCTCAGGTCAACGAGGCATCGTTCGAGAAGATCATGACCCGCTTCGACACGCTGCGTCACGCCAACGGCTCGCAGCCAACGGCTGATCTGCGTGAAAAGATGCAGCGCGCCATGCAGGAAGATGCGGCCGTGTTCCGGACCCAGGAATCGCTCGAATCCGGCTGCAAGCGGATGAGTGCGATCTGGGCCGAGCTTCCCGACGTCAAGGTCACCGACCGGTCGATGATCTGGAATTCGGACCTGGTGGAAACGCTGGAACTCGACAACCTGATGGCCAATGCCATCACCACGGTCTACGGCGCGGAAGCCCGCAAGGAAAGCCGCGGCAGCCACGCCCGCGAGGACTATGTCGACGGCCCGTTCGGCGGCCGCGACGACGAGAACTGGCGCAAGCACACGCTGTCCTGGGTCGATGAAAAGGGCAATGTCACGCTCGATTACCGTCCGGTTCACACCGAGCTGATCGCAGACGGCATCGATCTGGCCAAGATCGCGCCAAAAGCCCGCGTGTATTAAGAGGGAACAGGGACCATGGTTGAACTCACACTCCCGAAAAATTCGCAGCCGAAGCCGGGCAAGGTCTGGCCGAAGCCGGAAGGCGCCACCAACACGCGTGAATTCAAGATTTACCGCTGGTCGCCGGATGATGCGGAGAACCCGCGCATCGACACGTTCCACATCGACATGGATGACTGCGGACCGATGGTGCTCGACGGTCTGTTGTGGATCAAGAACAAGATCGATGCGACGCTGACGCTGCGCCGGTCCTGCCGCGAGGGCATCTGCGGCTCCTGCGCGATGAACATCGACGGCACCAACACGCTCGCCTGCACCAAGGGTCTCGACGAGATCAATGGGCCGGTGAAGGTCTATCCGCTGCCGCATCTGCCGGTGGTCAAGGACCTGGTGCCGGACCTGACCAATTTCTACGCCCAGCACCGCTCGATCGAGCCGTGGCTGAAAACGGTGTCTCCGACGCCGGCGAAGGAATGGAAACAGAGCCATGAAGACCGGGCCAAGCTCGATGGTCTCTACGAGTGCATCCTGTGCGCCTGCTGCTCGACCTCGTGCCCGAGCTACTGGTGGAACGGCGACCGCTATCTCGGCCCCGCCGTGCTGCTGCAGGCCTATCGCTGGCTGATCGACAGCCGTGACGAGTGCACCGGCGACCGGCTCGATGATCTCGAGGATCCGTTCCGGCTCTACCGCTGCCACACCATCATGAACTGTGCGCAAACCTGCCCCAAGGGTCTCAATCCTGCCAAGGCGATTGCCGAGATCAAGAAGATGATGGTGGAGCGCCGGGTGTAGTTCCCGGTCACAACGAGATTCGGAAACTGAAAAGGCCACCCGCGGGGGTGGCCTTTTTCGTTTCAGCGGTGCTGGTCACCCCACTCCTTCGTCATCCTCGGCCTCCGAGCCGAGGATCCATTCCGTGCTGGTGCTGCAAGCCCGGATGGTTTCGTTGCATTGCGGACTGGATCCTCGGGTCAGGCCCGAGGATGACGAAGGATGGAGTTG
>TARA_R110002012_G_scaffold88274_2_pt1 | contig 31570 bp, 30 predicted proteins | sample TARA_R110002012 | Tara Oceans TARA_R110002012 (sample SAMEA4396515) | marine metagenome | biome: Westerlies Biome; feature: [DCM] deep chlorophyll maximum layer (ENVO:01000326); material: water (ENVO:00002006), including particulate matter (ENVO:01000060) such as... | depth 40 m | reverse complement strand
TTGGCCATAGCTTTTCGAATGAGATAGTTTCCAGTTCGGTATCCTACGGCCAGCCTGCCATCGGGGTGTTGGAACATCCAATGTTGATAGTTGGCATTTAAAGCCAATAACATTATTCCTGTGCTTTCACTTTCGTCCAGTTCATCCAAAACGGCAGGTTGTTCAGTAATCAGGGTGATAATTTCATCTTCATCCCTGTTTGTCAATAGTTTTTTAAGTTGGTCAATTATGCTGCACGTGTTTCGAATTCAATGGATGCGTGGAACACAAAAGATAGAGTTTTAACGTGTAAATTTGTACGTACTCAAGGATCGATATTGGAAACCTTTACTATTTCCCTCTTTCTAAGTTCTCTATTTTCATTCGAGCATGTGAATTATCTGAATTCAGTTCAAGGGATTTTTTGTAGTTGATCAGTGCATTTTTGGAATTGCCCAAAGTTTCATAGGCTTCTCCCAAACTATCAAATGCGTTATATGACTTGGGGAAATTCTCCGTATTCAAGATAAAATAGGTCAAGGCCTTTACTTTTTCACTTTTAGTTCTACTTCGAAGCAAGCCATAGCCCAATTGATTGACCAAATTTTCCGGTGGCCTGAAATCCCATGAAAGTCGCTGGGAAATCGCCTGAAAATGCTGAATCAATTGATCTTTGCTCTGCACATCACGATACGAAATGCCATAGCCTTCAAAAATGGTGGAGATTCCATTGTAAAAAGCAATTGGCGGTACAGAAGCATGGTTTTCATTTTCGAAATACTCCAATTTGGCAGGAAATGAACCTTCACATTTACTGTTCAATCCCTCGTATAATCTTACATGGCGATCGCGATTTCTGATATTTCGCTTTCCCCAGTTTGCAGTAGCCACATAGAAGAACCTTTTAAAGGACTCATTGGTTACGGCTTCCAATTTTTGGTCCATGGTTTCCGAGTCCCAAGTACCCATACTAGGATCTGCGGCTATAAAAGCATTGAAAAGTGATTTTTCCTTCATATAGGCATGTGTGGCCAACAGCGCACTCAACGAATGTCCAAATAGAATTCGATAGGGCTCGGTCCTATACTTGCGTTCCAGTTCTGGAATCAGTTCCTCTTCCACAAAGCTTAGAAATTTTTCACCACCACCTGAATTGTTTTCCCTAACGGTGATTATTTTGTCAGGGGTATAATCTCTTCTTCGATCTACATTTTGAATACCTACCACGATCATTTCTGGTATTTTCCAGCTTCGGTACGCATCGGAGCTCATATAATTTACCATTCCTGCAATGCTCTTAAAATGTATGTTCCCATCGAGAATTATGAGCACAGGATAGCTTTTATAAGCGGCTTTGGTATCGTCGTAAGAGTCGGGGAGACTGATCCAATATTCCCGGTCTTCATCCAAGATATTGGAGTGGAGCCTATGTTTTGTTCCAAGTATGATTGATTCGGTCTCCTGTGATAAAAGGTGGCCAATACCAATGAATATGAATAATAGTACAATGAGGTTTTTGTTCATTCTTTGTTTTTTAGGATTGTAATCGGTCTTGGATAAGATTGGTAATGCTGATTGGGGTGCTAAGTTAGAAAAACTAATTGCATGAAAATTTCAACGGTATTATTTAACGAATTGATGTAATGGGAATTGATTTTATACGTGGTGATTTGTGTTTTTTTAGAAAGTTGTTATTGTTGCAAACGATACATCAGTTCTACATAGCGCTCAATTTCCGATTCGAAATCTTTATATAGCAGTTTATATTTTGAGTCTAGTTTGGCTTTGACTTGAATTAAAATTTCATTTGGCTTTAACCCCTTTTTATAATCTGAACCAACCTGCTCCCAAACGCTTGCCAAAAATTCCGCATCACGAATGACTGATATACCTTTGGTGGGGTTTCCATGTCCTGTCAATACAATGTCGGGGCTTAGCTCCGCAAATTCATGAAGGGAATCAATTAACTTGGGTATATTGCCGTGATCGGTGATCATTGGCATCCAATCGGAACTCAATACATCTCCTCCAAAAATGATTTTCTGTTTGGGCAGCCACATCAAAAGATCACCTGGCGAATGTCCACTATCACCAAATAGAAATTCCACATCCACGCCGCCGAAATTACGTTTCTCTCCTTGTTTCAATATCACATTGGGATACATGAGTTGTGTGGGTCCAATAGTGCCATTGGTCACCTTCGCATAAAATTGCACATCTTCTTCGCCGTACTTTTTCATGGTCCCTACCGCTTGTTCACTGGCAACTATTTCAACAACGGTGTCCGAAAAAGCAGCATTCCCCAACCAATGATCTGCATGGCTATGTGAATTGACCACCCATCGGACGGGAAGGTCGGTGACTGTTTTGATTGCTTTTTTGATGTTGTTGCCAATGGATTCTGATGATCCTGAATCAAAAAGCAGTACGCCTGTTTGGGTGACCACAAAATGAACATTGGAATTCCAACCCTTGTTTTTGGGCGTGGGCAATCCAATGTTTGGTGAAATGATGCTATACACATTTTCGGCAATGGCGGAAACTACAAAACCACTTTGAGTATGCCCTGCCGAAGAAGTATTGAACGCAAATAGAAAAATATGGAGGACAAAAAGGAATTTCTTGGTCAATTTTCTGCTTTTAGGTAGTTAATAAGTATTTAAAACCCCGCCATTTTATAGATTTCATCGGGAGTATGCTCGCTGAGTTCAAGCACATCTTTGCCGGATTTGGCCATAGCTTTTCGAATGAGATAGTTTCCGGTTCGGTATCCTACGGCCAGTCTACCATCGGGGTGTTGGAACATCCAATGTTGATAGTTGGCATTGATGGGCAACGACCTAATCTCCTCAACCCATTGCTCTGCAATCGCTGCTTCTGGTGGAGTATCGGCTTCCATGCTTTCACCAGTATATTCTTCGGAGAACACGACGGCGAGGCCTTCATTTATGGCTGCAACGGATATACCCGGACCATAAACATTGTCCTGAATGGCCCAACCACGCGATAAATGGTGAAATTCGTGAAAAATGGTATGCTTTAATGCCGTTTGCGTTGCTTGGGTCACACCGCCTGGGAACTTTTCTGATATTTGGATAAGTACCACGGGAGGTGAATTGGTTTCGGTGCGCCCGGTAACACCTCCGACCTGATCAAGGTCCCAATCCACAATTTCCAAGGATACGTTTATGCTGTCCGGAAGGGTAGGCAATAAGCTTCGGATTTCTTTTTCCGATTCCAGGACCACTTCACGAATCATTTCTTTTTGTGGAGCTGTAAATGGGGTTGTGTCCTCTTTAAAAGTAATGATGGAACTTGTGGGTTCCGTATCGTCCGAAGTGTTTTTGCAATTGCTAATGACTAGTAGTACAAGAAGGAATGATAGAATTTTGATTGATTTCATTGATGTTCGTTTTCCTTGTAGACTCTTTAAAAGCAAATTTGTTACATCTAGAGAAAATAGAGCTTAAAAAGAGTCATTTCTTGCCAGCCGAAAGGTAAAGAAGAACAGTTACATGAATTATGGCCACTGTCGGCAGCAGTTTTTATAGCTGTTCAATCCTTTGATAGATTTCCTTTTTAGAGTTCTCAAATAATTCTCCACCAAACTCTTCATTGTCCAGAGATATAATCGAAATGTCTTTTATGCCCATAATTCCAAAAACGAACTTCAAGTAGGTTGTTTGGAAATTCATGTGCTCATTTTTTTCGTTTTCCCCATAACCTGTATCACCACGACTGGACAGTATGAACATTTTCTTGTTTTCAAGAATACCCACATAATCCCCGTCTGGTTTGCCTGAACGGAATTTCCAGGTTTCGTTGATTCGCATAAGTTGGTCGATGTAAGCCTTTAGTCCGCTCGGAATGGACCAGTTGTACATGGGCGTACCCAAAACATAAATATCATGTGCTTTAAACTCTTTTACCAATGCATCGCTAAGGGCAACACCTGATTGGTTTTCTTGTGTTCTTTCACTGGGTTTCACGAATGCACTTGCAATCCATTTTTCATTGATGGGCGGAATTGTTTCCAGGCCTACTTCTCGGTGGGTAAAAAGGTCGTTCGGATTTTTCTTTTTCCAATTTTCTTCAAATAGTTGTGTTAGCTTTCTACTGTGCGATCTTTCCTTTCGTACACTTGCGTTGATGATCAATACTTTGTTCATAATTCATAATTTTTTAATTACGAGACAAAATTCCGAATCCGGAAAGTGAAAAAAATTGACCTAGTTCAAGATGCATCGATTTTTTTTCGAATTCTGCTTAAAAATTCAGCAGAAATGCCCAAATACGAAGCAATGAGATAGTTGGGTACTTTTTCGGCGATTTTGGGATAGTTTTCCAAAAATTCCAAATAGCGTTGTTCAGCGTCAAGCGTTTTATTTAAGATGATTCTTTTCTGTAAACTCCCTAGATAATTTTCCAGGATGATTCTAAAAAAGCGTTCAAGTTTTGGTAGCTGCCTTAGCATTTCTTGAAAAGAGTCGTGGCTTATTTGTAGCAGGCAGGTATCCTCAATGGCTTGAATGTTGTAGACGGAAGGCTGTTGTTTTTGGAAACTATCGATATCCGTTGCCCACCAATTTTCAATTGCTAAATATAGGATTTCTTCCTTTCCTGTTTCTGGGTTGATGTAAAAAGCCTTTAATGCGCCGTTCACCACAAAATTATCGGTACGGCAGGTTTGCCCATTTCTTAACAGATAATCCCCTTTATCGAGTTCTTTCTTGGTCCAAAACGTTTCGATTAAATGGGCTTCCTCGGAACTTAAGCTAATGTATTTGGAAATTGATGTAATGAGTCCCTCTTTCATATCCATATGCACCAATGGTCTTGCCTATATGAGTTTGTTTTCTTAAAAGTAGGGAATTTAGTTTAGGGGAGGAGGGGACGATGAATTATTGCATTGTTTGTAACCCACCCTAAATGGAATAAAATCGTCGTCATTTCGAACCGACCGCAGAGAGGGTGAGAAATCTGAATGGTTACAGGAGATTTCTCAATCATCGCGGTGCTCCTTAATGTTGAAATAACGGCTTTATACGCCTTAAGTTTGATTCTCTTTAAATTGATAATCCAATCAGAAAGCACAAAAGAGAGAATTAAGGTTATGTTATACGGTGAAGCTCACGACTTCGACAACATTGATAATCCTCTCTTTTTTTACTACTTCAAGCACGTTTAGTTCTGTGAGGCCGGACCTCGTTTTTCAATGGCTTATATGGTATTATCGAGAGCACCATCCAAAAGTGGAGGATTTTCAAATGTTCGTCAATCTTTGAACAATTCGACCAAGTCCTGATACTCGTTGGAAGTGAAATTTTCTGTTTTGGTCGGGGTTTCTGGGGTACTTTCGCTCATCAGGAGCATTACCAAAAAAGACAACAGGGTGGTGGTTGTTTTCAATGGGTTGACTTTTGCAAGTTTTAAGTTCGTCGAAATATCCTTTAAAAACAAAAGTTCCAGTACATAGTTTATGGTGTTTTTATTGTCCGAACACTTATTCGCAAAACTCGTTGAGTTCTTGGTATTCGGATAAGGACACCGAAGGTATTTCCTGTCCGTCCTGTATTTTAATACAGTTTAAATCTGGGTTTCTATCTACTCGTAAATCTATGAGCTCTGTATTCCGGCTCACATCCAAACTTGTCAGCATATTGGAAGAGGCATAAAAATAGGTCAAGCCCATATTTGCGCTCAAATCGATATTTACAAGATTGTTATCTGAAATTACCAAGGTTTCCAGGGATGGATTGGAACTTAAATCCACGGAGCTAAGTTGATTGGTAGTCAACAAAACACTTTTTAGATGGCGTGCTCCAGTGGAATCGAAGAATGTTAATAGGTTATCGCTTATAAGCAAATGTTCAATGGATTCATTGGAAATGCTAAAATCTTCAATGTAATTATAGGATACGTTCAGCTTTTTAAGTTGACTTACATGTTCCAATCCAGTAATTGTATGCAGCTCGTTTACCAATACTTCAATTAAAATCAGATTGGTGTTCTTACTTAAGTCAATAGTAGTGAGATAATTGTTTTGAAGGTGCAAGGTGTCCAATTTTGTATTGGAACTTAAATCGATGTCTTCAAGCTTTTGACCGACCGCCGACAGAAAAGTAATATTTGTGAACCCTTCGATACCGGTCAAATCTTCTATATCACCGAAGTGACTGTCAAGATTTAAATCCAATCGACTGATTTTTTCGGCATCTTCTCGCAACATTTGTCCATTAACAGTGCCATCGGTATCCACGCCTTGATCAATGAGCATTTGCTCAAAATGGTTATCGGGAATTAAAAGATATTGATGGTTTACCAAACTATCACTCGAATTATCGTCGGAACATGAACTAACGAGAAAAAGGGTAGAAATAAAAATTAAGGCAAAGTATGTATTTGCCATTTTAGAGATTAGCATTCTGATTGTTTTTTGATGATGAACCCATAGGACTCAAAATCATCAAAAATGTTACATTAAATTTTAAATAGCATTCAAAAAATCATTGAGGTCGGTTTCTTTTGGCAGGCCGAGTTTCTTTTTCAATCGGTATTTGGATTTTAGGATACTGTCTGGAAGCACATTCAATGTTGCGGCTATTTCTTTGGTGGTCAAATTCATACGCAGAAAGGCCGCTAAGCGAATTTCCTTTTCGGAGATGTCGGGATAAATGGTTTTTAACTTTTGGTCAAAGTCATTATGGACCTCGGAAAAGTACGTTTTAAAGACTTCCCAATCCTTATCGGAGGCATTTTCTTTTTTGAGCAACATTACTATACGCCTAAACTCCATTTTAAACTTTTCGGGGGAATTTTTGATGTTCTCCAAGTTCTCCATCAACTCTTGGATAAAGGTGTTCTTTTGCACCAAGTGCAGGGTCTGGCTGGTGAGTTCCTTCTTCTTGTGGGCTATCTCCTGTTTGTAGATTTCCTCTTGCTTTTCTCGCGCAATCTTGTTTTTCTTTATTCTTTGTCGGTAACCGAACACCAACAATCCGGAGAGGGCTAGGGCAGAGGCCATGCCTCCTGCGTAGAGTCCTTTGGTAAGCTTGTCTACTTTGGCTCTTGCATTCAAGGTATTAATTTCCTCTTCTTGCAAAGCGATTTCAGCTTCTTTCTTTTCGGTCTGAAAAATGATCCGTAGCTCTTCAATTTCCTTTATTTTTCCCAGATTCAATAGGGAATCACTCAGTTCTAAATACTGTTTGTGTGACTTTAGGGATAAAGGAAAATTGCCCAAAGCCTCATTTGCTTGACTTTCTAGCTTCAAGGCATTTTTTAAAATGGACATATTGTCCGTATCAAGAGCATATTTTTTCACTTCTGCTAGAAGGTTTTTTGCCTGTTTGGGTTTTCCGAGAGAAATATAGGCCTCAGCCAGTTTGTTCCGCGCTATCGCTATTCGTCTATTGGCATTGATGGTCGATGCAATTTTAATGGATTGGTTTAAGTGTTCAATGGCTTTTTGGTATTCATTCATTTGAATATATGTGGACCCCATATTAGTTAAAGCGGCAGCTTCCAATGCAGAAACTTTGGCAGTTTTGGATTTAACAATACTTTTTTCAAAATAGCTCAAGGCCTCTTTTTCATTTTTCAGAGACTTATACATCACACCGATATCGTTTAGAGCTTGCGCTTGGTAATACGTATCATTATAATCCTCATAAATGGTAAGGGCCTTTTTGTTGTAATTGATGGCCATCTGATGATTTTTTAAATTGTGCTCCAATGTGGCCAAATGATTGTAAGAATCTGCAATTCTGATGGAATCCTGTAATTTTTCGAAAAGCTTCAGCCCTTTTAAAACGTTTGTTAAGGCAATGGAATAATAACCTTTGTTCTGATTGATTGTGCCCTTGAAATCATATGCCAAAGCAGTGCCCATAGTGTCTTTTTGCTTAATTGTAAAGTCTAGATCAATATTATTTATACTATCGGCCTTATTTAAATTACCTTGACTAAATTCAAGAATGGCCAAACCTCTCCGGGCCTGTGAAATGTGTACTTTGTTTTCTATTCTTTCTGCAATGTCCAAACTCGAATTGTAGTAATACCTCGCCGAGTCCAATTTATCTAAGTTGTTGTATACAATTCCCAACTGGTAATAGGCAAGTGAAACTCCTTCATTATAGTTCAACTCTGTGGATAATTGAAGCTCCATACGGGCAAACTCCTTCGCTTTGTCGGGATTTCGATACATATAATAGTTGACAATATTGTTGGCCGTTTTAACCTTTATAGTATCGAGTGGTTGATTGTTCAACACCGATAGTAAACTGTCAATATTCATTTTATTTTGACCTGTGGCCCAGCAAAAAGGAAGTAAAAAAAACAGAATCGAGGTTGTTATTGTTTTCATATCATATTGGTTGAGGTTCAGAAAGATACCTATTATATCCATTGTATAGTAGTATTCCTTGTATGTTAAAAATGACTTTGTCCATATAAAATCTATGTTTTTTAAATCTAATTCTAACTTCAATAACTCCCTAAGATGTTGATTTTGTTATGGTTAATCGACGAAATACATAGGTGGTGAAGTTTGGTTGTCCATATAGTTTTTGGGTGTCGTCCATGGTGGCTGTCCATACTTTGTCCATGCCCAAAAATAGGTTTGAGGAACGTATGGATCTAATTTCGAGCCTGTTGAACCTCAAAAACCAAATAATTATGAAAACAACACAATCACATTTTAAAACTGGTATGTATATATTGGTTTTCAGTTTAGCCCTGACCATTATTAATGGTTGCAGCAAAGAAAGTACCGAACCTGGCCCAGAGCAAGGTGAAGAACAAGAGGAATCCGAAGACATTAAAACTTACCTCAACAATCTAAGTTATAATCCGGATGAAATGTTGAACGTACAATCCGATACCGGAACTAGCTCAGAAAACTTGGCCAGTTCTGCCGGAACAGCGGCCGGTATAACTGTAAATTGTAGTACGGATTCTTACAATATTCGTTCAAATTTTGAAAACGTTGCCATTTTTGACCCCGGATTGGGGGTGATTTACCCAGGAGCTTTGGTGAAAGGTAACTCGGGAATGTTGGATGGTGTTCCAGAACCGTTACAAGTGCCTCGCGCCCCTGCCAAGTTAAGGGTGCTCTTACCTGGAATTGGCTCAGGCGGGAATGTCACCGTAGATAATCCGAGTTTCACCAATGTGGATGCCAGCATTGATGAAGTATTGGAATACTGGAACAGTGAAATTGCAACTCAGGGCTATGAAATTGACTCGGATGCGTATTTTGAATCAACCACAGCCTATTCTTCACAACAATTCAGTCTCGACTTGGGGGTAAGTGCCGAATGGTCCAAAGGTTCATCATTCGAGGGACAATTTCAGTACGGTACTTCAACAACCAGTAATACAGCGGCCGTTTTGTACCGTCAAGTGTTTTATGACGTGATCATGGAGTCGCCAGCAAGTCCCGCATCCGTATTTGCTGATGATGTTAGTCTAGCGGATATCGAATCTGTAATTAATGCAGGCACACCACCGGCGTATGTAAGTTCTGTTTCTTATGGTCGTATTATTATGATTCGATTGGAGGCCGAAGAAATTATTACCACCGTCAATTTAGCTGCTGCGTTGGAGTATGCCGCGGTTTCAAAAAAAGGTGAGGTCGATGTAAATTCGGATTATGAGGAAGTATTGGAAAAATCAACTATTAGTGTTGTGACCATAGGAGGTAATGCAGAGGTTGCTTCGCAAGTTATTACCGGTACAAGCCTTGAAGAAGGACCGGGAAGCCTCAATGATGTAATCGGTGGTGAAAATGCCCTGTACAGTAGAGACAACCCAGGTGCTCCCATTGCCTACACCATTAAGTATTTAAAGGATGATAAAATTGCCAAAATGGGGTACTCCACGGACTACACCGCTACAACTTGTTCAGCTGAGGACTATTTCCACGACAAAATTAAAGTGATCAATGATTTCGATGTGAAAAATATACGTGTTAAAATCAATTATGACGGAGGAATTGATTTGCCCACCGATACTGAATGGCAGAAAGGTGAGTTCATTACCATAAAAGATGAAACCGAAATGGAATTTCAGGTGCCACCCGGGGCATATAATGTAGATGTTACCATTGACTATTATAATTTTGGTTGGAACGACCTCGTTGATGAGGAGTTGGGCTATGTAGGCTCTAAGAAATGTTATAGGGCTTATAACCCTTCAGGTTTTGAAAATTCAGCTTACGACAACAATTGTAAGGACTAAGGAATTGTAATGTGCAGTCGGCCGCTCAAGTGGGGTTCAACCATTTGATGCCGGCTGTTTTTATTCCCACGAAAGAGGGAGGTTTAAATAGAGATTTCTCGCCGTTACGATCACTCGAAATGACAAACAATTTATAAATGCCTCCAAACAAAAAAGGACCACAATGTTGCGGCCCTTTAAAATTATATGGCTAGTTGACTTACATTTCCCAACCCTCACGATAGGTGCGGGTAACAAACTGGTTGGCATCTTCAAAATTGGTGATGTTCATGTTCTCCCCATCCCAGAGTAGTTTTTTACGACCATAGAACTCCATGTTACCCTTATCATTTTCTCTACGCAGCATATAGCTACGTATGGCCAAGTTGCCCATCAACACTGTTTCGGTCATAGGTCCGGCATAATCAAAAGATGAAGTTAGGTCTTGATGTTCCGTGCTACCAAACCCTGCTTTGCAAGCATCTACCCATTGCCGTTGGTGGCCATATTCGGGTTCCGTCATTTCTTCAACCTCGGGACCAAACTCGGTAACTCCATTGCTCATGTATAATTTAGGGGTCAATGGTGAGCTGTCATTAATGTTCGTGGAAATAACCCCGTGTTCTCCATGTATTAACACTCCGTTATAGCTCCCGGGCCCACCAATATCGCTATCCGCAGGAATAATATCGGGATGGGAAGGTCGTATGCCTCCATCACTCCATGTCATGGTCAAGGGAGCGGCAGTTTTGTCTGTGGCTTCGTAGTTTAATGTGATGAACGAAGAAGGTGGACAACCTTCTGGATGGAAATCGGGATTCCACATTTGAGAGAAAACAGTTCCTACACTACATTCCGCTGCAGTAGGGTATCCCAATTTTAAGGTTCTGTAAGGAATGTCGATTAAATGACAACCAACATCGCCCAAAGCACCTGTTCCGTAATCCCACCAGCCTCTCCAATTAAATGGATGGAGGTTTGGCGTGTAGGGACGCAATGGAGCAGGCCCCAACCATAAATCCCAGAATAAATCATCCGGTTTGCTGGATGGGTCCGGCTTCGGCATGGCATTGCCTTGTGGCCACACCGGGCGGTTGGTCCATATTTCTACTTTGGTGATTCGGCCCAATGCTCCGGAATCAACCCATTTTTGTACCAAGCCCAATAGCGGATTGGAGGCTCCTTGATTCCCCATTTGGGTCACTACTTTTTTATCCCGAGCCATTTGGGTTAGCATTCGTGCCTCACGAATATTGTGGGTTATGGGCTTTTGCACATACACATGCTTTCCCCGTTCCATGGCATAGGCAGCGGCAGGGCCGTGCACGTGATCTGGAGTACTAATGGTGACTGCGTCAATGTCTTTTACGGTATCCAGCATTTCACGATAATCATTGAACAATTTTGCTTTTGGAAAACGCTCAACGGATTTCTTTGCCGTCCCTGAAAAATCGACATCGCAGAGGGCTACGACATTTTCGCGACCGTCAACCGAGGCATTGGCAATATCACTGGCGCCTTTACCGCCTGCGCCAATGGCGGCAATGTTTAAGCGGTCGCTCGGAGCCAAAAAGCCCGGACCACCCAAAACGTGCCGCGGCACAATAAAAATACTGGAGGCCAGTGCGGTATTTTTCACAAATTTTCTTCTACTGGAGGAGGGGGATGATTTTTTCATTGTTTGTTTAGGTTGCTTGATTTTATAATTGCTAAACAAGATAGGAAAAAATGAAGGGAACCTTGGGCTGGATTTTGTGATAGGTGTAAAATTAGGGTAGATGGGAGGGGAGGTTTCGTTATCGGTCTCGTTTAAGCGTAGTGCGGGGTTTCAGAGGGAGTAACTGTCAGCCCGCACTAAACTTTAATAGAAGCAAAATACTAAATTTGAGTATTTCAGCCCGCATTTTGCTTTTACAATGTCGATGGCCGTATTTATTTTTTCTTATGCCCTGGTTCCCATATCAATCTAACAAAAGAACTTAATCTTTGATTATCTCTACTTACAGGAACTCCTGCTACAATTCCAATTAATAAGTTATCGGCAATACCTAAACGCATTTGAGGCCTCATGGTCATATCAAAGTCTCCGTTGTCGATGGTTTTATTAAATTCAACCCCAATAAAGTTTCTGGTGCCTGAAATCATATAATGGAAACTGGTATTAATGTCATAAGTCGCATGAAACTTATTAGAACTGAAATTTTGCTCGATCAAAGGCCCGGTATATATCAATGAATGAAAATTATTGCCCCATCGCTTTGCTACAACCAAGAAAGGATTGTATACATTTCCTTTAATAAATGGCTTTCCAAAATTCCTAAAGTCTGAAAGTTCAAACTCGTTTATGTATCCAAGTGCCATTGAAGTAGCCATAGGCTCATTCACGAAAAATGACCATTGAGCAGCAATTTTGATACTATTCAATTGATTGGATGGAATAGAGTCGTTTGCTGTTCCGTTTACTGGCGAATAAAAAGTGAAAGGTAGTTCAACTTCCAAGCCTAATCTGTCAATGGGCGCCCACTCGTATTCTATTAAAGCTTCATAAGAGTCGAATTTCAGATTGTCAGTAAGACCTAATCCCACGTTCCATTCTTTTTCACCTTTACGAGCTCCTAAATCTCGGATTAGGTCAATATATAAAGGTTCTGCGTGTAGGACCTTGTCAGGTTCTTTGTGGTCTTCAATTTGTTGAATGTAAAGACTGTCTTTTTCTGCGTCCGTAATTTGAGCAGAAATATATGTGGAAGGCACCAATACAATGGTTAGCACCAAGATTTTTTTGATTTTCATTTTTGATTTGTTTTAAATGCAATAAGAATTACCCCGTGTCTTATTGGGCACAGGTGATGTAGAGCTGGAAAAACAAATCAAACTTTGGGTGGGGGACTGTCTAATTCGTTGAAGCCTTTTGTTAAGCGAGCTTCATAGTCAGAAAAGAGCTTTTTTCTTTCGAAGAATTGATTATGGTCAATTTTGTCGGCTTTGATTGCATGAACCAACAAGTCAATTTTCACATTCTTCTTCTTGTTGTGATCTTCGGTATCATGGTCGTCATACTCTTTGATGGCATCTTCAAATCCCAAAACCTTTTCGACTACTATTTCCACGATACTTTCTTGATCATTGAAGGACAAGTCTTCTGGAATATGTTCAGGGTTAGGGTCTGCTGTGTCAACGCTAATGTTGAGCAGGTAAAGTCCCATGAGTCCCCAAAGGAATTTCGTGAAAATGCTATTTCTAATTCGACTTAACACAGTTCAAAATTAACGTTCTTTTGTCGGTTTTCTTATATGGCCACCAACGTTTTAAGATATAATTCGTTTTAATGATTTATATCGACCGATACTGAATCCAGTTCAGCACAAGTAACAAAGTTCGCAGAAAAAACGCTGGAATGCAATGGGTTAAGTGACAGGCTTATGAGGGGTTGTCAACATTGAACGTAAGCGCGTTTGTCATTCCTGTGAAAACAGGAATCCATCGCTGTAGGATGCAGGATGGTAAACACCGTTGTATACCTCGACTACGCTCAGCTTCCAACTAGAATCATAAATAGGATTACTTCTTAGCTTCCACCAATTCCAATTGGTCCACGCTTACATTGGTGGTGAACATACCGTAGTTGACCACGGCCTTACCTTTTTCAAGCGTGTCTATACTCCCTACGGCTTTACCATCCATGAGGCGAACGCGGTCCCCGATTTTAAAAACAGGTCTGGGTTTGTTCTTTTCGGCCTGGACTTCCTTTTTCTTTTTTATTTTCTTCTCTACCCGAACCTTCTTGATTTTTTGCTCCAGCTCTTCGGCCACTTGTTTTTTCTCCTGTTGCTTGGCCTTTGCCTTTTTAGCGGTTGTTTTTTTACGTTTGCTGTTCTCGGTTTCCACTATACGGAGCATTTCGGAAATCAACGGACGTTTTTTCTTGTCTATAAAGTATTTTTCCGCAGCTGTGTTCAATTTGTTCCCCAGTTGAATCATCCGTTGGTTGTGGTCGTACATTTCTTGGTAACTCTCCAACTTGGATTTTATCTTGGAATTGAGTTTCTCCAATCGTTCGTTTTCCTCACGAGCCTTGGCTTCCTCATCTTTAAGTTTGGAGCCTGTTTCCGCCATTTTGCTACGCTCCTTTTGTAGTTTGGCAATGGTAGCATCAAAACGGACCTTTCCGCGTTCAATCTTCTTTTTGGCCTTGTTGATCAAGGAGTAGGGGATGCCGTTCTTTTGGGCCACTTCAAACGTAAAGGAACTCCCCGCTTCACCTAAAACCAATTGAAAAGTGGGCTCCAATGTTTTGGCGTTGAATAGCATATTGGCATTGGTGGTGTGAGGCAGTTCGTTGGCCAAAGCCTTTAAATTGGCATAGTGCGTTGTGATGACTCCATAGGCTTCACGATCATAGAAAACTTCTAAAAAGGCTTCTGCCAATGCACCACCCAATTCGGGATCACTACCCGTACCAAATTCATCGATCAAGAACAATGTTTTATCGTTGCACTTCTTTAAAAAGTAGTTCATGTTCTTGAGTCGGTAACTATACGTACTAAGATGATTTTCAATGGATTGATTATCTCCAATATCTGTCAATATCTTATCAAAGAAACAAACGGAACTACGTTCGTGCACAGGGATGAGCATACCGCTTTGAAGCATCACTTGAAGCAGCCCAATCGTTTTCAGTGTTATACTTTTTCCACCTGCGTTGGGCCCCGAAATCACAATAATTCGGTTCTCTTTGTGCAGTTTTATAGTCTGCGGCCAGGTTTTTTCGTTCTTTCGTTGGTTGGAAAGGTAGAGCAATGGGTGGTATGCATCACGAAGGTACATTTCGCGTTCCTCATTAATTTCTGGCAACAAACTATTCGTCTCATTGGCATATCTTGCTTTGGCTGCTGTAATATCGGTATCGGAAAGATGCTTTTGATACTCTTGCAGTAACTCCCGATAGGGTCGAATTTCGTCGGTGAGTTTGTTTAGAATGCGCTGAATCTCTTCTTTTTCCTCAAACTCCAAATTATTGAGTTCTCGTGTGTAGGATAGCGTGGCTTCGGGAACAATGTAAACAATGCTGCCCGTTTTGGAGGTCCCCATAACGGTACCCTTCACTTTTTTTCGGTGCATCGCCTTAACTGCCAATACCCTGCGATTCTCCACAACGGATTCTCGGATTTCATCCAAAAAGTCCGAAGATTGATAGCGGCCCAATGCAGCGCTAAAGCTTTGATTGATCTTGCTGCGCACTTCATTGATTTGTCGGCGGATATACATGAGTTCATCCGATGCAGAATCTTTGATTTCCCCAAATTTATCGATGACATCATCAATGGCCTCGGGAATTTCTGGATGAAGTTCCAAAGCATTCACTTTATCAAAAAGCAATGGGTAGTATTCCTTGAATTTTTTAAAGAATTTTTGATGAATCGCTACGGTTTTGCAGATTCCCCCGATTTTTCGGAAACCGGCTATCTCCAAGGTGCTGTTGTCAATCTTTAACAACCCCAGTTCACTATTGATTTGGTCGAAACCATGATTGGGAATACGGTTGTCGTTGGAAAAAGAGGCTAAATATTCCGACGTTTGCCCTAAAACCTTCATCAGTTCCTCTTTGTGTTGGAACGGTTTTATGGTCAACGCATCTTCTTTGCCCAAATCTGTATTGCATCGCGCTGCGATTTGGGTCAATACTGCCGGGAACTCTAAGTCTTGAAGTGTTTTGGGGTGAATGTTTTGCATCTTTTTCTACTAGCAGCGCAAAGATAGGATTTTGAAGTGTTTTTGAAGTGTACCGCTCTGGCAAAAACAATTTGCAATGCGTACTTTTGATGCATACCTGATTTATTCCTTTAAACCGATATCCTATGAGGAGCGACAACACCGTAATTTATATTATCGCCGGCGTTATTTTACTACATTTTGTTGTAGGCATTGGGTACTTGATCTATAAATTGACCAAAAAGAAGTAAAGTCAGCACATGGAAGTGAATATTGAGCCAAGTTGGAGAATCCAGCTGAACGATGAGTTTGAAATGCCTTATTTCCAAGAATTAGCAACATTTGTAAAAAAGGAATACCAAAAGAACACCTGTTACCCAAAGGGTAAGGATATTTTTTCTGCTTTTGACCATTGCCCGTTCCAAGAAATCAAAGTTGTAATCATAGGGCAAGACCCGTACCATGGGGCCAATCAGGCAAACGGACTTTGTTTCTCCGTTAAAGATGGTGTTCCTCATCCGCCATCCTTGGTCAATATTTTCAAGGAAATTAAAACCGATGTTGGAAAACCGTATCCCGATAGTGGTAATCTGGAGCGCTGGGCAGACCAAGGTGTTCTTTTATTGAACGCTACGCTTACCGTTCGTGCTCACCAAGCGGGCAGCCACCAGAAAATGGGATGGGAACAATTTACCGATGCGGTGATCAAAACGGTGTCCAACGAGCTGGAAGGAGTTGTTTTTCTGCTTTGGGGCGGGTTTGCCAAGAAAAAATCATCCTTGATCGATAAAAGCAAACACCATATTTTAACCTCTGGCCATCCTTCACCCTTGAGCGCCAACCGTGGATTGTGGTTTGGTAATCAACACTTCAGCAAAACAAACAAGTTGCTGGCGCAGATGGGTAAGGAGCCTATTGATTGGTGAAAATGTCATCTCGAGCGCAGTCGAGAGCTTGTTGTGGTGTGGTTTAGGCATAAGCCGACCTGACATTCATAATGTTTAAAACTATTTCCAAAGAAAATGCGAAGCGTCTTTGATGTCGCTAATTAAATTAAGGCCGTGCAACCTGGATTGCACTTCGTTAATGGTTGCTTCAGAAAGTTGCTCTTGTCCCCAAGTGGTTTTGGACAGCCATTCCTGAATATCTTCCAGCTTTTGCTCGTATCTATTGGAAAGCGTTCTATCAATACTCGGGATTTGCTTAAATTCTGAAGTATAGGTGTTAATCACTTCCAAAATGTGTTTGAGTACCCCTTCGTTTTCTTTTAAAAATGCTTCCGAAGCGACAATCACAAAACAAGGCCAAGGGGTAGGGCAGTCACCCACCCGTTTAAAAATTCCGCTGTCCACAAGCGGTTTGGTGGTAAAATGTTCCCACATAAAATAAGCATTGGAACCACTTGATAGATTTTCCACGGCACCATCGAGGTTATTTATGATTTCAAACTCTAGGTTTTCTGTGTCCCATCCTTGGTTCTGCGCATTGATATAGGCCATTAAATGGCTTCCACTACCTATTCTACTGATGGCCACTTTATCATCTTTTAAAGACTCAATGGAATTTCTTTCGCTATTTGCATCTACATGGATGCCCCAAAGAAGGGGAGAGGAGACATATTCTTGAACAATTTTGCTGGGGTTTCCCTGTGAAATACTTTTGATCATGCCTTCGGTAAGGATAATGCCCAAATCTGCTTCGTTGTTTTGAAGCATTTGGGTCATTTTTCCGGTTCCTTCCGGAACATCACTCCATTCCAATTGTATGCCCCGGTCCTCAAAGGCATTGTCTTCCATGGCCAAGTGCCAGGGAAGGTTAAAATGTTCGGGGACTCCAATTATTTGCACTGTTTTCATTTACCTTGCTACTTTGTGTCTTAAAATTATGATTCCATTTGGTATCCTTCAAAAAAAATGCTTTGAAAAATTATACCAATTGACTTTGGGCCATACGTTCCAAGGTGTATTGAATCAACCTGTCAATGGTTCGATGCCCCTGCTTGGAAAATTCCCCTGTTGCCCGATTGGCCAATATGGCATTAAGTGAAACAGCTCGGTGTCCATGCAATTTTGCTATGCCGTAAATGGCTGCTGTCTCCATCTCAAGGTTTGTTATTCGTGTACCTTGATAAGAAAACCCCGCAAGCTTTTCGTTAAAATCTGTTATAGAAGGCTTTAATCTTAATTTCCTTCCCTGTGGAGCATAAAAACCTGAATTTGTACCTGTTATGCCAAATCGTATATGATTTGAATCAAAAACAGCACCCAACTCCTTGTCAAAATCAACGACATAAGGGTGAATGTTGTATTTTCCCCAACCCAAGTATTCTGTCAGCGCTTGTTCAAGTTCCTTGTTTTTGATTTGTCCAGCCTCATAAAAATGCAATAGATTGTCAAACCCAATGCCGGCGGAACTGATTAAGAAAGTATCTACCGGGATGTCTGGTTGAAGAGAACCGGATGTACCGACCCGTATAAAATTGAGCCGTGTTTTTTGGGATTTAATTTGCCTAGAAGTGAAATCGATGTTTGCAAGCGCATCCAATTCATTAAAAACAATGTCTATATTGTCCGTTCCTATTCCTGTGGAGATAACGGTAAGGCGTTTACCGGAATAATGACCCGTGTGGGTTGTAAATTCTCGTTTGCTTTTCCTTATCTCAACGGAATCGAAGTACTTGGTTACTTCCTGCACACGATCTTGGTCTCCCACCGTGATAATGGTCGTGGCAATGTCTTCGGGAAGAAGGTTGAGATGGTAGATGCTCCCATCAGGGTTCAGAATAAGCTCTGAACTGCCCAAGGAAGCGTCCATTATTATAATTTAAGGATTCTGTCGGAATCAGTATTATATAGAAAGTTATACTTTAAAGATCCTCCCAAATACATTTGATTATCACGAAGTTCCGAATAGTAATTTGTTTCTTGCTTTAATACGTGCAACCCTTTTTTGGTCAACTTTACGGGGTCAAATGAACTAAAAAGGGGTTTCAGGGAGGAAATCATACGATCGTACTGTGTATCTCCAAAACCGTAAAAACCTTGGTCGCTCAATAAACTTCCCATCAATTCTTTTTTGGACTTTGGCTTTTCTTTCTTGGCGACTTCCAAAATATGGTTCTCCAAGTCGTTAAGTCCATTTTTTATGGTCGGGAATCGCTTTAAATGGGTTTTTAGGGCGTCTGATAAGTATTCGAACTGAAAATCGTTGTTGGCAATCTGGTTTTCCAAGCGAATAGGGTTGTCGCTGCAATACAATTGCCAGATATAGTCTGCGTATTCGATATCGTCCTGCGAAAGCGCCTTTTTGTTGTCGTATAGCTCCAGTAATTTTTCATCACTGAGTTCATTTAAGCCATACAGTTTGTCGGAGCCTTCAATTTTACCACTGCAGACCAAAGAGATTTCTGCGTGTCTTCGGTGTTGCTTTAGCCAACTGAGTACGGCAAGCATATTTATTTGGCAAAAGAGGTCATATTCAAACCAAAGTACAATTTGATCTTGTTGCTTGTGGTTGCATAACGACCTATATTCCTTTAAAGTTTTTTCTATAAACCAAGATTTGGAGACTTTGTAATTTTTGTTCAGAAACTCGAACCTTGTTTTCCAGAAAGATTCGCTTCCTACAGTGGAAAGAGTTTTGCCTTCGCAAAGCATTTCTCTCCATGTAATTACATCCCCTTTTAATTGTAAAGACTGTAATCTGGACGTGAAACTGTCCCCGTTGGTAATGTGCAACAGTGATTTCATTTTCAGCTCAGTTTTCGTTGGTTAGGAAGAATAAAAGTAATGTTTAAAGCAACAACACAAAAATTTTTTCGCAAAACATTGGTATTCAGGACGAGTTTTTAACATGTAAGGGGAAACCGTATCGGTTTTTACCCAATTGAAAATTACCCGCCAACGCGCTTAACGGCAAACCCTTTTTTCTTTAGGAATTCCATGATTTTGTCCCGATAATCCCCTTGGATCAATATGGTTTCATCTTTAAAGCTGCCACCCACGCCCAATAGCGTTTTCAGGTCTCTTGTCAATTTTTTAAAATCACTGTCAGCTCCGTTGTACCCTTCGAGTATGGTAATAGGCTTGCCCTTTCGTTTCTCGTATTTGCAGATAATGGGATCCTCCTGAAGCCAATAAGGAGGTTTTTCCTTTTCCTTGTTGGGTTCGTCTTCAGGAACGTGGTCGGGAAATAAATTTTTGAGCTGGTCTCCTAAATCCATGCGTAGCTTATTTTTTGATCAGTCCGAGTTCTATCAATCGTTCGTGCAGATATTCTCCTGCGGTAATGTCATCGAACGCTTTGGGGTGCGTTTCGTCAATGCAGTTTTCCAAACAGTTCAACGGCATATCGCTTATAGGGTGCATAAAAAACGGAATGGAGTAGCGGGATGTGCCCCAAAGCTCCTTTGGTGGGTTTACCACTTGGTGAATCGTCGATTTTAACTGGTTGTTTGATAGTCTGGAGAGCATATCGCCAACATTGATCATCAACTGGTCGGGTCTTGCAATGGCATCCACCCAATTGCCCTCGTGGTCTTTTACTTGAAGCCCCTTTCCATGGGCGCCCATCAACAGTGTAATCAAATTGATATCGCCATGTGCCGCTGCCCTTACTGCATTTTTGGGTTCTTCGGTAATGGGCGGGTAATGGATAGGTCTTAAAATGGAATTCCCGTTTTTGATGTAATCGTCAAAATAGGTTTCCTCCAGGCCCAGGTGCAAGGCAAGTGCACGAAGTACATATTTCGCGGTTTTCTCCAACATTTTATAGGTTTCTTTGCCAATCCGGTTAAAATCGGGCAACTCATCCACCGTCACATTGTCCGGATATTCGGCTTCCAATGCCGGGTTACCTTCCACATATTGGCCAAAATGCCAAAACTCCTTCAAGTCTCCTTCTTTTTTTCCTTTGGCATGTTCCTTTCCAAAGGAAGTGTACCCACGTTGCCCTCCAATGCCTTCAATCTCATAGTTATCTTTGACTTCTTGTGGCAAGTTGAAAAACTTTTTTATTTCATCATACAGGTTTTCCACCAATTCATCCGATAAAAAATGTCCGCTCAGCGCCACAAAGCCGATTTCCTCGAAAGCAGCACCTATTTCTTTGACAAACTTTTCTTTTCTTTTTGGGTCGCCCGAAACAAAATCTTTCAGGTCTACACTTGGGATAGCACTCATATCGTCATCTTTGATGTTAGACCAAAAATAGGGAATAAAGGCGAAGCTTTTCAAATTTTAAGGTGTTTTGAAGGCCTTTTTACTACATTTATCCAACAGAAAATTATGGTATGAGGTATCATGTTGGCAGCTTGGAACAGGAAAAGTTGTTGGATTTATACAAGGCAATGCTGAAGCCCAGAATGATAGAAGAAAAAATGCTGATTCTTCTAAGGCAGGGCAAAATTTCCAAATGGTTTAGCGGGATAGGGCAGGAGGCCATTTCCGTGGGGGTCACCAAGGCGCTCAAGGAAAGTGAATATATACTTCCCATGCACCGAAACCTAGGGGTATTCACGTCCAGAAACATTCCATTGAACCGACTATTTGCCCAATGGCAGGGAAAAAAAAGCGGGTTTACACAAGGTAGGGACCGAAGTTTTCATTTTGGTACCCAGGAATACAAAATTGTGGGGATGATTTCCCACTTGGGGCCTCAACTTGGGGTTGCCGATGGCATTGCCTTGGCCGATATGTTACGCAGAAAAAAACGAGTGACCGCCGTTTTTACGGGTGAAGGTGCAACCAGCGAAGGGGATTTTCATGAAGCACTGAACGTAGCTTCCGTCTGGAACTTACCTGTGTTGTTCTGTATTGAAAACAATGGCTACGGACTTTCCACGCCCACGAACGAGCAATACAATTGCGAGCATTTGGCGGATAGAGCCAAGGGCTACGGCATCGAATCCAGAATCATTGACGGGAACAACATTTTGGAGGTATATGCCAAAGTGGATGAATTATGCAAAGCCATTCGAAGAAGGCCGCGACCAGTGCTGTTGGAATTTAAAACTTTTCGGATGAGGGGGCACGAAGAAGCGAGTGGCACCAAATACGTTCCGGACAAGTTGATGAAAGAGTGGGAAAAGAAAGACCCGATTTCCAATTATGAAAGTTTTTTGTTGGAAGAAGGATTGTTAACGGAGGAAATGGTTGCGGAAATCAAAGCTGATTTTAGCGATGAAATCAATACGAATCTGCAGTTGGCCTTTGAAGAGCCCGGAGTGTCCTCGATTGAAAGTAAAGAATTAAAAGAAGTGTATCAAGATTTTGATTATCAAAATATTGAACCTAAATCAAATCAAGCAGAAAATATACGCTTTGTAGATGCCATTTCCCAAGGCTTGGAGCAATCCATGTTTCGCCACAACGAGCTCATTATCATGGGGCAAGATGTTGCCGACTATGGTGGTGTTTTTAAAATTACCGAAGGGTTTGTTCCCAAATTTGGGAAGAGCCGAGTACGAAATACTCCTATTTGTGAGTCCGCGATTGTTTCCACAGCTATGGGGTTGTCTATCAATGGAATGAAGGCTGTGGTGGAAATGCAATTTGCAGACTTCGTAAGCTCGGGCTTCAACCCCATTGTAAACTATTTGGCCAAAATACATTACCGTTGGAACGAAAAAGCTGATGTGGTCATCCGAATGCCCTGCGGTGGTGGTGTAGGGGCGGGGCCCTTTCATTCGCAGACCAATGAGGCCTGGTTTACCAAAACGCCAGGGCTAAAAGTAGTATATCCCGCATTTCCATATGATGCCAAAGGACTGTTGAACACAGCCATCAACGACCCGAACCCGGTATTGTTTTTTGAGCACAAGGGACTGTACCGAAGTATTAAAGGCGATGTGCCCATTGATTATTACACCTTGCCTTTTGGCAAGGCGAAACTTTTAAGGGAAGGTAATTCCATATCCGTGGTCACCTATGGTGCAGGAGTGCATTGGGCCATGGAAACACTGGACAAGCATCCAGAAATCGATGTGGATTTGATTGACCTAAGGACGCTTCAACCTTTGGACACCGAAGCAATTTATGATTCAGTCAAAAAGACCGGAAAACTGATCATATTGCAAGAAGATACTTTGTTTGGAGGTGTGGCCAGCGATATATCGGCCATGGTGATGGAAAACTGCTTTGAATACTTGGATGCTCCCGTAAAAAGAGTAGGCAGTTTGGAAACCCCGGTGCCCTTTGCCAAATCATTGGAAGAAAATTTTTTGCCAAAGCAGCGATTTGAATCGGAATTGATAACACTATTTAAATATTGAAAACTATTTGGATTAACTATTTTTTGATACTTTAACAACTTTAAATACGTCCCCAATCGTATATGTTTTGAACATTAACTTAAATACTTATGATGAAACGATCACTTTTATTTATTACAGTGATGGGGCTTTTGGTCTCATCATGTTCCATCTCCAAAAACGCTAGAGCACAGCGAAATTTGTTCAGCGGCACTTGGAATTTGGACAACGTGTATTACGAGAATGCCTCTGGAAACTTTAAATCGACCATCTTCAATGATGCGGAAGATATCTGCTTCGAAGACAGCGAATGGTTTTTCAGGGACAACAATAGTACTGGGCGCTATACCATAGCCCAAAGTTCACTCTGTCAAGGAGGGGACCGCTATTTTAGATGGTCCGTGGTAGAACCGCAACAGAATTACCAAAGCCAACTTCAATTCAAGTTTATTGATGAAAACCGAAAAGATATTTCTGGGGGGTACGGATACCGTTTGAATATTGTTAGTTTATCCGAACAATCCATGACGCTCAATTCCAATGTATCGGTTGATGGTCAACCTGTGACCATAGTTTACGAATTCTCAAAAAAATAATTTCATGAAAAATATAGTTTTAAAAGGAGCAACGGCTTTTTTGGCGTTGACGATTATAATTAGTTGCGATGCTGTCAAAAATGCAAACAATACCCAAAAAGGCGCTGCGATTGGTGCTGGGAGCGGTGCTGTTATCGGTGGCGTTATCGGAAATAATGTGGGTGACGGAAACAATACAGCCCTCGGTGCCATAATCGGTGCCGTAGTGGGTGGTGCTGCCGGAGGTTACATTGGAAACCGCATGGACCGACAAGCGGAACAAATCGAACAAGAAATCCCAGGTGCCGAAGTGCAAAGGGTAGGCGAGGGCATCAATGTTACCTTTAGTGGAGAAAACGGTGTTTATTTTGATACCAACAAATCCGACATCAAAGGAGCTTCTGCCACTACCTTGGACAAATTGGCCGGAATTTTTAAGGAGTATCCAAAATCCAACATCCTTGTGGAAGGACATACGGATAGCGATGGTGCTGCTGAATACAATATGGGTCTTTCCGAACGCCGGGCAAAGGCGGTGACCAGCTATTTGGTTTCCAAAGGTATTTCCAGCGGAAGATTTACCACCAAATGGTACGGCGAAGTACAGCCTGTGGAAAGCAATGAAACAGCTTCGGGCAAAGCAGCGAACCGACGTGTAGAGTTGGCTATTGTAGCCAGTGAAGAGCTTAAAGAGGAAGCTCGCGAGCAGACTGGAAACTAAAAGTCACTAACAGACATAAATGATGTGGCCCGGCTTTTGCCGGGCCTTTTTGTTCAGATATGTTAAATAAACCATTAAATATGGGTTAAGCTGTAAACCTTTGCAAGATTTTATTTAACTTAAAGGACGTCAACCTGTTACTTCTACAATTTCCTTTAAACCTATGGAACATATCACCCAAAATAATATAGAAAAGCAGCAAGAACTACTGGTGCGGGTGGAAAGAAACAATAGAATGGTTCAACGCCTGTTGGAAAAACTGAGTTCTTACACCTACGAACCCAAATGTCCCCGGCGATTCGAAAAGTTTTATGAATTACACAAAAGCATCCAAAACTATAAAACCCATCAAAAAAAAGTGATGTCCAAAATAAAGCAGCGTGAATTGGATATGGCAGATGCCCACCACAATGAGCTAAACCATCATTTAAATCTTTTCAAACAATTGGAAAGTGACTTTGCTTCCTACTTATTAGATTTACAAAAACCACGGTAAGTTATTCCACTGAAGAAAATTGCCTAAGTTTTAGATACACACTTACCTAAAACATACGTAATATTGCAGGGCAGCTAAACGGTCCATAAAATGGCGAAATCCTCAAACTCTGCTCTCGTGATCATGGCCTTTTTTGCCATTTACGTGATATGGGGCTCAACGTATTTATTGAATAAAATAGCAGTGTTGGAACTGGAGCCCTTTATGTTGGCCAGTTTTAGGTTTACTTTGGCCGGTCTTTGCATTTTTCTGTTGGCCAAAGCCATGGGCACCTCCCTTCGCATTACTAAAAAACAGCTACTGAACACCTTAATTGCCGGAATACTCTTTTTGAGCATTGGGAATGGATTGGTGGTCTGGGCCTTACGCTACGTGGATACAGGATTTGCCGCCCTGGAAATATCATCTCAACCGCTCATTATTCTTTTATTGATGCGCATTTTACAAGGTAAAAAAATACAGCCCATGTCCGTGGTAGGGGTGATTTTTGGCATTATTGGCATTTATTTATTGGTCAGTCAAAGGCAAATCATCGCCCAAGAAGAATCCATTGTCGGTATGATCATGATATTCTTTTGCATGCTCTGTTGGGCCTACGCTAGTCTTTTTGTGGCCAATGCCGACCTGCCCAATAATTATTTTGTGAACACCGGCTATCAAATGTTTTTTGCCGGGCTTGTTTTAAGTTTGATGAGTTTGGGTTTTGGGGAAGAGTGGACTTCTCCCTCGGTCTGGAGCGGTAAGGTGCAGTTATCTATGCTGTTGCTCATATTTTTGGGGAGTATAGTCGCCTTTACCTCTTTTAACTATTTGCTAAAAGCTGTGTCCCCCGAAAAGGTAGCAACATCTACCTATGTGAATCCTATTGTGGCATTGCTGTTGGGTTGGTATTTTTTGGATGAGAAAATCACCCTACAATCCATCGTGGCCGCTGCCATTCTTTTAACGGGGGTCTATTTCATCAATACCAAAAAGACATTGGCCATCTTTGAACGCTTTAAACGTTAATACCTCGTTATTTACCTCGATTTGACTTATGTATTTCGTACCTTGTAAGATGCTAATATTCAAAACTATGAAGCCTTTACTGAACATTGGTATTTTTATGTTATTGCTGACCTCCTTAGCATGCTCATCAACTAAAAGTTCTGCAACTCCAGAGGAAATAGCTGCAATGGAAAAGATGATTTCTGATAAGCAGTTCGAAATCAAAGCCAAATGGGCACAGCCCTTGGCGAGCCAAAGCCTAAATAGTATAGCCGCAGCTGGAATGTTGCCTCCCGGCAGTTCCGTAAGCCGTATAGACATCACCGGTACAGGCGGTTATTTACGTATGATGGGCGATAGCGTCAAAGCCGACCTTCCTTATTTTGGGGAACGCCAAATGGGAGGAGGGTACAACCAAAATAATACAGGAATCAATTTTGAGGGAGTCCCCAAAGACCTTTCCATTGAACCCAATAAAAAAGGTACTGGAAAAACCATTCAATTCAATATCGAACACGAAACGGAAGGGTTTCAGGTAATTGCGCAGTTATATCCCGGTGGAATGGCAAGATTGAGCATTTCCAGTACCCATCGAAACAATATTTGGTATCAGGGGGATTATTCCGAATACACCAAAGAGGAGGAATAGTGAGTGCAAGGGGTGCAAGGTCAAGAATCAAGGTCAAATTTAAGATGTAACTTCAAGGGATTCCTGTAAAAGTATCTGACTTGCGAGTTCTGAAAATTGACATCATCCCTCAATCATCCTGTTCTTTCCATATTTTATTATAGCTTTATTGTCTCAGAAACCAAAACACCTATAAAAACGATGAAAATGTACGCTTTGACCTTTAGGTCAATATTTATGTTCGTGCTTTCAGTAAGCATTTTGGCATGCAACGGAAAAAAAGAAAATCAAGAAAAAGAATCTACTGAAGAAGTGACGGATAATGCGGAGGTATCACAGGATTCCACCCAATTATATTTGGACCGCCTTAACCTCCCGGAAGGATTTAGCATAGCACTTTATGCCGAAAATGTTGAGGGTGCTCGCTCCATGGCCATGGGGGCCGATGGAACGCTGTTCGTGGGCACTCGTAACGAGGGCAAGGTATATGCGCTAAAAGACACGGACGGTGATTACAAGGTGGACGAAAACTATACCATTGCCTCCGACTTGGACCAGCCCAACGGCGTAGCTTTTAAAAATGGTGATCTATATGTGGCCGCAGTGAGCAAGATGTTCAAATATACCGATATTGAATCCCAGTTAGAAAATCCACAGGACCCGGAACTAATTTATGATGATTACCCGACCGAGTTCCACCATGGTTGGAAATACATTGCTTTTGGACCCGATGATAAATTGTACGTGCCCGTTGGAGCACCTTGCAATATTTGCGATAGTGCAACCGTGGACAAACGTTATGCCTCCATTACCAGAATGGACCTTGAAGGCAAAAATAGGGAGATTGTGGCGCATGGCGTACGAAATACCGTTGGCTTTACATGGCATCCCGATACCGATGAATTGTGGTTTACAGACAATGGCAGGGATATGATGGGCGATGATATACCTCCGGGGGAATTGAACAAGCTTACCGAAGTCGGACAGCATTTTGGTTATCCCTATTGCCACGGCGGAACCGTAAAGGACCCCGAATATGGCGACCAACGTCCCTGTTCCGATTTTGTACCTCCCGTACAGCCATTGGGTGCGCACGTAGCGGCTCTTGGTGTTAAGTTTGGTAAAGGCCCCATGTTTCCAGAAGCCTATCGAGGGCATGCATTTTTGGCAGAACATGGTTCGTGGAACCGTTCCTCCAAAGTAGGCTACAGGATCACCATGGTAAAACTCGAAAATGGCGAAGCCGTGAGTTACGAACCCTTTATCGATGGTTGGTTGGACGAAGAGTCACAAGAAGCATTTGGCAGACCTGTGGATTTGCTCTTCCTTGAAGACGGTTCCTTGCTTATCTCAGATGATGAGGGCAATGCCATTTACAGGGTGACCTACAAAGGATAAATTACTCCAGCATAATTAACGAAGGTACTTGGGGATGGACATATGTTCCATTTTCCAGGTACTTTTTTTTTGGTCCTTGTCCATAACCTCTATAAAGTAGTAAGCTGTACCACCTTTTAGTTTAGAGGCGATGTATTCTACGGTAAAAACCCGGTCATCGCACAAAAAGGTATATTCCACGCTTTCACCGTTTTGGGATTCCCTTATTTTTCCGTTCCGAAGAATCAAGTTGGGTTTGGCCAAAATACTGTTGCTCTTGTGCCAGCAGAGATAGCGTATCTCACCCGTACACAACCGATCTATTTTAACGGTGTACTGGCTATCGCCAAAATAGGCCAGAACGGCTTCAATGTTAGGGTGGCTCCAAAAAATGGTCAAGTACGTTTAAGTAGGTTCGGTGTTTGTCCAACGTTGATACCGCTACTGTATTGTATTAAAATGTTTTTCTTTTCCACCATTCCGCACCGGCAAACCAACCAGCAATAAAAATAATGATGCCGACCATAATCAAGCAAAATATCTGTAAGGCGTTTATCGTTTCTAGTGTAGTCATACTCTTATTTTTGATCAATCTACACAATGCGCAATTATTTTGCGCACTCAATTGACGAATGCCCCATTTGAATTGAGGGATGCCCTTTTTGAAGCAACCAAAATTTTACAAGCAATCAAATTGAAGGAAAATTGTCCATTCACTGGCGTACTTTATCCATTTTTTCATGCTTGGTATTGCCGCAACTTTGTCCCATCAAAATTTAAGTTTAATCAGTTAAAGAAAAATACCATGAAAAATTTGATGCGAACACTTACCGTGTTCATGATTACCATTTCAGGGCTCCATGCTCAATTACCAGAACCAGGTTTTATCATTGACGGAACTACTGCCATTGTAATTACCGATCCACAAAACGATTTCCTTAGCCCCGACGGTGTGGCCTGGGGTGCCGTGGGGGAGAGCGTTCAGGAGAACAACACCATAGAGAACCTGGAGACTATTTTTAAGTTGGGTGAAGAATACAACATTCCCGTATTTATTTCTCCCCACTACTACTACGAGCACGATCACGTGTGGAAGTTTGAGGGTACCCTTGAAAAATTGATGCACAACATCAGCATGTTCGACCGTGGGGACCAATTGAACGTAAAAGGTTTTAAAGGTTCCGGTGCCGATTGGTTGCCTCGTTACAAAAAGTACATTAACAAGGATAGGGTAGTGGTTACAAGTCCTCACAAAGTGTTCGGTTCCGAGTCCAACGATTTGGCCTTACAGTTGAGAAAACAAGGTGTGGACAAAGTAATCTTGGCAGGAATGTCCGGTAATCTTTGTGCTGAATCACATATGAGGGAATTGGTGGAAAATGGTTTTGAAGTAGCCGTAGTGGGAGACGCTACAGCTTCTGCCAAACTACCTGGATTGGACGGTGATCAAGCTGCCCAAACCAACTATAAAATGATTTCAAGCCGTGTCTTCACCACAAAAGAATTGGTGAAAGAATTGAAAATGCACGACATGAAGTAAAACTTAAGTGTTTGTGATGTTGCAGTTGAGTGACAAGGGGTCGAACTTAGGTTTGACCCCTTGTTTTTTTTATTGATGGTCAGGTGGTTAACATCCATGGGGAAAATTGCCCAAGAAGCCTGTTTTCGTCAACCTGAACTTGTTTCAGGTTCTCATAATGATTGGGTCCCCACTCGATGGGATTCTAAAATAAATTCAGAATGACGCATTTCAATGTTTTTGCTTGCTATTCAATGCTTTGAATTCCCAAAGGGAAAATTGTCCAAGGAGTTGCGACATCTGTCCATTTTATTCCAGCCTACATCGCAGCACCTTTGTAATGTCAAAAATTGACAAACGAATTAGTAATATAAAACAGAAAGTTATGACACGTTTACAAGCATTAGATCCAAAGGAAGCAACTGGAAGATCAAAAGAATTATTTGAAGGCATCCAAGGTAAATTGGGTATGGTTCCCAACATGATGAGAACTATGGGGAACTCCTCAGTGGTTTTGGAAGGTTACTTGAACCTAAGCGATATTTTGGGCAAAGGATCTTTAGGTGGAAAATTGGGAGAGCTATTGGCTTTGACCGTAGCAGAATCCAACGCCTGTAACTATTGCCTATCCGCTCACTCGTTTATCGGTGAAAAATTGGTAGGTATCGATACGGATACCTTGCGTGCTGCAAGAGATGGTGAGAACGCAGATCCAAAAATTGCTGCTGCCTTAAACTTTGCAAAAGCATTGATCGCTAAAAACGGACGCGTTTCTACAGAGGACGTAGCAGCTGTTAAAGACGCTGGATACACCGATGGCGCCGTAGGTGAGATCGTGGCACATGTGGCCTTGAACATCTTCACCAACTATTTTAATAATACAGCCAACACCGATATCGATTTCCCGGTAGTGGAAGCCGCTACGGTATAATTAACCCTTAAATTCAATTACAAATGAAAACGTTTAGAAATTTATTTCTTTTTGGAATGATGTTGTTTGCTGCGATCAGCGTGCAGGCACAGACTCCACCGGTAGACGATAATGGTCTTGCCATTGGTGGTTACGATGTAGTCTCCTATTTTTCTGGAGAAGCTCAAAAAGGTAGCAAAAGCTATGCGGTAAAGCATCATGGGGCAACCTATTACTTTGCCAGCAAAGCAAATCAAAATGCCTTTAAAAAATCTCCAAAGAGCTATTTGCCTCAGTTTGATGGCTACTGCGCTTGGGGTGTAGGAGCAAAGGATGCCAAGTTTCCCATCAACCCGGAAACGTACACAGTAATCGATGGAAAATTGTACCTGTTCTTTAACGGGCCCTTCAATGGGGAGCCTTTTAATACCTACGAAGACTGGGCACAACGCACTACGGAGCTTAAAACAGCGGCACACGCCAAATGGCCCAAGGTGAAAAAACAGTAAATAGTTTTAATTAGCTGATAAGGGTAGGGCCCCGCCATAGGTCCTGCCCTTTTTCAATTTTAAAAAATCACAACCATGGAAATAGAAAAAAAATTCCCGTTGCCTCCCTTTACCGAGGAAACCGCAAAGGAAAAAGTACAATTGGCAGAAGATGCCTGGAACAGCCAAGACCCTGAAAAAGTAAGCAAAGCCTATACGGTGGACACCGAATGGCGCAATCGTTCCCAGTTTGTGAACGGTCGTGAGGAGGTAGTTTCCTTTTTGACGGAAAAGTGGCAAAAAGAAAAAAACTACAAATTAAGAAAGGAACTATGGGCCTTTACCGACAATAAGATTGCAGTTCGTTTTGAATACGAATACCAGAATGCCAAAGGAGCGTGGATTCGCGCGTATGGAAATGAAAATTGGGAATTCAACGAGCACGGGCTTATGCAAAAACGCTATGCCAGCATCAACGATCTGCCAATAGACGAAACAGAACGACGATTATAATAAATTGTCACTTCGAGCGCAGTCGAGAAGTTGTTAAAGTCAACATTTTTTAATGAGGTCTCGACTTGAGTTTATCTTGAGCGCCGTCGAAAGAATCGACCTGACAGTGTATGATGAAAACCTTCAGTTCGAGTTTTTTCAGAAGGAAAAAGTATCGAAAACAAGGTTTTGGTTCGCAAAAATGATTTCTCGATACAG
>TARA_R110002012_G_scaffold227591_1_pt1 | contig 31577 bp, 18 predicted proteins | sample TARA_R110002012 | Tara Oceans TARA_R110002012 (sample SAMEA4396515) | marine metagenome | biome: Westerlies Biome; feature: [DCM] deep chlorophyll maximum layer (ENVO:01000326); material: water (ENVO:00002006), including particulate matter (ENVO:01000060) such as... | depth 40 m | reverse complement strand
CGGTAACAGACTTTAGCTGCGCTGTCGAAAAGCGGCAAAGTGGGCTCGTAGCGGACGTTCGCCGCGGAATGCAGGAAGGTCCGCTACGGACCTGGGATCACCATAATTGCTAACGGCATGACATCATCGCTGCTGATCTAAAGTTCCACTTCGTTGATCTCAACATGATCCTTCACAGGAGAAATGTCGATTGATGCACATATTGGGGAAGGCAATGCCGCTCCTTGAGTGGCATTCTCGATCGCGAGCCGATTGGCATGACCGATTGAGACAAGGTGCCCGAGGACCGTCTCGTCAAGGTCATCTTTGTTTTGCAGCGCACGAGCACCTGCGGCATATACAGGCAAGCACGGAAAGACTGTTGCCTACGGGGTTGCTCATTTTGCGAGACAAGGTTTTGCGTTCATCGGCTTCCAGCTTCCGCTGAATTGCGACATCAATCTGATTGCCGAGGCACTAAGACGAGAGAAACTGGCCCCACCTGACAAATCTGGCATGGCATCGCGAGAATATCTGAGATCAAATGGCTGCCGATGGTTCCGCTTCTTAGAAATGAACACTAACCTGCCAGTATGAAAAACATAATTTCTCGAGGCATAGCGAAAGCCCTTTCCCGCACTCGGCCACAGCAACCTGAAAAATCAGAGGCCGATTCAGCGGGTGATATCGGCATTCAAATGCCGCGGGACCATGCCGAAATTTTGGCGCGCTGTCTGTCGATTGATTTGGAGATCGATCCTAAAGAAGCCCGAATATTCGCCTTTGCCGCCGTGCCGGAAGGTGAAGGGGCGGGGATTGTTCATCGGAAAGGTCACCCGAGGGCCGCGCTTGAAAGACTCGACCTGTTCTGCGCGGGCTTCACCCATGTAATTGGGCACAATATTCTGCGCCATGACTTGCCACATCTTATGGCGGTGTCGCCGCGCTTCGCAAAGCTCGCAGACGGACCGATCGACACTCTGTGGCTCAACCCTTTGGCTTTTCCGCGCAATCCTTATCACCGTCTGGTCAAACACTACCACGATGGGCGGCTTCAAAGTGGTCACGTTAACGATCCCGAGTTCGACGCGCGTCTTGTGTTCGAGGTCCTTCGTAACCAGATCGACGCTTTTTTGTCGCTGAACAAATCATCGCCAGAGACACTGCTGGCCTATCACTGGCTATGTTGCCGAGGGCCCAGTAGCGTCGGATTTGATCGGTTGTTTAGCGATGTGCGTGGGGCGCCCATCCCGACCGAAGCCGAAGCGCACGCGGTTCTTAGGACGCTGCTGAAAGAGGCAGCCTGCCGTGCGCAGGTGGAGGCTGTGCTCGAGCGGCTCCATGACACTGGGTTGGGCTGGCCGATGGCATATGCTCTTGCCTGGATTTCGGTCGCTGGTGGGGATTCTGTCATGCCGCCTTGGGTCCGAGCACAGTTCCGTGATGCCGCACGGCTCGTCAAAGACCTGAGGGACTCGAATTGCCGTGATCCGCACTGTGGCTATTGCGCAGAGCACAACAATCCCACCCGTGCCCTCGAACGTTGGTTCGGCTTTCCAAGTTTCCGCCCGGAACCGGTCGACGAGGACGGGCTCCCACTTCAGGAAAAAATCGTGGCGACAGCCATGGACGGCGACAGTCTATTAGGCATCCTGCCGACAGGCACGGGCAAATCTATTTGCTATCAAATCCCAGCGCTGTCTCGGTTCGACAAGACTGGTGCATTGACTGTTGTTATATCGCCGCTCGTGGCGCTGATGGCGGACCAGGTTCAGGGCTTGGTGCGAGCCGGAATTTCGTCCGCGGTTACGATCAACGGGCTCTTATCTTTGCCCGAGCGTCAGGATGCGCTCGATAAGGTGCGGCTTGGGGATGCTGCAATCCTGTTAATTTCGCCAGAACAACTGCGCAGCACAACAATTCGGTCCGTTTTGGCACAACGCGAAGTGGGGCTTTGGGTGCTGGACGAGGCGCACTGCGTGTCCAAATGGGGGCAAGATTTCCGTCCCGACTATCGATACGTTTCGCGGTTTATAAAGGAAAGCTCAGGCGACGAACCGGCTCCAGTGCTCTGCTTGACCGCCACGGCAAAGCCGGATGTCGTGCAAGACATCCGGAGTCATTTCAGAGAGCGGTTAGGGACCGAGCTGGCTTTGATCGACGGCGGCGCATCTCGGTCGAACTTGAGCTTCCAAGTGCGACCAACGCAGCGGGCAACCAAGATGACCGATATCCTCGATACGATCGAGGCTCAGCTTCCGCGCGAGGGCGTGTCGGGGGCGGTCGTCTATTGTGCAACCCGCAACGGCACCGAGCGCGTGGCGGAGTTCTTGAAACAACAGGGCATCGCCGCTGAACGGTATCATGCGGGCCTTAGCGCCGATGACAAGCGCGAGATTCAGGAGGACTTCCGTGTCGGCAATCTGCGCGTGATCGCGGCTACCAACGCCTTTGGTATGGGGGTAGACAAGCCGGACATCCGTCTGGTGGTTCACGGTGATGTGCCCGGGTCACTGGAAAACTATCTGCAAGAGGCAGGTCGCGCCGGGCGGGACCGCGATCCTGCAAGCTGCGTCCTTCTTTATAATACAGAAGATGTCGATCGTCAGTTCAGCCTGAGCGCGCGGTCTCGACTCGCGCGGCATGAAATCGGCGCGATCCTGAAGGCGCTGCGGCGCCTTGATACTCGGACCAGAAAAGGCGGTGAGATCGTTGCTACACCGGGCGAAATTGTTCACGAGGAGAAAGACCGGGATTTCCAGCGAGACAGCAATACTGACGATACAAGGGTAAAGACGGCCGTCGCTTGGCTGGAAGAGGCGCACCTTCTGAACCGTGAAGAAAACCGGGTGCAGGTCTTTCCAGCCTCGCTCCGGATACGGAGCATCCAAGAGGCCCGCGAAATCCTTGCCTCCGCCGAGATTACCCAGCGGCGGCGCGAGGATCTGGCAGCCATCGTGCAGCATATCATCAACGCGCCGCAAGAAGAGGGCATTACCACGGACGAGCTTTGCGGGGTCAGTGGGCTGACGGTATCGGGCGTGCGCAAGGCCTTGGCGGATCTCGAGACCCTGGGGATCGCAAAAGATGATACAAACATCACCATCTTCGTGCATCTGCGCGTTGAGAATGCCTCGCCGAAACGGTTCGAAGCGGCGTCCCGGTTAGAAGCAGATCTGATCGCGACCCTAAGAGAGCAAGCGCCAGACGCGGATATCGACGAGGCTTGGCCCTGCCATCTGGCCTCGGTGGCACAAGCCCTCCGGGAGCAGGGACATGCCTCCGTGCGACCAGATATCGTCGAGGGGCTGCTCCGTGGAATTGCGCAGGATGGCCGCGACATGGATGGCGGCAAAGGCAATATTGGCCTGCGCAAGGTGTCCCGAGGCAGTCTCATGGTGCGAATGCAAAGATCATGGGCCGTAATCGATCAGACCACCCAGCTTCGCAGGCAAGCGGCAGAGCGGTTGGTTTCACACTTGATCAACAAGGTTCAGTCCGGCCTCCGTGGGAAAGATGTTCCTGTCGAGACCACGCTTGGCGACCTTCTTGAAGTGATCAACAGCGATGCGCTGTTGCGGGCATCTGTCAATGATCCGGCAAAGCTTATGGACCGGGCGCTTCTGTGGCTGCACGAACAGCAGGTGGTGACGCTTGGCAAGGGATTGTCCGTGTTCCGCTCAGCCATGACATTGCACATCAACCCGAAAGGCGGCGGCTTTACCACCCAGCATTTCGCACCGCTTGAAGACCACTACAGCGAACAGACCGTCCAGACCCACGTGATGGCGGCTTATGCCACCAAAGGTATCGATGAAATTGATCAGGCCCAGCGGCTCGCGCATGACTATTTTGCAATGGATCAGTCCGACTTCATGAAAGCTTGGATGCCGGGGAAAATTTCGGAGTTCAAACGGCAGGCAACGCCTCAGTCCTATGCCGAGATCGTCGACGATCTGGGGAATTCGACACAAGAGCAGATCGTGCGTGACGACCGTGAACAAACCAATGTGCTTGTGCTCGCGGGGCCGGGATCGGGTAAGACACGCGTGCTGGTCCATCGTGTCGCCTATCTGGTCCGGATCAAGCGCGAAGATCCAAACGGTATACTGGTGCTTGCTTACAATCGTCACGCGGCCGCCGAGATCCGGGAACGCTTGCGTCGACTGATCGGCGAAGATGCTCGTTTCGTAACGGTCCTGACCATTCATGCCTTGGCAATGCGGTTGGTTGGCGCGAGTTTCGCCGGACGGGCAGAGGCCGATGAGCCCGATTTCGAGTCGCTTCTGACCGATGCGGCACGTCTCTTGCGTGGCGACGGGCTGGAAAAAGTAGAGGCCGAAGCCTTGCGAGAGACATTGATCCAGGGGTTCCGCTGGATTCTCGTGGACGAATATCAAGACGTCGGCCCCGAAGAATACGCTTTGATCGCTGCGGTGGCCGGTCGCAGCATCGATGACCCCGATCAACGGATCAGCCTGTTCGCGGTTGGCGACGACGACCAGAATATCTATGCGTTTGCCGGGGCGTCGGTGCGTCACATACGGCAATTTGAACAGGATTATTCAGCCAAACCAGTCTTTCTGACTGACAATTACCGCTCGTCGAAGAACATTATCAACGCAGCCAACGCCATGATCGAAGGTTCTCGGGAACGTATGAAAACAGGGCATGGAATTACCGTCGACCAGTTGCGGCAAAAGGACCCGGTCGGGGGTATCATGGGAAGCCTCGACCCGGTTGCTCAGGGGCGGGTCCAGATCCTTGGCTGCCCGCCAGGAAATGACGCTCAGGCCCTTGCGGCGGTCAACGAGATGATCCGCCTGTCAAAATTGATCCCGGATTGGAGTTGGAGGGGTGCGGCAATCATTTCTCGTGATTGGCGCAAGCTTTCGCCGGTCCGCGACTTCGCCGAAGCCCTGGGGATTCCCGTCGAAATGGCAAACGAGAACCTGCCAAGTTTATGGCGCACCCGCGAAATGCAGGGGTTTATCGGCGACCTGCGCGCGAGGCATGGGGCCATGGTCAGCGTGGGCGACCTGACCGAAACCCTGAACGTGATACCCGAAAGCCGTTGGACCAACCGGATCGGCGAGGGACTTGGCCAGCTTGCACGCGAAGTTGACGGCAAAGCGCTCCCGACCCCTGACGTGATCGAATGGTTTGCTGAATGGTCGAAGGATCTATGGGGCGAGCAGCGCGGCCTCAAACTGTTGACCGCGCACCGCGCAAAGGGCCTCGAATTTGACGATGTCGTGATCATGGACGGTGGCTGGGAACGACCCTCAAAAAACGAAGATCAGGATGCGCCAAGGCGATTGTTCTATGTCGCTATGACGCGTGCGCGGCGCAACTTGACCGTTATGAGTAACGACAATCACGAATACCTTCCCACCGTCTCGCCTTCCGTGGTCACGCGGCACGTGGTGCCCGACCTGGCGACAATCCCCGGCCCACGCCGGTTCTTTCAATCGCCCGAGATAAAGATGGTCGATCTGTCGTTCGCAGGACGCCAGGGTGATCAGCACGCTGTTCATACCGCGGTCGCCGAAGCACAGGTTGGTGCGCCAGTCAGGCTCTCCAAAGTTGGGGATCGCTGGCAGATTGAGGATGCTCAAAGACGTGTCCTTGGGCGGATGTCAAAAGCATTCGCGCCACCAGTTGGCACGGAATTTGTCTCTGGCGAGATCGCGGCCATCATAAACTGGCGCAAAGAGGATGCCGATGAGCGTTTTCATCATTTGATGAAACGCGCTAACTGGGAAGTCGTTGTGCCTGAACTGGTCTTCGAAGAGGTCAAGTGTGCTGAAAGGGTTTCCAGAAGAGATCAGAACGATCAGCAGCGCGGTTAAGCGGTCGTTCTCTCCACTTGCGATAAAGGGCCGCTTAGGGCCGTTCTTGCCGGACCAGCTTGTGCTGCAAATGCGAAGACCTCTGCCCTTCACGTGGTCAGTTTGGGCTCGAAGCAGACCTTCACAGCGCTTCCTGTCAAGGTCGGCAGAGCGGACCGTCCTGCCGTTCGCTGCGGTCACACCATCCGTGCTGCGCCCGCACGGGCCGCCGAGACGAAGGGCGGAAACCAGACCTTCGCTGCGTCTGCAAACTAAATTGTATAACATGAAGAAAGCGGACGCTCGGGGCTGCGGCGCAGTTTTTGCGATTTGCAGACGCAGCTAACGGCGGCAATGAGCCCAAACCTACACAAGGTTGCCCCGCCATGCTTTTTCATGAAAGTGTCGTCAGTAGCTAAAATTTGAAGGGGCCGTTCTAATGCAACAACATGATGTTCTGTTTAATTTGTTGGAACTGCCTTGCGGTGTGATCCTGAAAAACCGGATTGCCAAATCTGCAATGTCTGACTCTTTGGGTGATGGCTCAGGCCACCCGACGGCTGAACAAAGTCGTCTGTATCAGCGGTGGGCCGACGGTGGGCTGGCCGTGTCAATCATCGGAGAGGTGCAACCCTCGCCCGATTTTGCTGAAAAGCCCGGAAATCTTGTGTTCGACGTAAACTCTGACATATCAAGATTTCAGGCTCTTGCAGAACACGGCAGCGGAAACGGCGCGCTGTTATGGCTGCAACTTGGACATGCTGGTGCGCTTGCGTATCGCCCAATCAGCAATCCGAAAGGGCCAAGCGCACTCGACTTGCCCGACCTGCAATGTGAAGGCATGTCGCTGGAGGAAATTCAGCAACTTCCTTTGGACTTCGCCAAGACAGCAAAGTTGGCGCAACAAGCAGGGTTTGGTGGCGTGCAAATCCATGCCGCGCATGGTTTTCTGCTCAGTCAATTCCTGTCGCCGTTATTCAACAAACGCAGTGATGGATATGGTGGGACAATCGCCAACCGTATGAAACTGTTGCTCCAATCCATTGAAGCAGTGCGTAAGGCAGTCGGTCCCGACTTCCCTATTGCGGTAAAACTCAACTCCTCAGATCAATTGGTCGGCGGACTTGATGAAGATGATGCTCTTGAGGTTGTCGCGGCTCTGGACGCCTCCTCCGTGGACCTTATCGACATTAGCGGTGGGACCTACTTTCCCGGCGCGAAAGCTGCCTCAGATGGTGCGGGACGCGGGCCGTATTTTATCGAGTTTGCCAAACGTGCAAGAACCAAAACCTCCAAGCCTCTAATGCTGACCGGCGGTTTCAAAACACGAGCGCAAGCAGAAGACGCAGTGAGTAGCGGCGTGGTTGATGTCGTGGGCCTCGCCCGTGCTCTTGTTCTTGAGCCGAGCCTTCCCAATCTGTGGATGGAAAACCAGATGCCAGAACCATCCTTTCCAAGATTTTCGGATGCGCCAGAGGGCGGGATAACTGCTTGGTATACGATGCGGCTAACAGACATAGCGGCTGACAAAGAAACAGACGAAGTAGGCGACCTACCCCGCGCGATACGCGAATACGAAGTGCGCGACGCGAAACGAACAGAAATCTGGTCACGCCACTTCGAGACCTGAAGCCGGTTGAAAGGCTGACTGTTGGGCGGCATAGGTGTCGCTTTGTCCGCACTCTGTGAGTTCGCCAATCCCTGCGTTTTGCAGTTGCAGCGAATGGCGGCAATGCGGGTTGGAACCGCAGCAGCGCGATAAGCCGCTGGATGTCGGCTTTGGGCCGTCTGTAACGTGAGAATTCTCGCCGCACGTGCAAGCTCGAGGTGAAGGGCCGTGGGTAGTTAGGGCTCGAAGCAGACTTTGGATGCGATGGACGTTAAGGTCTGCGGAGCGGACAAAGCCGACATAGATTTCAAAAAATTTGACCAACTGATGAAGTTTTTGCTGATTAGTTCAAACGATGCTCATCCCACTTAGCCCAGTTGCAACAAAGCCTTCTCGCTCCCAGAATGCGCGGGCTTTTGGATTAGTGTTCGTTACTGCGAGATACAGATTTTAGCTCCGCCTGTTTTTGCGAGTTCCTGCAAATGTGGGAGATGGATCTGTCAAATGCCCTGACTTCGCGCCCACGGCCCAAGCATTATAAGCCCGACATGGGCGTCACCAAGTTCAGCAAATCCAAAGAGTAAATCGGCAAAGCCCGACAAATATTCATCCAAAAATACGCCCAAACGGCATGTTTTGCGCGGATCGCAGTTTGGCGGAGTATCTTCGAAAAACTCTTTCGCTTCTCCAAAGCCGGGCGGATGGCCCTCCGCAGCTTCCCAGTAATCGTGCGCCGCAGCGTAGAATGTTTTAACTCCGTGCAGGTCAGACGCCTTGTCGAGCTTCTTTATTCGGGGCCCGTGCCCATCAGCATGTGGAATATGGAAAGTGGGAGGGTGGTTTGTGATGTCGTAGCGCCGGCCAACCAGTTTTTAGTAATCAGTAAATTGGTCGACAAGATGCGACAAGGAGAAGAATGCGCAGACAACAATTCGTTTTGGAGTGGGAATTTCGTAAATTTCATTTTCCAATGGGAGTGCGCGCATTATTCTCGAGGGCTAAAAAACAAGTGGGATTGAGCATCATAGCTTTGTGTTGCTAACGGTCAAACTTTCGAGAGCTGATTTCAGGTCTCCGTAATCCTTTCGGTCATTCTCGATCCGTTGAAGCCGCCGTCCGCGAAGTTTTTCACAATGGAACGCCAAAACCACATCGTCTTTGTAGTGTTTATTCACTGTCTTAACGGTTGAATGATGGGCCGACGGCATTGCAAGGCTTGTTCCTTCGATGCCGTGGTGAATATTTGCATCTGTATAGTTCATGACACGAAGCGTCGTGAAGCTGTTACCAGTGAGCGTCTGAAATATCCGCGGAACGTGGCTCGCCGCTGCGGGGTAGCCGTCAAATAGAACGAAGAGTTGTCGCTTTTCCCGCAGCAGTTTCTCCCTCAGCGTGGGAAGCAGGGCGGCGGATGCATCATTCAGGACAAGCGCATCAATGAACTTGCCAGCTTCATTATGGATGGGGAACTTGAACACCTCGGGGCGGCGGGCATGGGTCTTTTGTATCTGTGTCTTGATTACCCATTCATCCCGTTCCCAAAATAGGGTCTCACCAAAGACAAGCTGCGCCGAGGCATTGCGGAGCGGTGCGTTTGCAAAGACCGCAAGGATTGTTGCTGCGTTGCGCATTTGATGTCGTTTTTTAGGGCGCTCCTCGGCAGCTACACCAGCGAGTAAAGTATCTGCCATATCAAGGATTCGATCAGTTGAATTGCCAGTTCGAGCCAGTGCGAAGAACTTCAGAGCTTTCTGTCCGTTCTCTCTATCTTCAAACTCGCGATAATAGTTTTTGAGATGCTGGATAACTTCCGGCGTTACGCCACTATACCTCGCGAACACCAGGAGCGCCTCCGCTGAACCGCGAAGGGTCGCCCAGCGTAACCCGTGTGGCCTTCGGGAAAGGCGCTGTTTTAGATCGGCGAGATAGCCGTCTATCCCCGCTAAGCTGAGCTCGGAATCAATCCCCAAATGGCCGGTGAACCATGCATATTGGCATAGTTTCTCCCTCATCCGCACCACGATACTCCGGGCAGGCACCTGCATTTCAGCTTCCTGGGCAGGCAGACCATCTGCAGCACGGCGCAAGGCGCTCTTGTAAGCCTCAGGAAGCTCAACAGGCGGGATGGACAAATGCCGTTGCTTTGGAGGACGCCGCAGCGGTGGCGCTATAGGGTCCCAATCGAGAGCTTCGTAAATAGGGCGAAGCCCTTGGCTTTTGGTCGGACCGCCTACGCTGGTCGTGCTTTTCGCTATCGGTTTTGGCACAGGCACCAGAAACAGGCGCGTTTCACGTATTACGGGCAGAAAAGCAGGCTGACAGACTGCAAAAACCTCTTGTAGCTGATCGATGCGAAGCGTTCTCTCGAAACTGGTGCAGTCTCCAAGCCAGTTGTGGATGTCGCCAACAGATGGTGATGGAAGGTTGCGCTGGACAATGAAGTCAAAAAAGGTGTCAGCAGTTGCAATCGAAGTCGCGGACAACTCTGCGAACCCGGGAAGCAGGACGAGGCGTTTCCACACGGGGCGCGCCAGAATATCTTGAATATTCATATATCGGCCTTCGTGACTTTAACCGAGAGCGTTGCTCGCTGTGCACGACGTTCGTATCTTTGTTCCTGCAATGACCGGCTCTGCCGCTCTCTATCGATGAAGGCGTAGTGCTGGCGCAGCGTTTTTTCGGTGTCTCCAGTGAGGGTCTCGAGAGCTGCGTAGCAAGTGGGATCGTAAAAGATCTCGATGGTGCAGAGCCCATGCCTAAAGTTATGCGGTAGAAGGAAAAGCCCAATCTTGTCAGAGCATTCTGCAAGCCATCCGTCGAATGTAGAGATGACAAGAGCCCCAGGCTCTGGTTCAATCTTCGGAAACAAGTGATCTGAGTGGTCGGCACCGCCGAAGAGAGGACGAATGCGAGCCAGAAAGAATGATAGAATACGATACGCATCGCTACCAAGCCCACTTTTTTCAAAGATGAAGCGCGGCAAATATTGGTTTCGCCTCGTCATGGCATCGCCGTTTTTCAACAGTTCATTCGGCATAGAAATTTCAATACGAGGACGTTGCTTGTCGGCTTGGTGATCGAAGAAAGTTTGCGGATGCCCCGCGAACTTAAGGTCACCGATAACATTGGATTTGCGAAATGGTGCGCCTTCGAGTTCAATCGCGGCAAAGGCGGCACAAACACCATACATCCTGGCTTGGCGAAGAAGGCTCGCCGCAAGACGCAGCTGGTCCCTTGAAAGTGGCTGCGTTTCGGGAGACCGACTGTAGGTCAGAAGATCAATTCCTTCAATTTTCGCCATCTCAATTGCCGCAACCGCTTTTTCGGCATAGCTGAAATGTTGACTTTCGAAGGTCTGGATGGCGATAGGGCTATTCAGGAGGTTCCTGCAAAATTCTTCTACTTTCGGAGACATGATCTTGCTGGCGGCTTGCCCCTCGATGAGCACTGGCAGCGATTTAACGAGCTTTTCAACCTTCGCGGACTCGTCTTCGAGGCCACGCGACGAAAGAATAAGCTTCAGACAGATGGCATAGGAAAACAGAGTTCGCGGGGCCAACCCTCCAGAGCCACCTGTTTTCTTGCACAGACGGACAAGCGTCTTTTCGATCGAGTCGAGACTAAACAACGACGTCAGACCGTTAACAGTTTCCAGATCGCTGTCGGTCGCGATTTCGCGAATATAAGCGCGTAAGGCAGCGGTATATACACCCTTGCTGCTTTCGGAATACTGCTGGGCAGTTGCGTCCCTCGCTTCCAAGGTCAACATGTCGTGGTGGTAGACCACGGTCGCGTTCTGCACCCATATTTGTGCTTCCTCATGCAGAAAGCTTGGAATATTTGTTTCAATACGCAGAACACCGGCAAGTGATCCAATTTCTTCCGGTGGCAAAAGCGGCAGGCAGGTCGGAAACTGACGGAGATAGTCAAGAACGCCGGCAGCCAGCTTAACTCGACCCCATACATCCGAGCTCACACAATCTTCGCGCAGATCAATGACCCGGTCACGGACCATATCATCCATATCATACCCCCGAGCCCGTGCAAAATCTATCAGGCGGGGTAAGTTGCGGGTTTGTGAAGCCTTAAGCAAATTTGCGTCGACAAGATCGGGCAGAACCTGCAGCAATCGCGTGAAGCCATCTTGCATTTTTCGACGCTCATTGCGCTTTTGTAGCTCGCCAGAAAAGAACTCGATCATACGGCGCCCGTCTGTTTGATATTGCCTATACGTCGCTGGCGAGATGCCCCAGCTCTTAATTTTCGAATTGAGAGCTGCATTTCCTTTTCTATATTTTGGTGCGACCCCCATGTATGCTTCCAAAGATCCTTCAAGCGTATCAAGATGGCGGTGCTTGTATCCGCGTTTGTTAAACATGCGCTCCAGATTGGTAGCATATTGATTCACGGTGGGGTCTTCATGATCTTTACCGGCGCGGATAATATCGAGCATTGTATTGCAAACGGTGGTCATTTTCCTGTCCTTTAAGTTCGTTGTTATCGGGAAGATTGGCCGTTTTCGGGATGGCGGTAATAAAAACCGGGAGATTTACCCACACCGAAAATTGCCATGGGGGTGTTATTTTCGGCGTTGCCGGGAAGCGTGGTCGACATCATCGAAAAGGCTTGAAAACAGGTCTTTTGCAGGCTCTGTCTCGACTGTTTCAACGGGAGGAATTGCCTGCTCGGTGCCATCGGCGCGATGGACGTGTAGCGGCGCTATCCGCTTGAACGATGGGGCAGGGGAGGCCAGCCTGCGGCTCCGGATCAGGGCGGGAATCCATCGGCGTAGCCGAGGATTCAATATCTCGCTCACATCACCGAGCTGCACGCCGAAATCGTATTGCCAACGTTTAGACCGGAGGTGGTCGCGGATAGTTGATGTCGGCACACCTGTTGCAGACGATACCCATTGCACATTAGCGAGCGGTTCGCGCAGTGCGGCCAGTGCGACATCATTATCTGGTGTCAATCCGAACAACTGCCGCCACACGACAACCTCCGGGTATATGCCGTGGATTTTCTCGATGCCAAAGCGCGGTGCAATTACACCGACGTTATTGCGGCCGACATTCAAGTAGCGGCGCAATTCGTCCGTTGTAAGACCCGCCGGGTTGGCTGGCACAATAGATTTTCTGTAGAGTTCAAAAGTCATGCGACCCATCTCCTTTTTAAGGAGATGGGTCCCTGTATGTCAGGACGGAAATCTCAAATGGGGCGAGTGCCTCAACCCTTCAAACTTTACGCGAGGCGGAGCAAAGCTTCAGGATTGTATGGATGTCCGACAAACCGGCGGTTAGGGGAAGCTAAATTTCCGCGCGTGGATGTTAGTCTGCGAGGGCGCGAGCCACGGTTAAAGTGAGGTCTTGCAGCCGCGCGCCCGACCAACGCTGCCACGCGCTGAAGTCCGAGGGCACCTTTTCGACCCACGATGCTTCGACTGGGATTCCTTGCAGGAGACCCAGGAGACGTTCGAGCGATAGCTGGGCATGTTTGAGAAGCTGACGGATATCACTCGGCAGCGCCCCTGCCGCAAGATGCAGGTCATGAAGAGCACGGATGTCATCCACGGCGATCTCGTTGCCCGTAAGCCTCATGAGGTCTTCGAGCGAGCCTGCCTCTTCATCGATGTAGGCACCAAGCCGGATTAAAGCGGCATCCAGACAAACTTCCTTCGAGAATGTCGCGACATGTGTAAGGACAATAGAGTTCATAGATGGTCTCCAAGTGGGGCCCCGGGAGCATTTTCTGCTCAATGGTCGCTTCCGAGATGCGACGACAGGTATGTCGACACGACCGTCAAGATTTTCGGAGATTGGGCCCGTTTGCAGGACTGTTGGGTTCCTTCTATTCCTTCTTCACAAATGACATTGGCCAGTTTCGAATATGGCGAAGAAAAAACTTTGAAGTTGCTACCCCAAATGCCGCTGCTCTTTTCGTAATGGCGCGCATCAGTTTCTAAGATCGGAGCAGATCGCACATACCAAACAAGGGCTGAGAAAAACCAACGCAGCTTTGACGCCATCAAAGCCTCTTGAGGATGGGTCGGAGACGCTCCAAACGTCTCCAACCCATCCCGCACCAGGAGGCATGCCGCTGCGGTCAAGTCCGCGGCTGGCGTCTTTCGCGGGCTGTTCCGCTGACTTGACGCGGCAAGCCCTCGCTTGGAAAGCCCAAATCCTCCACCAGTTCGTCCAGGACAAAAATCCCGCTGCGAAACGCGTTTCGCTTATGGCCGTTCAAAGACTGAGAAGTTTCGCGCACCCAGCTTGAGGTTATGTCGGCGGGCGCTAACTGATCCATGATGGCAGGTTTGGAGACAAAATACGTGGCGTTGACCCCATCTTTGCCAAGAGCCCGCATACGGGCGCGCAGTTCAGACCAGGCCACTGATGCCCGAGATTGCTGAGGCTTCGGGGCGCTGTAAAAGATAGTAGAGTTTTTTCCGATATTTCGGATGTATATTTTCAGGGCAACTTTCGATGGCTTCACAAAGCCATAGTCTACAGGGTCAGTTTCCCACATCTGCTGACTTTTTCGCGCAAACTCGTCGAGGGACGGATCCTGCTCAGATGAGAAGATGCCAGTCACCAGAGAAAGTCGATACACGAAAGGCAGTGCTGCCTTAAGCGATGGCGCTGCATTTAAGTAAGCTGCATTGAGTTTCGGCGGTAGCGGTGTGTGATATAGGTGACCGCTTGGCTGGGGCAAGCGTCCCAGGATTTCAGGAGGCAGCAGATGGCGCGATGCAGCTGCAAGGGGCGCGACCTGCAGTCGATCGAGCAAAGCAATGGCGGCACGAAATGGCGGGCGCCTCTTTTCGCTCAACTGTTTGTCGACCTGCAGGGCTACTGGGTATGTGAGATCGCTTATCTTCATACCAGTAGGAAGTGCATGGCGAAGTGCGCCCAGATTTTGGGTTGTGTTTTTACCATGCTCAAGGCGGCAGATGCGCATCAGGGCCGCAATTGTGTCTTGGTCTGCCGGAGAGCCTGTTTCGAGCAGTTGAACATCGAAAATCATGCGCCGCCAACCAAGATAGCGGGTCATTTCTCCCTTAAAGACACTTTGGGTGTGGGCCGGCACAACATTATGGGGAAAGCGGGCGTCCAGCTCTTCTGGGGCGTAGGACAGGAGGTTCAAAGGAACGCCCTCGAATTTCATCAGGAGGGCAATTGCGCTCGCAAGGGCGAACGGGCGACCGGCGCGCATGAGATGATCAGGCGGGCACGGGGAGGACAGAGCCTCATAGGTTTTTTGTATATCCATAGAAGGAAGATTGGTCGATTTCAGAGAGACGGAAGAAATTTATGACAGATAAATCTAATGTTGACCGTCAGCGCGAGTGCCAGTTCCTACCCCCGCCGAGGAGAGCTTTACGGCTTCTCCTCAGGACTTCGGGCAGTTGAAGGTGGTTGCCTAATGACGGACAGGGAATGCTGAGACTATCAGCATGCGAATAATGATCCGTCTGCAATTCATAGTTGAGCCGCAACGATCAACCCGGCATAACAGACACAACCGGGAGGTGAATGGTGAGCGAACCGTTAGACGATATCATTAGCTGGTCAGCCTCGCAGCAACCGTGGCGGCGCGATTGCCTCCGCCGTCTCGCTATTGCCAATGACCTGACCGAGACGGATCAGGACGAGCTTCTGGGGATGATCAAGCAAGCGGCCGGACTAACACTCGCGAGCGAGCCTCCTGCGTCGATAGCCTTCGCCAAGGAGCATTTTGGGGGCGGCGAGCAGCCACCGGTGGTTCTGAAGGGCATCGCTAATGTTGAAGGCGTCAACCGGCTCGTTGCTAAGGCGTCGCTCAGATTTTGCCCCAAGGCGCTCACCATCGTCTATGGACGAAATGGCAGTGGCAAGAGCGGTTTCGTTCGTATCCTGCGCACGGCTTGCCGGACGCGCATTGAAAATCCGGCGATGCTGAAGGTCCTCGCCGACGTGTATGGCGACGGGGCGGGCGCGCAGGCGGCTGATATCTTCGTTGATCATGGTAGCGGAGATGTTCCGATCGCCTGGACTCCAGGCATGGCGGCGGCGCCGGAACTTGCTCAGGTCGCGGTGTTCGATAGCGCGTCGGCGCAGCTCTATGTCGATGGCGGCAATCAGATCCGCTATCTGCCCTTCGGTCTGGCTCTGCCGCACCGGCTCAACGCGGTCTGTCTCGCGTTCAAGGCGAAGCTTGAGACCGAGCAACTCACAGTGGTGGGCGGCAAAGTCGCGCTAAGTTCGATCGCGTTTCCGGTCGCACGCAAGACAGCGGCCCAGACGTTCAACACTGGCCTCAGCAAAACTACGACCGACGCGGAGATCGCCGCCAACACGGCGTGGAGCGCAGACGATGCGATGCGGCTCGACGAGATCACCAATCTGCTCGCGGCGGGCGCGACGACGGCATCCGATCTCGGCGTGCTGTTGAGTTGGATAGATGCGGTCAAGCTCGAATGCGAAAGTGCGACACATGCGCTCGGCGACGAGGCGTTGGCAGCGCTTACGGCGCTGCGCGATAAGGCAATCGCCGAGCGCGAGGCCGCCCAGCTCGCCGCCGGCGCTCTGTTTGATGATGCGCCGCTCGACGGCGTTGGAAGCCAGACATGGCGAGCTCTGTGGCAAGCGGCGCGCGATTACTCTGTAACGGAAGCCTATCCCGATCAGCCCTTCCCGGTGGTCGGTGACGATGCTGAAAGCGCGGCCTGTGTTCTCTGCCAGCAGCCGTTGGACGCGGGTGGCATCGACCGGATGCAGCGCTTTCAGGCCTATATGGATGATGCGCTCGACACGGCGGCCACGATTGCCGAGGTCGCTGTCACTGATGCCTTGGCCGCGCTACCGGCCCTGCCTCATCTTCTGGGCGACGATATCGCCGAGCGAATCGAGCAGGTGCGTGTGCGCGATGCCGTGCTGGCCGATGCGCTTGAAAGTTTTCAAGCTGTTGCCGTTGGCCGCTATGCCGACGCCAAGGGCCGCTTGACCGGGCCCGAGCTGATCGATGTAGCGCCGCTCATCTCGCCGCTCGCAGCGGTCGAGGCTCTGTCTATTAAACTTGGCGGCGAGAAAACCGCGCTTGCCAAAGCGAGTATGGTGGAGGGCCGTCAAAAGCTCGAAATCGAGAAGGCCGAACTGGAGGACCGCAAGATCCTTTACACCAACAGGGCGAAGCTCAGCACCCGGCGCGACCTGATGGTGACCGATGCCGCGTATGCCAAGGCGCTTAATCTGGTCACCACAACAGGCATTACCAAGCGGGCCAACGAGCTAATCGATACGCATCTGACCGCGGCCGTGGTCTCGCGATTCGATGCAGAGCGCGCTAATTTAGACATCTTGCATCTCAAGGTTGGGCTGGCGCGGAAGAGCGGGCAGACTAAGGCCGAGTTCGAGGTTGATCCACAGACCAAATTGACCAAGGTCGCCTCGCAGATCCTGAGCGAAGGCGAACAGCGCGCATTAGCGCTCGCCGGTTTTTTGACCGAAGTATCACTCACCGATGGGTCGGGGCCGATTGTGATCGACGACCCGGTTTCCTCGCTCGATCGCGATCGCAGCGCCAAGGTCGCCAGCCGCATCGCTGCCGAAGCTCTGGACCGGCAGGTTGTCGTGTTCACTCACGACATCGTATTCTTCAACGAGCTGTGTCGCACCGCCGACAATGTCGGCATCGAGCCCGTTACTATTGCGCTGTTCAGCGATCTCGACGCGGCGGGCAAGATTGCCGCGGCTGGTATGGTCTGGAAGGGTCTCAACGTCGCCAAGCGGATAGGAGCCATCAAAAACGCTTTCGCGCCGATGCCTAAGATCTATGCCAGCAGCCCCGCTGACTATGAGTTCGCGATCAAGAGCCTCTATGGCCGGCTGCGCGACACTTATGAGCGGGCGGTAGAAGAGATTATCTTCAGCGACATCGTTCGGCGGGGCGTTGACGTCATCCAGACCCAGATGCTGCGCAATGTTACCTTGCCTGACGATCTCGCGATCCGTTTCCACGACGGGATGACGCGGGCGAATACCCATAGCCATGACAATCCGGCTTCTGACACCGTGCCGGTGCCGACACCCGACCAATTCACCGCTCATCTTCGGGAGTTCGAACAGCTTATCGGCGATTTCAAATCCGCCAAGGCCACTGTGGAAGCGGCACGACCACAGATGAAACATAAGAGATGAGACCAAGGCCGCCTTTGATGCGGTAGCCGTTTAGGAGTGTATCCGGCTCGCGTTTGTAGATACGCGACACGAACCGCGTCGTCCAAAGGCGGACAGCTCAAGTCTACTAAATTGCGGCCACCTTTGAGTGTAGCGAGGCCAGAGAGTAAGGTGGAGTCTCCAGTGGCTCTTTGGGGATAATTCGGCGACATCGGTCGACCGAGAGCCTCTTTCATGGGGTCGCGGAGAAAATGTCTCGCGCCGCACTCTGAATTGGTAAATTTACGAAGCGAGCTCGTGGGAGAATAGAAAATGGCAAGACGATATGCGCCGGGCTTCGTGGCGACCGAAAAGGACGGGGTGCAGCTTCACTTCACGAAGAAACAGAAGGGTGCGCGTTGGCAGCTCGAATACACTCCGGCACCTCAAGCCGTCACGCTCGCGATGCAATATAACGAAAAATTCGTTGCACCAAAGAAGCCTATCAAGTTGATTGAAGGTGATCACGACGGCGAGCGCATTACTCTCATTCCGCACACGCTCGACGCCTCAAGTCCTAAATTCCTACAACCCAAATATGAAAAACTTGAAACGATCACGCTGGAGGGCTTCGCTTTCATGTTTAAGGCCTCCGGCTCATCGAATGTCGAGGCGTTTCTTGCCGACCTGCCTCCGGGCTTTATCAGGGACATCTACAACGGTCTTGGCCTGAAATATGATATTCGACTTGTCATTGAGACGATCGAGAAGCTGGACGGAGTCACCGATCTGCATATCGTCAAGGGTGCCCGAGGGGCAGCCTCGTTAAATGGGTCGAGCTATCGCACGCCATACGCGCTGTTCGACACGGTGAGGCGAGACGTAGGCAGGGTTCATGAAAAGGCGCTGAGGGCGGCTCGGATCGAGAAGGTAGCGCGCCTCCAAGACAAACTGCTCACACCGATAGATGCCGAGAACTATCCGCTGATCGGACGTCCTTACCGCCCCGATGCTGTTGTTCAGGCCGTCGGCGACGGGCTCAAACACGGCCTCGCGCTGTCGCCATCCGACGCTGATCTGCTGGTGTCAGCGGCCGCAGGTATGATACGCGAGGTGGGCGAGCGCGCTCCCGCACAACTCCTCAAGCTCACCGAAGCTGTCGAGACCGTGACGCTCGAAGCGATGATCGCGCATATGGGTGCGCGCATCGCCGAGGCGCATGGCGAGGAGAACTGGCAGAAATTCCTTACCCAGAATGCGTTCATCCTTCGCCTTGCCTTCGGCGTTCCGGTCCTTCTGTTCCAGGGGCAGGCGACGGTCGGTGGCCGCAGCTATGGCGGCTCAGGCGACAAGCGTTCCGATTTTTTGTTGCGTGCAGCCTGCAGCGGCAATCTGTCTATCATCGAGATAAAGACTCCGCAGACCAAACTGTTAGGGAAGAAAGAATATCGTGGCGGCATCCAGGCTCCGAGCACTGAATTGAGCGGCGCGGTCGCACAGGTGCTTGATCAGCGTTGGCAGCTTCAGCGCAATAACAACCAGCTCGCCGATGATTATCGGCGGCAAAAGCCGGATGATATGTCGGACGGGGGTTCGTCCCCGGAGACTTATGCAATACAGTGCGTAGTAATTGCCGGGACATCACCGGGCACGCTTGTAGAGCAGAAATCGTTCGAACTTTACCGCAACAGTCTCGTAGGCGTGTTGGTCCTGACCTATGATGAGTTATTGACCAAGCTAAAAGCGCTGCTCGAGCTGCTTCGCAATCCGGATGCCACGAACCTCGTGGTGCCAACCGTAACGGTTAAGAAGCTCAAGCGCCGTCGGAAGACTGCCCCCGGACGGCGGCGTCGCTGACGGCAGATCAGCGGACACCCAACAGCCCCAATTGTCGCGATCGCACCCTCGTTTGAGCCTCGGTGTAAAATTCACCCTGGTTGCGCGTTGACGACCGAACGAGGCTGTTATGTCGCCCGATCGAGCGCGGGAAGGCGGGTATGTTGGCGTCCTGCCCGCGTGCTCCGACCCTGCCAACGACAGGTATCAGCGGAACCTGATGTTGGCTCTGATGCAAACGAACGGCAAAATGAGGTCATTGGCCGACGGCGCGAGCGTATGTCGGGAACGGCGGCTATCCCAGCCGGGCATCGGCAACCGGCAGGTAAGATACGGCCCATTGCGGCCTTTTGAGCAAATTCAGGTCAAAGTCGGCTTAGAGGCGATCAAGGCGGCCCGATTTAAGCTTTAACGGCTCTGAATGCCCCTACCGGTGCAAATGCGAGCCGGTCGGCAGAACTTTACACTGTAAAAGAGACTCCACCACGATCCGCCGAATAGCGAAAGCACCTGGACAGGGCTTGCATCGAGCAAGATAATTTCAGAATGTTGATCTAAGTTTGGACGCAAATGGATTTGAGCTTTCGTTGTAGAAACTGTCACTTAGAAGGACTTTAGAGTTTTGATAGCACCGGCTCACGTGGCGTGGCTTGAGAACACTGGCGAGGTCATTGAAACGGCAGATGGCCGCGAGGCCGAAATCTGGTTCCTGAAGCACTGCGACAATTCGGCAATCCTCTCAGCTTGGGCGACCCATTTCCGGCAGCATTACTGCCGTGATGAAGACCTGCCGGATCTGGTCATTGATACGGGATTATCCCATTCTGATTTCCTGACCCAAATTAAGTTCCCTGACGCAGCGAATGCTCCGGGGCCCAGCACAAGAGCAGGTGATTTCGGCGAAATACTCGTGGCAGATTTCATCGAATATGTCTTGGGATATTGGTGCCCGCGGCATGGCAGGTATGAGGAGCGTGAAAACCGTAATGTTCCGTCGAATGGCACTGATGTCATCGGATTCATGTTTGCGGATGAAGAACCAAGTTTTGACGACGAATTGTTGGTAATCGAGGCCAAGGCTGGGTTCCGGCCGACGAAAGAAAACCGGCTACAGCAGGCGATTGACGACTCCGGGAAGGATCTGGTCCGTGAAGCTATGTCATTAAGCACGATAAAACAGCGGCTTCTCAAAACAAACCGTGAGGAGGCGCTAAAAGTCGGGCGATTTCAAAATGCAGGAGACCGACCATTTAGGCGCACTAATGCCGCAGTCGCGATACTGGATGCCGATATATTCAAAAAGATGGCGCTTATTGAGGCCGATGCATCAGAGCACCCAAACGGTGAAAACCTCAGGCTCATTGTCATTTCAGGGACATCTATGATGGACTTGGTTCACGCACTTTATTCGAGGGCTGCGAATGAGGCCTGAGCGGGAATCACGACTCATCCTTGCTGCCATTCAAGCACGCGCAAAGATGCATGAGTATCGTGCAGCTGAAGAGGATTACGTCCCGTTCAGGCGAGCGCCCGAGACTCTCTTTCCATTGGCGGTTGGGATTTTGCATGACGCGGCAGGTGCCATTTCAGGTCGCTTCGTATACGGAGAAGAAGGTCCTGTCGTTCCCGCCGCTTGGGAAGAGGATGACGGCTCGATTGAGCTGATGGTGAGGTTCTCGGCATCGTTCTTCGATGCTTTTCTTGAAGCGCAACTCAAGGCTGAGATCACCACGGAGTTCTCTTTGCTTTGTGCTGTATCCTACTACTTATGCGACAGCGTCGGAAGTGCAGTCGTTGTCGCCCGCCGGTCGGAAGGTCCACAGCTGGAATTAGGCCATGGGCTGGCACGTGTGGCTTGGCACATCCTCTTGGGCGATGCGGGCCCCATCGAAGGCGCATCGCGGCATACGCGGTTTGGAAATCGGCTTCTGAATGCCTTGACACGCCACTTCAGCCTTCAGGCGGATGCTGAACAGGAAATTCGGGCCTTATGCGCAGAGCTTCGAGCCGACATTTACGGGAACGGATCGGCTCGTGAGGTTGTCTATGTCGATGTCGTAACCGCGCTTTGCGCCCGAAAATTGGAGAACGCAGCGCGGACGATCTTGCCGCCATCATCGGATCTACCGCCGAACTCTTGGGCTGAAGCTTTGCGTAAAACGCGCTTTCCAACTGAGCTGTGGCCAGCGCAAAGAAGGATAGCTGCCGCAGGCCTATTGCGGGGTCGATCCGGTATTGTTCAGATGCCGACGAGCGCGGGTAAGACACGCGCTACTGAGCTGATCATCAGGTCACTTTTCCTCTCGGGACGATCAAACCTTGCCGTGATCGTGGCGCCGTTTCGCTCGCTATGTCACGATATCCGTTCCGACTTAGTTGGCGCATTTGCTGATGAAGATGTCGCGCTTGACGAAGTTTCGGACTCCTTCCTGCTGGACGTCGATATAGCAGGTGTGCTGGCGCAGCGCTCGGTGCTTATCGTGACCCCTGAGAAGATGCTCTACATGTTAAGGCGCGCGCCCGAACTCGCGAAGCAGATCGGGCTGGTCATTTACGATGAAGGTCACCAGTTTGAAGGCTTCGCGCGGGGCCCAACCTATGAGCTACTCCTTTCATCCTTGCGTATGACCTTGGCACCTGATGCACAAGTCATCCTGATCTCCGCAGTTATCGGCAATGCGTCGATCATTGCGGAATGGCTTCTCGGGGACGTGAACGCGGTAATTGGCGGGGAAGGCTTGCTGCCCACTACCAAGAGTATCGCTTTTGCCAGCTGGCAATTCGAGCGTGGGCTATTACAGTATGTGAGCCCAGATGATCCCGAGCAGCAAGAGTATTTTGTTCCTCGCATTATCACAAAAACGAACCTCGCCCTGAAACCAGGCGAACGCGCAGCACGCATCTTTCCGGAGCGCGGGGGCACCCGCGAGAGCGCGGATGTCGGACTGTATCTCGGACTTCATCTGGTGGAGCGCGGCAGCGTCGCATTGTTTCGTGGAACCAAGGAAGGTGTCATTTCGCTATGTGGCCGGGTAGCAGAAATCTTTGATCGCGGGCTCGCGGTTCCGCCTCCGATTGATATTTCCAACGCTGCCGAGATTGCCCGCCTAACGCATTTGGCGAGGCAAAACCTGGGTGCGGACCAAGACGTAACCAAAGCCTCGGAATTGGGAATTCTCGCTCATCACGGCAACACCCCCCAAGGGCTGCGCCTTTCCGTCGAACATGCGATGAAAGAAGGCCACGCAAAATTTGTCATCTGCACGTCGACCCTGGCGCAAGGCGTCAACTTTCCGATCCGATACCTTATTGTCACAGCGACTCAGCAGGGCAAAGAGAAGATCAAGGTGCGCGACTTCCACAACCTGATGGGCAGGGCTGGACGCGCGGGCATGCATACAGAAGGCAGTGTTATCTTCTCGGCTCCCGCCATCTATGATCAGCGAGGTAACCCAGGAGGGGGCTGGCGTTGGACTGCGACCAAGAACCTTCTCGATCCAGCCCGCGCCGAGCCATCCCGTAGCAGCATTCTTGATCTGTTCGACGAATACGCACAGACACCCAGGCGCAAACTAACTTTGCCAATTAGTTGGCTCGACCTTGCCTTCGCCACGCATTCGGAAATCGACGAGGCAGCGGTTTCTATCAAGGAACGTTTTGGTTGGGTCGATGTCGATATGTTCAAGGCTTTTGTGACAGATCGCGCGCGCGCCATACAGAAAGTCGCCGCCTATCTCGCCGCTTACGTGGACTTCAATAGCGAACAGGCGGGTGAGCGGATCGACGAACTCACACGAAACACGTTAGCATGGCATCTGGCCGACGATGCAACGCGCGAAAACCTTCTCGAAGTGTTTCGGATGACTGCGAAGGCGATCAAAGAGGCAGGCGATGATGAATTGCGCGCTTTAATCAGAAAATCACCTCTTCCGCCTGCGGACGTGTTCGCACTTAACGATTGGGCAAAGGCCAACATTCAAAAGCTTGTAGATGCCGCAGAGAGAGGAGAACTCGTCGATGCGGTCTTTGCCGAGGCTCGTCAGTATTTAGCTTCGAAGGCATTGTCCAAATTAACCGACCAACATCAAATTCTACCAACTTTGAAGGAGTGGCTGGCAGGTCACTCATTCGACGCCATTGCTCAAAGTCTCCGCGCAGCCGGTGTTAGGACCAGCAATCGTCATATTACCGCAAATCATGTGGTCGCCATTTGCGAGGAGGGCTTTGGATTCGAACTCGCAATGATTGTGGCGTCGCTGGCTGATCTTGTAGAGCCCCTGGATGAAGGCCTGTATGAAAAGTTGCTGCTACTCCAGCGTGAGATCAAGAATGGCCTTAGCAGCACCGCTGCGCTCGCCTTCTACGAAGCCGGATTTAGGGACCGTGTCGTCGCTCAAGCTCTCGCAGCGGCCTTTGGAGACGTAACCGATCGCACTGGAGTCCGACGCGTCTGCAGCGTGCAGCGGGAAGAATTGAATGTCGTTCTTGATGCCTATCCTGCATACTTCCAAGGAGTGGCCGAAGAACTGCGATATTGATTGGGCGACCGCCAAAGCTTTGACGGAACGGAGACGGACTAATTGGACTTACCTCTCAAAATCAAGGACCTACCATTGCCGGGACCGATTAAAGTTACTTGGAAGAAGGTGAATATGGCGTAATATTCGCCGACAGAGTCGCGGGCAGGATCATCAAAATATTCAAGCGAAGGCTAAAGGAAGCCCACGTTCGTTCAGTTTTCAGAGCTGAAATTGACGCCTATGACTTGGCATCTGCATCAACGGAGATTTCAAGCTGTAATGGGCCATGAAACATGGCCACGCAGCCTTCCATCAGACCAGGCGCCTCGGTCTGCTTATCGAGGAAGAACTTTGGCCAGAAGTAGAAGCTCTTCACCAGGGCGAGCAGATGTCGGGACGCGAGGACCGGGTCGCTCTTGCGCAGTGCGCCGACGACCATTGCCTGCGCGACCAGTTGAGTTGCGGGGTAATCATGTGCCGCGGTCTCCGCGAAAAACCGGCGTGATTGGTCGAGGTCCACGGGCTACTGCTTGAGGGTCAGATACTGCGATATCAATTCGCCCGCGTAGAGCGCGCTGAAGCGGCGCATGCGGATGTAGAGTGGAACGGCAATAAGACCAAACACCAGCAGCGCCAGATGCCATTTCACCAATCCGCCGAGTAGGAGGATCAAGAGAGAGGTCAGCAGTGATCCTGCGACCATGCCGCGACAGAGACCATAGGTGCGTGTGAAGACGTCCAGCCTCCGGGTTCGACCCTCCGCGTTCAATTGTGAGTAGATCTCTCGTGCCGTTGAAAACCAGGTTTCATGGCTGAGGTCAGCTCTTGGTGCGTTCGTCCTGGCTCGGAGAACTTGTTCGAAGCGAGCCCACTGATCCGGGCTAACCGGCCTTTGGTTCGGACTGAAGAGCAGGGAGCTCCGACCAACCCCAAGCCGGTCTTCCAGTGCCTCGATGCCGTTCCCGAACATATGGACGACATGCCCCACCACGAAGGAGACGATCAGGAAAATGCCGAACTCGCCGAGCTCTACTCCTTCTGTGCTGAGCACCGCGGCCACCTCCGGGATGAGGAGAGACGCTGCCAAAGTGGGGAGGGCACCCGGGATGATGACAGCGACGAATTCGTAGGCGTCGAAGTTCATAGGACAGCCTCACGAGCGGAAACCCGGAGTTCGCCAGCGCCGACGATGATCATCACGGCCGGTCGCTCTTCTGTGGCGAGGTCAGCCGCCAATTCGTCCATCTGTTTGCGATCTAACGGGCTGGGATCGGCCGCAGCTCCATCCGGATGTGTGTGCCATTCGCCGAGGTAAGTGATTTGATGCATGACACTTCCCCTTGCCTCATCTACGGCTTCGGAGAGGCCGCGAACTCCTCGCTCGAAGGTCCGCGGCGTCCCGTAGCTGTCGTCAGGCGCTGGAAGGCCGAGAGAGACCTCAATCCGCTTCCGACGATGGTCAACCACCCCGAGAAGGACTCCGCCTGTCTCGTTCGGAAGTGCTGTTGAACGGAACTCTCTGAGCTGTTGATGGACCGACCCAGAACAGCGGATGTGCCACCCTTGGTGGACGACCTCATGCGTGCCGGGAATCGCGGGTGTTGTTACGATGCTCAAGGAACCGTCGGGGCTGAGTGAACCGATTATCAGATGAGATGCCTGAAGGCGAAGTGCACGGCCTATTGCGCCGGCCGCTGCGGCAGACAGCAGCGCGGCGTCGGAGGAGGAAATCCGACTGGTCACCGATCTGCACTGCCCGCTTGAGACGACAGCCTCGCTCGGAGCCCTTAGATGCTGCCTCAGCGCTGGGTTCAGGATGATCTCGCTGTAGTATCTGGCCTCCAGCGCTGCGAGATCCACATGCCTCTCCTGATCCTCGACCATTACCACGAAGGCGTCGCCACTTGGATTGTAAAAGGCGCTGATCCCTCGACCACGTTCTTCAGTATCGGACAGGATGCGGCTCGCGCCTACTGATGCAGTCAGATCGAGTGCGAGGTCCGAGGTCGTGATGGCACCGACAAGCTCATCGCTCATGCCTCCCTCGCTAAGCTGCTCGGCGTAGTAAATAGGGTCGATGTCTGGGCGAATGTGGTTAAGCTCTGAGGCGAGCACCTTCGATTTGAGGGCTCCGACATGGTCTTCGCGAAGGATGTGCCTTGCGAGGTTGTGGGGCCGCAGGCGGTCGTCATCGACGATGACGAGTTCCGAGAAGGCACCCTCCCGAACCAGGCTGTCGAGAACTTGGCAGCCGATCGCTCCGGCGCCGAAGGCAACCGCTCGACCGTCAACTGCCTCCCGCCCGGCCCAGGTTTGGGCTGTGGCTCGATCGAAAGACAGGGACAGGTTCGCTGGCGTGAGGGACACCGCCTCAAGTTGGTCCGGCCTGGCCTCTCCCTCCGGAATTCGAAGTGTGTAGCTGCCGCCGGCGGCATCCATGGGAGGCCAGAGCAAGCCCAGAGCTTCGCCGATTTCGCCAATCGATCGATGAGCCAGAACGCAGAAGCTCTCAATTCGGTCGGTGATGACGTTGTGAGCGAGAACGCGGATCAGGAGGTGGGATTGATGAACTCGCTCCGGGTTTGCGTCGGTCAGAAGCCGGCGGACGTGACCCTTGAGATGCTCGAGGAGGTTAAACTCCACGTTCGAGAACGCCAGGTGCAGGTGCCCCAGGTGCCGTGGCGGATGCCACATCGCCCCACGGTTCTCGACCCGGATGCCCAGCGTCAGCCCCAGGAATGGTCTCCATGCCCGGCCCTCGCCGGGCGGCGGCTTCGCCATATCGTATTCACGAGCCGCCCAGACTTTTGCATCGTCTTCGGTTTCGGTGAGAGCGAGGAACATCGGAGGCCCATCTTCGGCATCCATCTCTTGCATAAGATGCGAGGACATGACGATCGTGTCAGCCGGGGGCAAAAACGCGGGGTCGCGGAACTGCATCTCATCGTCCATCTGCCCTGTTCCTGCGCGCCGGAACCATGAGTAGATGCGCCGGACGACTTCGGCACCATTGTAGTCGGCGCAGGCATCACCCCACGGTCGGTCATCTATGCAAAGCCCGATGCCGCCAGAGGTCGGCGCCTCTACGGGAAGGCCGAATGTGTGAGGCGTGGCCGGGAAATCTGCTCGAAGGGGAACGACGAGGGGCGAGGTGTGATCCTGAAACAGAACCACCAATTGCTCGGAAGGAAGAATGTCGAAGGCGGGCTCTTGAGGGCAGCCGGTCTTGACGGCCAGGCTGACGACCTCCACCCCGCTTTCCAGCCGGCGCGTTTCATCGATGCGAACTTCCCGCCCACCAAGCTTCGCGACAAAGCGCACCAGTGACTGGGCAAGCAGATGGTGGAGCGCCTCGGGGTCGACCGCCTCTCCGCCCAGGGCATGGCCGTCAGCGTCTTCTGGGGGAACAGCGTCGACCATGTCTCACCCTGCACGCATGGGCTTTGAAGTCGAGCTCGATCCGGCCGACGCGGGGCTCGAGAGACCGAGCGCCGCCCCAGTCGCGGTAATGTTGATGGTAAGGGGCTTCTTCGGATCGTCCATCGTCACTTCGAACTGTCCCTTCCGGCTGTTCTGAAGGGGCTTGTAGTAGGCTGCAGCCTGACGGTGCGGCGGCTGGTCATTGTCCTTCACCGACCCCTTCGTGGGGATAGGGGCGCTCAGCGACACTATGATAGAACGTTCCTGACCTTGCTCTTCCAACAACCAGGCGACTTTCTCGACAGGCATGGTCTTGTCGGTCCCGCGATCGTTGCAATTAAGGGCTTTATAAGAGCAGTGGTGGAAGAGCTTGAGGACGTCCCATTCGAGGCGCTCGTCGTTCTTGTGCCGCTGTGTGCTTTGCACGATCCGGCTCAAGGTGTCCGAATTGATGTCGGAGCCGAGGAGCATGCGCGTGTCTCGACCGCCCTCACGAAGGATCGCTTGGAGCACAATCGAATCCTCGTTACGAATCACCTCTCCGTTCTCGTCCTGAACCCAGCTGAGGGGACAGTGGACGAAGAAATCGGCCTGGGCGCTTCCGGTCAGCTCGAAGCCCGGCACACTCTCTCCCGCGTTGACGATGCAGTGAGAGCGTTCGGCCAAGGAGATCCCGTTCTTTCGCAACCAGCCCTCGAGCGCCTTAGGAGTGGAGAATATCTTAATGCCCACCCCCTCCCTTAGCCGGTGCTTCGCCTCCTTCTGCACCGCAATCGCCGCCGGTTCCTCCAGGTTCGGCTCGAGGATGGCCGCCGCGGGCACCCAGAGCTCGTCGAACTTGATCCGGTCCTTCGACTGATAGCTTGAATGGTGAGAGAGCCAGAAGGCCTCATCCGCTCCGAAGCAGTGGTCCTTGTCAAGGTGGGTGAAGCAGAGGATCGACAGCTCGTTCTTCTCACCCTGCCGAAGGTCGCGTCGAATTTCGTCAGCAAGGTCGATCATGACCTCCGACTTCTCAGATTTTCCCATGTCAGCGAAGTCGAAAAGGATGCGCTGACCGTCAGCCAATTTCAGTCGGGTGGTATCGGCATTGCCGAGAGGGAAGAAAGTAATCGCCGCGCTCATATGGTCCTCGTGAAATATATCCTACAATACCACACGATGTGGGTATGGGGGGTAGAAATCACAAGGTAGTGTGTAGAGTTTCTTCTTTTCGAGCTTGTATCGATCCAGTAAGTCTGTTGGCGGCTGCCACCCTCGAGCCTCAATTAACAGGGACACAGGTTGCTCAATCGAGAGATCATAGTTCTACAATGCGATCACCTCGTCAGCGCATGTGGCGCTCGATGCCCATGATCGTCATGTGGGGGGTAACCGAGCCAGGAGTGCGTGCGGGGCACCGAGTAACGGTGTCCAAAGGCGGGGCGATTCAGGTGACTGGAAGCACATCGGCGGCTTCGAGGTCCTGAAGTCGGACTTGGAAGCGAAGACGGAGGATACGGGCTTGCTATCGTATGGCGCGAAACATTGGCCATAGTCAGCCGATGCCCCACGCCCTACAGTCCCGAACAATCAGCAGCCTCATAGGTAGCTCTTGAGGCCAAAGACGCGAGCTAAGCCACTGCTGCCGTTCGAGCAATGCGCGGCGAACGTCAGCTCGCCGCTCCTCCTGCTGATGCAAACTTACTCATGATCTATTTTCGCGCTTTCAGCGAACGGTAACAAAGTCCGCATACGTGTTTTGCTGATATTTGGTTTGGATTAGGGGTAAATATGTCACCTGAGGGCAGCTGCAATTACTTCGAGATCCAGCAGTTAGCGCGTAGATGGTAAATTGGCGCGCACCTGCATTTTATGCTCGTTTTTGGTGAAATGGACCCATGTATTTCGGAATTCTTAAATCAGGCAGAGCACCCCAACCCTGGAATCCTTATGCAAGGCTAAGCAAGCCCTTGGGAATGTATGATTATCCCACAGAAAAGCATTTGCGGGAAACCTGAAACCCAGCGCATGAAGGTTATTCTGCGAGGTCGCAAGATATGGTTGTAGTGGGGTCTTGCAGTCGCGCGCCCGATCACCGGTGCCATGCTTCGAAAGTCCGAGGCTGCCTCTTAGACACTCCGTGCTCCGACTGGGTTTCCCTGTAGGAGGCCCAAAAGACGTTCGATGGGAGCCAGCTCGGCAACTCAAACTAAAGGATTCGTGAAGCTTAGCCTGATCGTTACTTCGAGCTACACAATCACTACAGCTTGTCGGACACTGCTTCTCTTCTTGTTGCCTGTCTGCGGCCGACTGCGTCAATCTGGTCTTCAACGCTGCCACCATGATGCTTAAACTGATCCATAAACTGCTGTGCGAAATCGTTTGCGCCGCGAAGCCGGGTGACCTCTTCCTTAACTGCACTTAATTGATCTCGGATGTCTGCAGCATCAGCGATGCTACAATCTCTTTGCTCGACAAGCTTCTGTTTGTCTTTCTCGAGCTGGGTTTTTTCCGCTTCAAGTTCTGAAATATGCCGTTGCGCCGATCGCTTATCGAATTGCAGTTCTGCGCATCGCGTCTCCGCTTCGGCATGACATTTTGCGTTCTGCTCTGCGACCAGTATCGCAAAGGCATCGCGCGCTCCCTTCATGAAGTGATCTATTGATGCGGTGACAGTTTCGGGCAACGTGGAAAGCAATGCGCGATCCTGATCTTGTTGAAGCTCTGAAACCGCATCGTCCACCACCCGCTTTAGGCTCTCCAAGCGGATTGTGTCCTTAATGCCGTATGTCTGGCAAAGCTCTTCCTTTACGAGAGAGGCATTGATGCTGGCTCGCGGGGTCCCGTTTTCCAGAAGGCGTTCGACGACCTCGTAAACCAATTCAGGCTGGTAACTTAGAGGGCGTCCGCGATGCTTCATTTTCGGTGCATTGTTTGTCATTTGAAGATTGCCTTACTATTTGTCAAACCGAGTTTGACAAACTCGGGGTGCGCTTTCGTTGTCTGGAGGATGTGGGTGCGCTTTCAATCTCGCAGAAATTATTTCTGACAAAAGCCCCACTGGTTCCAAGTAATAACTACAATTGGGACGTGATTTGTCACCAGGTCGTCGCTGGGAAGGCTGACCTTGGTTCGCCGAATCTGAGATTTATTATGCGCGAGATTCAGCGGGCACTTGGCCGCAGGTTTCACTCTGTCGAATATCTTGAAATTCAAGAGAACAAGGTTAACGACTTAGTCCTGGCCGGACAGATTTAGTGCGGCGTCGTTCGATGGTCAGAGCGCGCGCAGGGCGCCCGGTTTCCTGGATTGGCACCGGGGATACATCCCCAGCATGGAGGAGGCATTCTCCGAGCCGTGCACGGGCACTATCGCCGATGTGACCTAATCGTCCATGCAAGTAAACTTTGGATTTCTCAGGGACAAGAACGCGGCGGCGCAGATTGAATCGTGTCGGAATGTCGATTTGCGCCTCTATCATCTCTTTCGGCTGCACCAAAGAAAGTTCATGCGGCACTACCCCTGAAGCATTCATTGGCCCACCCCATGCAACGTCGAGATAAGTTTGACCTGCAAGTGTGCGAGTATCGACAATCAGCCCCGGACGTGGCGCGGAACCGCTGCTTCGCGTAGGAAACAAGCAGATTACAAGGTCGCCTTGACCAAGAGAAGCAGTTTGCAGGGCGGCGTTATCCGCTTCCGAAATGGGCTCATGCTCAAGATTATTGTCCAACGTTGCCTGATCGCCGTGCGCACGGCGTTCATCGCGACGCACTTGATTATAGAAAGGTTTGTCATCGACCAAAATCAGCAGATGCTCGAGCGCGGCCGTTGCCTCTTCATTCGCTGGCATAGTTAACGAATACTGCCGACTGAGCGACAGAATCCGCGTCGCGACTTCCACTGCATCAAGCGAGGCACATTCACCCCAGGGGGGTTCCGATGGGGCTTTCTGGCCAGAGATTGTTGCTTCGAAAATTATCTCGTCCGTTTCTGAATCGCGGAGTAGGACGGCGGAAACCTCTCGCTGATCGGTCAACGCCAATTCAACATCGAGGGCAGTTAAGAGCAGCGCGCTGCTACCCGTAATAATTGGAAAATCAAAGCGGCGATCACGTCCGACAATGATGCCGTAGTCGAGAGCGTCGAGGATGTCTTTCAGTTCGAGAAGGCCGTGGTCTGTGTAATGGCGGTCAATGGTCGTGCCTTCAAGGTGGCCGAGTATTTTTTGCCGGGTGCCCGTATCGATGCCAAGTTGCATAAGTTT
>TARA_R110002012_G_scaffold76571_1_pt1 | contig 31721 bp, 13 predicted proteins | sample TARA_R110002012 | Tara Oceans TARA_R110002012 (sample SAMEA4396515) | marine metagenome | biome: Westerlies Biome; feature: [DCM] deep chlorophyll maximum layer (ENVO:01000326); material: water (ENVO:00002006), including particulate matter (ENVO:01000060) such as... | depth 40 m | reverse complement strand
TCTTACCTGCTTATTTAACAATATCATAATATTTATTGTAAAATAGATTATTATGCCCATATTGCCTTATCCTAGTGTCTGGACGTTACGTGTACCCAAAGGTTCCGCGCTAACACATGTCGAATTAGATGACAATCAAATATATTTAAACAAGAAAATTAATGACACTATAGGTCAGAATATTGGTTCTGGGATAGGAGTATACTTTAATAAAACTATTAATCCAGATGACGGACAACTACTTTTTAAAAGTTTTATAGGTGTATCTGGAGTAAGTGTTACAGACTCTGTTAGTGCTATTACTATTTCATCCAGTGGAAACTATTGTGATTTAGCAGACGGAATACAGGTTCAAAAAGTAAGAAGTTGTGATTGTGAGAAATACCAAATCCTAGGTAATTGTGATTGTGGAACAATTGGGTTACGTAGTGACGGTGTAACATTTAATCCTAATTCGGCTAATAGTTATAGATTTCCATGTTATGACGGACCAACTGGATATCATCTACAAACAAATGGAGCTGGGGTTCTATCTTGGGTTGCAGGTGGAGGAACAGGTGCTACATCCGGTGATAGTTATATTTCTAATGTTACATTAACATCTGGAGATACAATATGTATAACAAGAAGTGATGGATACCAATGGTGTGTATCATTATCAGCTGTGACACCATATGAATATGGGGAAGGATTTCATTCAATACAACCTAGAAAAGATATAAATTACGCAAACGCGACATCATCTAATATTGGAGGTGGTAGTGGAAACACAGTTTATGAAACAGGATTATTCTCTAATATTGGGGGTGGTCAAGAAAATGACATTTATACTAAACAATCCTTTATCGGTGGTGGTCGATATAATTTAATACATGCATTACCTACCATAGCAACTGGTAGTACAAGTGCAACAACTAGTTGGACTGGAATTACATATTCCGGACTTACCTTCTCTGCATGTACGGGAGGTACTTGGTCAGCTACTACTTATGTGACTACAGCACATACAGGAACAAGTTTCACAGAATATGCTTATTCTGCAGTAACATTTAATAGTAATCACTCATCTATTGTGGGTGGTAAATATAATAAGATTTATGCCGCTCAAGCCTTTATTGGCGGTGGGGAATATAATGAAATTTACTCCTTTGAGAGGGAGTTATTTGGTGCCACTATACCGGCTCAACAAGCGTACCTATATAAGGTATATTCAGCATTTACCTATACTGGTATAACACCAGCAGTAAGTGGTGGATGTAGTGGTGAGACATATACAGGAATTACATATAGTGGTATAACCGATACTGGATTTACAGATACAATATTAGTTTATTCTGGTGTAACTTATAAGACGAGTTACTCGTCGATTATGGGTGGAGAAAGAAATACCGTCCATGCGTACTGGGCGTCCATTGGTGGAGGTAGTGGCAATACCGTCACAACAGCGTCCACCAAAGCCATCATTGTAGGTGGTCATGGAAACCGACTCCAAGAAACACAACTTGCAAATATAGTAGGTGGTGCATTTAACTTAATCGAATCACCAACGGAAGGATTCACCGGTACCACATATAATAATAAATTATCATCTATTGTTGGTGGTTATAAAAATCAATTATTTTCTACTTTAACATTTATAGGTGGTGGTAGTGGTAATACAATTACTAGTGCATCCACCGACTCTCTTATAGTAGGGGGTAAAAATAATTTAATAAGTGGAGCCACTTGTTCAGCAACTCTAGGAGGTTCTACAAATAAAAATTTAGGTGCTGATTATTCTTTAATGGGTGGTGGTAGAGATAATGTTATCCATAAAGATTCAGATTACACACTTATAGGGGGTGGTAGACAAAATAAAATTGTAGGAACTACTAGTGATTATGCAAGTATAGTTGGTGGATATCTTAATGTACTTACATCATCAACCTACACTAATATTGTAGGGGGTGTGCAGAATATTATTCATAACACTTCATTTGGAAGTATTGTTACTGGTTATTTAAATAAAATATATGATGCTGATTATTCGATAATTGGTGGGGGTGACAATAATAGGATAGAAGATAATGGATATAATGGTGGTTTCATTGGTGGTGGTCAAGAACATATTATAACCGGTAGTACTCATACTGGTGTTGTCTCTGGTAAAAACAACCGTATATTGGGAGGTTCAAACTATAGTATAGTCGGTGGTGGTGCTACAAATTTAATTGATGGAACCACTACTTTTGCCTCTATAGGTAGTGGTGAACTTAATCATATAACCGCTGCTTCTAATTATTCCGCAATTGTTAATGGATATAACAACACTATAAGTTTAGGGTCTCAATATGGATTTATAGGTGCGGGTAGTAAAAATACAGTGGACACAGCTGATTGGTCAATAGTTGTTGGTGGTGGTAATAACTCAGTACTAAGTAATTCGGACTATAGTACGGTTGTTGGTGGTAGTGGAAATACTATAAGTCAAAGTTTATATGCTATTATAGGTGGTGGGGTTCTCAACAGAACACTTAACGCTAGTTATAGTAGAATTGGTGGTGGTGACCACAATAGAATAACAACAACATCAACATACTCTTTAATTGGTGGGGGTCAAAGAAACTATATAGTAGAAACATCCCAAAACTCTAATGTAGTAGGTGGAGACTCTAACACACTATCCGCCTCTTCTTATTCATCACTTGTAGGTGGATATGAGAATACAATACAAACCGCTAGGAACTCTGTTATGGGGGGTGGTGCTGGTAATAAAATAATAAACACACTTTCTAATATACTAGGTGGTGGTCAGAATAACTTAATTGCAGGTGCTATAGGTAATGGTTGGAATGTACTTGTAGGTGGTAGACATAATATATTAGGAAAGGATGGTGATGCTACTACTAGTTACACATTCATGGGTGGTGGTCTATATAATAAAATTACAGGTTCCTCATACAGTAACCTTGTAGCAGGTTATACTAATTTAATAACAGATTCTTTTTACGCTCATCTTGGTGGTGGTGCTTATAACCAGATTACTGCATCAACATATGGAATAATTGTTGGTGGAAAATATAATAATGTATTCCAGAGTAACCATAGTGGTATAGTTGGTGGTGAACAAAATCTCCATGACTATTCCGTTTTAGGTCACATAGGTGGTGGTAGTGGAAATACCATTGTAAAAGGAGCGTATATAACTCAAGCAGAAAACTCTACACTTGTAGGGGGTAGAGATAATATAATAAGTGGTTCGACAAATTCATTCCTCGGTGGGGGTAATACAAACTTAATTTCCCCACTAACAAAAGAAACTAATGGTAGTAATGTATTAGTTGGTGGTAAACAAAATAGAATAGTAGGAAACGCTGGATATTCAGTTCTTGTTGGTGGACTACAAAATAAAATAACTTCACTATCTTCTTCGTTCATAGGGGGTGGTGATTATAACCAAATACTAATTAGTACTAGGTCAACTATAGTAGGTGGTACGAGTAATAGAATATATTCTACACAGTCTTACAATAATATTGTGGGGGGTACTGGGAACCAAATCGGTCATTCTACAGTAAGTAACGACCAAGCAGGAAGTTCGATTGTTGGTGGTAGTGGAAATAAAATATATTGGAGACCTAACGAAGAAACATTTAAAACATACAACTTTATTGGTGGTGGTTCGACTAACTTATTAACAGGTACAACATCCAGTACGATATTAGGTGGAGACTTTAATAAAATGTATCTACTTGACCGTTCAGTTATTGGTGGTGGACAAAGAAACTATATGACAGGTGCTACCGATTCTGTAATTGGTGGTGGTGCTAATAATGAATTAAGTGGTTCTACAATATCCTTTATCGGTGGTGGTGCTTATAATAAGATATTAGGAAGGGGTAACGCAGCTCCAAGTTCAGCTGCTTATACGGATTCTGCAAATACCTTTACAAATAGTAGTATACTTGGAGGTTATAGTAATACCATATATCATAACTTAACAGCTGGTGGAGCAGCCATTGTAAATGGTAGACACAATACAATCTTAGCAGGTCATGATTATTCAGTAATTATGGGTGCTAAGGGTATCACATCAGATAGAGCTTATACTACATTTATGAATGGTTTAGATGTAGATACAAATGCGGGAGACGGAACTCAAAAATCTTTCAAATATCATGGTACTTTTGCAAATCAAGGTGTAAGTAGATTCTTAAAAGATGTAACTGGAGCAGGTGATGCACAATGGGCAGAATTACCTTTAGTTCCTACAATGGTAGGTGATTGTCCAGTAGTATCTGCGTGGACAGTGGGTTGTATTTTATATATGTTCACTTCTGGTACCACTAGTGGTTGTACCGGAACAACAGTTACAGCTAATACTTGTGATAACTTTACTGGTCCATATAGATGGAAAGGAGGTATAGATAGTATATCTACTACTCTACCATTAGCGGGTGACCCATTCGAAAACATTGTGACCATAGGTTCACGATACTCCAACATACAAGGAGGATTAAAAAATAAAGTAAATAATGCACATTTTGCTGGAATTCTTAACGGTTCTGGAAATACTATAACTGACAAAGCGATTTATTCAGCAGTTGTTGGAACAAGAGATAGGTCAGCACTTAACCCTGAAACAACCTACACTAGAGGTATAGATGCTAATACAGATGGTGTGGATGGTGTGAATAGGTCATTTAAATACCATGGTAGTTTTGCAAATCAGGGAATAAATCGTTTCTTAAAATCTGTCACGGCAGCAGGTGATGCACAATGGGCAGACTTACCATTAATACCTTCAGTAATTGGAGATTGTCCAGTAGTTTCCGCTTGGACAGTAGGTTGTATTTTATATATGTTTACTTCTGGTACTACTAGTGGTTGTACAGGTACAACTATAACAGCTAACACATGTGATAATATAGCAGGACCGTATAGGTGGAAAGGTGGTGATAAGAGTATATCAACAACATTACCACTAGTAGCGGACCCATTTGAAAATATAGTAACACCAGGGTCCAGATACTCAAATATACAAGGTGGGTTAAAAAATAAAATAAATGATACACATTTTGCTGGAATTCTTAATGGTTCCGGAAATACCATTATTGCTAAAGCAATCTATTCAGCAGTAATAGGTACGAGAGATAGGTTAGCAAATGCCCCGGAGACTACCTATACAAGAGGTATTGACGCGAACACTGATGGTGTTGATGGAGTTAATAGACATTTCCGATACCATGGAACGATTGCTAACCCAGGAGTTGGTAAAGTATTAACATGTATTAATGCTGCGGGTGATGCAGTTTGGGATTTTGGTGGTGGAATTAATTTAAGTGGTGATTGTGCGGTGGTAAGTGCATACACCGTTGACTGTACTTTATATATGGTTACTAACTGTACAGGAAGTACAGGATTATTAGTCAATGGAAACATCGCATATACTGCTAATACTTGTGATTTCGAACAAGGACCGTATGTTTATAAAGGAGGTAACGGAAGTATATCTACTAGATTACCAGGTGTTGGAGTTCCGGGTGAAAATTACATAAACCCATTAAGTCACTATTCAAACATTGACGGAGGGTTTGATAATCAGATTAATGTAGCTTCGGTAGGAATGTCGGGTATATTTACTGGTCAGAAAAATATAATAGGTGCTAGTACTAGTGCAAATACAGAGTTTATAGGGTGGAATATCATCGGTGGTGGTTATCACAATAGAATCCATGGTTTAGATAGTTACGCAATGTTTATTGGGGCTGGTAGATACAATTTAATTACTGGTAGTACTGACTCAATAATAGGAGCTGGTTATAAAAATAGAATAGAGGAAGGTGTAACAAGTGCTGGAATATTTACAGGGGTATATAATAAGATACGTACAAAAACAAGTGGGATTAATAGTAACTATTCGGCTATTGTTAACGGTTCTGGTAATACAATCAATCAAAGTGCTGCAAGTTCAGCAATTATTGGTTCCGATGCAAGAGTAGCAACACAATCTCAAACAACATATGTTAGAGGGTTAGACGCTTTAACAAACAGTAAAGATGGTGATAGAAAATTCAAATATCATGGAACTTGGGCATCAACAGGTCTTGGAAAAGTATTAGTTGATGTTGATGGTTTAGGTAACGCTCAATGGCAAAAAAATACAAATCCTGGTGTTACATGGACAGGAGATTGTGCGGTTACAAGTGCTTACACTTCCGGTTGTACATTATACATGGTAACAGATTGTACTGGAACCACAGGATTAATAATCGGTGGATTTGTAGTGTACACAGCGGATACATGTAATACATTTAATAGTGGACCATATAGATTTGGTAATGGGATAAGTTCAATAGAACCAGTACTAAATAATAATTTTGCTGACGCTTTCCATTCAAACATAACAGGTGGATTAAACAATAGGGTAGTTGATGGTAATTGGAATAGTATTGGAGCTGGTATTGATAACAGACTAACAGGTTATTCAGTTTCGGTGATATTACAAGGTCACCACAATAGAGTATTGGGTGATAGTATAAACCTAGGATACTCTACTATATTAAATGGTTATGAAAACATTAATAGACATGAATACTCAACCATTCTTAATGGTAGAAATATAGTAACAGATAGAGACTATACAACATTTGGGAATGGTTTAGACTTAAATACAAATGATGGTGCTGGTAACCAACAATCATTTAAATATTATGGAACCTTAGCTAATCCAGGTTTAGGTAAGGTATTAACGGATGTTGATGGTTTAGGTAACGCAGTTTGGCAAGACGGTGGTATAATCCCACAAACTTCCGGATGTCCTATAACCTCAGCATTTACAAGTGATTGTATACTATACTTAATTAATTGTACAGGTGGTACATTAACTGCTAACACATGTACTACTTTTGGGGCTACAAGTCCTTATGAATATGGTGCGGGTACGGATTCTATAAAACCAATATTGGGTAGTTTACAAACTATTCCAGCTTTAGCTTCTATTGGGGGTGGATTTAATAATCATATTCCAGGCGGTAGAAACGCTAGGATTGGAGGTGGAACTGAAAATGTTATTTCAGGAAGTACAGATGGGGGAATATTATCAGGTTATAAAAACGTAATAACTCAATCTCAACAATCATCTATCGGTGGTGGTAGAATGAACACTATAGGTACTAGTACATTATCAGCACAATGGTCATTTATTGGTGGTGGTTATGAAAACGACATTAAAGGGTCTTATGGTTATAACTTTATTGGTGGTGGTTCTGGAAATAGACTAGGTACTTCAGCATTTGCAGTAGGTCAAGGATGGTCTACAATAGGTGGTGGTTCAAGTAATTCAATATACGGACCTTACTTAACATATAGTACGATTGGTGGTGGTATTAATAATATGATTACGGGAAGCTCCCAATCATTCTTAGGTGGTGGGGGTTACAACTACATATTTGATGCTGGAAAAGCATCATACGCTACAATTGTTGGTGGTAGAAATAATAAAGTAGACCAATCAGGAAATTCTTTCATCGGTGGTGGTGGATATAATATAGTAAGAGGGTCTAGTGTGTACTCATCAATTGTAGGTGGTAGTGGAAACACAATTGGTCCTATAACTCAAGCAACGTACTCAAATATACAAGGTGGTGTAAACAATAAACTAGGTGGTGATGGACCTATAGAATATGGTTCCATTGTAAACGGTAAAAATAATACAGTACAACATGACTATTCAGTTATTATGGGTAGTAGAGGAACAACCTCAAATAGACCATTTACAACATTTGTAACAGGTTTGGACGCTAACACAGTTGATGCTGACGGTGGAACACAATTATTTAAATATCATGGTGTACCAGCTAACCCAGGATTAGGTAAAGTGTTGGTAGATAGTACAGGTTTGGGACACGCTGTGTGGGCAGACAATATAACTCCAGGTGTGGGAGGTTGGACAGGTGATTGTGCAGTAGTAAGTGCATTTACACAAGATTGTTTATTGTATATGATGACAAACTGTACGGGAGGTACAGGGTCTTCATGGATTCTAGTTAATGGCAATATAACCTATACAGCTAACACATGTAATACGTTTAGTGAGTCACCATACAAATACGGTGCTGGAATGCAAACAATCATTCCTAAGTTACCAATAGGAGGTTTAGGTAATCACACGTCAACAACTTCACAATGGTCTAACATTACTGGTGGTATAATGAACACACTAAGTGCATTCACATCAACAATTGGTGGTGGATACCTTAACAAAATAGAAAGTGGTTCAGCTCACTTCATAGGAAGTGGATTTATGAACGCTATATACTTAGGAGACCCTAATCCTGCGGCACAAAACTCTGGTGGATTCTCGAGTATAGTTGGGGGTAGTGGAAATTACATATCAGGAAACACAGGTGGTTCTACTCTTGGATGGCATTTCATAGGTGGTGGACAATCTAACACCATTATGGGTGTTGGTATCAAATTTAATTCTATTTTAGGTGGTAATCAGAATGGTATTCACACTGACAATAATTACGCAAATGTAGTTGGTGGTTTCCATAATAAAATAAAACGAGGAAGTAATTACTCATCAATACTAACTGGAGATAGAAATTTAATTGATTATAATAGTCAATGGTCATCTATATTAGCTGGTAGTGGAAATACTATTTATGGTGAATCTGGTGTTAATCACGGAGCAATTGTTAATGGTAGATTTAATAAAGTACAACATGATTCCTCAGCAGTAATAGGTGCAGATAGAAGATTTACAGAACAAAGTCATGTTACGTACACTAACGGTGTAGATATTGATAGTGATTTAGATGCATTAATTGGTGGAACAAGGTACTTAAAATATCACGGTAGTTTAGCTAATCCTGGTATAACTAAAGTATTAACGGATGTTGATGGTTTAGGTAACGCTGTATGGGAAAAAGTACCTGGTGTGTATAATTGGACTGGAGACTGTGGAATAGTTTCTGCATTTACAACCAATAACGGATGTACACTTAATTTAGTTAATTGTACTGGAGGAACAGTGACAGCTGATACGTGTAATGAAGTTACAGGACCTTACGCATATAGAGGTGGGTCTGGTAGTATATCAACAACACTACCTCTTCCATTAGCAGCGAATGAAAACCTTATAGGTCCATTTACAACTAACTCTAATATCGATGGTGGGTTAGATAATAAAATCTATAGTAAAGGAAGAAACCACGCGATTCTAGGTGGGTTTAATAATCAAATAGGTACTTTAGCTACTTCCGCACAAAGTAATACACACCACGCAATTGTAGGTGGAAATGAAAATAAAATAACAGGAACTGATACACATTACAGTATTATCGGTGGTGGTTACCAAAATATACTATACCAATCAACAGGAGCGGGAATATTCGGAGGTTATAAAAATGAAATATCGGAGTCCGCTTTTGCATTGATTGCTGGTGGTTATAGAAATAGTATAAGTAGTTTTGTAAATTATAGTTTAATTGTTGGTGGTCAAGATAATAAAATTACCCACACTAAGAGTGATTGGGGTAGTATTGTAGGTGGTCAAAATAACATTCTTACAAGTGAAGGAGATTCAGAAAACTATAGAACGTTTATAGGTGGTGGATATGCTAACTTTATTAGTGGTAGTTCGGATAGTTCTATTGTTGGTGGTTCAGGAAATGAAATTAATAGTGGTAGTAGAAACATTATTGGTGGTGGTATAGATAATACTATTGGTAATGTAGCCTTTGCTGGTATTCTTAATGGTTCTGGAAATACAATAAATGATGGACACACGTCTTCTGTTATACTTGGTGGTGACGGATTATCGACAGATAAGAGTTATACCACATTTATGAATGGATTAGATGTTGACACTCAAGCAGTAAATGGTACACAAAGATACCTTAAATATCATGGTGCATTAGCTAATAATGGGGCTTTAGGTCAGGTATTGACTGACGTAACTGGTAGTGGGGAAGCAACATGGCAACCAATACCTACATTCCCTAATATAGCAAATTTAACCGGTTGTTCAATAGTTTCGGCTTTCACAACAAATAATGGATGTGATTTAAATCTAATAGATTGTACTGGAGGAACATATACAGTTGACATTTGTAGTACATTTACTCAAGGACCATATGAATATGGAGCAGGACCAAACTCAATTCAACCAGTTCTAGGTAGTAATTTCTCAAACACTACATTCTCTAATATTCAAGGTGGTATAAATAATAAGATTTCCAACTTTGGTATACAAAATGTATACTCAAGTATTTTAGGTGGTATTAGTAATAAAATTACTGGGTCTACTTTATCGGTAATATCTTCTGGTCAGAAAAATAAGGTCCATATTGGTATAGACTCAAGTAAAGGTTATGGTGGTGTTTATAACGGATTCCAAAATAAAGTGGTTAACCAGTACTCAGTAATTATGGGTGGTGCAAATATGACCACAAATAGAGACTTTACTGTGTTTATGAAAGGATTGGATGTGGACACAGACGCAACTGACCCATTAGGACCAACACAAGATTCACCATTTAAATACCATGGTACATACGCTAATCCGGGAATTAATAGAATACTTACAGATATAGATGGTACTGGTAATGCGAGATGGATGCCATGTAGTACAGCGTGTTCAGGTTCTACAGGTGGAGCGACAGGAACTACTAAACATGTAGATATAAGAAACTACACAGCTAATGTAAAAGAAACAATATCTCATGGGTTGGCTACAGAAGACGTTATTGTAAATGTGTGGACAGAAAATAAACAAAAAATTGATGCTGAAATCTTCTATGTAAACACAAATCAAATAGAAGTAGCCGTCAGCATGGATTTAAATAATGTGAAAACAGTAATAATAGGATAAGAAATGGGATATTTAAACAACATATTTAATTCATTAAGGGTTATATCAGAAGGAAGTCATTATGACACAACAGGATTTACAGTAACACACAGTGGAACATCATTACTTTCTACATCTACTAGTTTTATGGTTAGAGATGGTGGTTATGTAGGGATAGGAACTAATCTACCAAAAGATGGTTTAGGTGGTAATGCTAATTTACATGTTGTTGGAAATGCAAGAGTAACGAATATACCCACAGGTGGAAAAAATTATTTAACAACTGATGTTTTTGGTAACATTTTACAAAATACCAGTACACCCATTATCCCAACAATAAGTGGAGATTGTGTTATAACTAGTGCATATACCGCTGGAATAAGTGGTTGTACTTTATATCTTATAACAAGTTGTACAGGAAATACCGCACCGGGTAGGTTATTAGTGAATGGTTATGTGTCCTATACAGCAGACACATGTGGTGATTTTATCGGAGAAGCAAGTCCTTACCGGTACGGTTTAGGAGCTGGAGCTATAGAACCAAAGCTTAACTCTAATAATGCAACATCACCATTATCATCTATTGGTGGTGGTCAATTTAATAACACAATTGGGGGGAGTGCATATTCACGAGTTGGTGGTGGTCTAAGTAATTTGGTAATGAATGATTCTGTATTTTCTTCCATACTTGGCGGTAGTGCAAACCAAGTAAACTTTGCATCATATTCAAATGTAGGGGGAGGATTTGGTAATAAAGTTCTTAGTTCATCTCATTCTTCTATAGTAGGAGGTATGGTAAATATAATTACAGGTACCTCATACGGAGCAATTGTTAATGGGGTTGGTAATAGAGTAAGACATCAAAACTCTGTTATAATAGGAATGTTGGGGGGGTTATCAGATGATACCTATACAACATATGTTTCAGGTTTAAATGTAGATTCTGGAGCTAATGCAAAATATCTTAAATATCATGGAGCATTAGCTAATCCAGGTCTTGGTAAAGTTTTAGTCGATAGTACTGGACTCGGTGATGCGGTTTGGTCAAATGGTCAACCTGGTGCTACATGGACAGGAGATTGTGCAGTAGTAAGTGCATTTACACAAGGTTGTCTATTATATATGATAACAGACTGTACAGGTTCTACAGTTGGTGCCATCACACTTAATGGTCGAATAACATATACGGCTGATACATGTAATCAATTCGGTAGTGGTCCATATGAATACGCTGGTGGTGGTTTTTGTTCTACCAATAGTATACAACCAAAACTAGGTTTAAATACCATATCCGGTTATACATCTAATATTACCGGTGGTTTATGGAATAGAATATTTGGAGGGTGTAGTACCCTTTATAGTGCAATAGAAGGAGGTGGATTTTATAATACAATAAATGCGGGTAGTTACTATTCTAGTATTATGGGTGGATATAAAAACCAGTTGGGTATAACAACTGTGCCATCTACTAATGTACCAGCAGCAACATCATCACTAGTTACTATTATTAATGGTCAAGAGAATAGAATTTCGGGAGCAACTTATTCTACTATTGTGGGTGGAAAATACAATGAAGTAATTGGTACAACTTCTACACAAGTAAACTATGGTGTTGTTATTAACGGAGTAAGCAATACAGTAAAACATGACGGTTCAGTGATAATGAATGGACCTAATTTTACAACAGATGACAATTATACTACATATACCAGAGGATTAAACGTAAATACAGTAAACTCAACAGGTGGTGCAAAATATTTTAAGTATCACGGTAATTTAGCTAATCCAGGTTTTGGAAAGGTATTAGTAGATAGTACAGGATTCGGAGATGCAGTATGGGCAGATGGGGGAACCTTCACTTTTTCTGGTGACCAGTTCGTAACATCAGCATACACATCAGGATGTACATTATATATTGTTACAAATAGTGGAAACACATTTACAGCTAATACTTGTAACACATTTGGTGGTACAAGTCCTTACGAATATAGAGGAGGTGTAAATTCAATATCTACAGTTTTACCAGGGTTTGGTGTGGTTGGAGATAATTACATTAAAAATAGCATGGCCTATTCTAATATAGGGGGTGGTGCTTATAATAAACTTAACACTTCCGGTCCAGGATATAACAATATTGCTGGTGGTTATGACAATACTATTGGTGGTTCTAATATAAAGTTTCCTGAAGGTGCATCTGGCTATGACTTTATCGGGGGTGGTTATGAAAATAAAATACGTGGATACGACCAATTCTACGCTACTATTGGTGGTGGATATAAAAACTGGGTATTAAATAGTCAGGGTGGTTTCATCGGTGGTGGTATGCAAAACATTATAACCGGAGGTACTATTAGTTTTATAGGTGCAGGTGATTTAAATAAAATATTTAAACCTTATAGTTCAATAGTTGGTGGTAGAGATAATGCCATATATGCTAATTACAGTAATATTGGAGGTGGTACAGTTAATACTGTTGGTTCTCCTATAGGTGGAAATACCGCATACGCTGGAATATTTAATGGTTCTGGAAATACAATAGGTCGTAACGCTGAATATGCAGCAATCATTGGTTCTAGAGGAATCGATTACGCTGATAATCCAGAAACCACATACTTAAAAGGTTTGGACGCTAACACTAACGGTTATAACGGTATAGACAGACCATTTAAATACCATGGAAGTTACGCAAATCCAGGACCAGCTAAAGTATTAACATCTGATGGTGTGGGTAATGCATCATGGCAAAATGCAGGATGGTTACCAGGTTTAACAGGAGATTGTGTTGTAAGTACTGCTTACACAGTTAATTGTATATTATATATGGTTACTAATTGTACTGGAGCTACAGCACCAGGTAGATTATTAGTAAATGGTCAGTTAGCATATACAGCTAATACATGTCAGTCATTTGGTGGGAATAGTCCTTATGAATATGGAACAGGTACAGGAAGTATCCAACCAATTCTTGGATTGAATCAATCTAATACGTGGTTTTCAATAGTTTCTGGAGGTTATCTTAACGCAGCCCATTATGGTTCTCACTATGGTGGTATCCATGGTGGGTATGGTAATATGATGACAGCGGGAACTTATTCTACAATTACTAATGGACAATTTAATACTATTAAAACCGGTTATTGGAGTAATATAGGAAGTGGTAAACATAATTACATTGGAGCTATTAACAAAACTCCAGGTGGTTCAGGTAACTTAGGAACAGCCGCTAATGAAAATTTCATCGGGGCTGGTTCATACAATGAAATATTACAATCAGATGAATCAACCATCGTTTCAGGTCAATATAATTTATTAAGATTAACTTATCAATCAGTGATGGGTGGTGGTGACCACAATATTCTTACAGGACAAAGTGGTTCAGTATTAGTGGGTGGATATTACAATACAATGAAAAATGGTTTACGTTCTTTCATTGGTGGTGGAGCAAATCATGAATTATATGATGGACAATATAATACTATAGTTGGTGGTAATAACCATCACATGAATAACGCTGGTAATTATAATTTTATTGGTGGTGGTGACTCCAACGTTTTAGGTGATACCACAGCTGGTGGATTGAATACAGACTATTCATCAATACTAGGTGGAAAAGATAATACAATACAAGGAGACAGTGATGCAGATTTCGCAGCCATTGTTAACGGACGGTCAAATATAGTAACAGCTAATTATGCAGCAATAATTGGTGGTCAATCTTTAACTGCTAATAGAACACACACTACATTTATGAATGGATTAGATGTAGATGTAGCATCTTCTAGTGGTACAAGATTATTTAGATATCATGGTGTAGGTTCTTTTGCTGGGTCAGCCGGTGATGTTCTTACCTCGATTAATACTTCGGGAGACGCTATCTGGAGTACACCTACAGCACCAGGAGCTTCATTTACAGGAGATTGTGCTGTAGTAAGTGCATACACATCAGGATGTACCTTATTTATGGTTACAGATTGTACAGGGGCAACTGGAACACAATACATTCTTCAAGGAGGGAATGTGGTGTATACAGCTAACACTTGTAATTCCTCAGGAACTGGACCATATAGATATGGGACAAATAGTGGAATTGAACCTATCTTAGGTGGAAATAACTCTGACGGATTTAGGTCAAGTATTGGTGGTGGACAAAATAACCGAGTGGGTACGAATTCAGCTTGGTCGAATGTAGGTGCGGGTGTAACTAACACTATAACCGATTCTAGAGTATCGTCAATCTTAGGTGGACATCAAAACACTATAAACATACCAGGAATCGGTAGTGGGTATGGTGCGATAATCAATGGTTATCAAAACCAAGTAACTCATGAGTATTCGGTAGTTATGGGTGGAAGTGGTATTGTGTCGGATAAGTCTTTCACTACATTTATGAATGGATTAGATGTTGACACTAACGCTACGGGAGGAGTTAATAGATACTTCAAATACCACGGTACTTTAGCTGCTCCAGGACTTAATAATGTATTGACCGATGTAGATGGTACAGGTAATGCTGTATGGAGAAAACCATCTGACCCACACGGAACTATAACATGGAGTGGGGACCAGTTCGTAACATCAGCTTACACCCAAGGTTGTACCTTATATATAACAACTAATAGTGGTAACACATTTACGGCGGACACTTGTAATACATTTAATGAGGGTCCATATACGATTGGTTCAGGAGTTAACTCAATACGACCAAAAGTTGGAGTTAACAAAGTTGAAACCCTATACTCCAATATACAAGGTGGGTTTACTAATCAAATATTAAGTGGAACTACAGCTGTTGGCATAAACACATACAATAGTATTTTAGGTGGTGCATTTAATACAATTACTGGTTCTCCAGTATCAACAATTGTTTCTGGTCAACAAAATAAAATATACATAGGTGAATCTGGGATGCATGGGTATGGTGCAATTTTAAATGGTTTTAGGAATAAAGTAAATCACCACTATTCCGTAATTATGGGGGGTGCGGAGATAACTACAGATAGAGAATTTACAGTATTTATGAGAGGGTTAGATGTAAACACAACAGAACCTGACCCATTTGGACCACCACAAGAATTACCATTCAAATACCATGGAGGGTACGCTAATCCAGGTCTTAACAAAATTTTAGTTTCAGATGCCGTAGGTAACGCAAGTTGGCAAAACCTATCTACACCAGGTGTAAGTTTTACTGGTGACCAGTACGTTGTATCAGCTTATACAACAGGATGTACATTATTTATAACAACAAATAGTGGAAACACATTTACAGCTAATACATGTAATGAATTTAGTGATAGTCCTTATGAATATAGAGGATTGAATAGTATTAGTACAAAATTACCAGGAAGTGGTAACTTAGGTGACAACTATATAAGAACAAATACACCATGGTCTAATATTAATGGTGGACTTTATAATAAAATTAATACTTACGGTCCAGGATATAACCATATAGGTAGTGGTTACGATAATACTATTGGTGGTTCAGATATAACAGTACCTGAAGGAAATACAGGATATGCCTTTATAGGTGGTGGTTATAAAAATAAAGTACGGGGAGCAGACCAATATTATGCGGGTATCGGTTCTGGGTATAAAAACTGGGTATTGAATAGTCAACAAGGTTTCATTGCTGGGGGTAAAGAAAATATTATAACTGGAGCGACAGGAGCATTTATCGGGGGTGGTAACAATAATATTATATGGTCTAATGGTGAAGCTAGTACAATAGTTGCGGGTACCCGAAATACAATTTATAGTAACGGAAGTATAATAGGTGCAGGTATAGACAATACTATTGGTGCTTTTGTAGGTGGAACTACAGCATACGCGGGAATAGTTAATGGTTCAGGAAATACTATAGGACGTAACGCAGAGTACGCAGCAATTATAGGAGCAAAAGGAATTACAGCTGATGACCCAGAAACAACCTACATGAGAGGTTTAAATGCTAACACGAATGGAGCTGGTGGTATTGATAGACCATTCAAATATCATGGAACCTACGCAAATAATGGTGTAGCAGGTTATGTCTTAACAGCAGCTGATGCATCAGGAAACGCACACTGGCAACCAGGTAGTGGTATCCCATCAACAGGAAGTGACGAGGTAGTTATTTCCGCAGACACTAGTGGATGCACAATTACTTTCTTTACTAATAGTGGTAATACATTTACAGCTAACACATGTAATGGAGGATATAGTCCATATAGACCAACAGGTACTAATAGTATAGTGCCAACATTACCAGGTATTGGTGTGGCAAATGAAAACATAATTTCTGCCAATTCAGATTGGTCTAATGTTGGTGGTGGTTCAAATAATAGGATTACCCAAAGCTCCGATAGAAGTGTTGTAGCTGGTGGGCAATATAATAGAATAATTAATGGTTCAAATTGGTCTAACATTGCGGGTGGTGTAAATAACGAAATCGACGATTCAAGGGTATCATCAATTTTAGGTGGTCACCAGAACGATATTAATATTCCAGGAACATCAAATGGGTATGGAGCAATTGTTGGGGGTTATAGTAATGAAGTTACAGGAGCATATTCTACCATTGTTAATGGATATAATAATACAGCTAGTCAAAGTTATACAACAATCCTTAATGGTGTAAATGTAACCACTAATTTAAGTCATACGGCTTACATTAAAGGAGGTATAAATATTAATACTCAATCATCAACTCCAAGATATTTTAGATATCACGGTACTTTAGCAAATGAAGGAGCTACTAAAATTTTAACATCAGACGCTAATGGAAACGCGACATGGCAAAACTCTGGTATGGTTGGGTATAGTGGAGACCAGTTCGTAGTATCAGCTTATACAACAGGATGTACATTATATATTGTTACAAATAGTGGAAACACATTTACAGCTAGTACTTGTAATACTCATGATAATAGCCCTTATGAATATGATTTAGGTTCTAATAGTATAGTACCAAAATTACCATCTCTACCAGGTTGGAAAAACACAATCGGAATAGGAGGAATAAATAGTGTGATTTCTGGTGGTCTGGACAATAATATATCTGGAAAAGCAGGTAATACGATTGCTGGTGGTTACTATAACGACATAGGAAGTACTCATCATTGGGGTAGTATTGTAGGTGGTTACCAGAATAAATTGACAGGTAGTGTGTTAGAACAATGTACTGCTATTGTTGGTGGGTGGAATAATGAAATACACAATCAACAGAGGAGTTTTATTGCTGGTGGAAAAGACAACAAAATCTTCCAAACTGTTGGTGGACCTACTGTAGAGGGTCACTCATCAATTATTGGTGGTACCGCAAATTATATTTCTGGAGCAACACATAGTTCTATTATAGGTGGTCAAAATCACGTTCTTCGTTCAGAAGCTAATTATTCTGTAATTCTAGGTGGTGGAAGTGCTATAACTGGAAGTACACCATCTACAACATACATGACTAATTCTCAGACAATGGGGAAAGCAAGAATTGCAAGTCATAATTACCTTAGTACAAATGGATTACATAACCAATCACCTAAAACCGCTTTAGACTTTGTACACGAAACTAGTAATTTAACTGGAATGGCTATTAATAGTGGTGGTGGTGAAATTGTAAGATTCGGTTCAACTGGAGGTGATTACGCAGCGGGTTACTTAGTGCAATTACAAGCTGGAACTTGGGTGAAAGCAGATGCTGCGGACGTAGCCTACCAAGGAAATATGTTAGGAATAGCTCTTGGAGCAACACCGGAAAAAGGAATATTAATTAGAGGTCACTATGTTATACAAACGGCATATGAATACACAGGTGCGGAAAGTGTTGGTGAACCATTATATGTTTCATTTACTGATGGTATGATACGTAATGTGGTACCTACTACCGCAGGACAATATGTAAGAGCTGTCGGTTATATAGAACAAGTAAAAAGTGCGGCTGAGTCAGTAGTAATATATTTTAACCCAGATAGTACTTATATAACCTTAACGTAGTGGGAGATATTTTAACAATAAATGGAACGAATTTCTGTAATAACACCACAAATGTTAATGGGGTTACTCCTTTACATACGCTTAATGTAGATGCTATTCCCAAAAATTGTGAACCAGTAGAGTGTTATCCCTGTGGTACTTTAGAATTTGCTTTTGCAGAATCTGACATGGGGGATTGTTCTTTTGCTTGTAGTGGAGAATGTGGATTTTATTATACTAAAGATTATGGTCAAGCAACTACTGGGGTATCGACGGGATGTACTGAATGTAGTTTACAAATAGGTGTACCACTATACCAAGATACAGCATGTACTCCAGTAAAAGATGGGTATTATTCACCTAAAAACTGTGATGTAGATTGTGAAAGATGTTATACGGTTACGGGAGGTTTAATAAGTGCTATAGGAACTTGTCCCGACAGTTGTAAACCATGTGGGAATACAGTTTCATTAAGTTATAATGCTGAGAGTTGTACAAATGCATGTGCTAATACAAATTGTAAGTCATACTATACAGATGGTAATTGTCTTATATGCCCTTTAATTGTAGGTAATTACCTATATTTAGATGAGGACTGTACTCCTGTTGCCGCTGGTTACTACTCACCTAAACAATGTACTGTAGACGACCCATGTGAATATTGTTACACTGTTGATGCAACCGGAAAAATTACCGCAATAGTTTCGTGTGATGGTATTACACCTACATGTAGAGAAGTACAAATGACTATTATACCACAAGAGAGTTGTAAAGCAGCTTGTGAAGATACTTCATGTGTGACACGATACACCGATAGAAGAGAGGGTGAGTTAATACAACCTGGTGACTTTATCTATGACAACCCAGCCTGTACATGTGAAGGAGATAGTTTCTGGGAAAGTTCACAAGGATTCTGGCAAGTATGGTACGGTGAATGTGCAACATCACCAGTATTACCATACTACAACCAATGTATCTATAAAAATTCTGAATCTTGTGCAGTTGAAGCGGTGGAACAATGTAATAAAGACGATGATGGCCCGGGGGACCCGGTAGATATGGCTTAAAACTTATCTACTTTTTAAAGACAATTCTCCTTTTTTGGTAAAACTTAAAGTATAAGACTTATTTTTAACTATATTACCTTTTAACACTTCTTCTGATAAATAATCTTCAATTTTATTTTGAATAGTTCTTTTAATTGGTCTAGCTCCGTATTTTTCATCAAAACCTTTAGAGGACACATACTTAACAACACTTTTAGTAAATTTAAATCTATAACCAATTTCTTTTAATCTAGTAGTTAAATTAGCCAACTCAATTTCAGTAATTTTTGAAACCTGTTCTTCATCTAGAGGATTAAATATTACGGTCTCATCTACTCTATTTAAAAATTCAGGACTAAACCTATTTTTTAGTGCTTTATTAATGACTTGTTTTTCTTCTTCAGCTCTTTGTTGGTCTTGGGATTGAGTCACAAAACCTAATCCACGACCGAAATCATGAAGTTGTCTAGAACCAACATTAGATGTCATAATAATTAAAGTATTTTTAAAATTAACTTTTCTTCCCAGACCATCCGTTAAATGACCCTCATCAAAAATTTGTAACATTAAATCAAATATGTCTCTATGAGACTTCTCAATTTCATCAAATAAAACTACACTATATGGTTTATTTCTTACAGCTTCGGTTAATTGACCACCTTGATTGTAGCCTACGTACCCAGGAGGGGAACCAACTAATCTAGAAGCATTAAATTTTTCACTATACTCACTCATATCTACACGAATTAAGGCATCTTCCGACCCGAACAATTCCTTTGCAATTGCTTTAGAAAGGTGAGTTTTACCAATACCTGTTGAACCTAGGAACATAAATGTTCCGATAGGTTTATTGTGTGCTCTTATTCCTGTTCTATTTCTTCTTATAGCTTTAGCAATTTTTTGAATTGCTGTGTCCTGGCCCACAACCGACAACATAAGTTTTTCCTCAATTTTTAATAAGTTTTCTTTTTCATTAGTATTTAATTTAGTTAAAGGTATTTTAGTCATTTGTGAAACAACCGCATAGATATTCTCATCGATTATTTTTTTTCTTTTTTCCTCTAAACTTATTTCCCATTCTAATCTTTTTTCGTCTAACTTTTCTTTTATGTCTCTTTCTTTGTCCCTTAGTTCTGCAGCTTTTTCATATCTTTGAGATTTAACAACTTTTATTTTCTTTTCTTTTAATTGACGTAATTCGTCTTTTAAATCTTCTATTTCTGGTGGAAATTTAATATCTACTTGGGCTCTTGCACCTACCTCATCTAAAATGTCAATAGCTTTGTCCGGAAACTCTCTATTAGTGATATATCTTTCAGCTAAATTTACACATAATTCTAAAGATTCGTCAGTATAGTTTACTTTATGGTGGTCCTCGTACTTTTGTTTTATTTGTTTTAAAATCTGTAATGTTTCTTGAGGTGAAGTAGGTTCTACATTTACTTTTTGGAATCTTCTTTCCAATGCACCGTCTTTTTCAATATGTTCTCTATACTCATCTATAGTAGTTGCACCAATACATTGAATCTCCCCTCTAGCTAGTGCTGGTTTAAATATATTCGCAGCATCTAAAGACCCAGAAGAATTACCAGTACCAACAAGAGTATGTAACTCGTCAATAAAAATTATAATTTCCGGATGGTCCCTAAGTTCGTCTAAAATGGCTTTCATCCTTTCCTCAAACTGACCCCTATATTTTGTTCCTGCTACCATACTAGTTAAATCTAAACTAAGTATAGTTTTATCTGCTAGATTTATAGGGCATTCACCTTTATATATTTTACTTGCTAACCCTTCCACTAAGGCGGTTTTACCACAACCAGGTTCCCCAATTAAAACTGGGTTGTTTTTCTTTCTTCTACTTAAAATTTGTGCAATTCTTAATATTTCATCTTCTCTACCAATAACCGGGTCTAATTTTCCTTCACTTGCTAAAGCTACTAAATCCCTAGAAAAATTATCTAGTATGGGTGTAGAATTTCTACTTTCATTTTCTTTTTTTCTTTGTGGTGGTTTACCACCTCCTTCATCATCTGGATGACTAAAGGAAGAATAACTATCGTCTATATTCATATTTTAATTTTTTTGTTTGTATAAATCTATATTATTTTTTTATTAAAATCAATAACTGACAAAATGTCACATCTTGTTGACAGGTTGACATTAGATATCTTTTTTATTACCTTTGGTATACTAATTGTAGTATAAAACTACTGAAAGTAATTTCATAAACAAATAATAATAAATAAAAACAAAAAAGAAGAAAAATGACAAAAGTAATTGGAATTGATTTAGGAACAACGAATTCGTGTGTTTCTGTGGTAGAGGGTGGAAACCCAGAAATAATTGTAAACTCAGAAGGAAAAAGAACCACACCTTCTATTGTATCTTTTAAAGAGGGTGACCGTAGTGTAGGTGACCCAGCAAAAAGACAAGCTGTAACAAACCCAAAAAATACTGTGTATTCAGTTAAAAGATTTATTGGGAGTAAATTTAACGAAATTAGTAAAGAGGCAAAGAAAATGCCTTATTCGGTAGTTAAAGGAGCAAAAGATATTGTAACTATAAAAATAAATGATAAAACCTATATACCTCAAGAAATTTCAGCAGTGGTATTACAAAATTTAAAAAAGACCGCTGAGGACTATCTAGGTGAAAAAGTAACAGATGCGGTAATTACCGTACCGGCTTACTTTAATGATGAACAAAGAAAAGCAACTAAAGAAGCAGGTGAAATAGCAGGACTAAATGTTTTAAGAATTATCAACGAACCAACCGCAGCAGCACTCGCTTATGGTATGGACAAACAAAATAAAGATATGACTGTTGCGGTGTATGATTTAGGGGGTGGAACATTTGACGTGTCTATTCTTGAATTGGGAGATGGTGTTTTTGAAGTAAAATCTACAAATGGGGACACTCATTTAGGTGGTGATAATTTTGATGAAAAAATCATTGAGTGGTTATTAGAAGAATTTAAGACAGAAAATGCTATGGACCTTTCGAAGGACCCGTCAGCGTTACAAAGATTGAGAGAAGCAGCAGAAAAAGCAAAAGTAGAATTATCTAACTCTACTACAACAGAAATTAATTTACCTTACATTACAGCAGACAATACAGGACCTAAACATTTAGTACGTAATTTAACTAGAGCAAAGTTTGAATCTATGGTGGAAGATTTAGTTAAAAGAAGTTTAACACCTTGTAGAAAAGCATTAAAAGATTCAGGATTAAAAGCTAATGAAATTGATGAAATTTTATTAGTAGGTGGGTCTACTAGAATTCCAGCAGTACAAGAGGCCGTAGAAAAGTTATTTAAGAAAAAACCATCTAAAGGTGTTAATCCTGATGAAGTAGTAGCAATGGGTGCAGCCATACAAGGCGGTGTACTTGCGGGTGATGTAAATGATGTTCTTTTATTAGATGTTACACCTTTATCTTTAGGTATTGAAACGATGGGTCAAGTGATGACAAAATTAATAGAATCCAATACAACAATACCGACATCCAAAAGTCAAGTGTTTTCAACAGCTGCAGATAATCAACCAGCAGTAGATATACACGTACTTCAAGGTGAAAGACCTATGTCAAACGATAATAGAACATTAGGTAGATTCCAACTTACTAATATTCCACCTTCTCCAAGAGGTATTCCACAAATTGAAGTAACTTTTGATATAGACGCTAATGGTATTATAGATGTTAAAGCTTTAGATAAAGGAACTGGTAAACAACAAAATATTAAGATTGAGTCTGGAAGTAGTTTATCTGACGAAGAAATAGAAAGAATGAAAAAAGAGGCAGAAATGAATGCAGACGAAGATAAAAAGAAACAAGAAGAGATACAAAAACTTAATGAAGCTGACAGTATGATTTTCCAAACTGAAAAACAAATTAAAGAATATGGTGATAAGCTAGCAGAAGATAAATTAGATAAAATTAAAGAATCTTTAGATAAGTTAAAAGAATCACATAAAAATAAAAATTTAGAACAAATAGATAAAGATTTAAGTTCTCTTAATGAAATATGGCAATCAGCTTCAGAAGAAATGTATAAATCAACTGATGATGATAAAACTAAGGATGAAGGAGAGTCGAGTGAATACCAAGACGTAGACTTTGAAGAGGTAAAATAATTCAAATTCCTATGTATTTATTGAGTAAATCTATTATATTTAAATAAAAAAATTATGGCAATAAAAACTGAAAAAATAGACGGTAAAAAAATATTAAATGAATATGTTTCTAGTAACCTACTTTCATCTGTTTATAATAGGGAAGATAAAACATTAAAGGTGACATTTAAAGGAGGAAGAAGTTACATGTATGACAAAGTACCATTCCAAGTGTTCACTAAAATGAGATTATCGGAAAGTCAAGGTAAATTTTTTAATAGAGAAATATCTAAAAAATACCGTTATAAAGAGATTAAGTAACTAAGCTATATTATCTTTTATTAAGTAGTATTTATTAATATGGGATTAAAAGATAATATATTAAACACATTTCACCAGAAGGATGAATTAGCACCCCAAATATGGGATATAGATTCAAATTCTGGTGAATTTTTTATGCGACCAGAAGTTAGAGAAAGATTATTAAAAATTAGTAATGAGTTTTTAGATTTTATAGGTTTAGATAATTTAGATTGTACAATAGAAACTAAAGACTGTGATATTGAAGATATTGTAGTAACTGGTAGTATTGCGAATTATAACTGGTCTAGTTTTTCAGATATAGATTTACACATAATATTAGACTTTAGTGATATTGATGAAAATGAGGAATTAATTAAAAATTTTCTAAATGCGAAGAAGAATTTATGGAACGCGTCACACGATATTGAAATTAGGGGGTTTGAGGTGGAGGTGTATGCACAAGACTCAAAAGAAACTCATTTTTCTAGTGGCGTTTTTTCTATACTATTTGATGACTGGGTTGTGAAACCAGAGTACGTAGAATCTGAAATAGATGTAAAGAAAATATTATCAAAAGCAAAAGGGTGGATGGATATGATTGATGCACTATACAGCACTCAATATGGGAAAAGTCCTGAAGAAACTTTAGAGTTAATTGAAAAAATTAAGAAGAAATTAAAGAAGTTTAGGAGTTGTGGATTAGAGGAAGGTGGTGAGTATTCTTATGAGAACTTAGCGTTTAAATTTTTAAGAAGAAGTGGATACATTAAGAGACTCTTTGAACTAAAAAATGAACTAGTAGACAATAGTTTAAGTATGAACTAACAAATAGCAAGAATCTTTGCAATTAGAAAGTATTTATAGTAAAATATAATATTATGTCAAATAATTTTGGAGGATATAGAATACCGGATACTACCTTCTGTAAAACGGAAATAGATTTAAGGGGTAATACATTATTCACAGCATATACATGTACACAAATAACCAATGCAACAGCTGCAGCGGTTACCGTAGTAGTAAATGGATACTCAATGGATGTACCAGCACAAGAATCAATACCGTACAATGTTAATTCAGTAGGTACTTGGGGAACGGGAGCTTGTCTAAATTGTTTCTGTTTTAACTGTGGACATCCAGATAGAAATGCACCTAGAGTTGACAATGGAGCATTTTCCACGTCTGCCGGAACTAGAGCACAGCAAGTAGGATATGTTAAATTAGGAATGTCAGGACTTAATAACTAAATAAAAAAAATTTAAAACAAAACAAAATGAGACCAATAGGAAGTGAAAAATTACCAGTAGACCAAAAGTTAAAAAGAATAATGGAAATAGCCAATTATACTAGAGACGGTGAATCTACTAATAACAAGAATATAGAATACACTATTAGAGCTACAAATAAAAAAGTTTATGGTATTGTAAGAGAAAATTCTACATACGTTATAAAAGAAGGAAAAGATGTTAATTCTCTAGAATATATTGGAGGACTTCGTAATTCTAATAATAATAGATTTAAATCTTACGGTTCAGCATTAAAAAGATTAAATTTAGTAATAAGTGAATCAAATAAAATTTCAGGTAATCAAAAAGGTTTAAGTCTTTATGGTGAACAAGAAGAAAAATTTGTTCTAAAAACTCCTGATGCTCCAGAAGCTGAAGAAGAAGAAGACACAGACGACTTCGATTTTTCAACAGACGAAGAAGGTGATGTAGGTGGTGTTGAAGACTTTACTATGGATGATGAAACAGAAGAAGATGAAGGTGCTGAGGAAATGGATGTAGATGTTGAGGTAAGTGGTGAGGTAGAAGAAGGTGGCCCACTACCTATTAAAACAATCCAAAAATTAACAGGAAAGTTAGGACAAAAATTAAGAGAGGTGGAAGAAGACGTAGATTCTGACACTATAAAATATGTACTTAATTCTATTATTTCCGCTGTAGACATTACTAAGTTATCTGCTGAAGATATAGAAGACATTCAAGAAAAACTAGAAGTGGAAGATGAAGTAGACTATACGGAAGAAGGTGAGTTTGATGTGGAAATAACAGGTGACGATGAAATGGAAGATGATGGTGATTTAGATTTTAGTATGGACGATGAAGAAATAGATTTAGGTGAGTCATCTATGGAAGGTGGAGAAATACCTCCAGTTCCTGAAGAGGATTTAGATGAAATTTGGCCAGCATTAAGAGTAGCGGCAGGAACAGCTATAGGTGCTAAAGCAGGTGAATGGGCAGGTAAAAAAGTATTTGGTGAAGATGAAGATTTTGAAGATGATGTTGATGCTCCGGGTGAAGAAGAAGATGTAGAACTTAAATCAAGATTATTAGATATATTCTCTGAAAGTAATGAGAATAAAGTAAATAAAACCATTAAAAAGTACTTTAAAGAAACTAAACAAGAAAAAAGAAGAAAGAAAGTAATTGCTGAAAATTATATAAAAAATAAATCTAAACGTATTTCTAATAATAATTTAGCAAAAAAATATTTTGTTAGTTATGAACAAGAAGTAGGAGCAAAAAAATTAATGGAAACATATAATGTAGATTTTTTAGGAAGAACAAAAAAAGGTGACCTCTTATTTAAAAAACAAAATATAAAGGTTGGTGTAACACCACAAGGAAAGATAATTTCGTAATGAAACTTGTTTTTATTAATGAATTAGGTCCCGATTTTAGAGGAAACCATATATATGAATTCATTTTTTCGGATACAGTTATAGACTTATGGGGAGAAGAATGGGAATCAACACCAGCCGCTGGACGTCCTTTTCCACCAGATTTAAAACATATAAAAAAAGTTGGTAAAACTTTTAAAGAAGGAATGGAACTGGAATTAGGAAAAAAATCTGACTATTTTTCGATGGAAGATATAATAGACGGAATTTTATCTTTAGCGTGGGAAAAAATACATGAGGACAGTTTAGAGTCTTTGGAGGATAGACTAGTATTTCATTTTGGTGAAGATATAAGTTCAGTGGAAGATAAACTATACAGTAAGGATTTAGTGCTAGAATATAATAAAGATTATGAGGAAGTTAAATAACATTAATAATATAAAAGCCTTACAAGAGGCAGGTTTGTCATTAAAAACAATTTTAAATTTTAGTGAAAAACAAATAGAGGCGATATCTAAAAAGTTAACAGAGGATACAATGTCTGACCTTACTAGAGAAAAAGCTGACGCATTAGAGGACTTAGAAGATTCTAATGCAGAACTAGCAAAAATTAATGCTGATATTGAAACAGCAAAAACCCAAGCAGAAACAACTAATGAAGCTGAAGAGGTGGAAGATGTGGACAATATGGGGAACCCAGAATGGGAACAAACAGATAATGGTAAAGTAAAACAAGGTTTATTAGACGGTGAAGAAGTAGAAATGGATGAAATTATAATGTATGGTGGAGCTCCAGAACCACAAGCATCATTTAATAATCCCGATGCTGGTGGATTTCAATCCCAAGGACCTATGGATTCATATAATTACTTTGATGGTGAAGGAGGTGTAGGTATGGCTAACGAACAAACATCGGATACTGGTAGTGTCAAATATGACTTATTTAAAAAGTATAAAAAAAAGTTCTACGGTTTAGAAGATGAAATGAAAGAAGATACTGAACAGATAGATGTGGGGGATGCAAGTAAGGGAGAATATACTCAGACACCAACACAACAACAAGCTCCTGATGGAATGGGGGATGGTGGTGACCCAGGAAGTAGAGGAATGGGAATCGAGTCAGTTCAAGTGATAGATAAAAAAACAATTATAGAAGTAGCGGTTTCTAAAGCACAGAAAAACTTTTATTGTTTTGTTAAGGCATGTAGAGAAAGTAATTATAAAGATTGTGGAACTGGAAAAAAGATTATAGATGCAGCTAAAGATAAAAAAGGTAACAGTGATGCTCACATTAACTCAATGTGTTCTACAGACGCTTCCGATTTACCAACCAAAACTAACGAGGAAAGAGAATTAGATAACTTAATTATGAACATAATAGAGAGTTATGAAATTTCTACATTTTCTAAAAAAGATTTAATTAACACAATAAAAGAAACAACAGAGACATTAGATGCACCTACAATAGCACCTAGTAAACCTACAACAACTCCTCTTACAACACCAAAAAAACCAGGTAGAAAATCACCATACCAACCAAAACACAAACCAAAACCGAAAGCGGAAGATGAAGAAATTTCGAAATTGCCGTCGTGGTTAGAGTTTGATAGTATTTTTACACCTTCGGTTGATAAAATAGAAAATAAACATCTTAGTTAGTAATGAAAAAAAATATATTAATTAATAAAGAACAATTACTAGAGATGAAAAAAATGTTGAGTGAGGCACCTCCTATTGATTATGGTGATGGTGAAGAAAGAATGGACCCTACTCTTCAGAATAGGTTAGAGACTGGAGATTTTCCAGGAGCGGGTAGTGAAGCATTTCCTGAGGTACCAGAAGAAGGAATTCCTAATACCTTTGAAGAATTAATAGCATCTAAAAGATTTCAAGACGTAGTTAGTACAGTTAAAAATTATACAGGTGTACGTAATGTAACACCTGATAGTTTTATGCAATTACAACAAATGTTAATGGGAGCTGTAAACCGAATATTCCAAATAGAAGCACAAAATAAACAACAGTTGGAGGAATTGGCAGTAAAGATTGTGAGAGAACAACTTTCTGTCCCTGAAGACGCATTACAGTTTGATGCAAAGATTGTTGGTATGGGAGAAATAGATATGAGTGGAATGAATCCAGGTGGTAACCAACAGCAACAACAGCAACAACAAAACGCTGAAGAAGAAGCAGCTGAGGAATTTGAAGATTTTGACATAGAAAAACAAAAAAGAAGATTTTTAAATCAGTTAATACAAGGAGCATCTAAAAAAGGACACTATATGTTTCATTTAGTTGAAGAAGATTTAAATGCGATAGATGATGATTTAATAAATTTATATGGTGTAATGATGTCAGTAAATGATTTAGTTTATTGGATTATGCCTGACCAAACTACAATGATGATGGCCCAAAGTGGTTCAGGGATGGCGGGAAAAGAAGAGGTGGACCCAGACACAGACCCACCTACAGTAAAAGCAAGGGGGATAACTTTTCCGGTTTTGGTACATGAATTAATAAAAGGGGTTATGGAAGTACTTGCCACTCAAGGATTACCTGACGACCCAAGACAGGCACAAATGGTAATGGATTCCGAAGATACTTTAGTGGCTGAGGTTTGGGATTTAAGATTAGGTCCAGTAATTTGGGAAAAATTTAGAGAAGCTTATCCTCATGAATTAATGCAGGATGATATGTTAGAGGTTCAAAACTATCTTTTTAGTGAATTTGCGAGAATGGATGCAAAAGAATTATTTAGATTGTCTAAGAATATTTTGGCTGGTAATGAAGAAGGAAAAGAAGGACTTAGGAATATAGTGAAAGGTATTATAGAAGAAATGAAAAAACAAAACTATGAAGATAGTGAAGGTGAGGATACGACATATGATATACCTGGATTTGAAGATACACTAACTCAGTTGGATGACTTAACTATAAGGCCAAAAGACGAACCATCTGCAGAATTAGATATGGACACTATTTTAGATAAAATTTTCTCCCAAGGAATGGATTCTTTAACTAGACAAGAAAAAGCTTTCCTACAATCTCAGTCAAGATAGACAATTCTAACTATAAGTTTTCTTATATTTATAGTATATGAATAAACAAGAACTTGTAAAAGAATATGTAAAGTGTCATAAAGACACCGAATACGCTCTTGCAACTTATTTAGAAACTTACGACAATACTCAAAATAAACATGTACCATTCCAGTTGTTTCCAGAACAAACTAAAATGGTTCAAGATTTTGAACAGTATAACGAAAACATAGTATTAAAATATAGACAAGCTGGTGTATCTACTGCCACCTCAGCATGGATTTCCAAAAAGTTACAATTTGCTTCTTCTGAAAAACCTGAGAAGATTCTAATATTAGCAAATAAATTAGATACAGCTACAGAAATGGCTAATAAGATTAAGAACTTCTTAAGACAATGGCCTGATTGGATTAATGTAGGATTTGATAAGGATAAGAACTCCCAAAGACACTATAGATTAACAAATGGTTCAGAAGTTAAGGCAGTGGCAACATCGGTGGATGCACTAAGAGGGTATACACCAACAATACTAGTATTTGACGAGGCTGCGTATATTGAAGCTGGTGGAGATTTATGGGCGGCATGTATGGCATCTTTATCCACTGGGGGACAAGTTATTGTAATATCAACACCAAACGGGTTTGATAGAATTTATTATGAAATATACGACCAAAGTATTAGAGGATTAAATGAATTTAAAGTAAGTAGATTAAAATGGTTTAACGACCCACGATTTACTAAAGATTTAAAATGGGTAAAAATAGAAAAAGATATTACACATTTCTTTCTTAATAGAGATGAGTATCCTGATATAAAAATATTAGAAAATATACCTTTTGAGGAGTACGAAAAAATGGAGGAGGATGGATACACCCCTTATTCTCATTGGTACGAACAAATGTGTAAAAAACTTAAATTTGATAGACGTAAAATATCCCAAGAGTTAGGATGTGCGTTTTTAGGTTCTGGAGATAATGTAATACCTTCAGATACAATAGAAAGTATAGAAAAAGAAATTAAAGAACCTACAGAAAAATGGGTGGGTAATGAATTATGGGTTTGGAAAGAACCTGTAGAAGGTCATAAATATATTATGGGGATAGATGTTTCCCGTGGAGATAGTGAAGATTCAACAGGGTTTACAATTATTGATTTTGATGAACGAGAACAAGTACTAGAATATTTAGGCAAAATTCCACCAGATATTGCAGCAGAATTAGCAATTAAGTGGGCTGAAAAATATAGTTGTTTTATTGTGGTAGATATAACGGGGGGTATGGGTGTTTCTACATCTAGAAAACTTTTAGAATTAGGTCATAAAGATTTTTATTATGATGGTGTTAAAAGTGAAGAAACTTGGAGATACAATCCTAAAGCAACGGAGAAAACACCGGGAATTAATTTTAATAATAAACGTGCACAAATAGTACAGGCATTAGAAGAACAATTACGTACTGGATTTAAAGTTCGTTCTACTAGGTTAATTAATGAATTAAAAACATTTGTCTATATAAATGGAAGACCTGACCATATGAGAGGACATCATGATGATTTAATTATGGCAATTGCTATGGCTTTATATGTCGCTCAAAATTCTTTTGCACAACTTAGAAAAAATGTTAATCAAGCTAAAGCGATGTTAGATAGTTGGATTGTACAAGATGGTGAAAGTAGAGAAAAGGAGGGAAAACCTTTAATGGAGCCCGCACATTTAACACATCAACCAAAAATTGGACTATCAACAGACCCTAAAAACGATATGAAGGACTATTTATGGTTATTCGGAGGATTAAAATAAAATAAAAAAAA
>TARA_R110002012_G_scaffold49804_4_pt1 | contig 31791 bp, 62 predicted proteins | sample TARA_R110002012 | Tara Oceans TARA_R110002012 (sample SAMEA4396515) | marine metagenome | biome: Westerlies Biome; feature: [DCM] deep chlorophyll maximum layer (ENVO:01000326); material: water (ENVO:00002006), including particulate matter (ENVO:01000060) such as... | depth 40 m | reverse complement strand
ATAAGATCTCATCTCAACTGGAAGACTATTTCTCACAGGAACAACCTACTGCAAAGGAAATTCCTGTTGTTTCAGAGGAAACAGCTAGTATGCTCCAAGAGGTAGTTGAAACTCTAACGGCTGCAGAAGATGAACAGGTTATTGAGATAACCAATGGTGACAACTACTTCTTATTACACTACCGTTATGACGAAGAAGATGAAGTTGTTGAATTGGAGTTACAAACAGAAGATGATGAGCTTATCGTCATAAGTAAGTATGCTCTTGATGACTACGAAAGAAGCTTCCTACTTAACCTAGCTAAAAGTCTTGGTGTGAAGTGGTCTCATAATTCAGGCAAGGTTACTTTAATTGATAATATTGTGGATTACTTAGAAGGGTTGGTTGAATGAGTGAGATAACTGGAGTAGAATGTGAGTCGGCGGTGAGGTAGTTGTTGTAAAAGGTGATGCATTTCACTATAAACGCGTAGGTAAGGTAATATCTCTGCATTTAGGAGATGAACTGACTATAGAAGATGTGTATTTGGTAAAGGAAGTTATCGAATTATATGAAGACTTAATATCCGTAAATTAAAATAACCAGTTGACAACCAAAAACCTCTTTGCTAAAGTATACTCTACTTGGTGAAGGGGTTTTATTGTATAAGGGGTAGAATTATGAGTATTGTAAAGAAGGTTAACTCTACAGGAGGTAGGTTATTCTTTGTGTCAGATATACACGGAGAAATAGATGTACTTTTAAAAGCATTATTTGAAGTGGGTTTCTCTTTCGGAGAGGATACTTTAGTCTGTGCGGGAGATTTAATTGATAGAGGTAGCAAGTCCTTAAAAACTTTAGATTGGTTCTTAATAAAAGAAAATTCAGGTAGCGTACACACTGTGATAGGTAATCATGACTTGTTTGCAATAGAGAATAACCATGCAAGTAATTGTGATTTGTGGGTTATGAATGGAGGTACGTGGGCTTTTCAAGAACTGTTACAAGAGGAACGGGACTGCTATGGGATAATGTTATCAGAATTACCTGTAGCAATTGAAGTATTGCATGAGGGTTATACCATTGGTGTCACTCATGCTTCTGTCCCGCAAGAATTTACAAGTTGGGAAGATTATAAGAGTGCTCTTGAAGATGGTAATGATGATCTGGTGCATGAGACTGTGTGGGACAGGTCTTTTATAGAACACCACGATTACCATAAAGATAATCATTTGTCAGGGGTGTTTGCTACTGTCCACGGACACACTCCTGTAAAGAATCCTGCTATGGTTGGGAACAGGTTTCATATAGATACAGGGTTGGTTTATGGTAAATACCTTTCTTTGGTAGAGTTTGATAAAGGTACATTCACTGTATTTAAGTTCAATATAGATGGGAGGTTATATGAGAAAAAGAGATAGAATCAAATCAATCACACCTTTAATATTTGTTGCTATGTGGACATACTTATTATCGCAGATGGGAATTTCTGTTGAAGGTGGTAAATCTGTTGTAGTGGTAGGTATATGGGCGGTGCTTGTCTTAGGTAGTATTATAATCACCGATAAGGGTTTTGATTTATTTGATAAGAATGATAATGAGGAGGATGAATGAGTAGTCCAAACACTAAACGTAACCCAGAAGCTCAGATTGAGAAGAATGAGTTGTACTCTACACCAACCATAGCTATGGAAAGTTTACACTCTCAGTACCCTTCGGTACTAGATAAGTTCAACGTGTTCTATGAAAACTCTGATGGCATGGGGCAGATTTCTGATTACCTAGAGTCTATCGGTAAAAAGGTGTACCGAGCGGATATAGTGGATTACAGAGGGAAGTTAAACTTCAAGGAAGACTTCCTTAAACGGGAAGCACTACCTGCTGATGTAGAGTGTATTATTATGAACCCACCTTTCACTTTGACAGAGGAATTCATGGATAAGAGTTTATCTCTGTGTCCAAATGTGATAATGTTCAACAGGACTTCTACGATAGCCAGTATTGGTCGTGGTAAGAAGTTTAATTCGGGCGAGTGGCCTTGTACACAGATGTATCAGTTTGCATTCAGAGTGAGTTGCCCTAAGGGTGTAGATATGGAACCCTCCGCTAACAGTGTAGATTATGCATTCTATGTGTTCAACCGTTATTCTGAGGGTGATACTGTTTTAAAGTGGATTGTTAAATAAGAGGAGAATAAAATGTTAAATTTACAAGGTTTTGCTGAGACAGGACAATAACTATGAACCTAACATTAGACGACCTGATGACAGCAAACGCTAATGGTAGCTTAGAATCCTTATTGTTAGGTTATGGGATGCTTCCGTTGGATGTGTTAAAATTCGCGTTGGGAGAGGTTGCCCCTCAAATAGAAGCACTGGAAGATGAAATGGATAGCTTATTGGAAACTTTAGCCAACCATTTGTACGAATAATATTTAATATAAGCTATGTATGAACCGTTAGTTACCTTTGGTAATATGATGGCTTACCTCAGAGGATAAATACTCTGGTACATAGCTTAACATAAGCAGAATAACCACAATTACATAGGAGATTGTTATGGAAGAAGAAAACAAGGTTAGAAAGTTTAGATTGGTTGATAAGCAGGGGTTCTTAGGTGCACATAGTTACAACTCATCACTATTAAATGAGGTGAACTCGGACATATTCTCTGGTACTGTTGACGAAGAAGGTCACTTGATTAATCGGGACATAAGTAATGCTAGTTTAATTACCACAAACGAATTCCAATTCTTCGAAGAAATCACCGATGAACAGGAAACTCCTGCCTTAGAAGAAACCTTGTACTGGCAGGAAGGTCAACCTTTAACAGCAGGGCTTATTGTTGGTAAGAATTGTTCTGGTGACAGAGAGTTCTTTGTCAAATATGTAGGTGATTATTATGTAGTGTTAGCTGATAAGCGGGAAGAAACAACCTCTACAATTAGCAATCTACGTAGCCTAGTGAAATCTGATAAAGATGTAATCTTTGATGAGGTGTTGTCTTTGTGGAAGAGTCAATCGTTGGATAATGCTTATGATAACAAGAGTAGTGTTGTGCATCTGGAAAGTTTCTTTAATATAGTGTACCAAGTTATGAAAGGAGAGAGCTAACGCTCTCTTTCTTTTAGTACGTCAGCTACCACCTCACACCTAATTTGTGATTCACTCTTCAAATACCCTTCTTGGTACATTTGAGCTTCCATTTTAGCAGATACCCTCTCTTGTACAGTGAGTTCTTCCTCGGGTGTGAGAGTCCTAGGTGATAAGGTACTCTCCTCCTTTAACAAAGACTCTTTTTGCACCCGTTGCCTCTCCTTGTTAAGGAAATCTTCCTTTGCCTGCAGTAACGCTTCCTGTAATTGTATAAATTTATCTTCTTGCATAAATACTCCTTGGGTTGTAGAATAAAGTTTATTGTAACAGTAATGACCTTTGTATGTCAAATATAGCTATACAGAGATTAATTTATAAATAAGGGTTGACTTAGTAGACAGGGTTTATTATAGTAGAGGAAATCAATCAAGAGGAGATAATTATGAGAATATTAGAGCTTGAGACAAGCACGGGACTATTGGAATTAGTCTGGAAAGATGAATTTTATGAGGGTATGTTTGCTGTATCAGGAGATACCACAACATTGCTATACAAAGGTAAAGAGTTCCTTGTTGAAACAGGAATATCAGACCTAAAAAAGACAATCTTCCCTCCTGTAGCAGAAGATCTTAGTAGTGATAGTGTCAGTTTAGCAGGGATGATTACTTTTGTAAATGGAAGTCCTGTAGTCGACAAGGATACCTTAACAGGGTTGCTCAGTATTAACATAGCTTCAGATAATTGGCTAGAGAGTGAGACTTCCATGAAGAAATGGAACAACCCTTCTACTAGCTTCCACTTCAATAGTGCAGCGGAGTCAGAGGAGTGGGCAGACTTAATAGATGTAGCTTATATACCGGAATGGAGTAGTTTTAGATTAATATTCAGTCAACATGATATGGAAGCCAACAGAAGGGGTAATGTAGATTTTGAATTCATGGAAATGGTGTACGAAATTTTCGGAACTGACACTAAAAAAGGTAAGTTAAATGGTGTTGCGGAATATGAATTCCCTCTAGGTAGTTTTCAGGTGATACGTAAGAAGACTATAAAGTTAATACTGGATTACACAAAAAGTTATCAGTTGTGTTGTGGTTGGGATGCAAGCTATTACTGTCCGCATCATACACACCCTGATGAGAGGATTTAAATTATGAAGCAGTACATCCATATCAATCAACATGAAATCAGGGCTAACGTTAAACGTCCTGTTGAAGAACAGAAACCAGTTATCACATGTAAAACTTACAAGAGTAATGAATACTACAACAATGTGAAAATTATGCATGAAGGGGTTTGTGTGGCAGAAGTTAAGTACTCTCCTAATAAACCTCTTAGTTGTGGAGCTAGAGTTTGGGTAGAGTTGAACACCGATGTTACAACTATTGAAGGAGAATAATTATGAAAATAAATAACACTTATACACTGGAACACAAGAATGGGTATTGGCTTGTTGGTGAAATGAAAACTTCTGAGGAAGGTAAAACCTACAAGGGGCAAGTAAAAACTTATCCATCACTAGAGAAAGCAACTCTGTTCCTAGAAGATAACAATGTAACCAAGAATCTTATTGATGAAGTGGCAGCTAAAGTTTACCAAGAGTACCAGTTGGAACAGAGTAGGTTGTTCTTTGTAGAGAAGCAACGTAATCAACGTAGAAAGGAGAAGACTAGTGGAGTTTAACGGGGCTGTACTGGTTGATAACAAGAAAATTCAATCAGCTATCGAAAATTACCTTGAAGTTAAAACTGAATACTTAGCAGAAGAAAAACGCTGCCAAGAGGTACTAGCTGCACAAATAGATACCTTATCTTGGTGGGAGAAATTCTGGATAGCAGATTACGATGATTGGGGTAAGGTATACCATACTAAGTACGACCACTTATTTGTAATAAGAGACCCTAAGTATTATGGAAGCTGGTTATATCGTTTCTATAAGATAGGTTTGTTGTCTAAAGATACCTTGGATAAGTATCGTTCGGTAGAAGAATACGATAGTCATTGGAGTAAAGGAAACTTAGCAGGTACTATGAAAACTTTTATATCAGCAGGAGAACCTGTTTACTTGAATGAGGAACAAGCTGAGTTTGTGGTGGATTTTTGTGTAGGGGAGGGTCTATAATGTTAGGAATTATCTCTCAAGTGATAATAGCGTGTACTGGTATGGTTGCTATATACCTTACACAACAAAGTAATGATAACTTAAAGAAGTATGCCCCGATACTAGGATTAGTAGGTCAACCTTTTTGGTATTATACAACATTGACTAATGGTCAGTATGGAATATTCCTATTAACATTAGGTTATACTTATCTATGGGGCATGGGTCTGTATAATTCTTGGTTTAAGGAGAACTCATAATGATAAAGAAACTATGGCAACAAATAACGTCTATGTTCACCGAGAAAACCACTACCACTTATGATGAAGTTATCAAGGTGGCAAGGGAGGTCAACAAAGGGTGACTAAAACAAATAACATGTTGATAGGTGGACGTACTTATGGAGTGTACAACCCTACCACAAAGAAATTCTGGTGTACGCATGGTGCTTGGGAAGCCAATATTAAAATTATTGACGATAATACTTGCATCTTGTTCAAAGAGGCTGTAACATACGAATTCATAGACAAGATACCAGAAGATTACAATTATACATAGGAGAGTGTTATGAGAAAAGAAACTATTTTGAGACGGGAAGATGGTTCTCGTGTGAAGGTTATGGTAGAATACTACACAGAACGGTACATTCAGAAAGACAACTACAAGACAAAAGTGTTCACCTGTAAGAAAGGTAAACGTACTTGGAAACCCACATTCGACTGTGACTGTTATAAATACCGTGGTTTAAGTATGGATGACCGAAGAGAATTTGAGTACCAGTCACAATTTGACTACATCACAGAAGAAGAACTTTTGGCAGCAAAGATGTCATTATGGGAAGATATGAAACCTGTATAGGAGAGGATTATGGAAACCAAAGAACAAGCATGTGATAAGATATCTTCCCTAAAGGATGGGGAGCATTGTTATTTCAATATGTTCCAAGACGGTGGTGCTGTTGTGTACAAATGTAACGGGATGTACCTACTGTTTGAGATAACCCAATATGGAATAAATGAGTTCTACGAGGGGACGTATTTCGAGAATCAGGTAGTGTCTATGGTAGACAAGGGTTTTAGTTGGACTTGAGTTTAGTAAACGTTATGAGAAGCTGATTAAGTAGGAGGATAACTATGGATTACAAGTATACAAGCGAGAAAGGTAATAACATTTGGTTAATGCAGGGTGATTGTTTAGAAAGGATGAAAGAGATTCCTGATGGGAGTGTTGATATGATCATGTGCGATCCTCCTTATGGGACGACCGCTTGTAAGTGGGATTCAATTATACCGCTTGAACCAATGTGGGAGCAGTTAAAGCGTATAATTAAGCCTAATGGTGCTATTGTGATGACTGCCGCGCAACCGTTTACCAGCGTGTTGGTTTCAAGTAATTTGAAAATGTTTAAATATGACTGGGTTTGGAAGAAACCTAAAGGAACAGGACACTTAAACGCTAAGAAACAGCCTATGAGGGATAAAGAGGATATAATTGTTTTCTATCAGAAGCAGTGTACCTATAACCCGCAAATGCTTGTTGGTACTCCTTATAAGGATAAAGCGGGTAAAGACCATTCAGATGTATCCAGTATGACAAATAGTTATGGTAGCTATACAAACAAGCGTAATGATAATACAGGCTTCAGATATCCTAAACAAGTGCAGGATTTCCCTGTTGTAGAGCGCAACACCATACACCCAACACAAAAACCAGTTGCTCTAATGGAGTACCTAATAAAAACCTACACTAATGGAGGTGAAACTATCTTAGATTTTACAATGGGTAGTGGGGCTACTATCAAGGCAGCAAACAACCTCAACAGAAATGCTATTGGTATAGAAATGGGGCACTGTGAGAAGAAAGGGCATGAATACGAAGGTATGGAGTGGACAGATGTGGTACGTGATTGTGTGAAGTAATTACATTGTAGGAGTTAATATGATTAAGAAATTACTAGGTTATCTAGGTTACAAAGTATTCACTAAACAAGAGTACGATAACTTAACAACACAAGTAGCTGTTTGCGGCAAGTATTACAGGTCTGTTGCGGGAGATGGGTACCACAATGAGGGTAGAAACGTAACAGTATCTCTATCTGAAATGAGTAACATTTGCTTAGTGGAGAATTGTATCTGGGGTGATGTTAAAGATAAGATTTATGATGTAAGGTGATATAAGCCCTCGTGATTGAGGGCTTTTTGTTGTCTGAAGTTTAATCTTGTTCTGTGTAATCTAAATCAAAATTATAACCTGCATAGCCTTGACTTTTGTTAGCTTCATATATCTTACCTGATACATAAATAATTACATCCTCCAATAAATCTTGTTCTTCTAAAACAACACCGTAGTTGTCAATCATATCTTTCAACTGTTCAATTTTATTCTGCATATAACCACTCCTCTAATAATGTCTGCATTCTACTACTAAAAACTAATAACTGCATAGGTACACCTTGCCTAATACTTCCCCTAAAGACCCACTGCAGCATTTCCGAAAGTGCATACAGGTCTGAGTTGAAAATAACACCTCTCTCTTTCAAATAGTTAATCTCAACAGGACGTTTGTAAACATTCACTGTGTACAATGCCAACGTGTGGTCTCTGTACTCATTAACAGCTTTCTTATTCCAAGGTACATAAGGGTCAATACCCCCTCTGGGAGTTTGTTTATAACCTTTACCAGCTAATCTCCCTTTGTAACTTTTATACGTTGTCCAGAACACACTACCACTCTTAGCTTTAGTTCTATTGATAGTGCTTTCCATAATCCTTCTTATAGTTTGCGTAGCTTCGGAGTCCTCATCCTTACTACCATCCTTAGTGCAGTTCCTATCATACCATCCAACCGAGAACATAGTTTCTATACTACGATTAGCACCCTTCTTACGGTAACTCTCGGTAAAAACACCTAAAGCTGTAGATTTAAGTATACAAAGATTCTCCCTTATAACATTCTTTATCTCTTCCTCTGGACGTAAACCCATCACATTATGAGGTACATACTTGTATGAAATATCATTCTTCTTCATCCAAGAGCACATAATACTCCCTTCAAATAAATACGACATAACGTACACATCCTCTAACTCTTTCAATAGTAGCGGAGGATATTCCCACACTAAAATATTATCCTTGTATTTATACAAACTTTCTGTTTGACATAATCTCATAATATTATAATAAGGATTTTTGTTAGTTATCTCATTACCACACCATAAAAGTTTACCATCATCCTCTACCTGCAACCAACCACCTGCTACAAGGAGTTCCAGACTGTCAATATCTAAATCTTCATATTGAGATATGCAATCCAACGCTTCATCTATAATCAAAGTATACTTACCATCCAACATAAGTTGCACACATTCTTTATCAAAAGCTTTGAAAGATTCGTGTGTGGTTGAAATATTAACACCCTTTCTTATGAGGTCTTTTATATTCTCCTTCTTACCTTGACCTAAGTTTTTAGGCATACAAAAGTTTAACTCTGGTAGTTCCTCATGTATACGACCTTTAATAGGTTTCTCTTTACCACTACCACCGTCCCCAACTTCACTGAGGAATAAAGAAACATATAAAAATCTAGCTGTACTATCATTTTGTGTCTCCTCCCTCATATGGGAAAACATACCTGTTGTCTTACCACTACCCATGATAGCGTCTATAATCTTAACTGGATATTCATTACCTTGCACATTACCTCCTACTATAATTAATCTAAAACTACCTCATTTGTTACATTGTATCAGATTAATTAGAAATACACAACTACTGATTTCTAAGAATACTGTGTTTGTTAGAAGCTGATTTCTAAGAATAAAATATTACACAAATCCACAACTTTGTTGACAGTGGTCGTCTTCCAGACAGGTAGACTCTAGATAGAACTAAAATATATATACACTTAGTATATCTTTCTTATAACAAGGGTAGTCTACAGAGTGCATAAACACTAGCTATTAGAAACTAGGTAGAAGCAATATGCTAAAAATATCTATCAAATATCTAACTTATACTCACCTCCTCAAGTAGCTTACCACTATAAACTACGTTTATAAAATATCAAATATACATAAGCATATGCTTATACGTTATATCCCTTTTTCTCAAATATGCCAAATATTCTAAAAATTTAAAATTCCAATGTTAAAAATGGGGGCATGTTTCTGGTAACACCAGATGAAAATATCTACTGGGGCATAAGGGGAGCCTATGGGATAGCCAACGGCTATGAGGGAGTGTTATGTTATCACGTAGTGATAGAGTGGGTCTATATGTTAAGACTGTGTACACAAGGTGAGAAGGGGTGTTTATTGGATAAACGTAGTTTATGAGGAGTTACCTTTTTGCTAAATTGTTGATAATTATAGCGTTAGGTGTTAAACGAACTGATACACTATAACATAACATCGGAAAACAACGGTAAAATATTGTAACATACTATTAACACATAGACTTCCTTATACATTACATGTATACAAAACACCTCCCCCATAAACTACGTTTATATGAATAACTATCCACCCTATATGATAACCATTCTTATTTGAATTCAACATAATATATTCTATAGGTAGTCATACACCCCATCAAATAAACATCCACATATAACGAATAACTATTCACATAGATTACATCTATACAAAACCACTTCCTTATACATTACATGTATACCAAACAACTTTACATAAATGTTACATTTATAAAGAGTCTATTGCTTATAATGGAATTGTTAATAAAGTGGGGGTTTATTGTTAACACGTAGTGTTAGTGGGAGTTTTGTGTGTTCCACGTGGAACAATGGGGTGATTAGGTGACATGTAATGTCGAGTTGGTGCTTTTGATTTGTTAAACACCTACTATAAAACTAAACATCCCTTTCACAATATAAACTCATCCCTATAAACTACGTTTATAAATATGCTCCCTTATATACATTACATGTATACAAAACCTTACACTGTTACATTATCACACTGCTACAGGGTAGCTCCTTCTATAAGATGTCATCTTATTAGTAAACTCTATTATATAGACTACGTCTATGCTTAAACTCTATTATATAAACGTAGTTTATGTCCTTATATTTGGTCGATTGATTTTTTATTAATATGTTCCTTTTGTTATCTGATTTATTGATTGTAAGCTTTAGTGTACAAACACATTTTAATAAACATTGTTTATTTATCGTAAATACTTGTTTTAATTGTAATTACATGCTAACAGGTAGGCTTATTAAATAAACGTTGTTTATTATAAGGTTATATAGTAGGACAAGTAAGTTGCTCATTGTTACAATGTAACAAACAAGGGTATTTTAACAGGGTTAATTTTATCATTGAATACTTATTCATAAAGTGCATAAACAGTGAATAACTACGTTATTGATAGTAATTCTTATTTATTCACTTTGTGAATAGCTATGCACTGTTTATTCATATGCAAACATTGTACCAATCTGTTTATGGTGGTTATAAGCTCCTGTAAGGGCCTGTACTGGACGTTACAATTTAGCTATCCTAGTGTACCAAGTGGTATTGCATATACCTGAGAATTTGATTACAGCGCGTTGGTCTGTAAGCCTTATAAATAAAGGTCTGCAAGGATTTGAGTATTTAACTATTTGCACTTGGCACGGTGTTTGCTAGCAAGAGGTTTATTCAATAAATTGAATAGAATTACAGGCAATAAAAAGCCCTCACTTGGAGGGCTGTTAGTTGATATTGTCTACTGTTTAATAAGTCCAAGTGTTGCAAAAATAGTTGTAACTGATCTCGGTACCGTCTGAATACATCACATAGATTACTGTGTAATCATTGCCATAACTCCAACTTACAAATTGTGGGTGTTCTCCAAACTCATCAAAGTGATCAAGCTCACTAGCAACATTTAAATTTGTTTCATTAAACCAATCTTGTATATTCATGATAATAATTCCTATTTAGATTTGGTTATCTGCGTACCAGTCAATGTAATGTGCAAGAGCTACCTTTTTAGTCTTAGCTGTGAATACTAATTCATCATCAAAGTTTAACAACTCCCATCCCCCTTGTTGATTCTTTTCTACACTCCAACCGACTTGAGTATTATTAACTCTGATATGACCTTTAGAAGTTGTAACTTTCATAACCTATCTCGCTTTTTAAGTTGTCCCGTTTCAATAAAGTGATCATCTCATATCTAGCTAAGATGATCAACACTTTTGAGTAAATAAACTTAAATTAAGTCGAATATATCAACATCGTAATAATTGTCATTTAAGCACTAGCTTTATAAAACCATGAATTATCTTCAGCAGGATAAGCCCTCAGATATTTACCCTTGTATCTAATCCAGTTCCCATCGCCTATATTACACATGACACTTTCATCACCTATTCCCCACAAAGTGCGTTCTACGATTGTTGATACTTCGACATTTTTAATCGGGTTATCTGATGATTTTTTTACCTCAACAATCTCTACAAAAACCCTACCGCAATTATATTTTTTCATAATTTTAAACCTTAATTAAAATGTAAGTTGTCTTAACTCTAAGTTGTAAAAACGTTGTTCCGTTTCGATATAGTGATCATCTCATATCTAACTAAGATGATCAACACTTTCGGACAAATAAACCTAAATTAATTTAGGGCTAGTTTTAACGCAGCTTGATAGTCATCTTTCATTTGCTTAATAGTCTTTTCATTGTCCCCGAAAAAAGTAGCACCCTCGTCATTAATATACTCTGCACAATAATAGCACCAGTCTTCACTAATCATTATTTTAACTATTTTATTTAAAACAGCTTTTGTTTGTTCTGTTTCTTTACTTAACCTTACCTTAACATAACTACACCCATCCTTATCACTTTGAAAACTAGCTTTTATTCCTTGGATCTTAGTACGATTTTTAGTTATCTTTTTAGCTGGTGTTATATCGCTTGTATCTTGAACAAGTTCAACAAGTACACTATAAGGATGCCCCTTAACTTTAACCATCTCATTGTGATCTTTTTGCCATACCTTAACAACTTCTACCGCTTCCTCTTTGCTATATTTTAGAAATTTTATAGCATAATCTACTAAAGTCATTTCAGATTTTAACGCATCGATGAAAGTAATTGCGTTAGCGGCTTTGTTTTTAAGTTGAGTTAAAGAGTTCATATATCACCTGTAAATTATATTAGTTAAAAGCTGTATTGCTCTGATGTAGTGATCATCTCATATCTAAATTTTAATAACAACCCCTTATTTGCAAATAAACACAATTAATTTCAATAAATAGTTATCCACAGGTGGACACTTCTGTTGTGGATAAAATCCCCGAGTTATGCACAATAACGTGTCAAGTATTATTTTTGTGGATAACCCTGTGGATAAGTGTGCGATTTGAAGAGATCTCTTTGAAGTAATACCATTGGCAGGGTAAACACTAAAACGGCTTAGGATGTGTTACAGTGCGTTTTATCGTATGTGTATATTTATACAGTGTTTTTACTTGGATTCTGTTAACATTTACCGATCCACACTTTAACCAGTAAATCAACTGTTATTTTAAACTTTCTTATACAGTAGTTTATACAGTAGCCTACATAATAGCAGGTGAACAACAATAGTTGATAAACACAACTAATAAACCGGATCACTATGCCGGAAACAATCAATTTTATCGATAACACTATTTTATCCATGTGTTATATCTATATAACAAACTGTTATATTAACAATGTGATTTTTGTGGTAAGGTAGCAGCCTGTTATGTATTAAGGTTACCCGATGATATGTAATATCAATATAACATCCGGTTATAACGTTGTTATAATGTAACATGCTATTTATAAATCAATACATCTACCGTTTCAAATGGTCATCAAGTTTATATCAAAGCTACCTAGTAAAACGTTATATTTCAAATCTGACAAAAACATGATTTTGATGATTAGCTCTTTAAGTTCTAAATTGCAGGCGATAAAAAGCATATTTTACAAAGTAAAAAGCCCTTAATTAAAAGGGCTTTGTAATTTTTGTAAAGGGGTTTTATAGTTCGTAATCCTCTTCTACCTCTTCAACTACCTCTGAATCATACCAAGTATGATCACCTGTTTCTTCCCCTGCCATCATACCCGACAGGGCACAAGCTTCTTTTTCGCTACCTGCCTCTACTATCAATTCTTCTTCGTATTGCATGATTTTTAAAACTTTATAGAATGCCATTATCTATCCCCCTTAAAGGTTAATTAATTCTGAACTAATATATTTAACAACTTGATTGAACAATTTAGTATTATCTATGTGTGCGGGTAGGTCTTCTATTTTGTTGCCGTAAACTTGATATTTAAAAGTTAACTTTGTGCGGTCTTCATTGAACATATACTCTATTAGGTTTTCATCTTCGCCCGTTACGAAAAACAGTACGTTACCATCTTCAAGATTGATATCCAACTGAAGGCCGTTTTTGTTAGCTAGTGTTTGTGTTGATTTAGTAAGTTTTAGCATTGGTAGTTCCTATTTAAAAGTTAATGTTTTTCTTTCCACCCCGTAATAATATCAAACTGGCAGAATTAAACAACCCTTTTGAGCAAATAAACACAATTAATTTTTACCAAAAAGACCCCACTATTAAAGCAGGGCTAGTTTATAAACGTTGTTTATATATATTAGTAGTATGTCTCTAAATCCTTACTAAGTTCAATATTTTTATTACAGATAAACATTAACTCTTCGTAACTCATACCCATTAAGCCCTCTTGGTTTTCTATTGCTTCAGAAATCTCATCTAATGGTGCAAAGTATTTGTTACATAGTTCTAAGTATTTTGAATCAGTCATGGTATTAAACCCTGTTTTAGTTAATGAGCTGTATTGCTTCGATGTGTGTATAGTCTCATATATAATTAAGACGGTCAACACTTCAGAGCAAATAAAACTAAATTAATTTAAGGATACTATTTATAAACGTTGTTTATACCAAGGTATCATATTTAGCCGCTAAGCCCCTAACAAGCTCGTAAACACTATCATCGGCATTGACACCACTTAGCGCCTTATAAACGTCCTGTATAGCCTTGTGTAACTCTTCTAAGCTAATGATCCCGCTGATGTATAATGTCTCTTTAGATAACAATGATATTATTAAGTTGTTGATAGTTGTTTGCATGGTATTTGCCTTTGTTTGTATGTTAGCGGCTAATTAAAGCCGCTTTGATTAGTTGGTTATAGTTTGCTGATTAATTCAAGTTCTAATTTAGCAATGGCGTATTGTGTGCCGTTGGGATCACGTTCTTGTAATGCTTTAGTTGCACCTGATTTTATAATAGCTAAACCATCTTGATCCGCTTCATTAATAAACTTGTTTGTACGTGCAACTGTTTTAGCTGATAAAGTTTTCATAATTTTAAACCTTTTAAATTAAAAACCCTTGCACCATTACCTGAGCCAGTAAAGATATATTAAACCACCTGATTATAAATTACAACACTTTTGTGCAAATAAAGTTAAATTATTTTTTAAGTGGTGTTTACTCTAGTTTTAAAGCCTTACCCCATAACGATCCACCACTTTTAAAACTGTAGACTTATTAGCACGTATAAACGTTTTAATGTCAGAATACATACTGAAAGGGCGTGTAATACTTGGCTTAATGTAGCCACTTTGATCACGTTTAAAGATAATTCTTGCTGTTATCATTGTTGTTCTCTCTCTTAATTACTTGTAATAATGTAAAAACTAACTACCAGCGGGGCACAAGCAATTAAACTAATGCCCACTGTTAACAATAAGTTTTTAACCTTTGCAGATTTAGCTTTTTTGTTTAGGTATGCTTTGTTACGTTCTGAATAGAATTCTTGTGTCGGATGTGTTTTCATTGGTAAAGCCTTTTTATAGATTGTTAAGTAAGCTTATTAAAGAGATCACATTGTATCGGATGATCTCTAATAAAACAACTCTTTTATCCAATATTTTACAAATTAATTTTATTAGCTAATTTTATCCGTTTTGATGCCCGTTAACTTGCCCTTTTTCATTTCAAAAGTCACAACGTGATCACACAAGCTTAATGTATGCGTACACGTCTGTTTTGCAGCGGTGGCAAGCTTTAGCAATTGATCAATACTATTTAGCATATTAACTATTTGCTGCTCTCGTTGGCCTGTATTTCCTGCCGATTCTAGCAATAAGTGTTTAATTTCTGTTAATTGATAATCTGCTTTAATGCTAGCGTTACTTTGTGAATGTTCAGCTTTTAATTGTGCTTGCTGTCGCTCTTTTTCGCTTGTGAATAATCCCCACATATTAAAGCTCCCTTGAGTAATCAAAACGTTTATTTTTTCGCGCTAGCTTTCTTTCAAGCTTAAGAGACTTTTTACACTGTCGTGTGCTATCGGTTGCCAATGTTGGCTTATTTGAGCGTATGAATTTTTCGAATACAGTGTTATTTGTTTGCATAGTGTAGAGCCTTTTTAATAATTTGGTTTTGTGTGGGGCGTGTTGCCCCGTGTTGGTGTTTAGAATTTATTGATTGTCGAATACATGATATAAAACACCATCAATAGTAAACTCTTCACTGTTACCGTCATAGTGGTTAAAGTGGTGACCGTACCCGTCCGCACTTGCGTACTCTTCACAAAAACTTTCTTTCTCATCTTGGTCTAGTGTAGCATTTAAAGCTTTACCTATTGCTTCGTAGGCTTCAGCGTTCTGACAGGCTTCAACTAATTCGTAATTTAGATCTGAATTTTCAGAGATAAAGTTAGCATTAAAGCAACCTAATACATAATCATCACCATTAAAAATTTCATCTGCCATAACAGACAGTATTTCACTATCTTTAATAAACCGAACATTGTTTACTTCAAAATCTGATTCATCATTATTTACAGCTTCCACGATTTCACGAAAACAAGGCTCTGATACTAAAGAGTTAGCAAAAGTTTTGATTGATTTGATAGTTGATAATTTCATAATAATTCTCTCTTTTAAAAAATTGTGCCGTTAGTGGCGGTTTGTTTCAATACGTGTATACTAATTTAATTGGTTTGTGGTGTCAACAAGTTTTATTCTGGTTTTTCACATTTAATGCAGTACATACCGCTGCCATAAAAAGAATTGCAAATGTATTGCACAGTACCAACAGCCTTACAGAATTTACAATCTCGTTTTATATCGTATATAGTCATAAATCACCTATTTATTAAAATGATGTTTACTTAAAAGGTAAACAATGTTTTTGTTAAGTTGCAATCCATTATAATGATATAAATTAGAATTGCAACAATAAAAACACTATTTAATCAAATTAATTTACGCTGCAATAGCTTTACCATTTACAATGTTAAATTGTTTACGCTTACCAAGTGATCCCTTGTTTACAACTAAAGACACATCCCAACGGCCTAAAACATCCTTGTTACGTGGTGCTACTGCTGGCAAGCCTTGTGCTTTTAGGTAGCTTGTTAATTTACGTGCATTTGTGCGAGTGTTTAAACTTTTCATAATTGTAAGCCTTTTTGTTAATGTTATTGTTTGATTGAGTGTTAATTGTAGCGGCTGGGGTTTATGGTGTCAACCGCTTTGGGTGGTTTACTTTTGTATAAGAACAGTTTTATTAGTATTATCATTGTTAAATAATACTACCATTTGTAATTCATAATGCAAGTCGTAGTAAAACAAGCCTGTTGCTTTTTGAACAGACCTTAATTCATAATCACATGCGTACTTTGAAATCTGGTCACCAGTAAAATTAACTTCTTTCATAATCTTAAACCTTTAATTGTAATCGCTTGGCGGTATTGCCTTAGCCGATAAAGAGATAATATCACGTTGATTGAATTGTGCAAGCTTTTATTTAATCTCTTTTTGTAATTTAATTACTAATTCAGAGACACAATACTTTTCATGCTTAAATCTAATATAACATGGACCTTTGCCGTGTAAATTAAAAAGCCTTCTATAATAAAACTTATTATTGATTTTAAAACTAATACTTCCTGATTTAGCTCCTAAACTTAGTTTAATAGAATTTACTTGCTCATTACTTGTTAAACATAACATTAAACCTTCCTTAAATTTTCTATAAAAAGGATCTCTTCTACGAAAAAATAATCCTCAACTTTGTAGCCGTTTTTTGTATAAAAAGGTTGCCTTGTAAAAGTGCTAAAGTAAAGTGTGCAATCTTTAATTGTTTGGATTTCCCCGAGATTGCACAATACTATTGCATCAACCTTGAACTGATCACCACTAGAGACCCAATTCTCAAAAGTAGGAATTTTCATACTAAGCCCTCAATTATTTATATTCAAAATCAACTTGATCAAACTCGTTGATCAATTGCACTTTATAAAAGCCACCGTTTAAGCCTATATTATGAGATTGTGCCGCTGGTACGTTATGGCGTGTAGCTGGTTCGCTTTGTTCGTAGTCGTATGTAATAACTGTAAACATTTTAAAAGCCTTGTGTTAGTTGTTTCAATAACTAACAATATACAGTATACATTTATAACGTCAACAAATGAATGTAATTTAATTAAATTAGTTTAAAACACTCTATATTCTAATACTCACAATGTAACTTTATTAAGCTAATCAAACTAAATTAATTTTATTTGCTATAAAGTGTTGACAGGTGGAAAGGTGATCTATAATATAACGGTTGTTCAATTGGAACGGATTATTTAATTTAAGGTTATATTATGAAAGTATTTATTATTACTACTTTTGAATATTCTTGCTATAGTTATGATGGCTTGAAAGAAACAGATTTAGCTGTATTCTCTACTAAAGAAAAAGCGATAGCTTACACAAAAGAGAATAACTTAACAATTACAGGTGATCCAGATACGACAAATCATTGTACTTTAGAATGTTATGATGTGGATTAAAATAATTTAATAAAAGCCCTTGCAATTAATAATGTAAGGGTTTATACTTTTAGTTAAGTAATCAAGAGGGTGGCTGAAAGTCCACAAGATAATCACGGGGAGTGGGTGTTATTCCTGTAAGCGCCTGTATGCGATTTTAAGCCCTTTAAATAATCAAGGTAGTTTTACACGTTTAACTTTAGATCTCGTTATACGGTGTTATACAGGCTGCACGATTGGCGTTAACAAAGTTACTCACAAGCTTATTGAGTTATCCACAGGTAAAAAAGTTATCCACAGAAAAATAAATATAAATTAATCGGTTAAAACGCTTGCAATGTGTGTTTATATGCGTATAATAAAATTCATAGTAAAGAGCAAGTCTTGAAGATATACATGCCCCCTGCCCGCAATTCTACTTATCCACAGGTTATCCACAATGTGATAGTATAACATAATGTCAATGTTACTTATTTGTTAACAATGTTAACAGAAAGTAAAACTTGTTAACCAAAAGTTGAATTGTTAATAGGATGTTGCAAATGTTAACAGTAGGTTAATAATGTTAATGAAAGGTAAAATTGGTTAACTAGATGTAACTTTTGTACAAATTGGTTCTGCGGATGAGACTAGATCTCATGAAAAATTTTGGTAGCTTTTCGGGGAGCAGATGGTTTTTCTGCCCCGTTCAAATTTTCCTTTTAAATCAAAAGGTTATCTGTATCAAAAACGTGGACGGTACTAATTTCTACGTAAACCTAGTTTAGATAAGATCGGTGTCAGGTTTTAACTTTTACAACAAAACCTGCCTGATATAAACCATCAAACAGGTTCTAATCCTACCAACTACTTATAATGTAAAGTGTGTAACTTGCTCTTGTACTCCTCTAAATTCTCAGGGTGATTCAAAGATGCAAACTCTCCAAACAAATCTACTGCTATTAAATCTCTGTACCAAGAAGCTTCTTCTTTAGTGTAGAAGGATTTAGATTTGTAACGATGGTTTATCATAACTTGTGCATCCCACCTCTTGTTCCTATTACCTGATCTAGAGTACTCATCTCTGGTAGCCTTGAACTTAACTCCTAGCAAGCCGTGTTTGTTATTAACTTTGTTTTTATTATAGTTATTCTCAGCTGTAGTGGACAACCTGAGATTAATCTTTCTATTATCGCTAACAACACCATTGACATGGTCTGTCTTGTACTTATCTACCTCGTGACCAAGGCCAGTTACTGCTCGATGAAGGAACATGGTCAAACTCTTCCTATTTTCAGGCGGGTATATCCCTAATCTTCTACAGTTATCCTTGCTATAACTAGCTATAACATATCCTGCGGAATCAAAGACCCACATAATCTTACTCCAAACATCGTAAACCTCTTTATCAACTAAACTATATCCCGCAATCTTCTCCCTGCCAACAATACCTTTGAATACAGGGAGTTTCTTTTCCAGAGGGTTATCTGTATCTGGATTCCAAGACTCCATGTGCTTCTCAAATAGAGATGCGGATACCTTGCGAATCTCTTTATCAAGGCTACACCCGCAACTTGGGTTATATACTTTAATAACTCGTGTAGCATCCTTTTTAAACGTATTACCACAGTGGCACTTGAAGAAGTATTGGGAGTCTTTATCTTTATCACACAACCCCGCATAACCAAGAACCCTGCAACTACCATAATCTAAATCTGGTAAGGTATTCTCTGGGTTAGGATCCTCTACAGGCACATAAACTGCAGCATAAGATTCTACCCTATCTTTTATAGTATTATTTATAAGAGTACCTTCATGTATCTTCCCTCTAGAGTAACTAACTTGCTGTAATGTATCCTCCCACGCGATTGTGTGAGTAGGGTTTACAGGATGTTTACCTATATACTTAAACTTATGTCCCTTGTGGTTGGTGTACACCTTACCTTCTACTAAAACTTCTTCCACCACTCTACCCCTCATCTAAATTAAAAACACCAATCTACTTCAATACAAATCCACTGTCAACATGAAATACTCACCGTTTTCATAGAAATTACTACTTTGAATGATAATTGCAGCAGGTAAGTTTGTTACTATGTTGACAGCAGTGATTACACGCACACAGAGGGGTGTATTAGCTCGTTGTAGACTTAGTTAAGGTGATTGTATTCCTGACACAGAAAAGTCTCCCTGTGTGCTAGAGAGGCTTCTGGTGTGGTATGTGTTACCATGAGAATTTATTACAATCTAAATATACTTGGCAGTGCCTACGAATATAACTACTGTCCACAGGTCGTACAGGTGTAATAGAGTTGTGTGTTAGTCTACAGAACACTCTCCACCCTGCTTTGGTAGCTACTGTTGCTCGATGGGGTGTCTTTTGGTTCATCTTAACCCATGTCTTAGGTGGAATCTTCTGCATACGTAAGCCATCTTTTGATTTAAGTTTTACATAGTCTGCTAAGTCTCCGTGTGATGATGGGGTGTAATCTCTAGTGTTCCAATCACGACAAATAAATTCAGTAGTAGGTTCGTCAGATACCCATAAGTACATTGGTCGTACATTTTCCTCTATTAAATCATAACGAGTTTTACCTCCTACTCTAGGTACATTGTCACAGTGGATGTTGGGGATCGCAGGTATTTGTCCTTCCATAAGCATATGTATCTTTAAATCAACCTCCCATTCACAAGGGTTGTGACCTTCAGATTTTAACATGTCCATAGCTTCTATCATAAAAGGTGTAAAGTCCTCCATAACAGTACCGACTTTATGCAAAGGGCAGCGGAATAAACCACAATATTGGTTAGATAAGGTGACATCATCAAGAATGTTAATGTCGGAAGTAAAATCTACTTTTCTGTAAGTGTTCAATTTCATAATAAAAATCCTCTCAGGGTAAGTTTGTTTCTTAATCTAAGAGGATTGTATGTTATGGGTTAGTGTATGTCAATACCTATTTAATAGAATCTTTCACACGTTGTCGGATTTCAGCAAGAGAGGTTTCGTACATCAACTTACCGTTGAGGAATACAGTCTTGAGTTCTCCCTGTTGTTCCTGTTCTGGTGTTTGTTGGTCATACAGAACGTAGTTATCTCCTTCTTTTTCTACTCGTAGTAATCCTTTAGCAGACTTCTTAGATTCTGCTGCAGTTTTAGGATTCTTCTGCATAGGAGTTTCTACTCCGTCAATAACAGAGTGACACCCCTTCACAGCAATCGAGTAACTATCTCTACTAGCTCGGTCTAAGAAACCCCAGCTACCTACACCAAGAAGTAAATTAGATACACAATAGCCCATCTCTACCATCTTAGAGTAAATACGTTGTTGCATTTCAATATCAATTGCCTCACCGTATAGTAAACCTACCATAGGATTAATTACCTTATACCCTTTGTCATTTAAGGTGTGACCAAACACTTCATCTAAAAGTAACAAACTACCTTTGTGTTCAGGACTACCAACAGTAGCATCAGGGTCACCACAGATTATCTCTAGTGGAGTTTTAGGACTGCTGTCTGGTCGAAGGACAAACTTCACTAAACCATTACTATCAGGGTTACGGCTTAAAATTAAATCCTTAAGTTTGGGTAAATTCACTGTCAGATTTCCGAAGTAGTCTTCACTATCTGCCACGTAGCTGAAAATACCAGTAGGATAGACTCGTGTGAGATAGTCTTCTAAAGATTTGCACTCTGCTTCCATATACCCTGTATAACCTTGCTCACGGTAGTATGCAATACGCTGACAAGCAACTGCATGTTCACTAGCTAAAACAGATAAACCTACCATTTCATTATCTGAATCTGCATTATAATATTGTTCTAGTGCATCAATCGCCCAGAAAGTGTCAGTACCTAGGCTAGAGAGACTATGGCCCATACCAGAGATCATAGCGTCCTCCATACCACGGTGACCTCGTGCTGCAAAACAGTGATTAGCTATATCCACCCAAAAGTCATCTGCACCTGTAATGTCTGCGTACTTTTGTGATGTTTGGCGGTACTGTAAAGTAACTCCCGCTGCGTTACAGAAAGGCCAAATTGTACAAGACAGGTACGTCTCCATATAATTCACTAACCAAAAGAAATCAGGATTAGTATTGGTTATAGTGAACGTAGGTACTTGCATATCTACACGAACACCTTCTGGTAGAGTTTTCACTTCTAGGGGTAAGTAGCCAAGTTCCCACAATTCACCCAAGGCCTTCACCTGCTTTCTTATATGATCTTTACCAACGGCATTACCTAATAAACGTTCAAACTTACCCACTGCAGTTTCTTTAGGTAATGAAAAGAATGTGCTGTCCCAACGAGATAGTAAATTCTTTAACGCATACTGCATACCGAACCAAGTCATCTTACCATCATAATTTTCTCGGATAACTCTTGCAAGACGGTTTGATCTAGGTGTCATATTAGAAAACACATACTCAGTTTTAGGCATGTACTGACTAATGTGATCACCTTTGTATAAATCAATAACTGTCGCTTGTTGTATTAAATCCATAATTATTTCTCCTCTCTTGTAAAAGTATGTCCCCTATGGGATTTTTGTTTTCCTGTGAAACAGGCATGTACATTCCTATAGTCAAAACCTAACTTCTCTGGTTCCTTATGACCATAAGACTTACCTACCAATAAACCATCTTTGTAAATGTATGTCACAAACTTAGAATGTCTTGCCTCCTTACCAAAGGGGTTGTTTATTAATCCTGTATCTACAGCATGTATCATATTTTCCTCCCTCGTACACCACTCTAGATTGTAAAGATTATTGTTTAATCGAATACCGTCTATATGATTAACCTCGGGTTTGTTTTCAGGATTAGGTATAAAAGCTTCTGCAACTAACCTATGGACAGATTTACTATATTTAACCCCGACAACGGTAAGTCTTACTCGGTAACTTTTTGTTTTGTGCAGTTCCTGTGCAATAACTTTAGATTTAATACGGAGTTTTCTCCCGCGCTTATCTATAACTACACGGTCCTTACCTCTAACCCTACCAAAAGAGGATACCTCATAGAAGCCTTCGAAACCTACAACGTCCTTCCATTGTTCAGTATCTTTCATTAAAATCACTTACATTCTGTTTATTAATATAACAACCTACCGTTTGGTAACAGTAGATATTGTCTATTAAACCTTTAAAGTTGTCAAGACCTTTTGCCGCAATTAAATGTGTTACGTACAAATCAACCTGTTTTGCACCTGACCCTTTTAAAAGTTCGGCTAATTTAATGAAAGTGTAACCTCCATCACAAAGATCATCTGGAATCAAAACCTTCTTACCAGAAAAATCCACGCCGACAGGTAATACACTTCTGATAATCTTACCTGTGCTGACATCACGTTCCTTCTCACAGTTGTAGATCTCTACTTCTAGATGTTCTGCTATTGTCCTTGCTTTTTCTCGACTACCCTTATCAGGTGATAAGATAATATCGTAATCCGTGTTAAAGTCGTAAGATAAACTTTCCTTGAAACACTGTCGCTGACTTTTCTCAATAAGATTATCTACACGATATTCCTCTAGTATCTTAGTGTTGTGTATATCATTTACAAAAATCTTACTGAATCTGATATTATCTAGCCACACTAGGAAGTCATACAGTGGTGAAGGATTACCTTTTTCAAATACCCTGTCCGCTCTAGCATGAGGAAGATATTCTAAACTAAGGTACACTTTCATATCTGCAATAGACTCTCCGTAGAAATTCTCAATGCAACTACATACCAGAGAAATCTCCTCTCTAACACGGTACACTGGTGTAGAAGGATCTACTACTATCCAAATGTACCTCGGTTGATCAGGTAAACTATCTAGTTTAAAGGTTATCGCCCCATCCGAGAACTCTACCATATTAACAGGTATATCTTTGTTATCCGCTGAAACTGTTATCATAACTTGTACTCTCCTACTTCTTTATCTGTTAAAGTTGCCCAGTGCGTAACAATAAAATCCTGTAAATAAGACTCATCTGTGTACTCGGACAACACCTTTTCAATATTAGTAACCCTTGGGTGATTGTGTAGATACCTTTGAGCAGAAGCTTTACTATACTCGATAGCTGCTTGTTCGTCAATAACGATTTCATAATCACCCTGAGGTGTGTGTTCAACATAGCTGTAATTACTCATCACAATACCCCTTGTATTCATCAACAGCTTCTTTGTAGTATGCTGAACCTTCCTTCCAAACCAACAAATCTTCTATAATACGTTGCATCCGTTGTACACGGTACTCTGTTTGTGCTAATTGTTCATACTGTTCATCGAAAGTCTTATCTTTGAATGTAGTCTTCTTAGTGTTGCGTTGTTTCATTTACGTTCTCCTTATTTTATTATAGAATACATTAAACAACCTATGATAATCAATACCCACATCACAATTAATTGACTGTTATAAGTATTATTATTTCTAATCCTACTTTGTTTACGTCTACCACTTTCTTGCTTACCCTGTTCAGCATCTTTCATAGGTTTCTCAGCAGCAAACCTACTATTGATTACTTTTGTCTCGATATCAGCCATAGCCTCTCTATAACTATCCTTATCAAAAACCCTGTTATCACTAGTTGAAGTAACATTAAATTTTAAACCCTGCAAACAACCATGATCATCTAAATATTTACATATTTCTGAAAACAAAGGTACATATAGTTTAGAATAGATATCTTCCTTTGTATAACTTCCTTTTAAAAGAGGGTTAGCGTATTGTAAAGGGCCTCTCCAAAATTTACTATTGATGAGGAAAGTTTTTAACATGCTCTCTGCTGTAATATCCTTAATCATCATCCTACTTACCTGAATCTCACCGTTCAGTTTACAACCCTCGTAAGGTTCAACACACACTACACTATTTATCCAATTGTGGTGTCGTCCATTAAAGTAACGGTTTGTATCAAAAGTATTCACTATGAATACCATACAGTAATACATTTTAACTGGTGTTGGTAAAATCTTCCAATCTAAATCTGCCTCTAAGTTTTCACCTACTGCTGTAAATAAATTTAATATGTGATTATCGTCCTCCCTATTTTCCTCAGTAGCATTAAATAAAGAATAACCTTTGTTATATGGCAGCGATCCTCCTGCTATTGCTATCCGATTGTTCCAATAGCTTTCCGTTCTAATTTTTTCGTTATAGTAATAGCTATCAAACAGTATCCATTCCCAATACATTAAAGCTAAGAAAGATGATTCCTTAAAAGGGTATATACCTTCGTCTATATTGTGTTCAAAAAACTCTATAATAAATTTTGAATGTTTTAATACTAAGTCTAAAGATCTTTCTTGAAAACCTTCTAGAATATTATCGTATTTGTATGTCTCTACCCAACCAGAGTTATTTGTTTTATTTAATAACGTGTCATTATCTATAATCATCTACGTTCTCCTTTGTAACCTCTATCTAACAATTGCTCCTAACTAACATGCAGAGGTAAATGCCTTAAGCATGAAGAATCCAACTCTTTAGATGAATGATAAGCATAAGATTGGTTCAACGGTTGCCCAGAATCTATTGCAATATGATAAGCTTCCTCTCTAGTGTAGTAATCCCCTACGCAACCAAGAAACCCTTGTCCCCAAGAACTATCCTTAACAGGTTCTAGCACATGACCAGAGTCTTCCAATAGATCCATTACATCCTGCATGTTAGTGAGGAAGTGTCCTGAATCAGCAATAACCAATTCACGCAAGAATACCCCATCCTTGTAAACGTTGAACTTATTGGCAGCACAAAGTATTACTTTCTTGAATTCCATATTATTCTCCTCTAAACTGATGACTGTTTTTGAAAAAGTCATAAACTAAAACGAAATCCTCTGAATCGCAATCATTCTTATCATAATATACATCTCCGAAGGGGGCAAGGGCTATAGCTACCTGATTCATGATAGTTTGATTTTTACCCCAAGCACCAATAGAGAAAAGAATCTTCTCACCCTCGTGGATGTCTTGGTAATCACAGGTGCAATTAGGTAATACATATAAAGTTCTGTGGAACTCATCACCACAACCGAAAGTAATACCTAAGCAATCAATATTGTATCCAGATATACTTACTCCATTAGTAAACAATTCTGATTGTGCTTTATAATCTTCCGAGTGTAGGAAATGTGCACGATTAATTGCATCTGTGTGTTCTCCCCAATAAGAATCTAATTCACCACGTACCCAAGTGTTCAATTGATTAATAACAGCGTTCACCACTTCAACGTAGTTTTCTTTTCCTATTGTAACAAATATTTTTGAATCTACTGACATAATCTATTCTCCATCTAAACAAAGCACCTTCGCTTCAATAGACACATCTTATCAACCTAGATACTTACTGTCAACAAGTTTATTCTATTTATTCGTAGTTTTCCTGTAGGCAAAAGAAAACCCTGCAACAGAGGTTAATCTGCGACAGGGTTGTTTGTCGTTATTCGTTATCATCCAACGTATCCAGTAGTATTTGTGCATGTAAAAGTAGACCATCACGTACCCTGTGATCTTCCTGTTCAGCAGCAACTTCTAGGATAAGATTGTGTTTATAGTTAACGTATGCTTCGTATGCTTCGTATGCTAAGGCTTCTGTTGGGAATAAGCCTAGGTACTTTTGCTTCCCCTTACCTTGATTACATGTAGCCTGAAATTTACCAGCGCCCTTATGGTAGTTTACCCCTTGACAGTACTTTCCTCTTGCTGCCCCTCTGTTGGTTAATAACATATTAATATCACCTGTAACAAACACACAAGTTTCAGGTGAGTAAACCTTATTATTAGGACAAACAATATCCTTATCCAGATGCTTGTCCTTCCAATCTTGCTTCTCCATCCACTGGTGGAATTTGGAAAATAAATACCAATCCTCACAAACAGTTACGTCTTTGTAGGTGCTGTATTTCTCTTTAAGTTTCCTAGAATAACCCCTCCGTAACATAGCTTGCCACCTCTGATAATAAGGGCATGTAATCCTCTTACCATTGATTACTGTATGGGTTTTATACCAAGAATCGTTAATACCTACTCCGTAGATTGACCCTCTTCTTCTAATATCAGTTGTTGTAGTGGGTATCATAGGAAATTCAAAATCTTCTTCTTTCATGTTATTACCTCCCTTAGGATTTTTATATGCTCATCTAGTAACCCTCGGAACATTGTGTCATGTTCATACTCCTTGATCAGTACTTTAATAAGAGATATCTTATGTTCTATAAAAACCTTTTGAGCTTCTATTTCTGTATTAAAATAACCTATGTGTACAGGAAAATCCTCCACACCATTACGCACTTTTACCTGATACTTCCCTTGTCTGAAGGTGTATCCTTTGTCGTTACCTCTACCTGCTAAAACTCGTACCCAATTCAAGGGTAAGATATAGGATGTTTCAGGTGAGTGTAGTTTGTTATAAGGACTGCATACCTTACAAGTCAAAGTGCCTTCTTTAAAACCTTTACTATGATACCAAGAATAGAAATTATCATAACAATCCCATTCTTTGCATACAGTAATCTTGCTGGGGTATCTTTTTTTTTTTTTGGTAAGATGAGGAATAACACCTACGCATTAATTCCTTCCACTGTTTATAACAATGTGAGTCTCTATCAACAGCTACCGTTCCGTTGTAGTAACCTTTTCCGTATATCATATGTCAGAACTCCACTTTATATTTAAAATACCTCAAATTTTAGACGGATCTGTGTCAAAGATAATAGTGGTGCTTATAAGGTACTTAGTTTAAAAGTAACTACTACTCGTGAATAGAAACCATAAACTTTTACTCATAAATCCTTTGCTATTACCTGACCTCTTAAATAATATAACCAGTTAGTTCTTATCGGGAAGGTTGTATTGGATGATGTTTTAGTACGAAGCTATTAACTTCCATCATACAAAGCGATTCCTTAACGCCTCAGAGCCTTCTATCATATATCTACATAACGTTTTATGTAGAAGATTCAGGATTGCACCACTGTGAACTCGTTTCTTTTCCCTGTTGTTACGCAGAGAGGTTTACCCCATCTTGAAGGGCAACTAACTGTTTGTCATTGCAGAATTTTTATTACACGATTGAATTTGTATAGCGATTCACCGTTGAAAGATCCGCTTTACCTACACATGTCTTATTATATTATCCGTTTAATTTATTGTACTGTACGTTTATACAGTATCCATCACCATTCTAGCTTTAACCATACTAAGAGTAAGGTACTCTTCAAAATTACCTGTACTCTTGGCTCGCCATAGCCGTCTGTTTAATCTGTCCTTATTAAGACCTATTGATAAAAGGTAGTTTACTCGGGCAAGATTAATTTGAGATTCTTCTATATTGTTAGTATGCATTATTTAACTCCTAGTTAGTATTATATATTATATTCTTTAAGATTGCAACCCTGTACAATTATACAGTAATTTAGCTAACTTATCTCTGTAACAATCACACTATTTTATACATTTTATATAGTGATGTCAACCTCTAATAACACCTCTCAACACTATTCTCAAACAGTTCAACCCGACCATCTTCAAAGCAATCCAAGTACATCTCACCTACAACATTACCACACTTACAGATTAATTCCTCTCCCATATTGTAATTACAGCAACCGCAGCCTGACTTGAACAAAGGAACTACGCCTGCTAGTAAACTACGCTCTCCTACTACAATACGACTCTTTGTGGCCTTAACAACCTGATAGTAGCCTTCGATACCGTGATCCTTGTAGGTTCTATTATAAGCAGGTTGAGCTTTACTGATATAGAACAACCCCTTCTTCATGCGGTATTTACTTTGAGAATAAGACACACTGTGATCGGTAGTCATCACCCTGTGCATAGATTCTTTAGTTAGATAGTTATACTTGTCATAGGAAACCTTTGCGTAATAAAGGTCTTCCGTTAACAGTGTTTTACATTTGCTACATTTAATCTTCACAAGTAAGTCCTCCTACTAATAACACAAATCTTCACTCCAAGGATCAGTAATCACTGGTGTGCCATCTTTTCTCTTCATAATGTTACATGCTCGTAGATCCCACTCAGGTCTCTCATAATCCGTCATAGAATCCCAAGCTTTATCCAGAGTGGTAAGAGCTTTATCGATCTCCCCGTTTAGACCTCCCCATAGGCCAGAATCCTTCTCTGCATAACCTGCCACCTCTGCTTCATCCTCCCTGTGGTACAAACACTCTGCATCAGACAACCTTTCCATCAGTATATAATGTACCTTGTTGATAACTTGTACATCCCAGATCACAGGGAAGCTCCTGTGGTAAGTGGATTTCATTACTACATCCACAAACTTTAAATATTGTTCGTCATCGGTTTCTTTTATAACAAGACTATCTGATATGAGGTAGACCTTACTATAACCACCTTGTTTTACATTTGGGCAGAGTTCTAATGCTTCTGCTAAATCATCGTTTGTAGCGTAGAAATCTTCAATCTTCACAATATCTCCTTAATTATCGACAAACCCCATAACAAACCTGAAGCTATAGCTATACCAGCAAATGCTGATTGCCACATTAACAATATTACATTAACTAATGCATGTCTATCACGGAACAAGTAGTTTTCCACCCAAGTAAAAGGTACCTCTGATATCAAATAGAATCCTATAAACGGACACCACATCAATAAGTGTTTAATCATATGTCAATCCTCACTCTGAAATCACACTTACAACCCTGCGATGTCAAAGCATCCTTTTAAATCAGAGAACATCTCCCATGCCATTATACCCTCTGCTTCAACAGAGAGTTCAAGGTTATAGGTGTAATCTTCATGTAATATATCATTCTGAAAATTAGGTTTGTACACTTCAAAGGAGAAATCCTCTCCATCAAAGAAGTCTTCTATTACTTTCTTCAAAGATAAGTGTTTATCTTTTCGTACAATTACCTGACCGTTTAAATCTGCCCACTTACCCATTGTACACCTCCGTTAATTGTTTTCTTAATCTGCTATTATCTCTTTTTACTCTAGATTGCCTTATGCTACTTAATCTTCTTGATCGTTTAGTATAATAATCAAGCATAGTATCCACTATATAACAGATCTCTTTTTCAGTTAAAACTTCCGTCATATCAACAAGACCCGACGAAACTATATTAGGTGTACCCAAAGTATAAACTTTGTTAAGCTTTTTATCTGTTAGCTGAGCTAATCTGTGCCCACCAGAGGCGATTTTCATATGCTCATGATAAGCGTCAACTCTAAACCTCTTAGGATTATCCTTGAAACAACGTACAAAGGACAACACTGGCTCACCAATACCATTTATCACCTTAGGAGAGTTATCATCTTCTACATAGCTTATATTGTCCGTAACAGTTGTTCTGAAGTAGTTTAATAGCTTAGTTATCATAACTCAACTCCTCCATTAAACTCACCAAGTGACGAAGCTTACCAATATCATCAGAAGATTTCAACTTAAATGTATAATCATTGTAATCAACAAGGAACTCTTTTGTTGCAGGGTGGTAGCTGTATGTCAACTGTAACTCTACAGCTAACGTGTGTACCGATTCAGCAATACAATCATCCTGCTTAGATGAAATCTCCTGTGATTCAGGGGTTTCTGTGCGTTGCAGGGTGTGTTCTCCTTCTATCGCAAGATGTTCAAAGTCAGCGAATTCCTGTAAATAAGATAAACCTACAATACCAGTGTTAGTCTCGTTGATGTAATCAACACTATTCCATAAATTCCAAACCTGACCGTTAGCAAATACTTTAGTTATCATAATACTTTCCTCCAATTAATTTCAATAACAACGATATTACAGCAACAACACTTTGATGTCAACAATAAATTTTAGATAATAAAAAGCCAGAACAATCACAATGGATCATTCTGGCTATAATAAGTGTTTACTGGTTATTCAAAGAACCTTCTGGTGTGCGGATAAGATATAGTTCTGATTCGTCATTACAGTCATCAAATTCGTACCAATCCCCTCTTAAACGGAAAGGTGTTATACCTGAATCAGATAACTCTGTCACATCGTAAACTCCTTTAAAGTCTACATCAGGGTCTCCGTTAACAACAACATCTACCTTGTCACCTTCCATTATATCAAGGTAGGTATTATTTTCGTAAGTAATACGCTCTCGGTTAACAGATGCACCCTTAGAAACCGTAGAACCCACGGTAACAGAAGTTTCTTTGTTAACCGATGCAATCACATTAGGGACAGTAGTAAGCCTCTTCATAGCATCCTCATGAGCTGCAAGGATGCTCTTTGCGTTCAATAGTTGCTTCTCTAGTGCTGCAACGATTTCTTTGTCCTCAGAGATTGTTTGTGACAAGTTGTATATTTGATTCATGTGTTTCTCCTATTTAAAATTAGTATTCTTCGTAATAACTACAACCCGTAGCATAAAACATTTTATCAAAGAATGCAATAGCTTGTTTGGTTGTGTTTGCAGGGTATGTTACATCGAATACATTACCGTCTATAAGGTGGAATTGTACATCATAAGTTCCTTGTAAGTCCTCTAACAGTAGTGAAGGTAAATTATGTTGCCAGTCAGCTCGCTTGTAATCGAATAAATCAATATTGATAAAGTATTTAATACCTTTATCATCAACTACTTTTAATTGATAAGATTCTTCGTAACATTGTTTATCTCTAACAGTAGAATCATTGTAACGCTGGAAACCCTCTGCTAACAGTTGATCTTTAATCTTCATAATAATTCTCCTCTATATAAACGAAAACCTCACAACGGATATTACTCCTGTTGTGAGGTTTTGTCAACAACTAATTTAACTTACCAACTTATTATGCTGTAGCAACAATG
>TARA_R110002012_G_scaffold322011_1_pt1 | contig 31798 bp, 29 predicted proteins | sample TARA_R110002012 | Tara Oceans TARA_R110002012 (sample SAMEA4396515) | marine metagenome | biome: Westerlies Biome; feature: [DCM] deep chlorophyll maximum layer (ENVO:01000326); material: water (ENVO:00002006), including particulate matter (ENVO:01000060) such as... | depth 40 m | reverse complement strand
CCGGCCTGGACCGGATGGACAACCTATTGAGAGCTCACATCTAGCGGTCGGTACGGAATGGCCGGGCGAGCATATCGGTGAGGGTGTCGGATTGCCGCGTGGCCGCGATCCAGACATCGGGCGAGGCTGCGCTTTCGAGCGCAGCATCAAAGGTGCGGCGCATGCTGGCTGTCTCGAAACTGAGTCCGCTGCCGAGGTCCGAGCTTCGCGAAACCGAGGCTACGTCCAGTGGCAGATCGGCTCCGGCACAGAAGGCGGCGGCGACACTGATGGCCTGCCGATATGAAAAGCGCAGCATGGTGTCGAAGCTGCGGATGGCCACGGCAGCGGCATTGCTCGCAGTGGTCTGGGGCGCGGGCTCCAGCACCATGTTGACGATGATATAGACCCGACCGCCGCGTAGCCTGCGGCCCACCTGTTTCCAACGCAACAGGGCGTCTGGCAGCACAAACAATGGCGCGGCGACCCCGCCGTCGACATGCATTTCATCATAGGCCTGTCCGTCTGTTTCGCAGCGGATCATGCGGGGTGGAAACAGGCCGGGCAGACTGGCCGAGGCGGCCAGAATGGTGCGGAACAGGCTCAGGGCCGCGTCTTCCATCCCGGCGGCCTGCCCCTGGGTGGCGATGGCTCCCATGTCCCAGATACTGGCCTGCTGCCGGTCCAGGTCGGTGGTGGCGACGAACAGGCGCCGTCCGGTGGCATGGGCCCCGGCCACGGCCTTGAGCACGGTGTCGTCGATGAAGGGCTCGATCAACCCGTCCAGCGCCCGGGTCGGATACAGGCCGGCACGACGCCCGGGCACCAGTCCCAGAAGACCCAGCCGCCGCTCGGCCCCGCCGCCGGTGAAGGCCTCGGTCAGCCGGTCGTCCCAGTCGGGGCCGAGGAAGGCGAAGGGGGCGATCAGGGCTCCGGTGCTGACCCCGGTGACGATGGCGAATCCGGGCCGCCGTCCGACCCGCGTCAGCCCGACCAGCAGTCCGGCCCCGAAGGCCCCGCCGGCCGCACCGCCCGATACCGCCAGAATGTTGATCGGCTCACGCGCCCACGGCATGCGCGGCGGGGCGATGTGGTCGGCCGCCTCGGTCAGGGCCTCATGCGCCTGGGGGGCCGACAGTCGCACATTGTGGAAGCCGACCGGCTCCCCGCGCACGGCGGGAGGCAGTGTCCGGGTCGAGCGAGGACGGCGGGTTGGCTGACGAGGGGACATGGGGCAGTCATGCCCCGGCGGGGACGGAACGGAAAGGGGGCGGCAGGATCGCAGAACGGACGGTCCGGTGACGGGACCCCCGCCGGGGGTCCCGTTCCGACAGGTCTAGGCCGCCGGTGCGGGCTTGATCAGCAGGGCGTCGATGGGCTGGATGACGCCGTTTTTGGCCAGGTCCTCACTGCCGGTCAGATGGGCGCTGGCCCCGTCCGGCGCGGTGACGACGATGGCGGTGCCGTCACGCGAGAAGGTCAGCAGGGTGTCGGCCATGGTGCGCATCTGAACGATACCGGTGCCGCCGGCGTCGATGGCCGCACCGATGTCGGCCCGGGTCAGGGCCCCCGGTACGATGTGGGCCCGCAACAGGGCCGCGGCCTGGGCCCGCATCGGCTCGGTGGTGAAGTCGGCGTCGCTGCCGGCCGCAGTGAAGGCGGCGTCGGCGGGCGCGAACACCGTATAGGGACCGGTGCCTTCGAGCACGTCGGACAGGCCGGCATTGGTCAGCACCCGCTCCAGTGTGCCGAAGTCACTGTTGCCGTGGAGGGTGGCGGTCACCGTCCGGGACGAGGGCTCGGCGGGGCCGGCGTCGGTCTTGCCGTCACCGCAGGCGGCCAGGGACAGAACCGCGAGGGGCACCAGGGCCCAGTGTACATAGGTCGTCATCTTGGTGTCTCCGGTCGCGGGATCAGGTGAGAAGCTGGATGACGGTCTGGATCAGGCGGGTCTTGGGATCGACCTGATAGACGTAGCCGTCATTGTAGCGGTACTGGCTGGCCGGCGTATCGGCATACTGACCCCGGTAGGCGTAGGGCACATTGTAGACGTCATAGCCGGCCGGCATCGGCTGACCGACGGTCGGGGTCTGCCCGGTCAGGAGGGCGACGACCTGGCTGATGGCCTGGGTCTTGGGGTCCACACCGTAGACGGTGCCGTCGGCGTAACGATAGTCATTCCGGGCGTTCAGGCCGTAATAGTTGGCCAGGTAGGTGGGCACGGGCTGATAGTCATACTGACCTGGCCACGGGTTGCCCGCGGACAGGGCTCCGCCCAGCGCCGGCATATAGCCCAGAAGCGAACCCTGACGGTTCAGACGATACAGATAGCCGTCCTCGTAGCGGTAGTTGAACTCGTCGTTGCGTGTGTTCCACAAGGAATCGAAGCGGGTACGGGTGCTCATTCTGCGCGCCTGGCCCGGCGGCAGACAGCCATTGTCCTTGCGGGCCAGTCCGGGCGGGCAGCCGTTGATCAGGCCACGATTACGATCGTGGCGCAGCATCACGACGGGTCGGCCATCCTCATGAGACATCTCGACCCGACGGTCGTCACGGCGTTCCATGGCCCGTTCGCCGCGGTCGTGGTCGCGGTCATCCTCGCGGTCCTCGCGGTCTTCGCGTCGCGCCTCGACCCGGGCGTTGCGATGGTCGTCGCCGCGGGCCGCCGGTCGAGCCTGGTTGTCGCCGCGATCGCGGCCGGGATTGGCACCCCGATCGTCGTCGTGACTCTCGCCGCGATCCTGATTGCCGCGCTCGGAGCTCCGGTCGCCCTTGTCGTGGTCGCTGTTGCCGTGGCCGTTGTTCTGGGCGGCGGCAACTTGCGGCAGACCCAGAGTCAGGACGAGTGCTGTGGTGAGGGGAAGAAGCCTGTTCATCGGAAGCTCACTGGTGGACCATCGAATACAATATCGATCACAGGCCCAACGTGCTCGCGACCCCGGCGGTTCCGGCGGTGGAGCTGATTGCCCGTCGTCATCACGGTCGCGCCGGTGACTTCATAATGTCGTAATCGTGCACGCGGACCAGTCATGCAACGGACAGTCGACCTCGACCGGAACTCGACTGGCGGTTATTGATGGAGCCGGATCCATAAGGGTTGAATATGAAATGCCGGATCGCCTGATCAATCTCGACGTCGAATTGCTGAGGGCTTTCGTGACCATTCACGAGACCGGGACCTTTACCCGGGCGGCCGAGATGCTCGGGCGAACCCAGCCCGCGATCAGCCTGCAAATCCGGCGACTGGAGAGCCAGTTGCGGGTTCCGCTGTTTGACCGGGGCGGCAAGACCGTCACATTGAGCGGCGAGGGCGCGGCCTTTCTGCCCCAGGCCCGGAAAATGCTCGGTCTCAATGATGAGATCGTGGCCACGCTGGGTGACGGTGATCTGGAAGGTGAAGTCCGCTTCGGGGCCCCCGAGGATATCGCCACACGATATCTGCCGGGCATTCTCGGGGCTTTCACCCGCAGTCACCCACGCATAAGGCTGACGATCAATTGCGACTATAGCCCCAATCTGCTGGATCTGATGTCACGGGGGCAGCTGGACCTGGCCCTGATCAAACGTGAACCGATGGGCCCGGCCGTGGGGGTCAGCGTCTGGCGCGAACCGCTGGTCTGGGTCGCGCTGGATCGGGCGCAGGCCGAGGTGAGCCCGCTGCCGCTGATCGTGGCTCCGGCCCCGTGCATCTATCGCAAGCGTGCGTTGGCGGCGCTGGAGTCCGCAGGGTTGCCATTCCGGCCCGCCTATACCTCGGCCAGCGTGGCGGGCCAGATGGCCGCGCTCAAGTCGGGGCTGGGCGTCGGTGTGATGCCGGCGGCGATCGTCCCGCGGGACCTGATGATTCTGGGGGACGCCCTGCCGGAACTGGCGGATGGCGAGATCGCCCTGGTCACGGCCCGTGGGGGCGGCACCGGCCCGACCGCCCTGCTGGCCAAGGAGGTGTTGCGCAATCTGGAGCGAAGACCTCCGGCTTCATGAGCAGCGCTTATAGACCGTATCAGCAAAGCTGATTGGTCAGGCGGGATTACAGCGGTCATTGAAGCTTGTGCCGCGCACAGCTGCCGCAGTCATTGCATGATCGTGATTGCGGAAGGTTCAGGGTCGTTCGACGCCGGATCCCCACCGGACACATGCCGGGCCGGCGTCGAACACTCACCTGATGGATCCGGCGCTCCCCAGATCTGCTCCCTGTTCAGCCCTGCACGCTCCTTCACCAGCTCGCGCTCCGCGCGTGAAGGCCTGCATCTCGCGCACCGCACAGTCGGGCGCGGTCAGCAGGATGAAATGGGGGGCGTCCTCAACAGTGACGAAACGGACCGGGCCGGCGGCGCGGAAGCGGTCGGCGTGGGCGCGGGCTCCGGCGAGGGGCGTTTTGGGATCGAGGTCGCCCTGTAGAATGAGCACCGGCGGCAGGCGGGACGGGGAGGTCCCGAAGGCGGCGTCGCGGGGATAGGCGAAGCCGGCCCCGCCGGCCAGCTGGGTCGGCAGACTGCTGGTGAACAGCAGGTCGGCGGCCTCGGCGGCGATGTCGGCGCGGGTAAGCGCGGGGCGGGCGTTGTTCTCGGAGGCCGAGATGACGGCGACCAGTGGAATAGAGGACGAGGCACCGACCGCGGCGAAAGGGGCCATCTGGGCCTCCAGTCGAGCTTGGGCCGCCTGCAACGGGACTGTATCCCCGGCGCGGACGCCGGCGATGACCGCCGGGATCAGGGCGCGTGCGTCGGGGCTGTCCAGCAGGCTGCCGAAGAAGAGTTTGGGCTGTTCGCCCGGGAACTGGGCGGCCAGGGCAGGATCGTTGACGACGGCGCGCATCATCGCCTCGGCCGAACCGCCGAGCCGGGCGCGGCAGGCGGTGTCAGCGTCGCAGCGGGCCAGCATTTGCCGCCCGACGGCGTCGACGACCTGCGAACGATGGCTGAGGTCCCATTGGCCGTCGCCCTCGGGCGGGACCAGCGAGTCGAGAATGATGCCGTCGAGACGGGCGGGTGGAGCCACGACCATGGTCCGCAGCACCAACTGGGTGCCGTAGGAGACGCCGTACAGGAAGGTTTTGCCACCACCGTCATGGCGGGCTATCAACCGGCTCAGATCATGGGCGGCGTTGGTGATGGTGAAGGCCTGGGGCCAGGCAGCGCGCGATTCCAGCAAGCCGAAACAGGTACCCCATTCTGCTCCCGCCAGCTCACGCCCCCCGGCGGAAGCCTCAGACTCGTCCTCGGGGCAGACGCGACTGGACGCGCCGGTCCCACGATGGTCGGGCACCAGCAGGTCATAGCCAGGGAAGGCGCTGCGCAGGCGGTCGATCAGGGCATAGAAGCCGGCCCCCGATTCGCCCGGCCCGCCGGCGACCAGCCAGACCTGACCCAGACGGCGACCCTCCGCCGGGAATTGGCGCACGAACAGTTCGGCCTGATCTTTACCGGGGTCGGCGGCGTCATAGGTCAGCGGAGCCGGGGTCAGGGCGCACAGGGACCCGGCCAGGGCCGGATGGCTGCCGGCGTCGGCGCAGGGGGTAAATCCGCGTTCGGCATTCATCGTCCGGGGAGTCGTGGCACAGCCGAGAAGGGACGCCGCAACCGCCGCCAGCAATATGAAACGCATGAGAAATCCTCCGCCTAGAGCGGCAGTCTCACAGCTTCGGACCGGCGGGTCAGGTTAAGTTTCGCTCATGGTGTTGGTCGCGAGGCTATTCGAACTCCACCAGCACATCGTCCGCCGCCACCGGGTCGCCGGCCTTGGCCGACACCGTCTTGACCACGCCGTCGTGCTCGGCCTTGAGGATGTTCTGCATCTTCATGGCCTCGATGATGGCCACCGTTTCGCCAGTCTTGACCTCTTGGCCCGGGACCACGGCGATGGAGACGACCAGGCCGGGCATCGGCGACAGCACCAGTTTGGAGGTGTCGGCGGCGACCTTTTCGGGGAGGCGGGCATAAAGGTCGGCGATGCGCGGAGGCATGACCCGGACGCGGGCCTTGGTGGCCCGGGTGCGGATGTCCCAGCCGTCGGCGACGCGTTTGATCTCGGCGGTGAAGGGGGCGTCGTCCAGCACGGCGCGGAACTGGGCCAGGCCGGGCCGCCAGTCGATTTCGCTGAGGCGCAGCAGGCGGTCGCCGTTGTCGACCTCGAGGATCAGGGCCTCGTCGTCGTCATAGCCGAGGCTGACGGGGACGGGCTCGCGGTCCAGCTGGACAATCCAGTCGATGCGGTCGGACGGGTCGCCGGACTGTTCCGAGACGATCTCGTGCATGGCCATGCCGGTGGCGACCAGGATGTCGCGCTGCAGCGGTCCGGCCGGGATGCCGTGAAAGCCGTCGGGGAATTCGTCGGTGATATAGGCGGTCGACAGCTCGCCCGAACGGAAGCGGTCCTGATCCATCACCGCGGCGAGGAAGGGGACATTGTGGCCGACGCCGGCCAGATGGGTGTCTTCCAGCGCGCGCGACATGCCGGCCACGGCCCCGGCCCGGGTCGGGGCCCAGGCGCACAGCTTGGCGATCATCGGGTCGTAGAACATCGAGATCTCGTCGCCCTCGCGGACGCCCGAATCGTTGCGCACGACATAGGGGCCGCCGGGGCCGGTCTGTTCGCCTTCCTCAGGCTGGTCATAGCGGATCAGGCGGCCGATCGAGGGCAGGAAGCCGCGATAGGGGTCCTCGGCATAGATGCGGCTCTCTATCGCCCAGCCGTCGATCTTCAGGTCGTCCTGACCGAAGGCGAGCTTTTCGCCGGCGGCCGAGCGGATCATCTGCTCGACCAGATCGACGCCGGTGATCAGCTCCGTGACCGGATGTTCCACTTGAAGACGTGTGTTCATCTCAAGGAAGAAGAAGGACTTATCCTGACCAGCGACGAATTCGACGGTCCCGGCGCTGTCGTAGTTGACCGCCCGGGCCAGGGCGATCGCCTGTTCGCCCATGGCGGCGCGGGTCTTGTCGTCCAGCAGGGGAGAGGGAGCTTCCTCGATGACCTTCTGGTTGCGGCGCTGGATCGAGCACTCACGTTCGAACAGGTGGACGATATTGCCATGCTTGTCGCCCAGCACCTGGATCTCGATGTGGCGCGGATTGACGATGAATTTCTCGAGGAAGACCCGGTCGTCGCCGAAGGCGTTCAAGGCCTCGGCCTTCACCGCGGCGAAACCCTCGGCCATGTCGTCGTCGGAATGGGCGACGCGGATACCCTTGCCGCCGCCGCCGGCCGAGGCCTTGATCATCACCGGATAGCCGATCTCATTGGCGATCTGGACGGCGTGGTCGGTGGTCTCGATCAGCCCCATATGGCCCGGCACGGTCGAGACCCCGGCCTCGGCAGCGAATTTTTTGGAGGTGATCTTGTCGCCCATGGCCTCGATGGCGCGGGGATTGGGACCGATGAAGGTGATGTTTTCGGATTCGAGGCGGCGGGCGAAGACCGGGTTCTCGGACAGGAAGCCGAACCCGGGGTGGACCGCTTCGGCCCCCGACTGACGCACGGCCTCGACGATCTTGTCTTCCAGAAGATAGGACTGGGCCGCGGGCGCGGGACCGATCAGGATGGCTTCATCAGCCAGTTCAACCGCCAGTGAGCCTGCGTCCGCCTCGGAATAGACCTGCACGGTGCGGATGCCCATGCGTTTGGCGGTCTTGATGATGCGGACAGCGATCTCGCCGCGATTGGCGATCAGGATCTTTGAAAACATGCGATTGTCCGAGGCGCGTTCTGAAGTGAACGTGATCTTTATGTGAAGCGACCGCCCCGATTAGGACGCGATCGCTTGGGAGTAAACCGGTTCGGGTATTCGCCCGGACAGGGATCGGGCTTGGCAAGGCTGCTCCTGATCGGCTTTAACTCGCCCCATCTTCCCGCGACGCTTCTGGAGTCCAGATATATGCACCGCCTACTCACCGCCTCGACCGCCGGTCTCGCCCTCGCCCTTTGTGCCGGATCGGCCCTCGCCCAGGATTTCCGGGCACTGGCACGTCAGGACCTCCACGCGGCGCATGACGCCCTGCGCGACAATCATCCCGCGGCCGTGCTGCCGGGACCGGCCAGCCAGCCATTCCGCAGCTGGCTGGACGCCGGCCTGACCGATGCCCTGAGCAAGGTCGACCAGATTAACAGTGGCGACAGCCACGCCTATCTGATGCGCTATTATGCCGCCGGATTCCGCGATTCGAATATCGAGATCACCCCCACCTTCGAGGGCATGGGTCCCTATTTCGCTACCAGCTGGCCGGGGATCACCACGGGATGGCGGAATGGTGAATATGTGGTCACCTATGTGAAGCCGGGCGTGCGGCGTGCACCGCCGGTCGGGGCGGTGCTGGTCGAATGCCAGGGCAAGACTGCCGAAGAAATGGCGATGGCCCGCCTGGACCGCTGGGAAGGTGACCTGACCACCGAGGCCGGCCGGGTGCGCAGCGCGCCCTATCTGCTGTGGAACCGTAACAACCAGTGGGCCGGTGGCGTACCGGTGGCCTGTAAATTCAAGGTGGGTAACCGCCGGCCACGCGATTATACCCTGCCCCGGGAAACTGCTGACAAGGCAAGCATCGAGGCGGCCTACCGCTCGACTGTCTACATGCCGGGTGAGGTGCCCCTGGCGGTTGAGCAGGTCAACGGCCGGCCGTGGGTGCATGTGCATTCCTTCGCCGACAGCGCTGGCTGGGATGCTTTCAACGCCGCCATCGAGGGGCAGGTCGCCTCGTTGCATGGCCCGCAGGGTTTCGTGCTGGATCTGCGCGGAGCGTCGGGCCAGTCCTATAATTCGACGACGCGCGGTTATGGTCTGGCCAATCGCATCTGGACCCCGGAGTTCACCGTCAGCCGCCAGCCGGCGGCCGGCGAGATCACCTATCGCGCCACGCCGGGCAACCGTCAGTGGTTCGTCGATACCCTGGGCCGGATGGAGGCGGATCCGCGCTTTGTCCAGGAAAGCATGCCGGTGATCGAGGAAACGCGCTCGGTCATCGCCGCCTTCGACGCGGCCCTGGCCAGTGGTCAGCAGACCTTTACCCTGGCCGGACGGCCGGCTGTGCCGGACACCGGTGCCGCCAACCCGGTTCAGGGGCAGGTGGTCGTGCTGGTCGACAGCGGCTGTGCCGGCGGTTGCCTCGACACGCTGGACCTGCTGACGCGACTGCCCAATGTGCGGCTGGTCGGGGCCACCACGGCGACCGATTCGATTTTCATCGAGCGCACTGATTTGCGGCTGCCGTCCAACTATTCGGACCTGAGCTACGGCCACAAGGCCTGGACCTCGCGCCAGCGCGCCAACAATCAGCCGTTCACCCCGGCCGAGGGCCTGGTCTACCAGGGCGATCCGGTTGATGAGACCGCTGTCCGGACCTGGGTCGGCACGCTGTTCTAGGCTGTTATGCGTTTCGCGCGGCTTGAGCGCGGAGATCGAACGAAAGTCGGGCCGGACGGGGTGGAACCCTCGTCCGGCCCTTCCCATGTGTGAACCATGAGTGAAACCGACGCCCCCCGGAATGCCCGCCACTCGGCCTCTGGCCTTGATCTGGTGCCGCCCGACGCGGCCGAGCGCGCGGCGCTGGAAGCCGATCTGACGCTCGAGGAGAAACGGGTGCTGCTGGCCCACGGCACTGAGGCACCGTTCTGCGGCACCCTGCTGGGTGAGAAACGACCGGGTGTTTTCTGCTGCCGCGAATGCGGACTGCCGTTATTCCGGGCCGCGACCAAGTTCGAGAGCGGCACCGGCTGGCCCAGCTTCAGCGAGCCGGTCGACCCGGATCATGTGACCGCGGTACGGGACGTCACCCACGGGATGGTGCGGATCGAGACGCGTTGTGCCCGCTGTGACAGCCATCAGGGCCATGTGTTTTCCGACGGACCTCCGCCGTCGAGTCAGCGCTATTGCATCAATTCGGTGGCCCTGACTTTTGTGCCCGAGGGCACGGCCCTGCCGGACCCGTTGGGGCGCGGCGACGGAATCGCCTGACCTTGGCCGCAATCGGGGCTAGGATGGTCAGTGTCCAGGAGCCGAGCCCATGGTGATCGCCACCCTTTTTGTCGCCGCTGTCCTCGCCGGTGGTCCCGATCCCGACGGTGTGGTCGCGACCGCGCCGGTGACGATGGTTCAGCTGGACGCGACGACAGTCCCCGAAGTCGGGTCGCCCGCCGCTGCGGTTCAGGCGGCGGCACCGCACGGCCTGACGACCGATCAGCAGGTTTCGCGCTGGGTGGCGGAGCGAACCCCGGAAGCGCGGCCCTTCGCCCTGACAGACGGGGGCGGCCCCGTCGATGATCGCCAGATGCACGGCGTGGTCAGTGTAGGGATCGGTACCGGCGACTATCGCGACTATGCCGTGGGGGTGTCCCTGCCGGTAGGAGAGAACGGGCGTCTGGACCTGACCTACCGTCAGGTCGAGAACGGCTGGCCCGTCTATGGCTATGGCTACCCGGCCTATGGCGAGGGTTATTCCGTCTTCGGATCGGAGAGGCAGGCTGATGATTGTTCGTTCAGCGAAGCAGTATCCATACGTCGACCCGGTTCGACGTCCATGATCGGCGATCGCCGCGTCAGTAACGATGATCGCCGGTGCCGGTCCCGTGTCCCGGTCGCCCCGAAACGCTGAGGTGAAGACCGGAATGACAAAAGGCCCGACCGTGAGGTCGGGCCTTTGTTTCGCAGATGGTGCCGCCGGGGGGAATCGAACCCACGACCTCAGCCTTACCAAGGATGCGCTCTACCACTGAGCTACGGCGGCGAAATCTGAGGAAGCGGCCGTATAGCTAAACCACCCCCGGGGGGGAAGCCCTCTTTTCCCGGGCTTGAACAAAAGTTTCGCCGGGCCTCTGATGGCAACCATGTCCGAGCCCCCCGACGAACCTGCTGAAACCGTTGTCCCGACGGCCTCTGTCGAGAAGACGGCCCGCGCCGCTCGCCTTGCGACGGCCTTGCGCGACAATCTGCGTCGTCGCAAGGCGGCCGCGCCGCCTCGGCCCGCCCGGGATCGCAACTGAAAGTCATCACCTCGGTTCAGCGAGGCCTTTCGCTCTGACCAGCCTCCGGGCTAGATAGTCGACCCCCGGCGCCCCCGCGACGGGCGTTTCAAGGATCCAATGGACAGTATCGCCATCCAGGGCGGCAATCGGCTGAACGGGACCATCCCCATCAGCGGTGCCAAGAATTCCGCGATCAAGCTGATGGCGGCCTCGATCCTGACCGACCAGCCCCTGCTGCTGACCAATATGCCACGCCTGGCGGACACCAAATTCCTGGGACAACTGCTGCGCCAGTTCGGCGTCGAGGTCACCGAGCGCGACGGGGCCGACGGGCAGGAGACCCTGTTCCACGCCCGCGAAATCACCTCGACCTTCGCCCCCTATGATCTGGTTCGCCAGATGCGGGCCTCGTTCAATGTGCTGGGGCCGCTGCTGGCCCGTACCGGTCATGCCAAGGTTTCTTTGCCCGGCGGCTGTACCATCGGCGCGCGGCCGGTCGATCTGCACCTGCAGGCCCTGACGGCTTTGGGCGCGGAGATCGAGCTGGACGAGGGCTATGTCACCGCCTCCGCTCCCAACGGTCTGACCGGAGCCGAGATCGAATTTCCGTTCGTTTCGGTGGGAGCCACCGAGCATGCGCTGCTGGCCGCGGTGCTGGCCACGGGCACGACCGTGCTGCGGCGTGCGGCCAGGGAGCCGGAGATCGGTGATCTGGCGCGCTGTCTGGTGGCCATGGGCGCGAAGATCGAGGGCATCGACACCGATGTGCTGACCATTACGGGCGTGACGGCGCTGGGCGGCACGACCTGGTCGGTGATTCCGGACCGAATCGAGATGGGCAGCTATGCCGTCGCTGCGGCCATGGCCGGAGGCGAGGTGCGGCTGACGCGCTCGCGGCCGGGCCTGATCGAGGCCCTGATTGCGCGTATGGTCGAGGCCGGGGTGGAAGTGATTCCGACCGAGGACGGGGTCATCGTTCGGCGCGACCCGGCCGTGCGGCTGAAGGCGGTCAATGTCACCACCGAGGTCTATCCGGGTTTCGCCACCGATCTGCAGGCGCAGTTCATGGCGCTGATGACCTTGGCCGAGGGCGAGAGCATCATTCACGAGAACATCTTCGAAAACCGTTTCATGCACGCGCCGGAGCTGATGCGGCTGGGAGCCGAGATTTCGGTCCACGCCGGTGAGGCCCGGGTTACCGGAGTCGAGGCCCTGCACGGGGCCCCGGTCATGGCCACCGATCTGCGGGCCTCGGTCTGTCTGGTTATCGCCGGACTGGCGGCCCGGGGTGAGACCACGATCGGCCGGGTCTATCATCTGGACCGCGGCTTCGAGCGGCTGGAAGAAAAGCTGAGCGCCTGCGGGGCCGATATCCGGCGAATCGGAGGAGACGGTCATGAGCACTGACGACGCGTCGGATCCCGCATCCTTCCCACCCTTGCGGCTGCTGGCGGCTGATGGCGAGGATCTGCAGATCATGTCGGCGGCGCTGCAGGATGCGATCCTGCGCCCGGGCGACGTCGTCTGGAATGCGGGTGCCCGTACCGTGACTATCACCCTGTGCCGTTTCTGCTGGGAATGCGGGGGTACCCGCGTCAGGACCGCGATGCAGTTCGGCGATGTGCTGGCCGTCAAGAGCCGGGGTCTGCCGCGCGCCCGCGACGCTGCGCTGGAGTTGCTGGCCGTCGACTTCCTGCCCGATGAGGCTCCGGGCGGGCGAGTGTTGCTGATGTTCGCCGGCGGCGGTGATCTGCGGATCGATGTGGAATGCCTGGACGCCGTGGTGGCCGATCTGTCCGAGCGCTGGCCGGCGCGGATTGAGCCGATCCATGAGGACGACCTGCCGACCGCCGTGGTGCAGCCATGAGTGACGCGCACCGGCTGGCCTCGGTCGAGCTGGACGCAGCGACCCTGCCGGCGGCGACGGCCGAGATCGAGCATGAGCGCCGTGTCGCCATCTTCGATCTGGTCGAGAAGAACAGTTTCGGGCCGGCCGGAGGGCAGGGTGGTCCCTATGCCTTGACCCTGTCGTTGCAGGACAGCCGTCTGGTGTTCGACATCACCGGCCCGGATTTCGCCCGGGCTCATGTCCTGTCCCTGACGCCGCTGAAGAAGGTGCTGAAGGACTATCTGATGATCTGCGACAGCTATTTCGAAGCCTTGCGCGGGTCGTCGGCCAGTCAAATCGAATCGGTCGACATGGGCCGTCGTGGCCTGCACAACGAGGGAGCCGAACTGCTGAAGGCGCGGCTGGATGGCAAGATCGCCATCGACCATGAGACGTCCCGGCGGCTGTTCACCCTGGTGACGGCGCTGTATCGCCGCGGCTGAACTCGACTAACCCGACGTTTTGGTGCATGAGGCGCCCTCTTTTCGGCTCACACTCCGCCCGGTGTGGGCCCCGAACCGTATTTTCAGGGCGCGAGAGGCCGCATGGCTAAGGAAGAACTGCTCGAGTTTCCCGGTGTCGTCAGCGAACTGCTGCCGAACGCCACGTTTCGTGTGACGCTCGAGAACGACCACGAGATCATCGCCCACACCGCCGGCAAGATGCGCAAGAACCGCATCCGCGTCCTGGCCGGTGACAAGGTGCTGGTCGAGATGACGCCCTATGACCTGACCAAGGGCCGCATCACCTATCGCTTCAAATAGGGGCGGGGCGACATGCCCGCCTCCGGGGTCCGCCCCGACCTGATCCTGGCTTCGGCCAGTCCCCGCCGCATAGAGTTGCTGGCCCAGGTCGGGATCGTGCCCGACCGCGTCGACCCCGCCGACATCGACGAAACCCCGCTGAAGGACGAGACGCCGACGCGTCTGGCCGTGCGGCTGGCTCGGACCAAGGCGGCCGTGGTGGCTGCCCGGTCGCCGGGGGCCGTGGTGGTGGCTGCCGACACCGTAGTGGCTCTGGGCCGTCGCCTGCTGGAGAAGGCCGCCGACGAGGCTGAGGCGGCCCATTTCCTGCGTCAGCTGTCCGGTCGCAACCATCGGGTCTTCACCGCCGTGGCGGTGGCCGCCGGGGACAAGCTCATCAGCCGGGCGGTCGACACCCGCGTCAGCGTCAAATGCCTGTCCGAGCCCGAGATCGCCGCCTATGTCGCCTCCGGCGACTGGCGCGGCAAGGCCGGAGGTTACGGCATCCAGGGGCCGGCAGGAGCCTTTATCCTGCGCATCGTCGGCAGCCATCCGGCGGTCATGGGCCTGCCCCTGCCCGAGACGGTCAACCTGCTGTCCGGCATGGGCTGGCGGCGGTCGTGAGCGCGGCGGTCGAGGTCTTCCTCGACGCCATGCCCGGCGAGACCCGGGGCATGGTCTATCGGGACGGTCTTCCCGAACATCTTCTGATTCAGCGCGACAGTGACGTGCCGCAGCACCGGCTGGGCGCGCGTTGCGTGGGGCGTGTCACCGAGGTGGCGGCCGGGCTGCGCGGGGCCTTCGTCGACCTGGGTGCGGGTGAGCCGGCGGGCTTTCTGCCGCTGGGGCGCGAGGTCGCGGTGCGTAACGGAGACCGGATCGAGGTCGAGGTGACGGCCGAGCCGCGCGACGGCAAGGGGCCGGTACTGCGCCGGACGGGCCCGGGGGAGGGGACGCCGCGGCTGCTGCAGGCCGGCCCCGATGTGGCCGCGCAGCTGGCTGAGCTGGCTCCGGGCGTGGCAGTCCAGACGGGACTGGCGGCGATCGCGGCGGGACGCGAGGCGGCCGAGGTGGCGCTGGGTGTGACGACGGTGGTCCCGGCGATCGGGCTGGACCTGGCAGTACAGCGCACCCGCGCCCTGGTCGCGGTCGATATCGATCATGCGCCGGTGGCCGGGCGCGACGCGCGCAAGGGCCGCGAGCGGGCCAATCGCGAGGGACTGGTCCAGGCGGCGCGGCTGATCCGGCTGAAGCGCTGGGGCGGTCTGGTGGCGGTGGACCTGATCGGCACCGGCCAGGACGGGGACATGATCCTGCGCACGGCCAAAACTGTCTTCGGCGGCGATCCGGCGGTGGTGATCGGCCCGGTCAATCGCTTCGGCGTCCTGTCGCTGTCATTGCCGTGGCGACTGCGGCCGATCGAGACTGTGTTGGGCCGGACGGTCGAGGACCGGGCTCTGGACGCCGTGCGGGCGCTGCGCCATCGCCTGCTGGAAGATACGGCGACGCCGCGGTTTACTGCCATCTGTGCCGCCGACGAAGTCGCCGTCGCTGCCCCGCTGGTAGCCCGGCTGGGACCGCGCGCCGCGCTGCGGGTCGAGCCCGGCCTGGCCCTCGGGGCCGCGCGGATCATAGAGGACTGACCATGGCCAACTGCCCGATCTGCCGCCAACGTCCGGCGGTGCCAGAATACAAGCCGTTCTGCTCCAAGCGTTGCGCCGACCTGGATCTGCAACGCTGGTTCACCGGCGGCTATGCCATACCGGCCGGTCCCGAGGGGTCCGCGGAGGACGAAACCGAACCCGAGTGATCTGGGCGGGGCGGAGGACTTCGGGCTCAGCGCCCGGTTCACTCTAAACCCCTATGGACACCCCCGGCGGCCTCGCCTATAGACGCCGCTCCCGCGAGCCAAAGCGCGCGCCTGGGTAGCTCAGTTGGTAGAGCAGCGGATTGAAAATCCGCGTGTCGGTGGTTCGAATCCGCCCCCAGGCACCACTTTTTTCAGCACAAGACAATATTCCCCTCTTTCGGGGGTCTGGCCGATGTTCCCTTGTTTGTCTCCCCGGGGTTTTTCCCGACCTCCGACGCATGTTTTCCGGTTCACGAGGGCCTTTCACAGGGCATGAAAGCGGAAATAGGGACCTGAAGAATATTTAATCATTTAAAGTGCAGTTTGCCGGCTGTCGTGCACCAGCCTGCGAGTTTGCCCTTTGTTGCATTCGTTTCGAATCGTCGTCCTGGCTATTGTTTTCATGGCGATTGCTGCCGGGTCTGCGTCCGCGACGATGGTGGACGCGTCCGACCGGGCGCGCGATCTGGCGACGACGGTCGAGGCCCGCGCGACCCGGACCGATTTTGCAGCCCTGGAACGTTTCGGGGTCGCGGCCCAGAAGATGCCGGGCCGGGAAGGGCTCAATCGTCTCTATCATGTCGCATGGTTGTTCCAGACCCAGTCGGAAACCGAGAAATCCCGTTTATGGAATGAACGGCTGGCCGCGGCCGCAGCCCGGGAAAATGACCGGCGCTATATGGTCGTCGCCCGGATCAACACCCTGGCTGCTCGCTATACCCAGGGCGACGCGACCGTTATTCCCGAACTCACGCGCATTCATGAATCAGAGGTCGACTGGTTTACCCGGGCGCATGCCGCGAGGCTGCTGGCGCTGACGCTGATTGATGACAGCCGTACGGGGCAGGCGCTGAGACTTCTGGCCGATGCCGAGTCGGAAATTCCGTTGTCCGGACCCCAGGTCGACACGGCTCATGCCGGCGTGTGGGAAATCGTCGGTCTCGGGCTGATGCAGTTGCATGACTACGAGGGCAGCGCGGCCGCGTTTCATCGGTTTGAGGTAGAGTTCGCCAACCCCCAATATCCCCGCCCCGATTTCGACAGCGTTTACAACCTCGCCAAGCTGGCCTCCCAGGGGGGCGATTTCGCAACAGCGGACCGTTTGTTGGCCGCTCATCATCGTCTGTCGGTTAGGTCGGGTCTCGACAGTCTCGTGCTTTGGGACGCCGGTCTCTGCGCCCGAATTGCGAGCGACAAGGCTGACCCCGGTGCGGTGCTGAAATGCCTGGAACCGGTGAGCACAACATTACAACGGGCGACAGCCCGGGAGATCGGCCTGCTGGCGATGCGGGCCGATGCTCTGGCCCAGACGGGCGATTCGCGTGCAGCGAGACGCGATCTGGAGGTCGCGAAACGACTCAGCGCATCCAGTGCTGAAAATCCGGAACGGCAACTAAACCTGAGTCGTGTGGAAGCGTCGGTGCTGTTCGCCGAGGGACACTCCCAGCAGGCTTACGCCCGGCTTAGGGACTATGGGCAGCATGAGAGGATTTTATCCGTCCAGCGTTTCGGCAGCGGCATGCACGAAGTCACGGGCAATCTCGAAGCCCAGCTGGCCAGCCGCCGGGCCGCACTGGTCTCGGCCACGGAGCTGGCTGCAGCCAATGCCCGCATGCTCGGTTTCGGACGATGGGTGACTTTTCTGGTCGTCATTCTGCTGGCCACACTCCTTTCGGCATTGATCTGGCAGCTTCGTCAGGGGCGACGACTGAAGCGGGCTACCAGAATCGCTGACGAGGCCAACCGGTCGAAGACGGACTTTCTCGCCAATATGAGCCACGAGATCCGGACGCCGCTAAACGGGGTGATCGGCATTAATGCGGCCCTGGCCAGAACGAAGCTGACTGATGAGCAGGCCGGAATGGTCAAATTGATCGCGACGTCCGGGGAGACGCTCGAGATTCTGCTGACCGATGTCCTCGATCTGGCGCGCATCGAGTCGGGGCAGGTCGATCTCAAGTCGGAGTCGTTCGATTTCGAGGACTGTTTGCATAATGTTGTCGCCCTGTTCGAGCCGGCTGCGCGCGAAAAGGGTCTGGACTTCAATCTGATGATCGAGCCGGCGGCGACCGGGGTGGTCGTCGGCGATGTGGTGCGGGTCCGCCAGGTGGTTTGCAACCTGTTGTCGAATGCCGTGAAATTCACCGGCGAAGGGCATGTTGAACTCAAGGCGGGCCGACTGACGGACGGTCGCCTGTTTGTGACCGTGACGGATACCGGCATCGGCTTTGATGCCGGGGTCAAGGCCCGGCTGTTCCAACGGTTCGAACAGGCCGACGGCTCGATCACACGACAGTTTGGGGGGACCGGTCTGGGACTGGCAATCTCACGGACCCTGGCGATGGCTATGAACGGTTCGCTGGATGTGGAGTCCGAACCCGGTCGAGGATCATGTTTCACCTTCACGCTGGATCTCGCGCGGGTTGGAGACGCCGTTGCCACGGCATCCGAGACGGTGGTCGCGGTGCCGGCCCTGACATCCAGTGAGCAGGCGCGTTCTCCGAGGGTGCTGCTGGCCGAGGATCATCCGGTCAATCGCAAGGTTGTCGAGTTGCTGTTCGATGGGACCGGCGTTGACCTGGTATGTGTCGAAAACGGTGCCGAGGCGGTGGCCCTAGCCGAAATTGAGACCTTCGACCTGATCCTGATGGACATGCAGATGCCGGTGATGGACGGTTTGACGGCGATACGCGCCATCCGCGCACGGGAGGCCCTGACGGGGGCCTGTCGCACGCTCATTAACACGCTCAGCGCTAATGCCATGCCCGAACATGCGGGACAGGCGATCGCTGCCGGAGCTGACGGTCACCTCACCAAACCGATCGCGGCCGAACAGCTTTATGAAGCCCTGGCCAGGGCGCTTGCCGTGCAGCATGATCGACAACGTGCTGAAAATGATGCCGGAGGGACCGATTTGGACATCAAACAGTCCCAGGTCGATCGTGTGGCCTAGAGCGCTTCGGCGGTTGCCGAAAATTCGAAATCGAAGCCAGGATTGAGGCCAGATCCAGGGTTAGCCATTTCAGCTTTCGTCCAGTGTACGAAGCGGACGTGCGCGACCGCTGGTTGTCCCGGCTCGATATGACATGCATTCGCTGGAATCGGAGGATGGAGTGTGCGCAATCGCCTGCAGGGGGAAAAGCGTCTATCCGCACTTGACGCTCCGGTACGGGTTCTTCAAAGGAGCCTGACCGCTTTCTTTGCGAGCGGCCGAATGTCCGAAAGTGTGTTACTGGAAGACAGTCGTCACCGCCGTCGGAAGTCGCAAGGCAACCGGATGCGTTAGAAGGCGTTTCGCAGTTCTCGGTCCAATGGCCGAAACTGCAGACGAAAATTTTCACTGGGTTCGACCGCGCTCGTGGCGACGATCCTTTAGCGTTTCACGAGTCAGACCAAAGCAGGAACTGGCGAACTATGCTCGATTGCAAAATGAAGAACACGTTTCTCGCTCTGGCCGGCGCTGCCGTGCTCATGGCGGGTTCCCCCGTCCTCGCGCAGGACGCGGCCCCGGCGACACCCGTAGCGGCAGCAGCCCCGGCGGCTGACGCAGCGGCTCCCGCGGCAGCTCCGGTTGACGCAGCCCCCGCAGTCGATCCGGCTTCGGTTGGTGAAGCGGTCGGCGGCGGACACGGCAGCAGCATCACCCCGATCTCCATGTTCATGGACGCGGGTATGGTGGTTAAGGTCGTGATGATCGGCCTGGTTCTGGCTTCGGTCTTTTCCTGGACCCTGTTGCTCATCAAGATGTTTGAGTTCGGCGCTCTGGGCCGCACTACGGACCGCTTCCTTGAAGCCTTCCGCACCGCCCGCACGATCGCTGACATGCGCCGCGTCGCCACTTCGGACGATTTCGACGGTAATCCGCTGGCCGACATGGCCGCCGCGGCCACCGAGGAAATCGAACTGTCGCGTCAGGCCGGCTTGAGCGTCACCGGTGATCACCGTGACTCGGCCCTGCTCCGTGCCCAGACCGCTGTTGCGGCTGTCCAGGCCGGTCTCGCAGGTCGCCTGTCCGGCGGTCAGCAGTTCCTGGCCTCGGTCGGTTCGACCGGCCCGTTCGTGGGTCTGTTCGGTACCGTTTACGGGATCATGAACTCCTTCATCGGTATCGCCGAGTCCAACACCACCAACCTGGCGGTCGTGGCTCCCGGTATCGCCGAGGCGCTGCTCGCCACCGGTATCGGCCTGTTCGCCGCTATCCCGGCGGTTATCTTCTACAACTATTTCAACACCCGTATCTCGGCTTACGGCACGCGGTCTGACGGCTTCAACGCCGAACTGATCAACGCCATCTCGCGTCAACTCGACAAGGGAGCGTAAGACGGATGGCCGCCAAGCTTTCAGGTTCCGGCGGCGGGAAGTATCACGTCGAGGCGAACGCCGAGATCAACGTCACCCCTTTCGTTGATATCATGCTCGTTCTCCTGATCATCTTCATGGTGGCGGCTCCCCTCGCCACCGTGTCGGTGCCGGTGACCCTTCCGCAAGCCGTCGCACCGCCTGCGCCAAATCCGCCGAAGCCGATCTTCATCTCGATCCAGGATGACGGCGATGTCTTCATCGGCGATTTCAGATCGGACGTCGGCAGCCTCGGCGCGGACCTGACGGCCCAGATTGGCCGTAGGAGCCCCGCTGACGAGCGGATATTCATCCGCGCGGACCAGCAGACACGGTACGGTGACTTCATGCAGGTCATGAACGCTCTTCAGGACAACGGCTTTTACAGCGTTGCCCTGGTCGGCGAAGACCAATCATTTTAGAGGTCGGTCGAGAGTATGACAGCTGAAACCCACGCCCATCGCGATCCGATTCTGGATCCACCGCGGAAAAAGAAAAAGGGCCTGTCTACAGGCGCACTGATCGGCATTGGTATGTCGGTTATGTTCCACCTGCTGGCCGGTTTCTGGCTCTACAACGAGAAGTTCAAGTTGAAGGAATTCAACTACAGCGACGACGCCGTCGATGTGGAACTGATCGAACCCGCGCCGCCGCCACCGCCACCGCCACCGCCGCCGCCGCCGCCTGACACGCCGCCTCCGCCCAAGCTTCAGGTGCGCGAGCCGGTGATCAACACCCAGGCCCCGCCGCCGCCGGTTACGTTGCCGATCGAGCCGACGAAGAAGGAAGATCGGGTCGAGTACAGGGGTCCCCCTGTGATCGTTCCCGGACCGCCGCCTCCGCCGGCACCTCCGGCACCGCCGCGTCCCTCGGTGATCACCAATGTGCGTTGGGACAGGCCTCCTCGTCCCACCGCCGCGGATTTTCCCGATCGCGCTTTGCAGCGGGAAGTCAGCGGGTCGGCAACGGTTGAGTGCACCGCCCGGCCCGATGGCCAGGCCTCTAACTGCCGGGTGATTAGTGAAGAGCCTCCAGGTTACGGGTTCGGTCGAGCTGCTGTACGTATCGCCCAGCGCGGACGACTGTCGCCGCAAACCGTGGATGGTGCTGCCGTCGGCGCTACCTTCCGTGTGAGGGTCCCCTTCAACCTGGGTGACTAAGCTATCGGATTGCAAAAGAACGCCCCGGAGCTCGCTCCGGGGCGTTTTTGTTTGTGCGACTGGAAAAGACAGGGAGCCACAGCGAACCTGAGGCGTTAGCCCTGTTCAATTCCCGGAGGACCATCATGAACTCATCGCGCCTGGCCTTGGCTGCCGCCCTTTCCGCCCTGACCCTGTCCGGTTGCGCCTACAACGAAACCTTGGGCCGCAATCAACTTGTGATCGTTGATGACGCCTCGTTGAACCGTCAGGCTGACGCCGCATGGGCTGAAGCCTTGCGCACCCAGCCGGTTTCCCGCGACGCGGCCCTGAACACACGCGTTCGGCGGGTCGGAGACAGAATCGTTCGGGCAGCGGGACTCGGGGACAGCAACTGGGAATACGCCGTCTTCGTCAGCGACAGCCCCAATGCCTTTGTGCTGCCGTCGCACAAGATCGGAGTCAGCACCGGGTTGCTGGCCCTGGTCCGCAATGACGACCAGCTCGCCACGGTGATCGGCCACGAGGTCGGTCACGTGGTGGCCCGCCACGGGGCCGAACGGGCCTCCAGCAATGCGCTGGGTGGCCTGGTCCAGGGTGTAGCCGGGGAATATGGCCAGACCGCCGGCGGTCTGGCCGGCGTGTTTACCCAATACGGCTTCCTGTTGCGCTATTCGCGGCGCGACGAGCTGGAGGCCGATCGCCTCGGCGTGGACTATCTGGCAGCCGCCGGCTTCAAGCCCTCGGAGGCCGTAGCCCTGTGGCGGTTGATGGCGGCGCAGCGTCAGACTTCGGTGCCGGAATTCGCCTCGACCCACCCGTCAGACGCCTCCCGCATCGCCGCGCTGGAGCAGTATATCGCCAGCCGCGGCTGGAACTGACCCGACCCCTGGCATAAATCCCGACCCGGTCGCTTGATCGGGTCGGTCAGGCCCGCTAGAGAACGCCCCTCGCGTCGATAGCGCCGCCTTAGCTCAGTTGGTTAGAGCGCCGGTTTGTGGAACCGGAGGTCCTCAGTTCAAGCCTGAGAGGCGGTACCATCGACAGCGCATGCCGAGGGGGTTTCCGGCCATGATCGATGTGCCCCCGATTTGGGATCCCCGACAGTACAGTCGTTTCGAGTCCGAGCGGGATCGAGCGGCGCATGATCTGCTGCAGCGTCTGCCGGATGATCTGAATCCTCGCGTCATCTGGGACCTGGGCTGCGGTGCCGGTCAGCATGCGGTGACCCTGAAAGGTCGTTACCCCGAGGCCGTGGTGCAGGGGCTGGACAGCAGCGCCGCGATGCTGGAGCAGGCTCGGACGCGTTCGACTGACATCGGCTGGAGACAGGGCGACATCGTTGACTGGGTACCGGACCGGCCGGTCGATCTGATCCTGGCCAATGCCGCGCTGCATTGGCTGCCTGACCATGAGGGATTGCTGGCGCGGTTGGCCGCCACCCTCGCGCCGGGTGGCGTGCTGGCGGTGCAGATGCCGATGGCGCACGAAACCCGCCATCATGTGCTGATGCGCGAGGTCGCCTCCCGGGAACCCTGGGCATCCCGGCTGGCGGGGATTGGAACCATAGCGCCGTTGCTGACGCCTGAGGCCTATTATGACGTGCTGGCACGGAGCTGTTCGACCGTCGATATCTGGTCGACCACCTACCTCCACGTCCTGATCGGCCCGGACGCGGTACTGGAATGGATGAAGGGCACGGCGCTGCGACCCTGTCTGACGGCACTGGACGGCACGCCTATGCGGTCGGCTTTCCTTTCGGCCTTCGCCGCGGCGCTTTTACCGGCTTTCCCCCCGCGCGCAGACGGGATGACCCTGTTGCGGTTTCCACGCCTGTTTCTTCTGGCGCAGAAGCGTTGATCAATTTGCGGCGGCGCAAGTCAGTGACCGGCCCTTCGATACCCGCCAGCACGGCCTTTGTCGCGGTATAGCCGGCAGTGGCCGCCGGCTCGAAAGCTTTCCAGTCGCGAATGTCGACTCCTTCGGGCGTCGGCTGGATCAGCACATCGGTCGCGGCGCGCGACTGTTCCAGATCGGCCTCTGAGGTCAAGGTCGCGGCTCGCATCAGGACCGAAACGATCGGCGGGCCGCGCTTCCAGGCCCCGGAGACGATCAACTCCCAGATTGAGGGCGGATTCTGCAACAGGACAGGGTCGACGCCGCGGGTGCGCGAGACGTCGCTGCCGATGATCGGCCCGGCATTCATCTGTCGCATGACATCGGCCGGGAAATTCTTGAGTACGGCCCCGTCGACCAGCACCTGACCGTCAATCACCACCGGGGGCATGACGCCCGGAATGGCGATGCTGGCGCGCATGGCCAGTCGCATCAGACCGCGACGATGAACCTCGATTCGTCCCGAGGTGAGATTGGTCGAGACGGCGAAGAAGGGGCGCACCAGATCGGCCAGGTCGACGTCGCCGTAGGCCTCTTCCAGCAGGTCGGCGACCTTGGCCGCGCGGGTCATGGCGATGATCGGAAAGGTGATGTCCGCGAGCGGGTCACTGTCGACGAAGGCCCGGCAGATGCGGGCCTCGAGTTCTTCCTGCGACCAGCCCAGCGCCGGGCCGGCGGCGACGATGGCCCCCATAGACGAACCACCGACGAAATCGATGGGGATGCTCGCCTCGTTCAGCGCCCGCAACACACCGACATGAGCATAGGCCCGGGCCCCGCCGCCGGAGAATACCACGCCGACCGCCGTGCCGGTCACTACCCGGGCAATCCGTTCGGCGTCGGCGGCGACTCCCTCCATTACATGGAACCAGCGGCCCGGCTGAACTGTGTCGAGCCAGATGGCCGTATTGGCCGGCCGGGTCATGCGAGGATCCCTGAGCAGGATCAGGTCGGTGCGCTGCTGGGCGTCCAGTACGCCCTTGTGGGGTAGGGGACGGGTCGGTGGGGCCAGCAGGGTGTTGCCGACGATGAATAGCCGGTCGACCTGGCGGGCGCACAGATTGGCCCAGGTCGCCTCTTCGGATTCGGCGGCATAGAGGACGAAGTCGTGGGTATCCTCGACGCGTGAGAACCACTCCGACGCCGAACTGAGCGCAGAACTGTCGATGACCTGACAGGTGAAATCCTGACGTCGGATCGCCGCGGCCACCTGTTCGACGAAGGCACGGATCGGACGGGGCCGGGCGGCGATGAAACCGAATACGCTGGGCTCACCGCCGCCGGCGGTACGATCGCGGGCGCGCTGGATCATCAGGCGCGACAGTTCGACCATCAGATCGGGTTCGGTACGCGCCGCCTCGAAGAAGGCCTCGCGTGGCAGGGCGACCATCTGGGAGTCGCGCAGGGCCACGACCCCGGCCGTGTGCGGTGTTCCGGCCAGCATGGCCATTTCGCCGACCGGTTCGCCCGGACGAATGACCCCGACGAGATTCGGTGGTTGGCCCTCTTCGTGGCGAAACACGCCGAGACGGCCCGAGCGCAGCAGATACAGGGTGTCAGACGGGTCGCCGGCGTTGAACAGGGGTTCGCCGCCAGTCAGGGCGAACCAGCTGGCGTGGGTATTGGTACCGCCGTCAAAGATGCGGTGGAGGGCATGTTCCAGCCGGTTGGAGCGGGTCGGAGCCATGACCTCAGTTAGCGCCGATTCGCTTATGCCGCGCCTGCTTTTGCGAGGACGGCTTCCCCGGAACGATGAACCGACCTAAACCAGCCTCATGCCCAAGCTGACGTCGGCGGTCGATCCGCACAGTGCGGCCTTCAAGGCCCTTCATGCCCATAACAGCGCCCTGGTCGCGGAGCTGCGCGACAAGGTGGCCAAAGCCGCCCTGGGCGGGTCCGAGGCCAGCCGCGACCGCCATGTGAAGCGCGGCAAGCTGTTGCCGCGGGACCGGGTCGAACGGCTGCTGGATCCGGGTTCGCCCTTCCTTGAGGTCGGCCAGCTGGCCGCCAACGGGATGTATGGCAACGACAAGGACCCCGACGGGGCTCCGGGTGCGGGCATGATCTGCGGTGTCGGCCGCGTTTCCGGTCGCGAGGTGATGATCGTCGCCAACGACCCGACGGTGAAGGGCGGGGCCTATTTCCCGCTGACGGTGAAGAAGCATCTGCGGGCCCAGGAGATCGCCGAGCAGAACAATCTGCCGTGCGTCTATCTGGTCGACTCCGGCGGGGCCAACCTGCCGCACCAGGCCGAGGTCTTCCCCGACCGTGACCATTTCGGCCGTATCTTCTTCAACCAGGCGCGGATGAGCGCGAAATCGATCCCGCAGATCGCCTGTGTCATGGGCTCCTGCACCGCCGGCGGGGCCTATGTGCCGGCCATGTCGGACGAGAGCGTCATCGTCCGCAACCAGGGCACCATCTTTCTGGCCGGGCCACCGCTGGTGAAGGCAGCGACGGGCGAGGTGATCTCGGCCGAGGAGCTGGGCGGGGCCGAGACCCACGGGCGCAAGTCCGGCGTGGTCGACTATGTGGCCGAGAACGATGAGCACGCGCTGGAGATCGTGCGCACCATCGTCGACAGCCTGAACACGGTGAAGCGGGTCGAGATCGATGTACGTGAGCCGAAAGCCCCGGTCTTTGACGCTGACGAGCTGTACGGTCTGATCCCCGACGACGTGCGCGCCCCCTATGATGTGCGCGAGGTCATCGCCCGTCTGGTCGACGGCTCCGAGTTCGACGAGTTCAAGGCCCTGTACGGCACCACCCTGGTGTGCGGCTTTGCCCGCATCTGGGGCTACCCGGTGGCCATTCTGGCCAATAACGGCGTGCTGTTCTCGGAGAGCGCGGTGAAAGGGGCCCATTTCATCGAGCTTGCCTGCAAGCGGAAGATCCCGCTGGTGTTCCTGCAGAACATCTCCGGGTTCATGGTCGGCGGGAAATATGAGGCCGGCGGCATCGCCAAGGACGGGGCCAAGCTGGTCACCGCTGTCGCCTCGGCCGAGGTGCCAAAATTCACCGTCCTGATCGGCGGAAGCTTCGGGGCCGGCAACTACGGCATGTGCGGCCGGGCCTTTGCGCCGCGCTTCCTGTTTACCTGGCCCAACAGCCGGATCAGCGTCATGGGCGGGGAACAGGCGGCCTCGGTGCTGGCCACCGTCCACCGTGACGCTGACAGCTGGACGCCCGAGCAGGCCGAGGCCTTCAAGGCCCCGGTGCGCCAGAAATACGAGGACGAGGGCAATCCCTACTATGCCACGGCGCGGCTGTGGGACGACGGGGTCATCGACCCGGTCCAGACGCGCGACGTTCTGGGGCTGGCAATTTCGGCCTCATTGAACGCGCCGGTGAGCGAAACCACCTTTGGCGTGTTCAGGATGTAGAGACTGCCCCTCTCCCGACCGGGAGAGGGATTATATGAGGATAGGCTATGACCGACCGCAAGACTCCCACCGAAGCCGACCTCAATGCGCTCGACGTCACCGACGCCGAGGCGGCCAAGATCAATGCCATCGTCCATCCGCTGCTGACCGATCCGGCCCCGGACGCCGATGACCGGCTGGTGCAGATCCGCTCGACCGCCACGGGCTTCGTCTTCATCACCATCAATCGCCCGGCCAAGAAGAACGCCTTCGACGCCCACACCATTGCCGCCCTGCACGAGGCGTTCGAGACCCTGCACGGGGCCGACCACATCCGCGCGGTCTTCATCCGCGGCGCGGGCGGCACCTTCAGCGCCGGGGCCGATCTGCAATGGATGGCGGATGCCTCCGGCTGGTCCGAGAGCGACAATCGCGAGGACGCCATGGGTTTGGCGAAGATGCTGAAGGCGCTGCACGACATTCCGGCCCTGACGGTGGCGATCGTCGAGGGCGCGGCCATGGGCGGCGGAGCCGGTATCGTCGCCGCCTGCGACATGGCCGTGGCCGTCAGGGGAACCAAGTTCGCCTTCTCCGAGGTCAAGCTGGGCCTGATCCCGGCGACCATCGCTCCCTATGTGGTCGAGGCCGTGGGCCCACGCTGGGCCCGGGCCCTGTTCCTGACGGGCAATCCGTTCGACGCGGACCACGCGGCCCGCATCGGCCTGATCGATTCGGTGCTGGCTGACGCCGATGCCATCGACGGCTACATCTCCTGGGTCGCCGAGGGTCTGGGCAGCAGTGCCCCGGGGGCCATGGGCGAGGCCAAGCGTCTGGTGCATCACGTCGCCGGTCATCGCATCGACCACGCCCTGATGGAGGACACGGCCCACCGCATCGCCAAGGCTCGCGTCTCGGTCGAGGGCCAGGAGGGCGTCCGCGCCTTCCTCGACAAGCGCAAGCCGCGCTGGGCGGAGTGACAGTGGCGCGGGCGGAAACCGCACGCTAGGAACGGCTCATGTTCAAATCCGTCCTGGTCGCCAATCGCGGCGAAATCGCCTGTCGTGTGTTCCGCACTGCCCGTCGCATGGGTATCCGAACCATCGCTGTCTATTCCGAGGCTGACGCGAAGGCCCTGCATGTGCGCGAGGCTGATGAGGCGGTGCTGATCGGCCCGGCGGCGGCGCGGGAGTCCTATCTGGACGCGGCCAAGGTGCTGGCGGCAGCGAAGGCGACCGGGGCCGAGGCTATCCACCCCGGCTATGGCTTTCTGAGCGAGAACGCCGACTTCGCCGAGGCCGTCATGGCCGCCGGTCTGGTGTGGATCGGCCCGCCGCCCGCGGCCATCCGCGCCATGGGGCTGAAGGATGCGGCCAAGAAACTGATGATCGACGCGGGCGTGCCGGTCACCCCCGGCTATCAAGGCGAGGCCCAGGACGTCGCCACCCTGACCACCGAGGCCGCGCGCATCGGCTATCCGGTGCTGATCAAGGCCGTGGCCGGCGGCGGCGGCAAGGGTATGCGCAAGGTCGACCGGGCCGAGGATTTCGCCGACGGCCTGGCCAGCGCCCAGCGCGAGGGCCAGTCGTCGTTCGGCGATCCGCGCGTGCTGATCGAGAGCTACATCACCCGGCCGCGCCACATCGAGGTTCAGGTGTTCGGCGACACCCATGGCACCGTGGTCCACCTGTATGAGCGCGACTGTTCGCTGCAGCGGCGCCACCAGAAGGTGATCGAGGAGGCCCCGGCCCCCGGCATGGACGCCGCCACTCGCAAGGCCGTGACCGACGCCGCCGTGCGCGCGGCGAAGGCCGTGAACTACGAGGGCGCGGGGACCATCGAATTCATCGCTGACGCCTCGGACGGGCTCAAGGCCGACCGCATCTGGTTCATGGAGATGAACACCCGGTTGCAGGTCGAACACCCGGTGACCGAGGCCGTAACCGGTGTCGATCTGGTCGAATGGCAGTTCCGCGCGGCGGCGGGCGAGCCCGTGCCGCTGAAGCAGGCCGAGATCAAGTTGAACGGCTGGGCCATGGAGGCGCGATTGTATGCCGAGGACCCGGCCAACGGCTTCATGCCCAGCATCGGGAAGCTGGAGCATTTCCGCCTGCCCGACGACATCCGCATCGACACCGGCGTGGAGGAGGGCGGCGAGGTCAGCCAGTTCTACGACCCGATGATCGCCAAGCTGATCGTCCATGCCGGGACGCGGGAAGAGGCGGCCGAGGTTCTCGCCGAAGCCTGCAGCGAGGTCGAGGTCTGGCCGATCAAGACCAATGCCGCCTTCGCGATGAAATGTCTGGAGCACCCGCGCTTCGTCAGCGGGGATATTGATACCGGATTCATCGCCGCGGAGGAGGCCGAACTGGCCGCCGAGCCCCTGTCGGCCATGGGTCTGGAAGACGCGGCCCATTATCTGAGGACCGACGCGGAACCGGACGCGAGCGAAGACCCCGGCAGTCCCTGGGACGGCTGGAACGGCTCGCTCGGATTCCGGGCCAACGCCGCTGCTACGACGCATCAATATCTGGTGGTCAACGGCGAAGGCCGGGCGGCGCCGATGCTCGACGCGCCTCATGCGGTCATCAGCTATCTGCCGCTGACCGATGGGGTCGGCGTTGCCTTCGAGAACGGCTCGGCCTTCGAGGTTCGCGCCTTCGCCCGTGCCGGAGCCGGGGGCGGGGCGGCCTCCGACGGCTCCCTGCGCGCCCCCATGCCCGGCAAGATCGTCGCCACCCCGGTCAAGGCCGGGGACGCGGTGACCAAGGGGCAGCCGGTCGTGGTGCTGGAGGCGATGAAGATGGAGCACGCCCTGGTCGCGCCGTTCGACGGGGTCGTGGGTGAGGTCGGCTTTGCGGTCGGCGATCAGGTCGGGGCCGATGCGGTGCTGGCGACGGTCGAGGCCAGCGCCTGATCGAGAAAGTTATCAAATACAGAAACTTATAAGATTTATCTGCCGACCCCTGTGATCGCGGAGGCTGAGTCGATTGGACTCGGTAAATACCGAGTCCATCGAGTGCAAGTCGCTGATTTTGACGTCCTTTATTTGCACGTCTTCGGACTCTATGAGTCCAACGGATTTAACCCTCTCCCGCCGGGAGAGGGTCAAACGGTGTTCTTCCTTGCGAATCCGAAATGGATGCTAAAGCCGGGCTCATGCCTCTTCATATCATCAAGCTCTGTGTCGGCGTGGCCAAGGTCGAGACGCTGGAACGGCGGGCCGCCAAGAATCAATGGTTGATCGTGCCGACGCGGATGACGCCGAAGCGCGCGACCGAGATCGAGGACGGCGGTTCGCTGTACTGGGTGATGAAGGGGTCGGTCGTCTGTCGCCAGCGGGTGCTGGACATCACGCCGGCGGGTGAGGGGAAGACCGGAGCGAAATGCCAGATCCGCCTGTCCAACGAGGTCGTGCGCACGGCCCCCCAGGCGCGGCGACCGTTTCAGGGCTGGCGCTATCTGGAACCCAAGGACGCGCCGCCGGACCTGTCGACCCTGGACCCCGGCGACCTGCCCGAGGACCTGGCCAAACACCTCCGCGAGATGGGGGCCTGGTAGAAATCCCTTCTCCCCTTGCGGGAGAAGGTGGCAGCCCTCGGCTTGCCGGGGGCTGACGGATGAGGGGTCACACCGGCGGCAGTGCGCGCGGCGGATGTCCATGTCTTTCAGGTCGGATCGACCCCTCATCCGACCTCGCGTCGCTCGGCCACCTTCTCCCGCAAGGGGAGAAGGATCATATTGACGCCGGACCCCGGTCGTGACCTTTGCCGCCTCCGATGTTCAGCCTGAGTCGCCCGACCCGTACCGCCATTCGCGACCTGCTGACCCTGGCATGGCCGGTCGTTCTGGCGCGCATCGGCATCATGACCATGGGGCTGACCGACGTCATCGTCGTCGGCAACTGGTCGGCGCGCGAGCTGGCCTACAGTTCGCTGGCCCTGGCCCCGGTCACTATTCTCGTGACCACGGCGGTCGGGCTGATGATGGGCGTTCAGGTGATGACCGCCCGCTATCTGGGCGAGGGGCGGCGGCATGAGGTCGGCGGCGTGTTCCGGCGTGGCGTGGCCTATGGGTTGCAGCTGGGCGTGGCGTCGATGCTGGCGATGATCGTGTTCGGCCCGTGGGTCATGCGTCACGCCGGTCTGGCCGACGGCCTGGGCGAGGGAGCCTCGCCGACCCTGATCGTCTTTGCCCTGTCGATGCCCGGCTATCTGGTCAGTGTCGCGGCGCAGTTCTTTCTTGAGGCCCTGCACCGGCCCAAGGCCGGGATGTGGGCCATGTGGGTCGCCAATGCCGTCAATCTGGTGCTGAACCTGGTGCTGGTACCGGACCTGCTGGGTCTGGGCATCGAGGGGGCTGTTGCCTCGGCCTGGGCCACCTTCGGTGCCCGCACCGCCCTGGCCGTGTTCCTGATCATCTACATCCTGCGTCTGCCCGAGGCGCGCGCGCTGGGCGTGTTCGAGCGCCCGGCCCGCAACCGCACCGCCGAGCGCGAACAGCGCAAGGTCGGCTACGGGGCCGGGTCCAGCTATTTCATCGAGGTCGGGGCCTTCGCCGCCATGACCTTCATCGCCGGTCAGCTGGGGGCACTGGAGACCTCGGCCTGGGCCGTGGTGCTGAACGTCACCGCCATCATCTTCATGGTGCCGATGGGATTGTCGGCGGCGGCCGGGGTGATGGTCGGGCGGGCCTATGGCGAGCGCGACGGGCGCGGCGTGCTGCGGGCCGGACTGGTCGGGATCGCGGTGGTGTCGACGATCGGTTTTGCGGTGGCCCTGATCGTCTGGCCGGGCGCGGGCCTGATCGCCAGCGCCTACAATCGCGATCCGGCCCTGCTGGCCGTGGTGGTGCCGGCTTTGGTGCTGACCTGCCTGTTCTTTGTGGCCGACGGAATTCAGGCCGTGGCCGCCCAGGCCAATCGCGCCGCGGGGGACGTCTGGTGGCCGACCATCATGCATTTCGTCGCCTATGGCGGGGTGATGATCCCGGCCGGCTGGTGGCTGGCGCATCAGATCGGCGTCAACGGACTGGTCTGGGCCATCATCATCGCCAGCCTGTTCTCGTCGGTGCTACTGACCGGGCGGTTCCTGCGGGTGGCGCGGCGTCTGCCGACTCGTCAGGTTGAAGCTTCAGTATTGCGCTGACCGGTAACCGGTGAGATAGTTGCGTTTCAAAACCCATAGGTGAAACGCCATGACCCTGCTGTTTCCTTTTCTGATCCAGATCACCCTGTCGCTGGGCCTTGTCCTGCTGCTGGGCAATACTCGCGTTGGCGCACTGAAGCGTCGCGAGGTGCGGCTGGCCGATGTCGCCGTCGCCAATGACGCGTGGCCGACCCGGGCACGGATCATCGCCAACCAGTACCAGAACCAGTTTGAGGCACCGGTGCTGTTTTATGCCCTGGTGATTATGGCCATCGTGGTCGGGGCCGACGGCCCGGTGATGACCGGCCTGGCCTGGGCCTTTGTCGCCAGCCGGCTGGTGCACAGTCTAATCCACTTGAACGGCAACAATGTGCGCCGCCGGTTTCTGGCCTTCGTTAGCGGGATCATGATCCTGATCGGCATGACGATTACTCTCGCCGTTTTCGCCGCGACCCACACCCTCTAGGTGTGGAGCCTCAACAGGTTGTCCTCGGCGAGGGCGAGTCT
>TARA_R110002012_G_scaffold72738_2_pt1 | contig 31877 bp, 21 predicted proteins | sample TARA_R110002012 | Tara Oceans TARA_R110002012 (sample SAMEA4396515) | marine metagenome | biome: Westerlies Biome; feature: [DCM] deep chlorophyll maximum layer (ENVO:01000326); material: water (ENVO:00002006), including particulate matter (ENVO:01000060) such as... | depth 40 m | reverse complement strand
TAAGCCTCTTTATGTGACCCTGAATCAAGTTCAGAGTGACGTTCGTGATATTATGACACATTATGGACATTCAATTTCTTTTTTGTTGGAATTCTTCTTCGAAAAAGACAATTTTGCGAATGTCCTAAAAGATAGGAATACATAGTTGTTTGATTTTTTTAGGCCCTTTTTGTAAAAAAAACATGCAGAAATCTTTCATAGCGAGCATTTTCAATGATTTGACATTATGGCGAATACGACCAATGTTATCTGAACATAATTTGTAAGAAAAAACTTGTTTTTTGGATACTATTCCATTGAAATCATCGTTAAGATTTGGGAAAGTGTACTTTCTGTAAAGACCCCTTATTCGACTGTTTTAAATAAATAATGATTCATGAGGAAAGATGATGTAGACCGCATTAAAATAGAGTATAATCGGATTAAAAAATTAAGTGAATTTGACTTGGATTATGGTAATCTTCAGGAAGAATTCAAGAGTTTGGTAGAGTTAGCGGCCCATGTCGCGGGTACAGAAGTATCCTTAATAAATTTGATCGATAATCATTCCCAATGGAGCGTATCACGTTATAATGCGGACATCTTCCAAATGGATCGTGAAGCCTCTATTTGCCAATACACTATTCAGACGGAAAACTTGATGGAAGTACCACATCTTGACCAAGACCAACGGTTCAGCGAACATCCTTTTGTGAAAGGCGAAGATGGATTCCGATTCTATCTAGGTATCCCGTTAAAGGTACAGACAGGGGAGAATATCGGAGCACTTTGTGTCTTGGACCAAGAGGAAAAGAAAGTCTCTGCAGAAAGTAAAAGGCTCCTTGAACTTATTGCTGATGAAATCGTGAAAAAGTTGGAGGGTAAAATAAAAATGGATTCGCTCCAAGATGAATTTGACAAAGCCATTGTTCAGCGTAATCAATTGGCTCATGATGTAAGGGGACCCGTGGGCGGCATTCTTGGCTTGGCCATGAGTACAGAAAATGTAACGGTCGATAAAGAGGAGTTTAAGTCATACATGGAAATGATCAAGGGTTCCGCTTCCAAGCTGTTGGACTTGACGGATGATATATTGGAAAGAGAGAAAGCCCTGCAAAAGGATAATTATTTTACGCTCTCGGAATTCAAAGCTCATCTAGAAGATCTTTATGCACTTTCTGCGCACAATAAGGAGGTCAATCTCCAAGTTGCATTCAACCAAAGAAAAGACCATCGAAGATTCTCCAGAAGAAAATTGCTGCCCATTGTGGGCAACCTTATTGCCAATGCCGTAAAGTTCACTCCATCAAAAGGGAAAGTAAAGGTGAATCTTGATATAGTGCAAGAAGATGAAATGACAGCTCTTCGTATTGAAGTGAGCGATAATGGAAAAGGAATCCCAAAAGAAAAACTGCAAAGTATAACGGACATTGGTCTGGAAGATGACCGTGGCACAGCTAATGAAAAGGGATATGGTATGGGACTATCCCTTGTGACTGAAATGGTCGAAAGTATCCATGGGACCCTGAACATTGAATCCGAAGAGGGTAGGGGGACAAACATCAAAATTGCCATACCTCTAAACTTGAATTGATCAGCTTCACACTTTCCATTGATATTGATAAGAGTTCGAATACTTTTACCATGTGCTTTCGTGCTTTTTCCTGTGAGAAGTAAAGAGAAACAATTAACATCAACTATTTTTTGGAATCGTTATGATATACATTGATTCCGTATAAAGTCCATTGATACTTTATAGTGTTACCCTTCTTACAATGGATTGATTTGCAAATGATACCATTTCCATTCAGTTTTTCGGAGGATAAAGAGAGTGTATCTGCTCTTATTCGGATGAATGGAATATGGATTGCCATGGTGGAATACCTGCCGACTTCAAATTTAGCGAGTAATAAGAATTATAAAAAAGGAATCTTTTAATGGTGACCACATCCAAACACTTAGGTTTAAATACTTGAGAAAAATCGGGATGGCTCAATTTTTAGAAAGCTCAAACAATCATTTGTTCATAAATAATAGTAATACTATTAATTAAGTTAGTTTAACTATTATTTATGAACAGTAATAGTATTAATTTCAATATTTGATAATACTTTTATCCTGCTAAATAAAACCTTGCATACTATGAGAAATAATTTGAATACGTTCGTCTTTGTCCTAGCTATTTTAAGTGGCTTCACTCTTACCGCTCAAATGGAGCAGGGAACCATAGAAATAGATAGAAGTGCTATTCTAATCGAGGATGTTCTAACCGCCGAAGAACAGGCCGCCTTGACTCCGGGGGACGTATTGCTACAACTACGGGCGGGCAATGAAAGATTTGTGAGAAGCGATTTGACTGCCCGTGATCATTCGTTCCAAATTCGTGAGACGGTGGAAGCTCAGTTTCCCAAGGCTATTGTGTTGTCCTGTGTGGATAGTCGCGTCCCCGTAGAAGATGTATTTGATAAGGGAATCGGTGATATTTTCGTTGCCCGTGTGGCCGGTAATTTTGTCAATCCTGATATCCTTGGCAGTATGGAGTTCGCTACTAAGGTTTCAGGAGCCAAATTGATTTTGGTAATGGGACACGAAAATTGCGGTGCTATCCATGCGGCGATTGATGGTGTAGAACTTAGGAACATAACGACCATGTTGGAAAATATAAAACCGGCAGTGGAAATGTCCACGAAATCGACTGGAGAGAGGACCTCTAAAAATAGGCTGTTCGTGCATGAAGTAGTGGAAAACAATGTGTACCGGAACATAAATAGAATAAAAGAGGATAGCATTATCCTTAAAGAAATGTTCGATAAAGGAGAAATCGATATCAAGGGTGCAGTGTATGATATGGATACCGGAGTAGTCATTTTTTTGGATTGATACAATAGGGTCAAAATTTTTTCTACACTCCCCTATAAAATGAGAGGCTGCCTTTTTTTGGCAGCCTCTTTTGTTCATCTTAGATCTGGAATTTCCTAGTGCGTTACATTTTCAACCGCATAAAAAGTTCATGGGTATTGTTGTCCAGGCCATCAATAGGGTTTTGGATGGAGGTCTCATAGGCATAACCCAAATTGAACCCGTTGCTGATATTGAACAGGAACAGTCCACTGATGCTCTCGTCATACCTATAGCTGGCACCGAACTCAAAGCGCTCGCCGAAGTCCAGGATTCCCGTTACTTCGACGGATATGGGCGATGCGTCCACATAACGAAACATTCCCATGGTCTTCAAATCCAATGTTTTCCCCAAAAGAAAGGTATAGCCGCCACTTAGGTAAGCATGCATTCTATCTGTACCCAGATAGGCATTTCCATCACGTTCCTGTAAGCGGTCGGGTGTCAATAGTTTGGGTACGGACAAAGATGCAAAGTATCTATCATGTTTAAGAAACACCCCGGCACCAACGTTCGGCGTAAAACGACTGTCATAATCGACCAGTGCACCATCTTGTCCCACACCGTAAGTTACCAATCCCTGAGTATTGGCATCGTAAGAGTTTGCACTTCCTTTGATTCCAAAATATAGGGTGTGTTCCTCATCGAGTTGTATGTTGTAAGACACATCGATGGCCATCCATGTTTGCTGTTCTATAAAAGTTTTATCGTTGAGAATGGAAACCCCCAGACCGACATTTTTTCCGACCGGCATCCCAAATATGGCACTTTGGCTTTCTGGGGCTCCTTCTATTCCGGCCCATTGGCTGCGAATTCCCAAGGAGAATTCGGCGGCCTCTGAACTTCCCGCAAAAGCAGGGTTGTAAATATTCATGTTATAGCGGTAAAAGGTATAGTTGGGGTCCTGTTGAGCGCTTGCTTTAAAGGAAAGCAGAAGAAACAGGGCCACTAATGGTATATAATTAAAAAGTCTCATCGTTTTTGTATGGTGTTTTTTGTTCTGTTGGTATTAATAATTGATGAAAATCCATCCCTGAAGCGGCGCACTGCCGTCCCCTAGGTCTATGATGTATAGGTATGATCCCGCAGGAAGCTTTTCACTTCTGTTTTTATAGAAGCCCTCCCAGTTGTTTCGGTAGGATCTGGTACCGAACACTTCGTGTCCCCATCGGTTGTAAACTTTCACTACATTGTTGGGGTAGTTGTCGATTCCGGGAATGATCCAAGCATCGTTGTTGCCATCACCATTAGGAGTAAAAGCTTGAGCGGGTACCAATGAAGGTTCTTCACTTGTGGGGAACGCATCATCCACATCCGCAACACCATCATTGTCGTCGTCATCGTCCATACTGTCGGGAATGCCATCGCCATCGGTATCCAAAGGAGTGCTGGATGCATCCCAAGGATCGGTTCCTTCGGCCAATTCCACTTCGTCGGAATAGCCATCACCATCATCATCGGTATCGGCGTTGTCACCAGTTCCATCTCCATCCGTATCAATAGTCTCGGATGCATCATTAGGGAAATCGTCTTGATCATCCGGTATCCCGTCGTTGTCATCATCGTTGTCAACGTTGTCACCTAGGCCGTCTCCGTCCGTATCGATGTCTGTAACCCCGTCATTGTCGTCGTCGGTATCAGCATTGTCGCCAACACCATCGCCATCTATATCGGAATCTTCGTTAGGGTCATTCGGGAAAGCGTCCTCAGAATCCGGAGTACCATCGTTGTCGGCATCATCATCGGCATTGTCCCCGGTTCCGTCACCATCGGTATCGGTGTCTTCCGAATCATCTTTCGGGAATGCGTCCTCAGAATCAGGGGTTCCGTCATTGTCGTCGTCCTCGTCGGCATTGTCCCCGGTTCCATCTCCGTCCGTGTCGGTATCCTCAGAATCATCCTTAGGGAATGCATCTTCGGCATCGGGAGTACCGTCGTTGTCATCGTCCTCATCGGCATTGTCACCGGTTCCATCTCCGTCCGTGTCGGTATCCTCAGAATCATCCTTCGGGAATGCATCCTCGGCATCAGGAGTGCCGTCGTTGTCATCGTCCTCATCGGCATTGTCACCGGTTCCGTCACCATCGGTATCGGTGTCTTCCGAATCATCCTTAGGGAATGCATCTTCGGCATCGGGAGTACCGTCGTTGTCATCGTCGTCATCGGCATTGTCGCCAGTTCCGTCACCATCGGTATCGGTATCCTCAGAATCATCCTTCGGGAAGGCGTCTTCAGAATCAGGGGTACCGTCGTTGTCATCGTCGTCATCGGCATTGTCGCCGGTTCCGTCACCATCGGTATCGGTGTCCTCGGAAGGGTCCAATGGGAAATCATCCTCAGCGTCAGGTGTACCATCCCCATCATCGTCTTCATCGTCTTCATTGGGCACTCCGTCACCATCGGTATCTTGGGCAGCATTGATGTCTGCTGTATGGGTAGCGGCACTTAAGGCATCATCACCATCCTTTACCTTGAAGGAGAAAGAGGAATAGGATGCGCCGTATTCCCCATCTGCCGTTGTGAAGACAAGTAGGGTTACGTCATCGATCATATCATTTACCTGTACGGGAGAGCCATTGTATTCCAGAGTACCTTTTGTCGGAAGGGAGATTACTTGTATGCCATTAAAAGTGTCGCCTGGATCAGCATCGGAGAAGTTAAAATCATCTGTTTTAAAGGTATATCCAGAATCCTGAACCACTTCCAAGGTAACATCTCCACCTTCTGGGGCATCGTTCACATTGGTGATGTTCAAAGTGACGGTCACTGTCTCCGAAAAAGAAACAGCATCCTCGAAATTGTAAGTAAAACTATCCGTTGCAGCTTCATCGCCATTATGCTCATAAGTAAAAGTACCATCAGCATTAAAGGTAAAAGAGGTTGCGCTGGATGGGTTTGAGATGATGTGGTAAATTCTATCATCACCGTCCACTTCAACATCGTTGGTGGAGACATCATCGTTCAAGGTGGCGTTTTCATCCAAAGTAAAGGAATCTGCTACCGCTGTCGGGGTATCGTCCACAGCGGTAATGGACAAGGTTAGCGTTGCGGTTACCTTGGTTCCTGCATCATCCAGTTCATAGATGACGGCATCACTTCCAAATTCGTTTTCATTTGGGGTATAGACTATTTTATTGTTTTCATCCACCACAGCGGAACCTTTGGCTCCTTGTGTAATGATGCTTACCGTTGGTGTATTGTTGGTGTCGTAGACATCATTGTACAAAACATCGATAGGGTCGGATACGGTATCCTCGTCCAATACGGCCAAATCGTTCTTTGCACCGACCACCAAGGCCAGGTCGAACGGACCAAAGGATTCGGTTCCGGTATTCCCAGCATTGTCTTTCGCCTCTGCATGGATGTACCATCCCGTACCGCCATTGGAAAAGGAAGTGGTCTTGGATTGACTGTTGCTCCAAGAGGTCCACAAATTGCTGTCGGATGCCGGTGGATTGCTGTCCTGAATCAAAACATAACGTTGAACATCAAATCCACTTCCATCATTTTCATCCTGAAAGGTCAACAGAATATCGGTGTCCGTATCAATAGATCCGCTATTCGGTGTGGCCGATAAGGTAGGCTCGGTAATATCGTGGGTAATGGTCAACGTTCGAAAGAACGGCTCTGACCAAACCCCTGTACTGGTCTGTACACGAAGGCTAATGATGTATTCTGCGGTTACGTTGTTGTAAGTGGAGAAATCCGTCATCTCGGTAGTGGAGTTGTGGATTTCGGTATCCGTCGGATTCCCTTCGCTGTCGAACACCCTTTGGGTCACGATCCACTCCTCGTTGGAAAGTGTTCGTCCGTAAGGATCGATAGAGTTGTTTTCTATATTGATGTTCATGGAGCCAGAGTAGGTAAACAGTGCATCCGGTTGAATATTGAACTGTGCTACGGGCAGGTCTTCACTGGTTGATGAACTGCTGCTGTCCACCAAGATATAGGCACTTGATGGGCTACTCCACACCCCTTGATGATCCTGTACGTTCAGCATGACCAGATACTCTCCATCGGCAGCGGAATTCTTATCGAACATTCCGTTCGTCCAGCCTACGGTGGACGCCGCATCCACGGGTTTCCATTTCCATTCGGTCTGGGCAATGCCATTGTTGGCACCGCCATCCAAGTCGTAAGAAGTATCATTGAACACGCCGGTGTCCGAACTATAGGAGAAGCTCGCCACTGGTTTTCTGTGGAAATACAGGGTAGTGGGGGAGGTGGGAAGGTCTTCAAAGCTAAAGGAGTATTTCCCGGGTTTTTCATAGAATTCCGGTACATCTTCCAAATAAAGGTCGTTCCAGGAAACCCTTCCTTGGTTATTGGGGAAGAAGGTCTCGTCGTGTGTGATTTTCCATCTACCGCTTGGGTAGTTGGCATTGGCTGTGCTTGTCTTCATTTCTGAAGGATCCACAGCTATTTCAACGCTTGTTCCGGCAATAAAATAGTCTCCTTCGGTCACGGTAAGGAACTGGTACTGCTCATAAATATACTGGGCCATATCGTCCATCCAGCTTGACCAGCTTCCCATATCCCGGTTTACAAAGGTTCCTTGGTTGTTGTTTTGCTGAACAAAACGCTCGAATTGGGCCTGGTTGCCGTTCAATCCCCATCCGATGTAGTGGATATCCTCATTGATGGTGCGCATCAATATCTCGGCCAAATCCTGGTCGTTGTCAAAGTCGGCCACTTCTTGATCGTCGAGGTTCACATTAAATCGCATGGCGCTGTTTCTCCATTGTGGTTCCCTGAGTACATCCTTGAACTTTTTAAGGCTCAAAGAGGTCACTTCAATGTTTTTAAAGGTGGCATAAGGCTGGCTGTTGGAAAAGAATCCATAACTACCGCCAATTTCCTCGGCCGCGGTATAGTCAATGATCAATGCATCATCCATATAGATTTTTACGTTCTTACCATTGACCACAACTTTAAAATGGTACCAAGTCGTGGTGGAGTTTTTGTTGAAAATGGTAGTCTCTGCACCTTGCAATCCCTGAACATAGTGTTGAGGATTTGTAGTGCCATCATCCCTTGTAATCTTGTACAACCCCGATGCAAAACCGTGGCTTGGTATAAATTCGCTTGTGGTAAATGTTCGTACCGCTCCCGAAAGATTGAAGAGGTAGGAGCCTACAGCACCATTTTCCATTCCAAAGGTGATACCCATATCATCGTCATCGGAGCCAGAAGTAAAAGCGATGTCGGCTTCCAAAGTATAATTGGAAGAATCGAAAACAGGGTCGTAAAATCCAGCCATGTAATCGTTATTGATTCTTCGTATAAACTTATCCGCATCCACAAACTCCCAGGTCTCTGGGTTGTAGCCCCAACGTATCCAGTTGTTGAAAATATCTGCGGCATCTTCGGAGTTGGAAGAGATGGTGGTCCGTTCAAAACCTTGTACATAGAGTTTGTCGGCGGGGATACCCTTGCTTTCCAGGGCAGCACCAAGATCTTCTTCGAAGGTATCAATGTTTTGGTCGGTGATTCCCACGGTAAGTACCACGTCAATGTTGGGTCCTTGCTGTACTTCCATGTTGACCGATTGGCCGAACACGGAGTTGAATCCCATACCAAAGAACAATAGTGCTATAATGTAGGAATAGTGAAGGTTGATTTTCTTCATTTTGGTTGAATTTGTATTTGGATATTGAAAAGGTTATTCAAAAAGATTGCTGGTTGTGTTCAACGGTCTTACCGAATAATCAAAATTGAATTCTTCGTTGATATCGTTGCATGAGGCACAAGAGGCCACATTAAACCCGGTCCCTGAGGATATGTTTTCCAAAAGGGATATCCCTGCAGCGTTTTTGGCCAATGAGCAGGAGTATACAAAAACGGTAACACCCGTGTTGGCGCTGAAATCCGATGGATCCAATTGCTGCCCCAAAGCTGCTGCCGTGTAGGACCGCTCCCCAAAATCGATGGATGCATCTGAAGATGGTGCAAAAAGATGAATGTTTTTGACACTTGGGTTTTTGGCCAAGGCCTGCTTTAGGGTTTCGGTCAAGGTTGCAGATGTTTTGGCCTCGATTAGCACAACATTTACAGGTAAGGAAGCGATGAGCCCTCCGCTATTGGGAAAGTCGGAATCCAATATCACAACATCATCCGTTTGGGCCATGGAGACGCTCAAGGTCAATGAAAATAAGAGCAGGAAGCTCAGTGCTGTTTTTTGGTTGAAAATGGTTTTCATTTGCGAATTTAGTTTAGGTTTTTAATAATGATTTATAAGGTTCAATTTTGTCTCTAAAAAGGCATAAGTTGCCCGGGCCGACTTTATCGGCAATTTTTTTTAGCAACCGTTTTTCTAGTAGTACTAGATCAGGTCAGCGATAATTACATGTGGAACGATTGATTGAAACAGTAGTGCTATGTCATATATTATGGGAACATTTTTAAAGGGTCTTTTTTCTTACAAAGACCTCCAATTGTGTAATCTATTTCTTATTTGTTGTATAGGAAACGGGGGTGTACTCTCCTTATTTTAAAAAATCGCTCACTAAATTGACAAATATCAATTTAGCGCTATTTTCTTACAAAAATTGAAAGTATATAAGGAAGTAAGCAACACTGAAAGGCCCGTTAGGAACCCTTTCAAGAAGCGTTGTAGTAATCTAGATCAGGGACGGTAGCCTTAATTTATTTCTTTCATAAGCCTGGATAAAGTCTCAGGTCTTATGGCCAAATAAGAAGCTAGATGTTTTCGTGGGATTCGCTCCACAATCTGGGGTTTTATGTTTCCCATGAAATAGGCCAATCTTTTTCTGGCATTGGGAATTCTTGCTAAATATACCCGATGTTCTGCCAAAATATAATATTCCTCGAGTAATATCCGGTTAATGTGCCGCATTTCTGGAAAATGATTCAAACAATATTTGTAGTCTTCATATTCCAAGTAATCACAATAAGTGTTTTCCAGACTTTGTATGTTTTCTTGACTGGGTTCATTTCTGAAAAAACCGGTAATAGAGGTAAAAACTTCATTTTCGGAATCCAACCAAGTTGTTATTTCCAATCCTTCACTTACAAAGTATCCGCGAACCAATCCTTTCTTAATAAGATAGAGACGATTGCAAATTTCGCCGGCTTTGCTAATGAGTTGATTTTTTTCGAAAGAACAACTTTTTATATGCTGAACAAGGTAATTTTTTAAGCTAGGGCTTAAAGGATAAATTGCATTGAGAAATAAAATGATAAAAAGATTTTTATCTGAATGCTTATTGGTGATCATTTAAAGAATCAATTTGGTTGGGTTGGATTTTTTGGATACACAAAAATAACATTTTCATGCCTAACAAGGAGATTTTATACCAATACCTACGCACACCCTAGTTCTAAAGAAATAAATAAAACGTTCAAGATGCTACCCCGCCATAAAGCATTAATACCTATTCACATCATCGTCACAAAAGCACAATGATTGACGAAGAATACATGACAAACAGATACAAAAAAAGAGGTGCTGTTTTTGCAAAAGTAAGACCCAAGATAGTATTTTAACTTTACATCCGGTCAAATGTAATAAGTCCAGTTTGTGCAGTTGTCAGGTTGGTATGGAACAGTAAAAATACTGATAGAATGGTCCATCTCACAATTAATCGGATAATGTTCATTTTCAAAGGGTTGATAGTCCATTGATTAGGGCGGTTTTCTTTTAGTATAACCCTAAGGCGATTTCAAGCTGGGTGCTTCCTCTCAATGTTGGGCTACTTCCAGGTTATGAGAAATTAACAAACTGCCCTGTGCGTGAACTGCATGGCACGGTCCTAGCCTTTTAAAGACTGGTGTGTGGGGTGCCCAGTTCCCAGTCAGTACAAAGCTGTATATTGTGCAGGCTGGCCCTTATTTGTCGCTCACGGAATCATTTTGTGTTCAGGGCAGTCCAAACGAATTTCAGATTCAGTAAGTTTTGTTTTCAGTAGATTACAATAATGATTTCCGTTTTCACCATTGTAAAAAGAGCAGGTAAAACACATGCGTTGAATGGTAATGATACCAGACTTGTTTAGGTCATAAATCAATTTCAGCAATCCGTTGAGCATTGTTGTTTTTTGTTCTTCGGTCAATCTTTCAATTGGTTGTTCGATTGAAGAAGCGAAGAACGATGCTTTTTTAGCAATTTTTTTTCCTTCATCAGTAAGTAAAAGCGAATAGCTTCTTGTGTCGCTAGGGTCCGTTTCCTTGGTAACCAATGCTTTGGAAAGCAGCACCCGGACACTGTCGCTTATTGTGGCTTTGGTCATATTGAACTCGTCTGCTAAATACCCCACTTTACATTTTTCCGAGGAATGGAAAGAGATGAATATCAAAATTTGAATTTGTATCGGACTTAATGAGTTTTCTTTGCTTTCGTTCCAAAGCAATACCCTAAATGCTTCCGAAATACGTTCCAAAGCAACTACGATACGGCTTTCTACTTTTTGGTTTTGTTCGTTTAAATTGAACGATGGATATTTCATAGTTTCATATTTTTGGCCACATAGACCCAAGCCTTTTTTCCTGACTCAAACGTTTCAAGTATTCTATGGTATTCACTGACTTCATAGTTGTCGGTTTCCCTAAGTTCAGTGTCCGTGATTTCAAATAGGATTCCTTCCAAAAAATCGGATTCATTGCCGGATTTAATGGCAATCGGGTGATGATCAAGCTGACTTTTGGCAAGGACCGTGGTATCTGTGATTTTTGTTTTTTCAATTTTATATCCGATCAATCTATCTCGCTCTCCTCTTAAGGCTCGACCGTAATTTTCAAGCTGTACGTTCTCCAACTGTAAGGTGCCGTATGAGAATAGTAAATGTATGCCCTCTTTCATCTGCAATTTTCCATTTCAATGATAAAAAAGCCTTTTTGCTCGATTTCCGCTTCCCATTCGGGCCGTACTGTTTCCATATGGCAGAATCTACATTCTTTTGAGGTTAAAGCTTGTCCTTCTTGAGCTTTGGTTTTTAAATATTCTTTACCATAACCGAAGATCACGGCTATATCTCTAATTTCTTTGGGAGCGATAATGTCAAAGTGCATTATGCTACCGTCTTTTTTGGTTACATAGGTGTCCCAAACTGCTACTTTCATTTTTGTTTTTCTTTGATAAAAAGGAAAGCCCCGTAAAGATAGGAATCCTAACTTTACGGGGCAAAAAATATTACTTTACACTATAGGGCAATGACAAATCGCCACTTGCCACAGAATATACTTTATAAACGCCGAGCATTGGCTTGTCTCGACCTCCGTGGTTACCTTCTCCACCTGTATACACTTCCATATAAGCTGCTACTCCGTCATAAGAAAAATCTGTTTTGTTGTTCATTCGATAATCTGGAACAATTACGCGAATGGTATTTCCTTTTGTGATGACTTGAAAACCCGGTGAGTCCATGTACATGGGCATTCCTGGATTGGTTGGGGGTAAAACCACACTTGTGTCCTTTGTGTCAAATTGTTTTACGGCCAAACCGCCTTCCACACGTTTGTCATCGGTCAAGACCACCCAATGTGGATGCCAAACAATCCCATCATTGGTAAAATTGCGGTCTGCGTTTTCATCCCAAAGTGGCGTATCGTCAAAGTCGGGGTGTGAAGTCAGGGCAAGCGCCACTATGCCCTCGGTATCGCCAAAGCCAACATCGGTAGGTTTCAAGGTAGTTGGGAATACGTAGCCCAAAACAGGTGCTCCATTCAGCTGACCTGCTGGTGTTGGCGTTGTTGTCCCTGCGGTTCCTTTTACACTAATTTCCCAAATGGTCGCTGCAATGTCATCCGAATGTTTTACGTTGACACTGTTAATTTGAAAATCGTCATTGTTGTAGTCTTTGCATTTGTCGCAGGCATTACCCTTAACTGCGAAAAGGGAAACTCCAAGAAGAAAGAATAATTGTTTCATTGTTTGTTGAATTTAAATGGTTAAAAGTTAGGAGTCTTCCATTAAATTAGGACTCCTAACTTTATGAAATAATTTTTTTAGCCCTTTACGTCGGCCATGGATGCACCATAATTGATGTGCAATACGTTCCCGTTTGGTGTAAGCAAAGCTGGAACAGAGTTTACTCCTGCTTTTTCAGCTTCGGCAATTCGGTTACGGTCTTCGCCAAGGTGTACGAGTTCTACATTGTTTTCACCAACTAAATTAATGATGTCGTGCTCTGCACTAACACATACGGGACATCCGGCGTGAAAGAAAATTGATTTTGCCATTTGATTAAGGTTTAATTTGTGTTTTGGCATTATTGCCGAGGTAAATATAGTAAGGAATCCTAACAAATAAAATTATTTTTTGAGAATTTATTTCTGAATATGTATGTAGATACCTCCTGTAGCCTTTCCCAAGATGGGTTTTTGACAAAATACATATAGCTGGCATGTAGCTTCCTTGGGGGATCAACCGGTCTTTCATGTTGATTGGATTCAAAAGTAATTTCATACTTGTTCTGATGGAAATACGTTTCCAAAAATGATTTTCTTTGGTTTTGTATATTCAATGTTTAGAAAGACCTTTATCGGACAAACACTGCAGTATGCTTTTTAGGCTTTTTACATTGGTTTTGTTGTTGACTTGTTGGTGGGTAAGTGGTCAACAATTGTTGCCTCCCATCCAGAATTATCAATTATTGGATTATAAGGGGGGAAGCAAAAACTGGGACCTTTCCGTAAATGAAAAAGGAGAGCTTTTTGTGGCAAACAACAAGGGCTTGCTTCACTTCAACGGTGAGGAATGGAGCTTGAACAAATTGCCGAACAATACCATTATCCGTTCTGTGGAAAGCATTGGAGACAGGGTATATACGGGATCCTACGAAGAGTTTGGGTACTGGGCCAAGAATGAATTCGGGGAACTGGACTATACTTCATTGACCCACTTGATTGAGGAGCACACTTTTACCAGCGAGGAATTCTGGGAGATTTTTCCATCCAAGAACGGAAAGGTCATGTTCCGATCTTTTTCTGCAATCTATGCCTATGGGAATGATGAAATCTCCGTTGTAGATCCGACCGAAGTCGTCTCTGATTTTATAGAGTTTAAAGACCATTTGGTGGTGGCGGGCGGTTCATTGGGTTTATTTGAGGTGAAGGGAGAAGCATTGGAGCCTTTGCCTGATCAAGGCCTGCTTATCGGCAAAACCGTTAATGATATGGCCCTTTTTGAGGGGGAGCTGTTGATCGGAACCAAACTGCATGGTTGTTTTTTATACGACGGAAAAACACTGGCGCCATGGTCCGCACCCCTTAACAAGGAACTGAAACAGCATCAATTAAACAAGATAACGCCATTGGGAGGTGGGCTTTTGGGTTTTGGAACAATAAAGAATGGAATGTACCTGTATGACTCGGCTTCAAATCAATATCGCGTATTGAACAGGGAGTCTGGGCTTCAAAACAACACGGTTCTTTCTTCCTTGTTGTTCAATGACCAGTTGTGGCTTGGTCTGGACAACGGAATTGCACGTGTGCGACTTAACAATTCAATATCCTACTATACCGATTATACAGGAAGCTTGGGGATGGTCTACGATATCGCCTGGTTCAACAACACCTTGTTTTTGGGCAGCAATACAGGTGTGTTTTATTTTGAGGGAAACCAGCTGAAGTTCGTTGAAGGCTCTCAAGGACATGTCTGGGACTTGGAAGTGCTCGAGGGCGAATTGCTTTGTGGCCACAATACGGGAACCTATAAGGTGTCCAAGGACAGCTTTGAGATCTTGAGCGAGATATCGGGCGGTTATCAATTGATTAAGGTGCCCGATCAAAACAACACCTATGTACAGGGGACCTATAATGGATTGGCCATGTTCCATAAACTAGAAAACGGTGAATGGGAGGTCAAACGCATAGAAGGGTTTGGTGCCCCGGTAAAACAACTGTGTTTTGAGACTCCAGATATACTTTGGGTGGCGCATCCCTATAAAGGATTCTTTAGAATACACTTTGAAGAAGGGGCATATGATAGAATCGATAGGGTACAATCCTTTGGGCACGAGGATGCCCCGAGCGAATACAACGTAAAGCTCTATAACATTAAAAACAAAATTGTACTGAACAGTGAGGGCACCTGGTATGGTTATAATCCCATTGGTGACCATATCGAAAAGTTTGACGAGTTTGCCGAATACCGGAATAAGGAGCTGTTGTTTTATGATGAAGCGTATTTTTGGTTTGTTGATGATGAGGAACAAAAAACCATAATCCACACCAATTTAAGGGGGGATAGTCTTATAGTTACCGATCTGCCCTTACGAGAGCGATTGGCACCGGATTCTCAAAAAATGGTCGAGTTCAACGATAGTATATCCTACATAACATTAAACGACGGTTTCGCCGAGATCAACGACCTTCACCTAAAAAGTAATTCGGAGCTCCAAGAGATACCGGTACCGGGCTTTATGATGATGCGGGATCAGAAACAGAAATACTCGATTTCGGGAGGAGCTGTGGAAGTTCCATTTAGGCATTCGAAATCCATCACCGTGGAGATAGCCTCGCCGGAATATATATCGCCCCACTATTATTACGAACTGCATGGGCCGCAGGAATATTCCGAATATTCGGAAAATGGATTCATCAATTTTCAAAACCTTCCCTTTGGGGATTACAGCCTTAAGGTTGCCACCGTGGGAGTGGGCGACGCCATTTCCGATTTCAATACATTTAATTTTCAAATAGCACCACCGTGGTACTTTTCTTGGTGGAGCCTTTTTATCTATGCCGCTTTGGCCTTGTTGACCGGTTATTTGGTGAGAAGGCACAATAGGCGAAAGTTGGACAGGAAACATCGTGAATTGGAGGAGAGGATGTATCACGAGCAACAAGAGCGTATGGCAAAAATAGAAAAAGAAGAATTGGCCAAGGAGGTTAAGTTGAAACAGAATGAATTGGCCAGTACGACCTTGAATATTGCCAGAAAAAATGAAGTGATTTTGGAGCTTAAGAACATGTTGGTAATGAACAAGGATAAGTTTTCCAACTCCCAAAGGTATCGAACATTCATCAAAAAATTGAACAGCTCCATTGAAGACACGGAGGACTGGAAACGTTTTGAGGTGAACTTTAAAGAACTGCACGAAGATTTCTTCGAAAGACTGCTCAAATCATATCCTTCGCTAACCCCAAAGGATTTAAAACTCTGCGCCTACCTGAAGATGAATCTCTCCACCAAAGAGATTGCACCTCTTATGGGGATAACAGTAAGGGGAGTGGAAATACATCGCTATCGGCTTCGCAAGAAGCTTGATATGGACAGCTCTGAAAACCTTTCCAATTTTCTTATCACTTTCTAGGAATGATGTATCAGCTTGTTGAAGAGGTCTAGCATCCTATTTTCACACTACATCAATACTACATCACTATGTTAATTCTTTTTACATCAAGATCTATGCATACTACTGCAAGTGTGCTGCAATAGGGGTTTACGGCGATTGTTGGGATGATGTATTTTTTATGTATCCTATCGGAGCTTTTAATCACTAAGCTCTTGTTAATTTAGTAGAAAACAAACTATATTTTTGCATAATTATGAAAATTAAAAGCAAACTTTTGCTAATATCGTTTTTGCTGTTTCAGGTCGTACTTTGGGCACAAAGCAATATAACGATTTCAGGAACGGTCTTGGATGATCAAGGGCAACCATTGCCCGGGGCAAGCGTAGTGCTTCAGGGCACTACAACAGGAATTCAAACTGACTTTGATGGAAATTATCGTTTGGAGGACGTTCCAAGTGATGGAACTTTAGTGTTCAGTTATGTTGGATTCACTACTCAAAACGTACCTATCAATGGTAGGACTACAATTGACTTAACCCTTCAAGAAGACACCCAAACTTTGGATGAAGTTGTAGTGGTTGGTTATGGTACCCAAAAGAAGGCCGACCTAACAGGTTCCATTGCTACGGTGGATGCTGAAGAAATTGAGAAAACACCGTCTGCTAACCCGGTTCAATCCTTACAGGGCAAAGTGGCCGGGGTGCAGATTGTCACCCCTGGTTCTCCTGGGGCCTCTCCGACCGTACGTATTCGTGGGCTGGGAACTTATTCGGATGCGACAAGCCTCTTATATGTTGTTGATGGTATGTTCTATAGCAATATTGATTTCTTGAACCCGAATGACATTAAGTCCATGAACGTACTTAAGGATGCATCTTCTTCCGCTATTTATGGGGTAAGGGCTGCCAACGGGGTTATTATTATAGAAACCAAATCCGGAGGTAAAAACAGAAAACCGACCATAGAGTATAATGGTTACACTGGGATTCAGCGGGCTCAGAACGTTTTACAAATGGCCAATGCGGAGCAATTTGTTACCATGGCGGTGGAGTCTGGTTCGGATGCAGATGTCCAGTTCATCCTAAATGCTATGCAGCGCTATGGAAGAAGTCGAATCAACCCCAATGTACCGGATGTTAATACGGATTGGTATGATGAAATCATCAGGGATGGACTCATTCAAAACCACAGTATAAGTGTTACCGGAGGCACGGACAATGTTTCCTATTCCCTCGGCACAAACTACTTTTCCCAAGAAGGGTTGTTGGATATGAAGAACGACTACGAACGATTCAATATCCGTTCCAAACTGGACGTGGACATCTTGGATAATCTAAGAATGGGGGTCAACACTGTTTTCAGTAACGCTACACAGCAGACCCCAGAAAACTCGGCGTGGTTTAAAGCCTATTTTGCGGTACCCATTCTTCCCGTGTTCGATGATTTGAACACGGAGGCTACACCCACACGCTATGCCAATGCCCAAGCTTTGGGGTATAGAGGTACTCAAAACCCTTTCCCGGATATGGATTACAACGACAATAGATTGAAGATACGCAAGTTGTTGGCCAATATTTATTTGGAAACAGATTTGATCAAAGATAAACTCACCTTCAAAACCGCCTATAACATTGATTTTTCGGCATTGGAGGAACGCTATGTGAACCTACCTTACAATATGGGATTTGGCGATCAGCGAATATCATCCATAAATAGACGTCAAAACAACTACTATAATCAAATATGGGACAATGTCTTAACTTATACGGACACCTATGCGGATGATCATAATGTAACCGTTATGGCCGGTACTTCCTATCGGGACGAGGCATCCAATCAGTTCCAGGCAACAGGCAGCGACATTGCTGGAATCGATTTTGAAACCTCATGGTATCTGAACTTTGCAGATCCCTTGTCCTTTAACAACAATGTTGCAGAGAACAATCGCAGGATTTACGGACAATCATATTTCGGAAGGGTATCCTATAACTACAAGAGCCGTTACTTGCTATACGGAACCTTTAGGGCGGATAGGTCCTCCAAGTTTACCAAAGAGCAATGGGGTTATTTCCCCTCCGTGGGTGCTGGATGGGTAATTTCCCAAGAACCTTTTATGGAAAACGTCGGTTTCTTCGATTTTTTGAAGTTAAGGGCTGCATGGGGCCGATTGGGCAACGATAATGTTCCGGCAAGTTCAGGAGCAAATACTATTTCCAATCAAACCGTGGATTTGGGCGATACGCCAAATACAGGGATTACCGCTACAAGTACTTTTACCGATTTGACCTGGGAGGTTGTGGAAGAATTGGATTTTGGATTTAATATGAACATCTTGAACAACCGCATGTCCGTTGAGGCCGATTATTATATCAGGGATACAGAGGATGCCATTATGCCGGTATACATCCCTATTGCGAACCAGACCGTATTAAGAAACTCAGGGGTTATTCGAAACTCAGGGGTAGAGGTCGCCTTGAACTGGAGCGATGAGATTACGCCTGACTTTAGCTATACCGTAGGTGCCAATTTTACCACAGTAAAAAACGAAGCCATAGAGATTGAGGACGAAAGCGGTTATATCGATTCAGGTTCGGCCGAGTTCAGGCAGCGAACCTTGGTCGGGGAGCCATTGTATGCCTTTTACGGTTACCAAGCTACCGGTGTTTATCAGAACCAAGCTCAGATTGATGCCGATCCCGTGGCACAGAACGCAATAGCTGATGGCCAAAACGTACAACCTGGTTACCTCATATTCAATGATAGGGACGGTGATGGAGCTATCACAGATCAGGATAGAATGGTGTTGGGGTCCTTCCTTCCCAAGTTTACCTATGGTGGCAATATTGGATTGAACTATAAAGATTTTGGTTTTTCCATGAACTTCTACGGACAATCAGGTAACAAGATTCTGAACCGAAAACGTGGTGAAGTCATCTTTACCAACGATACAAATATGGACGCGGATTTGGCCAAGAATCGTTGGCATGGCGAAGGAACCAGTAACAGTTACCCTTCATCGGCCGGGCTTCGGGACAGTTGGAACCAAAGATTGAGCAATTTTTGGGTAGAGGATGGGGATTTCTTTAGAATCCAAAACATTCAGTTGGCGTACACCATACGTGGCGACAAGCTTAAGGGGAATGCACCCGACATTAAATTCACCTTGACTGCCGAAAGACCTTTGACCCTCTTTAACTACAACGGATTTAACCCCGAGGTATCGGATGGGGTCGACCGTCAAACATATCCTGTTCCCGCAATTTACACCGTAGGTGTTAATGTTAAACTATAAAAAGAAAATTGAGATGAAGAATAACAACCTTTTATATCGAATAATAGTTGTCCTGATCGCGATACTCACTATCCAAGCATGCTCGGACAAGTTTGATAACATTGAAGGACAGCTTAATGCTGACGATCTGGATTATTCGGCTACCGAGGATATGGTTCAAGCCTTGATAGGATCTTATTATATCATTGCTACAAGAGGATGGGAGGAACCATTGTTGCTTTCCGTTCGCGGGGATGATGTAAATGCAGGAGGTCTTGGCGATCAACAACAATTTGCCGATACAGACAACTACGTTTACACTCAGGATTATTGGATGTACAACTCCTTGTGGAACGTGCACTATGGAGACATTGTCCAATTGAATACGGAAATCGAATTGATCGAAAACTTCAAGGATTTTGCTGACGAGAGCGAAAAAGCGACCGCAGACCAGTACATAGCTGAAATCAAGGTGATGCGAGCTTGGTTGCACTTTAACTTGGCAAGGGTGTGGAGCGATGTATTTATTATCGAATCCACACAGCCCGATGCCGAGATAGCCAGTGGGCCAGCGACCAAGCAAGAGATCATGCAGTATATCTCCGATCAAATGGATGAGGCCATTCCGCTCTTGCCCAATATGAGGCCCAATGAAAGAACCGACATTCCAGGCGGTGTCACAAGTTACACCGCGTATGCGCTAAAAGCGATGGCACATATGGAAATGGAGGATTATCAAGGTATGGCTGACGCCTGTGCGGCGATAATAAACTCCAATAAGTTTTCGTTGTACCCCGATTTTTATAGCCTGTTCAAAAAGCCTGGGGAGTTGAGCGATGAAAGTTTGTTCGAACTACAATTTTCCGATTATGGCTCAAGTACCGGGGATACCTTTTATCACTTGTACGCACCGTTTGGTCCGCAGGGATGGACCCCTGCCAGGGAAAATGCCTCTGGTGGATGGGGCTTCTATGAGCCAAGTATGAAGTTCATCAAATTTATGTTGGACAGGGAAGAAGCCGTTCGTTTGGAAACCAGTGTGCTTTGGACAGACCGCGGTATTGCCGAATTGCAGACCGATCCCAATTATGCCACGCTCCCTGCTTTTGTGAGCAACACTACACGCGATGGGGATGTGATCAACGACTATGCAAGGGCTTTGTTTTCTAGCGGTAAACATTACTTGCCCTCCGTTCAGCTTACCGATCAACGAAATGATTACGGCGGAGGTAAAAATATGATCGTTATACGCTATGCCGAAATATTGTTGATGTATGCCGAGGCCCTCACAAGAGGGGCCAGTGGTTCCGGAATGACAGCGGACCAAGCTGTAAACCTGGTTCGCAGTAGGGCAGGGATGCCATCGTTGTCAGGAGTGACATCCAGTGACGTAATGGATGAGAAATTTGCAGAATTGGGCATGGAGTGGGGTATTCGTTATTATGATATGATCCGCTTGGACAACTATTCTGAACTGAGTTACGACGGACGAACTTTTACATCCGACAAAGAACTATTGCCCTATCCGCAAGCCCAGCTGGATGCACTTCCATCATTGGGTGGCGGTGGCAGCGATGACTAAAATTAACTAAATAAACAGCACAAGATGAAACATATAGTTAAATCCATAATGATACTACTGGGCCTTCTGGTGGTTTCATGTAATGAGGGAATCGATCCCATCACGGCAATAGATGCAGGAGTGGATGAAACGGCACCTCAGGTTAACATAACCTATCCGACCGAAGGCGTGGAACTCATGCCATTTGAAGAAGAAACATCAATCGACATAGCGTTTGAGGTAACCGACGATATCGAAGTGGTCAGCATAACTGTATCCATGGATGGGTCACAGATAGCAGCATTCAGTTCCTTTAAAGATTATAGAATTGTATTGGAAGAAGTAACCTACGACGGATTGGGCAATGGGGAGCATACCGTTGCCGTATCGGCTACGGACGCCGAAGGCAAAACGACCACCCAAGAAGTTAGCTTTGCCAAACTGGCTCCATATAGCGCTCAATTTGATGGCGAAGTACTCTATATGCCCTTTAATGCGGACTTTATGGACTTTATCAGTTTTCAGGAAGCGGGAGAAGTTGGCAATCCCGGTTTTGCGGGAGATGCTTTCTTGGGTGCTGACGCCTTTCAAGGTGCTGCTGATTCATATCTGACTTTTCCAATGGATAACTTAAAGAGCACGGAATTCGGTGCCGCTTTTTGGTACAAGGTCAATCCAACGCCGGATAGGGCTGGAATTTTGGTGGTGGGCGATGATGCAGAAGACCGAAACCAAGGATTCCGTTTGTTTCGAGAAGGCAATGCCGATGAACAACGCATCAAGCTCAATGTGGGCACTGGTGCCGCAGAGAGTTGGAACGATGGTGGGGTAATTGACGTAACCGCAGGCGAATGGGTGCATGTGGCCGTATCCATTTCACAGACCCAGAGTACCATCTATTTTAACGGGGTAGAAATGTTGACAGCTGATTTACCCGCACCAATCGATTGGACAGGTTGCGAGGAATTGCATATTGGTGCAGGAGGGCCAACTTTTGATTACTGGGACCATGGTTACGACGCCAGTCAAATGGACGAGCTACGCATATTTGACAGGGCGCTGACCCAGAGCGACATACAAATTATGATGAATGCAGCCAACCCGTATATTCCCCAATATGATGGTGAATCATTCTATATGCCTTTTGAAGGGGATTATATAGATTTAATAGGGAGTAAGGCGGCCACAACCGTGGGCTCGCCAAGCTTTACCGACGAAAGTCAGGTAGGGGGGCAAGCCTATTTGGGTGCGACAGATTCTTATATCAATTATCCAGCGGAAGGATTGATGACTGCTGAATTCAGTGGGTCCTTTTGGTACAAAGTGGATGCCAACCCTGATAGGGCGGGCATTATTACCATAGGTGATGATGCTGCGGATCGTTTTCAAGGTTTCCGTCTTTTCCGTGAAGGAAGTGTGGATGAACAGCGCATCAAGTTGAACGTTGGAACCGGTAGTGGAGAAAGCTGGAACGATGGTGACGTGATCGACGTTACCGCAGGAGAATGGGTACACGTAGCCTTCACCATATCAAACACTGAAAATGTTATCTATTTGAATGGTGCTGAAGTCTTGTCTTCGGCTATGTCCGCACCAATCGATTGGACTGGTTGTGATACCTTCACCATAGGTGCGGGTGGACCAACCTTCGATTATTGGGGTCATACCTCCGATAATAGTATCATCGATGATTTAAGGTTCTACAGCAAAGCACTATCTCCGGAAGAAGTGGCCGAAGTATTTGGAGGAGAAGTCACGCCACAAAACTATGGCTCCACATTGTACATGCCCTTTGATGGGTCCAATGTGGATGACAACTCGGGCGAAGAGGCCACGGTGGTAGGTTCTCCCGGTTTTGCAGGGGAGAGTGCCGTGGGTAGCAATGCCTATGCAGGTGCCACGGATTCGTATCTCACCTTCCCGATGGATGGATTGTTCAATAATCAATTCAGTGGCGCTTTCTGGTACAAGGTCAATGCTGACCCTGACAGGGCAGGTATTTTAACGGTAAGCCCTCCAATGAATGGAACGGATAACGATCTTTCCGCAGGCTTTAGGTTGATCAGGGAAGGAAGTGCCGATGAGCAGCGTATCAAACTGCATTTGGGCACCGATGCCGGAGATGTTTGGAACGATGGGGATGTTATCGATGCCACGCTCGACGAATGGGTGCACGTGGCCTTTACCGTTACGGAAACGGAAACCTTGATTTATCTGAACGGTGAACCGGCGGTGAATACCGGGGACATGGACGGAAAGACTATAAGCTGGGACAACTGTTCCATTTTGTCGATCGGTTCTGGAGCCCCCAACTTCATCGGTTGGAACCACCTATCCGACCTCAGTTATATCGATGACCTCTATCTTTTTGATAGAGTATTGACGCAAGAGGAGATTCAGGAAATCATGAGCAATTAATGTGCTTCCATAGCAGCATTTTTTAATATTAGAGTTAGTTTAGTTATATGAGGTTGATTATGTTACCATTGGCCGTTGTCACCCTAATTTTAGGGTGCAATGGCCATAATGCTAAGAAAAAAGAAGTAACGGCCCAAAAAGCAGTTGAACGCCCAACAGTATCCGATGAGGAATTGATGGATTCCATACAATTTCAGACTTTCAATTATTTTTGGGAAGGTGCGGAACCGATTTCAGGCTTGGCCAGGGAGCGTATACATTTGGATGGGGTGTATCCCAACCACGATAAGGACATCATAACCACAGGTGGTTCCGGGTTTGGACTCATGGCCATTTTGGTTGGTGTGGAAAGAGGTTTTATTTCTCGTGAGCAGGCTTTGGAGCGCTACCAACGCATTGTCAATTTTTTGGAGAATGCAGACCGTTTTCATGGAGCATGGCCACATTGGTTGTTGCCATCAGGGAAAGTGACCCCTTTCAGCAAAAAGGATAATGGAGGGGATTTGGTGGAGACCGCCTTTTTGGTGCAAGGATTGTTAACGGTTCAAGCTTATTTCAAAAATGGAAATGAGCGCGAACAGCAATTGGCGGAAAAAATCCAAGAACTGTGGGAAGGCGTAGAATGGGACTGGTACACCAAAAATGGTGAAGATGTGTTGTACTGGCATTGGAGCCCAGAGTATGAATGGGAAATGAACTTTCCCGTAGGGGGCTACAACGAAGCACTCATTATGTACATTCTTGCTGCTGCTTCCCCAACACATTCCATTGATAGGTCCGTCTATGAAATTGGTTGGGCCGGTTCAGGTGAAATTTCACAGGACACCACTTACTACGGTTTGGAAACGGAGCTCAATCATTATGAGCATAGCGATGCGCCCGTAGGACCTTTATTTTGGGCCCATTATTCCTATTTGGGCTTGAATCCAAAAGGATTGAAGGATCAGTTCGGTGATTACTGGAAATTGAACCAGAACCATGCAATGATTCATTATAAGTATGCTGTGGACAATCCAAAGGATTACGAAGGATATGGAAAAGACTTATGGGGCTTGACCTCTAGTTATTCCATCAACGGCTATGCAGGGCATCGTCCAGAAGCGGATTTAGGAGTGATTTCACCTACGGCGGCACTCTCTTCCATGCCCTATACCCCAGAGGAGAGCAAACAGTTTTTGAGGTTTATGTACAACGAACAGGATAGCCTAATAGGGAAGTACGGACCTTACGATGCCTTTAGTTTGGAAGACGATTGGTACCTGCCAAGGTATTTGGCTATAGACCAAGGCCCCATTCCCGTAATGATTGAAAATTACCGAAGCGGGCTGTTTTGGAAGTTGTTCATGGCCAATACAGAAGTACAAGAAGGTCTAATAAAATTGGGTTTTGAAAGCCCTAATTTGAAAACAGCCGATGATTAAAAAGGCAATCTATCTTTTTATTGTTTCCATAGTTATGGTATCCTGTGGAGGAGGGGATGATTACACCTATATTCCCACGGAACCTGAACTTCCCGGTAACGGTTCTGGTGATGATGATGAGGTTCCTGTCATTTCAGATGAAGCGTTGTTGAACCTGACCCAAGAAGAAACCTTTAAATATTTTTGGGATTTTGCCGATTCCAGCTCAGGCGGGGCAAGAGAGAGGTACCACCCGAATGACCCGGGTAATAGTGAAGGAGTTGTTACCGCTGGGGGCACAGGGTTTGGACTTATGGCCATTTTGGTGGGCATCGAAAGGGGGTTCGTTTCAAGAGCGGAAGGTGTTGAACGCTTGAATACCTTATTGGATTTTTTGGAAAATGCCGATCGCTTTCACGGTGCATGGTCGCATTGGATCAATGGTTCCACAGGTGATGTGATTCCATTTAGCGATTTGGATGATGGGGGCGATTTGGTAGAAACTGCTTTTTTGGCCCAAGGTCTTGTTTGTGTCAAAGAATATTTTAAAAACGGTACCGATGCAGAGCAAAATTTGGCGCAACAGGCCGATGACCTCTGGAAAGGGGTGGAGTGGGATTGGTACACCCAAAATCAAAATGTATTGTATTGGCATTGGAGCCCCAACCACGGCTTTGATATCAATCTTCAACTAAAAGGATACAATGAGGTGTTGATTACCTACGTGATGGCCGCGGCATCACCCGATTTTGGCATAGAAAAAGAAGTGTATACCAATGGTTGGGCCTCAGGGGGAGGTATCCAATCAGGGAACACCCAATATGGTTATCCGATTTTGGTTAAACATAATGGCTCCGAACAGTTTGGTGGACCATTGTTTTGGGCACATTATTCTTACTTGGGATTAGATCCACATAACCTGTCCGACGAATATGTGGACTTTTGGGATGTAAACGTCAACCATACCATGATCAATTATGAATACTGCGTTGCTAATCCAGACAGTTTTCAAGATTATGGTGAAGATTGCTGGGGGTTAACGGCCAGCTATTCCCGAAACAACGATGGAACAATAGGTTACAATGCCCATAGCCCGAGTAACGATACCGGCGTAATATCACCAACCGCAGCGATAAGTTCTATTCCCTATTCACCAGAGAAGTCTTTGGATGCAATGCATTATTTTTATAGGAACAGGGATGATTTGTTGGGTCCGGCAGGGTTTTATGATGCTTTTAGCCCCGAATACGATTGGGTAGCCGAGGCTTATTTGGCTATTGATCAAGGACCCCAGATCATCATGATTGAAAACTATCGGACCGGATTGCTTTGGAACCTGTTTATGGGTAATGAAGACGTTCAAGCTGGTCTGACCAAACTTGGATTTTAATATGAAAAAACAATTATCATTTTTTCTTTTGTTTCTCACGTGTACTATGTTATCCGCACAATGGCAATCCAAATACGAGGCCAAAATGCTTATTGATGGGAACGATACCTTAAGGTATCGCATTATGTATCCCAAAAATTTCAAGGCGAATGGAAACTATCCCTTGGTACTTTTTCTCCATGGAGCAGGAGAGCGTGGAAATGACAACGAAAAACAACTGTGGCACGGTGCTAAATTGTTTGCTACTGATTATTTGCAAGAACGATACCCGGCCATTGTAATTTTTCCACAATGTCCCAAAGATAGTTATTGGTCCAATGTAGATGTGGATAGAAGTTCATATCCTATCAATTTAGACTTTACATACAGTGAGGGACCGACAAAGCCGCTGAAAATGGTCATGGATTTGCTTGAAACCACCATAGCCGAACCTTACACCAAAGATGATCAAGTCTATTTGATGGGGCTTTCCATGGGAGGCATGGGAACTTTTGAACTGTTGAGCAGAAAACCAGATACGTTTGCGGCCGCTGTGCCAATATGCGGAGGTGGCGAACCCGAATCCGTTTCCGTTTATGCAAAAAATACACCTTTATGGGTGTTTCATGGAGCGCAGGATAATGTAGTGCATCCCTTGCAATCCATTGAAATGGTTGCTGCATTGCTAAAAGCAGGAGCCCACCCAAAATTCACGATCTACGATTTTGCCAATCACAATAGCTGGGACCCGGCATTTGCCGAACCAGACCTGTTGCCTTGGCTGTTTTCCAAGCTGAAAGCAACAACTGCCGACACGAACGATTAATACGGAAATTAAAAAACATCTTGTCATGAACCCTAAAAACATAGCTTTGGCCTTAATGGGCTTGGTGCTTTTCACTTCCCATGCCCAAAAACGGATCCCTGAAGTTGAGCAGCTTTTACAAAAAATGACCCTTGAGGAAAAAATAGGTCAATTGAACTTGTTGACCCCTGGTGGGGGAGTGGCCACAGGTGCTGTGGTCAGTGAAAATGTGGAAGCTAAGATCAGAGCAGGGAAAGTGGGAGGCCTCTTTGGTGTAGCGGGCCCAGAAAAAGTAAGGGTGGCTCAAGAACTGGCTGTAAAAAAGAGCCGATTGGGAATACCGTTGTTGATAGGTTCCGATGTAATCCATGGATATAGGACTACCTACCCCATTCCGTTGGGACTTTCGTCCAGTTGGGATATGGATTTGGTAGAACAGGCAGCCCAAATGGCAGCAAAGGAGGCTACGGCCGACGGTATCAACTGGAACTTTTCCCCTATGGTGGACATTGCCCGGGACCCACGTTGGGGACGTATATCCGAAGGGGCGGGTGAGGACCCATATCTAGGTTCTAAAATAGCCAAGGCAATGGTGAAAGGTTACCAAGGTGAAGACCTGTCCGCATCCCATACCATGTTGGCCTGTGTAAAACACTTTGCGCTCTATGGAGCAGTTGAGGCGGGCCGTGATTACCATTCTGTGGATATGAGCAAAATCAAAATGTTCAACCAATATCTACCGCCCTACAAAGCGGCCATAGATGCTGGTGCTGCCAGTGTGATGACATCGTTCAATGATGTGGATGGAGTCCCTGCCACGGGAAACAAGTGGTTACTTACGGATTTGTTGCGAGACCGATGGGGTTTTGATGGTTTTGTGGTCTCGGACTATACATCCCTGAACGAAATGATAGCACATGGTTTAGGGGACTTGCAAGCAGTATCTGCCTTGGCATTGAAAGCCGGACTGGATATGGATATGGTGGGAGAAGGTTTTTTGACCAGTCTGAAGAAATCCTTTGAAGAAGGAAAGGTGACCGAAGCTGCCATCACCAATGCTTGCAGAAGAGTATTGGAGGCCAAATATAATACCGGACTTTTTGATGACCCTTACCGATATTTGAATACCAAGCGACCTGAAAAAGATATTTTGACGGATTACAACAGGGAACTGTCAAGAAAATTGGCGAGCCGTTCCTTTGTGTTGCTCAAAAATTATAACAGTGTACTTCCTTTGGAAAAAAAGGGAAAGATAGCCTTGGTCGGTCCTTTGGCCGATAGTAAGGAGAATATGTTGGGAACCTGGGCACCTACCGGGGATTTTAGATTGGCGGTTAGCATTTTGGAAGGATTTAAAAATATAGCGCCCACTACCGAGATTGCATATGCAAAAGGGGCCAACATATCGGATGATGCGGATTTTGCCAAACGTGTTAACGTATTTGGTCCTAGAATAAGCATAAATGAGCGTAGTTCGCAAGACATGCTGCAAGAGGCTGTTGCTCTGGCCAAAACTTCGGATGTTGTGGTGGCCGTTGTGGGGGAGGCTACGGAAATGAGCGGGGAATCCTCAAGTAGAACCGATATTTCAATTCCGGAAAGTCAAAAGAGATTGATACGAGCCTTGGTAGAGACTGGAAAACCTGTAGCCTTGGTGTTGATGAGCGGTAGGCCATTGACCATTGCAGAGGAGTATGAAATGCCCGTATCAATACTACAAGTGTGGCATCCTGGTATTGAGGCAGGAAATGCCATAGCTGATGTGGTATTCGGGGATTACAATCCAGCTGGAAAATTAACCGCGACCTGGCCTGTGAATGTTGGACAGATTCCGGTGTACCATAGCGCAAAGGTTACAGGGAGACCTCCTTCAGAAAGCGATGCGTTCCAAAAATTTAAATCCAACTATTTGGATGCGCCCAATGCCCCATTGTTGCCTTTTGGCCATGGGTTGAGCTATACCACATTTGAATACTCCAATTTAAAATTGGACAAGAAACAGGTCCGTCAAGGAGAGGGAATTACCGCTACCGTGACCCTTACGAACACGGGGGATTATGATGGGGAAGAAGTGGTGCAATTGTACCTTCGGGACGTAGTAAGGAGCATTACGCCTCCCAAGCGTCAATTAAAGGGGTTTCAAAAAATCATGCTAAGGAAAGGGGAAAGAAAAGAGTTTTCCATCACTTTGTCTCCCGATGATCTGAAATTCTACAACGGTCAACTTGAACTTGTCTCGGAACCTGGGGAGTTTGAAGTGTTTGTGGGAACCAACTCCGATGCGGAATTATCCAAATCGTTCACACTAAAATAAAACCATATGTATATAAGGTCGATACTTCTTGTTCTATTCATTATGGTTTCGTGCAATCAACTGGAAAAACCAAAGGAAGAAGTGGCCCAAGGCCCGCCGAACATTATTTTTATCATGTCGGATGACCATGCGGAGCAGGCCATTAGTGCCTATGGTCACCCAATCGGTAATTTAGCCCCAACACCCAATATCGATAGAATAGCAAACGAAGGTGCTCTGTTCAGAAATAATTTTTGTACCAATTCGATTTGCGGACCTAGTAGAGCTGTGGTTTTAACAGGGAAATTCAGCCATATAAATGGATTTAAAATGAATGGTAACCGCTTTGACGGAGACCAACAAACGTTTCCGAAACTCCTCCAAAAGGCGGGGTACAATACCGCTCTCATTGGCAAATGGCATTTACACGGTCTGCCCCAAGGTTTCGATTACTGGAGTATTTTAAAGGACCAAGGCAATTACTACAACCCGGATTTTATTTCGATCGACAGACAGACTAAAGCAGCCGATACCACCGTAATCGAGGGATATGCAACGGATATTATCACCGAAGAAGGCCTTGACTACCTCAGGAGCAGGACGGGTTCCGAGGCACCCTTTATGCTCATGTTGCAACATAAGGCGCCACATCGTAATTGGATGCCCGCCCTGCGACATGCAAATAAATTTGACTCCATTCAATTTCCATTACCGGATACCTATTTCACCGATCACGCGGGTTCTCTGGGTTCCAAAGATCAATTGCAGACGATTTATAGGGATATGTATGAAGGCCACGATTTAAAAATGACCAAGAGAAAGGGAAGCCCTGAATTGGCATGGAATCCTTGGAAAACGGATTTTGAACGTATGACTCCAGAACAGCGTGTCGCATGGGATAATGCGTATCAGGCCAAAAACGATGCATTTCATGATGCCGACCTATCAGGCAGGGCATTGGCAGAATGGAAAGGGCAGCGCTATTTACAAGAATATTTGGCCACCTTGGCATCGGTAGATGAAGGGGTGGGCAAAATATTGGATTATTTGGAAGACAGTAACATGGCCGAAAACACCATAGTCATCTATACAACCGATCAAGGTTTTTACTTGGGTGAAAAGGGATGGTTCGATAAACGTTATATGTATGAAGAATCATTGGCAATGCCCCTCATGATGAAATACCCCGACCATATCAAAGCGGGCATTGAAATTAATGCCCTGACCCAAAACCTCGATTTTGCCGAAACATTTCTGGATTATGCAGGTGTCGATATTCCAAAGGATATGCAAGGCAAATCGTTACGGCCCTTGTTGGAAGATACCATCAATGATGATGATTTTAGGGATGCGGTGTACTACCATTATTATGATTATCCCGCATTTCATATGGTAAAGAAGCATTATGGCATTAGGACGGAGCGTTACAAGCTGATGCACTTTTACGATGATATCGATACGTGGGAACTATATGATTTAGAGGAAGATCCTAACGAAATACATAACCAAATCGATAATCCTTTTTATGATGAGGTGGAATCACGGCTCAGGAAGCGATTGATCGATTTGCAGAGACAATATCAAGTAACGAACGAAGAATTTGAACAGGCTCCAAAGGAAAGTGTTCAAAGCGCCTATGAACAATTTGAAAAGTTAAGGGGAACTACCGCTACGGCCTACGACCCCTTAAAATAGGAAAACGTTAAGCGCTAAAAATGAAAAAATCATCTGTATACATAGCAGTGGTTATACTTCTGCCTGCAAAAATGACTCAAGTTCAGAGAAGACTGGAGTTGTGGTGTCAATGGAAGCAGTTCTATCGCACAATGATTTCAAGACCTATTGCAATCCCATCGATATTGATTCTAGCTTCACTCATATCAATTGGATTCTTTAAACACTAGACTTTCCATATTGATTTCCCCTATTTTTCTAGTTAATTGGGCATCCGAATACAGCTCTAAAATGGGGTCAAGAAAATGATAGGTATAATAGGCTCCATAGGCAAAAGGGCTCCCCGTATCAAAATCTTTGAAAACAGACCTAACTTTCATTGTTAACTGTAACATCACGCTTTTATCATTGATCAATGCTTCAGCCTTATCCGGGCTCATTTTAAATAGCACATCGCCATTTATGTAATCCACTTGTTCAGTTTTATTGAAAAACTCATGTCCGTAATGTGTTTTTGGTGCAAATTCATTAAAATACTCGACCGAGGAAATAATACCTTGAGGCGGTCTTTTAATGGGCAGGCGTACCCAAAAACCTCCTTTATCAAAGTCATATTGCCCTTGAAATTTTATGGCATGGACCAGTTGAAAATCTTCCGTTCCATTGCTAAAAAAGCTTTCGCTCCATTCTAAAATGATATCCAGGTATTTTTCCACAAAGGACACATACCGTTCATTTTCAGTAAAGTCATCTGCTCCGTGTCCTCCCCATTCCCTTACCACTGCACTTTTGCCGGTTCCGCTCCAATCATTCATAAAATATTCCTTTTTAAGAGCATCAGTTCCCATATCAAAGGCAAAATCCTTTAATACTTTTTGTGCCAAATTGGATTTGGCCTCTTTTTCAATGATCTTGCCTTTGGTTTGTTCTGTTAAAGCAGTCCTATCCATTAC
>TARA_R110002012_G_scaffold60307_2_pt1 | contig 32024 bp, 29 predicted proteins | sample TARA_R110002012 | Tara Oceans TARA_R110002012 (sample SAMEA4396515) | marine metagenome | biome: Westerlies Biome; feature: [DCM] deep chlorophyll maximum layer (ENVO:01000326); material: water (ENVO:00002006), including particulate matter (ENVO:01000060) such as... | depth 40 m | reverse complement strand
AGCACCCGCCCGTGGCTTACTCTATTGCTGCTATGAGATCGGCCAAAGCCGAAACCGGATCATCCGAGTTCCAGATTTCGTCTCCGATTCCGAAAAAATCCGTGTAGGGGCTGAGGCTGCGGATTAGGTTGTCATCCAAGCCGCCTTCGGCAACGACTGGGACTTCGATCACTTTGGACCACCACTGGAACAGGTCCAGTTCAGCATGGCTTCCGTCATCCAGCGCGGAGGCGAGCACCGGTCCGAAGCTGATATAGTCCGCGCCGGCTTCGCCGGCGGCCATGCCATCGTGCCGCGAGCCGCCGCAGAAGCTGCCGACGATCGCGTCTTCCCCCAAGGTTTTGCGCGCATGACGTACAGAGCGAGCAGCATCTGTCAGGTGCACACCGTCAAGTCCGATCCGTTCGGCGAGCAGCGTGTGATCGGCAATCACCAGCGCGATGTCCCTGGCGTCGGTCACGGCCCGCAAGGCGTCTGCCGCGCGTAGTACACGGTCTTCGTCGCGGGTGCTGAGGGCCAGCCGCACACAGGCAACGGTGTGCACATCCAAGACGCGCGACAGCAGATCGGGAAATGCGGAGAGTTCGATCTCGGGCGGGGTAATCAGGTAAAGCTGCGGTTGATCGGGCGTATCCATGGCGGGCTGTCCTTTGCATTGGTGCGCGTCAATTAGCGGATCGGCGCGGGAAAGAAAAACTTTTATGCCTTCGGCGAGGATTTTTTACCATTTGGAAGAAGCCGGTGTTCTTGCGACGGCTGAATGTGAGGCGTATGAGGCGCAAATGGAAAACACTTTAGAAACCCCCAAGATACCGGCATTTGTTTTGGTTCGCCCACAGATGGGCGAAAATATCGGTGCCGCCGCCCGGGCAATGTGGAACTTTGGGTTAGACCGGATGCGGATCGTCGCACCACGCGATGGCTGGCCGAACCCGTCAGCCGTGGCAATGGCGTCGGGTGCCGGACGATTGTTGGACGAGGCCGTGATTTATGATGATGTAGCGCGTTCTGTGGGTGATGCGGCATTTGTGTTTGCGACGACGGCGCGCGATCGCGATTTGACCAAGCCGGTTTTCAGCCCTGAAGCGGCAATGACCAAGGCGGCGGAACTGATTTCGCAGGGTCAAAGAGTAGCAGTGTTGTTCGGGCCGGAGCGGGCCGGGTTAGAGAATGATGACATATCCCGCGCCAACGCCCTTGTTTCGGTACCTGTGAACCCGGAGTTTGCGTCGCTCAATTTAGCGCAATGTGTTTTGTTGATGGGCTATGAGTGGATGCGGGCACATGGTGCGGTCGTTCCCGAACAGATAGAAATGGCGGGTACGGTTTGGGCTGAAAATAGCGAGATAGAGCATCTAGCGCGGCATTTTGAAGATCGTTTGGACGCGGCCGGTTTCTTTTACCCTGAGCACAAGGCCACGAGTATGAAGGTCAATCTGCGCAACATGTGGTCACGTCTGCCGTTGACGCGGGCGGATGTGCAAATGCTACATGGCACCCTGCGACAGATGGTACGTTGGAAAGAGCGCGGCTAGACCTTTGAGAGCTTGTGTCCTACTTCTGCGTTGAACTTAGCGGATAAGAGGCAACATGGCCGAGAAACGAAAGCTTTTTGAAGAAGTAGGCGACGGACAGATCGCGCGCCCACCTGCAGATATCGGCGTGATCGACCGGGGACGAGGGGGCGCACGGGCTGCCATTCGTCTTTGGCTTTTCGTGCTGTTCGCCCTGGTCTTCGTGATGATAGCAGTTGGCGGATTGACGCGTCTGACGGATAGCGGATTGAGCATTACCGAATGGAAGCCCTTTACCGGAGCCATGCCCCCCCTAAGTGAGGCAGATTGGCAGGCGGAGTTCGCTAAATATCAGACAATCGACGAGTTTCAGGTGCAAAACTCATGGATGCAACTTTCTGATTTCAAAGCGATTTACTGGTGGGAGTGGGGCCATCGTCAGTTGGGCCGTCTGATTGGTATGGTTTGGGCGCTCGGTTTCTTGTGGTTTTTGGTACGGCGGCAGATACCGGTCGGCTGGACCGGGCGTTTGGTGTTGCTTGGCGGGCTTGGCGGGCTGCAAGGCGCGATCGGCTGGTGGATGGTATCGTCGGGCGTGACCGTTGGCAAAGCGATTCTTGACGTTGCCAGCTATCGGCTTGCCACGCATTTGGGACTGGCATTTATCATCCTCGGAGTAATTACATGGTATGCGTTATTGCTTGGGCGTACCGAAAAGGATCTGATGCAGGCCCGTCGTACCAAAGAACGCAAGCTGTTCGGGATGTCCACGGGGCTGCTGCACTTTGCCTTTCTTCAAATTTTGCTGGGTGCTTTGGTTGCGGGTATTGATGCAGGGCGATTTTTTATCGACTGGCCGCTGATGCAGGGACAGTTTTTCCCGCCCGACGCATTCAATATCGTCCCGGTTTGGCGCAATTTCTTTGAAAATCCAGGGCTGGTACAATTCCTGCATCGTATGACGGGATACCTGTTGTTCGCTTTCGCCATCGTGGTCTGGTTACGGGGGCGCAAGTCTGCGCACGATACTACCCGAGCTGCGTTTAACCTGATGCTGATCGCGATGGTGGGGCAGGTGGGGCTGGGTATCTTTACCGTTTTGAACGCGGCACCGGTGCATATAGCGATTGTCCATCAGGCGCTTGCAGTCGTGCTGTGGGTGTTAATCCTGCGGGCCAGATTTTTGAGCGGTTATCCTGTCCCAACATCCCTGAGAGGAAATAAACCATGACCGCCTTTGATGAATTGATGGTGTTTCAGCGCGAAACCGAGGCTTTGGCGCAGGTGGCAGGCCGTTTGAGTTGGGATCAGGAAACCATGATGCCGCGTGGTGCCGCCCCCCAGAGGGCCGAAGAAACGGCAGCTATGGAAACCGTGCTACATGCGCGGCGGGTCGACCCGAAGGTTGGTGATTGGCTCGCGATGATCGATGACGCAAATCTGGACGATGTTGGGCGGGCCCAGCTTCGTCAAATCCGCCGCAGTCATGAGCGCGCCACCAAGGTGCCGGCGGCCTTGGCGTCACGCATAGCCCGCGTAACGTCAGAAGCTCAGGGGATTTGGGCAGCAGCACGAGCCGCCGAAGACGTTCAGGCATTTGCCCCCACATTATCGGAGGTAATTACCCTGAAGCGCGAAGAGGGGCTGGCGTTGGCCGCGGGGGGCGACGTTTATGATGCAATGCTGAATGATTACGAACCGGGTGCAACTGGCGCAGAGCTTGAGGCGATGTTTGGTGCGTTGCGGCCCGAATTGTCGAGCTTGCGCGAAGCCGTCCGAGAAGCCGAGGCACCGCCCCGGTTGGAGGGTCGGTTCGACGAAGCGGCCCAAATGAAATTGACGCGACAACTGGCCAAGACCTTTGGGTATGACATGAGCATGGGGCGCGTGGACAAAGCTGTGCACCCGTTCTCTAGCGGGTCAGGGTTGGACGTGCGGATTACCACACGTACCAATGAGTTAGATCCCTTTAACTGTTTTTATTCCACGATCCACGAGGTCGGACATGCCTGCTATGAGCAAGGCATAGACAGAGCTTTTTTGCTGACGCCGTTAGGGGCTGGTGTGTCGATGGGCGTACATGAGAGCCAAAGCCGGATATATGAAAACCAGTTTGGCCGAAGCCGTCCCTTTACTGGGTGGTTGTATGGGCAGATGCGTGAAGCGTTCGGTGATTTTGGGGTGCCAGATGAGGATGTTTTTTACCGAATCGTAAATAGAGTTTCCGACGGATATGTTCGAACCGAAGCTGATGAGTTGCAGTATAACTTGCATGTATTGTTACGCTTTGACCTTGAACGAGCATTGATGCAGGGCAACCTCCAGGTGAGCGAGCTTGAGGCCGCTTGGAATGACCGTTTTAGGGCTGACTTCGGTTATGATGTCGATAAACCGTCAAACGGAGTATTGCAGGATGTGCACTGGTCTGTTGGGTTGTTCGGGTATTTCCCGACTTATACGTTGGGGAATGTATATGCCGGATGTCTCTATGACGCGCTACGGGATGACATTCATACGTTGGACACCGATCTGGCGCAAGGAAACACGTCTGCGGCAACAGGGTGGCTGAGGCAAAAGGTGCAGACACATGGTGGTTTGTATGAGCCTCGGCAATTGATCGCGCAAGCAGCAGGAAAATCCGCCTCTGAGACACCTCTACTGGCGTATCTGCAGCGCAAGTTCAGCCAGTTGTATAATCTTTGAATGACCGCGTTTAGAGCTTGAAAGCTCCAAGGCAGACCGCAAAGGAGCGCTTAAGGCGTTGTGTAAAAGTTATTTAAAACCAAATAATTAAGAGATTTATTCTCGTTTGGAGCGCAGTTTGAAGTTACGTATCCTCAAAATTGCTTGGCATTTTAGGGCGAGAGGGTTAAAGGTAGTTTAAGAATATTCAAAGTTGCCGTAAATTTCGATGCTGATCGCAATTAAGGTATTTGCCATAATGGCTTGACTATGTAATATTAGAGCTAATATATATTTAATTATAATCTGGAGATCAAAAATGAAACGTTTTACAGCCTTCGCAGCAGCTCTTTTGATGACTGCAGGCGCGGTTTCCGCGCAAGTAACAACACAGGTAGATGCTTCTATCGGTACTTCCGGCGTAGCCGGTTATCCTGACACCGTTATCGGCGCAAACGGCGTCACATATGCATGTGCCCCCGCAACCACCATTGATGGCCTTTTGGCACGTCGCTGCATCCGCCCAGGTGCCGCTGGTTTTGACGCCATGAGCCCAGCCGCAATCGGTGCAGCCGCCGCAGTTGTAGTAGCTGTTGGCCTGATTGCAAATAATGATGACGATACAACAACCACAACAACAACTACACGGTAATCCGTTAGTTTCTAACTTGTGTTAAGTTTAAATGCGCCGCGTAATAGCGGCGCATTTTTTTTGCCCTAATGCCCTATCCAATCAAATTTTGATTCTATCGCATAAAAAAACCGCGCAGTATCAATACTACGCGGCTCTTTCTTCTTTTTTATAGACCTAGCCTAGATGTCTTCTGGGTCTACTTCGACGGTTTCGTCACCTTGGTCAGCGATGCGTGCAACGCTTACAACGACTTCTCCGCGACCTGTGTCAAACACCTTTACACCTCCCGCGCTACGCGACCGGAAGGAAATCCCTTCTACTGGTACTCGTATCGACTGGCCTTTAGACGTAGCCAACATGATTTGGTCATCCAGTTCGACAGGGAAAGAAGCAACGATGTCACCACCACGCATTGCTTTGTCCATCGCCGTGACACCAAGTCCGCCTCGACCGCGTACAGGGTAATCATGACTGGAAGACAACTTGCCTGAACCTTTTTCACTAATTGTCAGAAGCAGATTCTCGGCAGCCGACATCTGAGCATAGCGTTCCTGTGAGATCGTGGCGTTTGCATTTACCTCTTCATCCTCGGTAGGCGTATCCGCATCGTCGGCAAGCCCGGCTACCGCCCGTCTCATCTTGAGATAGGCTGAACGTTCGTCAGAGGTGGCGTCGAAGTGGCGGATGATCGACATCGAAACGACCTTGTCGTCACCGTTTAGCTTGATACCCCGGACACCGACCGAAGCGCGGCTGTTAAAGACGCGCACGTCTGTCGCCGGAAAGCGAATCGCCCGACCCGAGTTGGTGACTAGCATGACATCATCATCATTCGAGGCGATGCGTGCGTTGATCAAAGTGGTAGTAGCATGGTCGTCTTCGAACTTCATCGCGATCTTGCCGTTGCGCATCACGTTGGTGAAATCCGACAGTTTGTTGCGACGTACGGTGCCCGCAGAAGTCGCGAATACGACCTGCAAGTCATCCCACTCTTTTTCATCACGATCAACCGGCATAATGGCCGCGATTGATACACCAACCGGAATCGGCAGGATGTTAACAATCGCTTTGCCTTTTGATGTGCGGCTGCCTTGCGGCAAACGCCAAGTTTTAAGCTTGTAGACCATGCCATCGGTCGTGAAGAACAACAGCTGCGTGTGGGTATTGGCGACGAAAAGGGTGGTAACGACGTCTTCTTCTTTGGTCTGCATTCCCGACACGCCTTTGCCACCACGGCGTTGGCTACGGAAGTCGATCAATGGGGTCCGTTTGATATAGCCACCGGACGTGACCGTCACGACCATATCTTCGCGGGCGATCAGGTCTTCATCGTCCATATCGCCGGACCAATCAACGATCTGGGTGCGTCGCGGTACGGCAAATTGGTCTTTCACCTCTGCTAATTCGTCCGAGATGATGCCCATGATCCGTTCGCGGCTACCCAGAATTTCAAGGTATTCCTTGATCTTCTTGGCCAGTTCTTCCAGCTCGTCAGTGACTTCTTTCACGCCGATTTGGGTCAAACGCTGTAAGCGCAGCTCTAAAATAGCGCGGGCCTGTACTTCGGATAAGTTATAGGTGCCGTCGTCATTCGCCGTGTGGGTCGGGTCATCAATTAATGCAATATAGGGCAAGATTTCTTCAGCGGGCCAACGACGGGTCATCAGCTTTTCACGGGCTTCGGCCGCATCGGCAGACGACCGGATCGTGGCGACAACTTCGTCGATATTCGTAACGGCCACGGCCAAACCACACAAAATGTGGCTGCGCTCGCGCGCCTTGCGCAACAAGAAAGCTGTGCGCCGTGCAACCACATCTTCGCGGAAATCCATGAAATACGTCAGGAACTTGCGAAGGGTCAGCTGTTCTGGTCGGCCACCGTTCAACGCGAGCATGTTACAGCCGAAATATGTCTGCATTGGCGTAAATCGGAACAGCTGGTTCATCACGACTTCGGCGGTTGCATCGCGCTTTAATTCGATCACAACCCTTACGCCATTACGGTCGGATTCGTCTTGTACATGCGCAATGCCGTCGATTTTCTTCTCGCGCACTTGTTCCGCGATTTTCTCGATCATGGTGGATTTGTTCACCTGATAGCAAATCTCGTCGATGATAATGGCAAAGCGGTCCTTGCGAATTTCCTCGACCCGCGTCTTGGCACGCATAATGACGCTGCCGCGTCCCTCAAGATAGGCTTTGCGTGCGCCAGCACGGCCCAACATGATGCCGCCGGTTGGAAAGTCGGGGCCGGGAATATATTCGATCAGCTCTTCCGAGGTCAGATCGGGGTTTTCAATCAAGGCCTGGCACGCGTCGATCACTTCACCCAAATTATGCGGTGGAATGTTCGTCGCCATACCAACGGCAATACCGCCTGCGCCGTTAACCAACATATTCGGAAAACGTGCAGGTAAAACAGTAGGTTCCCGTTCCTTACCATCGTAGTTATCGATGAAGTTAACAGTCTCTTTGTCCAGATCGCTGGTCATGAAAGACGCGACTTTGTCCAGGCGCGATTCCGTATAGCGCATGGCCGCAGCGCTATCTCCGTCCATTGAACCAAAGTTACCCTGTCCATCGATCAACGGCAAAGACATTGAAAAATCCTGCGCCATACGCACCAAGGCGTCATAGATCGCACTATCACCATGCGGGTGATATGAACCCATGACATCGCCCACCGATTTCGCGGATTTGCGATAGGTTTTGTCGTGGGTAATGCCTTTTTCGTACATTGAATAGATGATGCGGCGGTGAACGGGTTTTAGGCCATCACGCAGGTCGGGAATGGCGCGCGACACGATGACGGACATCGCATAGTCCAGATAGGACGTGCGCATCTCGTGTTCGATCGTAACAGTCGGCCCATCATACACTGGGCGCGCTGCCGGGATTTCATCATCGTTTTCAGGGGGTTCTGGCGTGTCGGTCACGTAATCTGCCTAGCTCTTGCTGGTTCTATATCTTGCGGTTTTCTATAGCAGATGGGGTACATCAGGTGCAATGCCTGTGGTCTTTACACAGGACGTTGATCGCAGTTAATCGGGCAAGTTATTGATATCACACAACACTAATTATTTGCATGTACCGCGTATCATCGGAAGAATTGTTAAGGTTAAATCGGGGCCCTGATAGGTAAAAAACCCGCATACAGCAGGTCTCCCATAAATACGGCTGGTCACAATATACGTTGGTAACCGTGGGAGGTGACCGCGAATACCGGGTTAAGAGACCGACGAAGCTCGCCTAGGGCCGCCTACATGCAAATGAGTCCGCACTCACCGCGCTAGCGGAGCGGGTTAGCCAGAGCAGCTTGCGCCGCCCATAACGCAGAACTTTGCGCAATGCGGGTGGTTCAGGGCAACATCCTTTTCGGCTGCTTCCAACGTGTGACCCAATTCAAATTCGGGCGTATAGGGCAGCAGCGTGCAGGCAAGCACCGAAGGTTTTTCCGCACCCTTACGCTTGACCACCATGCGCGAGCTCGAGCACATGACCGCGTCCGGCGATTTGCCTAGAATGTCCCAGCAGGCCGTAGTGATCTCGGGTACTTCGACGCTTTCGTCCATCTCGGGGAACAGTACCGTCACACCAGGGTCGTTGGCGTCAATGTCAAACCCGTTTTCCAAGAAAAATGCGTTATATCCCATGCGGCTGTCTGCGTCGCTGTCGCCAAATACCGACCGGCCCGCCACTGCCATGCGTATGTTATTGTCTCTTAGCCAGCGCATACCGTTAAGGGTTTTTTCAAATGCACCGGTACCGCGTTCGGCGTCGTGCAGTTCGGCGGTGTAGTGATCGACAGATATACGCAAGGTCAGCTTATCGGGATAGGCTTCATTCAGACGTTTCAGCCCCGCAAGAACTGATTTACGCATCATGGGCCGCATTGCGTTTGTCAGGATCAACACCTCATATCCCGCGGCAAGCGATGCCTCGCTGATATCGATCATCTGCGGGTTCATAAACGGCTCACCGCCGGTAAATGCAATTTCAGTCACCGGCCAGTTCCGTTCGGAAATCTGCCCCAGATAATTGCGCACCTCTGCCGCAGAAATATACACTAATGCATCATTAGTCGGGCTCGATTCGATATAGCAATTCACGCATTCAATGTTGCATAACGTGCCGGTATTGAACCAAAGCGTTTGGGGATTGGTCAGGCTAACGGTTGCGCGGCGTTCGCCCTTGGCCGTCACTAAAGGGTTCTGAAACTTACCAATATTGGCATCAAGACCATCTTTCATACAAAACAAAACCCTACTAATTTATTCTATAGGATTATGTATGCGAAGGTCAGTGGTAATAAAACCCTGTGTAATGCCGAGCACAGACTTGTGAAACGCAGAAATGTTAGTATGTTTGCGCTAACATTGTTTATAGCTAGATAAAACGTCGTACTGTCGCGGCAAGGAGCTTACCCATGGTATCACGTGTCATTCCGGTTGAACCCTTCGATTTGGTGATATTTGGCGGTACCGGCGATCTGGCTCGCCGCAAAATCCTGCCGGGCCTGTTTCGCCGTTTTTGTGCAGGTCAGATGCCTGACACATCACGGATCATCGGCGCAGCCCGGACAGAAATGGATAAAACTGGCTACCGAGAGATGGTCCGCGACGCAATTGCAGAATTTAACATGGGTTTTGCGCACGAAAAGCACCAACTTGACGCGTTCCTTGGGCAGTTGGACTACGTTGCCATTGACGCCAAGGGCGAGGATGGCTGGGCGGCGTTACAACAGCTTATGGCCGGTTCGGATCGTATAGAGGCGTATTATTTTTCGGTGTCGCCGTCGCTGTTTGGCGATCTTGCAGAAAGGTTGCAGCAGTGGGGCATGGCGGACGCCCAAAGCCGTATCGTCGTTGAAAAACCGTTTGGCCGGGATCTTCAAACCGCCAAAACCTTGAATGCAACGCTCGCCAAATATTTTGACGAAGGTCAGATTTACCGGATCGATCACTACTTGGGTAAAGAGACCGTGCAAAACCTGATGGCGGTTCGCTTTGGCAACATGCTGTTCGAGCCCCTCTGGAACAGCCAGTATGTCGATCACATCCAGATCACCGTAGCCGAAACCGTAGGCGTTGGGGGCAGGGGCGAATACTATGACAAATCGGGCGCGATGCGCGATATGGTGCAAAACCACTTGATGCAGTTGCTGTGTCTCATCGCAATGGAACCGCCTGCACGGTTCGATCCGGATGCCGTTCGTGATGAAAAGCTCAAGGTTATTCGGGCGCTTGATCCGGTTCTTCCACATCACATTGCGCGCGGCCAGTACCAAGCCGAACCGTGTAACGAGGCTGAGCAACCCGGTTATCGCACAGCCGTGGGTGACCCACGTTCGCGCACCGAAAGCTTTGTCGCGTTGAAGACCCACATCAGTAATTGGCGGTGGGCAGGGACCCCATTCTACTTGCGCACCGGCAAGCGTATGGCGACACGGTCGTCCGAAATTACCGTTGTGTTCAAAGAGACCCCGCATTCGATCTTTACCGAAGATGCGGGGCGTCATCGCAACGTCTTGTCGATCCGGCTACAACCAAACGAAGGCATTACGCTTGGCGTAACGATCAAGGAACCCGGTCCGGGTGGTATGCGGCTTATAGATGTACCGCTGGATATGACTTTTGCCAAAGCGTTGGGTCCAGAGGGCGCAGAGCAGGTGGATGCCTATGAACGACTGATCATGGATGTTATACGCGGCAACCAGACCCTGTTCATGCGCGGTGATGAAGTAGAAGCGGCCTGGGCTTGGACGGATCCGATAATTCAGGGTTGGGAAGCGCGAAATGATGTACCCAAACCCTATGACAGCGGCTCGGATGGACCGACGGACGCAAACGAACTGATGCGGCGTGACCAGCGGCAATGGCGGGAGTATTCTACATGAATCTGATCGAATATGCTGATCGCGAGATCCTTGCTATGGATGTCGCCAACCTACTCGCAGGAGAGCTCAAGAACTCTTTGCTGACCCACGACAGCGTCAGTTTGGCTGTGCCGGGGGGCACGACTCCGGGTCCGGTGTTTGACAGCCTGAGCGGGGTTCACCTTGATTGGTCGCGTGTGCACGTGATGCTGACCGATGAACGTTGGGTTGCCCCCGATCACCACATGTCCAACGCAGGGTTACTACGTGAGCGCTTGCTAGTGGGGCCAGCCGCCGCCGCATCGTTCATTCCTTTTTTTATTGATGGTGTGACCGCCGCAGAAGCCGCGGAAAACCTGTCGCTCAAGATCGAATCCCACCTGCCTTTATCGGTGGTCGTGATGGGGATGGGGGCCGATATGCACACCGCATCATTGTTCCCCGATGCGATAGGGCTGAAAGCCGCGATGGCAGACAACGCCCCCGCAGTATGTCCGATAGACGTAGCTGGCCAGGATATCGGCCGTATCACTTTGTCCCGACGTGTGCTCCAAGGGGCGATGTCAAAACATTTGATCATCTTTGGCGACGAAAAACGCGCCGCCATAGAGCGCGCAATGACCCTGTCGGCGCTTGAGGCCCCGGTGGGCGCGGTATTAACAGACGCAAAGGTTCATTGGGCAGCATGACAAAGTTCAAAGACCTGATTCAGCGGTCCGCTGCGGTCAAGGGCCGCTCTATTTTTTCGTTGTTCGACGACACTGACCGCGTTGCGCAATTCAGCGCCCGCAGCGGGGACATGTTTTTTGATTTCTCAAAGACCAACCTTGATCAGGACACTATGGATGCCTTGTTGGCGCTGATCGATAACGCTGACGTGCCGTCGCGGCGGGACGCGATGTTTTCGGGTGTCAAAATCAACGAGACCGAAGACCGCGCGGTTCTTCATACAGCGCTCCGCAACCTCGACGGAGGGCCTGTGATGGTAGATGGGGCCGATGTCATGCCGGGCATTCTGGAAACGCTTGACCGGATGCGTGGCTTTGCCGACAAGGTGCGGGCGGACGACATTACGGACGTGGTGAATATTGGTATCGGCGGCTCAGATTTGGGACCAGCAATGGCAGTGCGCGCACTTTCACCCTATCACGATGGACCCAGAACACATTTTGTCTCGAACGTCGACGGTGCTCATATATCCGACACACTGCGCGGGTTGGATGCAACCACGACGCTTGTGATCGTGGCCTCCAAGACATTTACGACCATCGAAACCATGACCAACGCACGCACTGCCCGAGCCTGGATGAAACAAAACGGAGGTGACCCCTCGCGTCAATTCGCAGCGCTTAGTACAGCGAAAGATAAAACCGCCGATTTCGGTATAGACCCACGCCAGGTCTTTGGTTTTGAAGATTGGGTCGGCGGTCGGTACTCCGTTTGGGGGCCAATCGGCCTGTCATTGATGATTGCTGTCGGTCCACGCGGCTTCTACGCATTTCTACGCGGTGCTCAATCAATGGATCGTCATTTTTGTGCCGCGTCGCCGCGGGAAAATATCCCGATGCTTTTGGCCCTCGTCGGTATCTGGCACAATCAGATATGTGGCTACGCGACCCGCGCGGTGTTGCCGTATGACCAACGGCTTGGGTTGCTGCCTGATTATTTGCAACAGCTTGAAATGGAATCGAATGGTAAAAGCACGCAGATCGACGGTAGCAGCGTGCCATACAACACCGGCCCAGTGGTCTGGGGTGCTGCGGGCACGAACGGGCAACATGCGTTTTACCAGCTTATCCACCAAGGCACGCGGGTCATTCCCTGCGAATTCCTTATCGCAGCAAATGGCCACGAACCCGACCTGACCCATCACCACAAGCTTCTCGTCGCGAATTGCCTCGCCCAATCCGAGGCGTTGATGCGTGGCAGGTCCTTGTCCGAAGCATCAGAACTCATGGCTGCCCGAGGGCTTACGGGTTCAGAGCTTGATCGGCAGGCGCGACACCGGGTGTTTCCGGGAAACCGACCCTCGACGACACTGGCATACCCGCTGCTTGACCCGTTCACCTTGGGCCAAATCATCGCACTTTATGAACACCGTGTCTTCGTCGAAGGGATAATCCTAGGGATTAATTCCTATGACCAATGGGGCGTCGAGCTGGGCAAAGAACTCGCGACCTCGCTGCAACCGGTGATCGAAGGTACCCAGCCCCCCACCGGCAAGGATGGGTCAACTGCCGCCCTGGTCGACTTTATCGCGCTGCACGCAGACTAAGCCGTCTTTTCATTTTGCCCCTTAAACTCCGGGGAGTTTGAGGGGCAGAGCCCCTCATTCTCTTCAAAAAAAATCTATCGCGAACTCTAAATCCGGTCGGGATTTCGCCCGACACGGTTGGCCAATTTTGCTATCGTCAACCCTTGAATGATAATCGAAAATACCACCACGATATAGGTGCTGGTTAGGATCAACGGCTTCCATTCGCTATCGGGAAGCGACAGTGCCAACGCGACAGAAATCCCGCCTTTCAATCCGCCCCAGGTCATGATCCGGATGACGCCGCTGTCGAAGTTTCGAAATGGCCGTAAAATGCTGATCGGGACAGCAACGGCAACCAGACGACCAGCCAATGCCAGCATGATCGAAGCAATTCCTGTCAGCAGCATGTCACCGTCAAAGGCGACGGCGAAAACCTCGAATCCGATCATCAAGAATAGAACCGCATTCAAGATCTCATCAACCAGCTGCCAAAAGGCGTCGACATATTTCCTGGTTTCCTCGGACATGCCTTTCGCGGCACCCACATCACCAATAAGCAGCCCGGCGCACACAGCCATGATTGGTGCGGACACTTTCAACGCGACTGCCAGCTCGTACCCGCCAAAAGCCAAGCCTAATGTCAGCAGGACCTCAAGCGCATAATCGTCGATCCGGCGCATAACACGAAAGGTCAACCATCCCAGCACAAGTCCCAGCAACGCCCCGCCGCCCGCTTCTTGTACAAACAACAGCAGCATGTCTAGGAATGTTGTGGCTTCGTGACCGTTTTCTCCTGATTGGGAAAACGCAAGCCCGACAAGGATCAGAAATACCACATAACCAACACCATCGTTAAACAGGCTCTCTCCGGCGATTTTCGTTTCAAGAGATTTGGGCAGGTCGGCCTCTCTGAGCACGCCCAGAACGGCCACTGGATCAGTGGGAGAAATCAATGCGCCAAAAACCAGTGCGGTCAGCAGCGGCATCCCGGTGAGCCAGGAAAAGCCGAAGCCTACCACGAAGGTGGACAGGGCAACGCCAAGTGTCGCCATCAGCAGCACTGCCAGCCATTCGCGCCGCAAGTCCGAAGTCTTGACATGAAGCGCCCCGGCGAACAGCAGTAATCCCAACATGCCTTCCAGCAGGGTCTCCGAGAAATCGACGCTTGCAACCATCCCCCGCACAGAATCAGCTATTCCGAGGCCTGGCGACAGATAATCCACGCCCAGCAATCCAAAAGATGTGATCAACGCCACAATTAGGATGCCGATCGACGAGGGCAATTTGAGAAATAGATAGTTTATCGCGCCGAAAATGCCGGCTAGTACGATCAATAGGGAAGTAATTTGAAGCACGGCCATAGGTGATACTCTCGCAGTAAACTTAAAGTTTGATGTCGTAGGTCACCCAAGGCGTGCGCGTCGCAAGCTTGTCGTAAACATTGCGTCCCCGGTAATTGTCTTCGGCGGTTATCCAGCGCACGACGCCCCAACCATTTGCCGTGGCCTCCGCCTTGACCGCCTCGATCAATGCTTGGGCAGCGCCTGATCCGCGAAACTCTACATCGACAAACAGATCATCCAGAAAGCAATTCGTACCGGCGCGCAGTTGACTGACAAAGGGGCGAAAATGGGTGAATCCGATTACGGTCCCTTTGGGGTTTTCGGCCACAATGCACTTGCTGCCGTGGTCTGGGTCCATCAGCCAAGAATACACTATGTCTCGCATCTCCTGGGTTTGGGTGACTTTGTAGAACGCTGCGTATTGCGCAAAAAGCGTTTCCCACGCACCCCGGTCTTCTCTGCTCATGGCTCTTGTTGCTATCGACATTGGAGTATCCTTTTTGAAGCTTAGCCTTCGCTCTTGGCCAGATCATTGGTTTCAAAATGCCGTTTCAGCCTGTCAGTCAAAGCATAGCGCCCGTTTCTGCCCGGGTCGAGCATCACCAAAACGCAGTCGAAAGTTGCCCGCAATTGCCCATCCACCCAGACTTGCTGCGCCAGTCCATAAGAGGTGTTGCGATAACTGGTGCATCGGCACGTCACGATATAGTCTTCACGTTCTAGCAGCTCGTGCAGATATCGGATAGAGCCTGACCTGATCACCACGCGCGGGCCGGGGGCATCAAATAAACACTGTGCCACAAGCTGTTGGGTATAGCGAATGCGCAAACGTTCAAACCATTCGAAATAAACCGTATTGTTCACGTGATTATTCGTGTCCAAATCCGAGAATCGGACTTGATCTGCCATCGCCAGGGGCTGTGGTTCGGGCATACCTGCGGCACGTTGCTGGTCTGCGCTAAGCGGTGTGTGATAAATAACTGTCATGTACCCTGCGTAAGTGTCTCCTACAGCGCTTGCAAGACATGGATGTATTGTCCAAATTGCAGTCAACTGACAATCGGGAGGATGCGCCATGCTTGGCCAAATGATGAATAAACCGCTGTTGATCTCAAGCTTGATCGAACATGCACAACGTTACCATGCCGGCGGCGAGATATATTCCGTCAAGACGGGCGGGGGGATCGAAGAGACCTCATGGGGGCAGGTGGGTGCCAACTCGCGTGCTCTGGCGTCGGCACTGACGAAACTAGGGCTGGAACCGCAAGCGCGTTGCGGCACAATCGCCTGGAACAACCGCCGCCACCTCGAGATTTACTTTGGCGTGTCAGGTGGCGGGTTTGTTTGCCACACGATCAACCCACGTCTTTTTCCTGAACAGCTTGTCTATATTCTGAACCACGCAGAAGATAAGGTTTTGTTTATCGACAAAACTTTCGTGCCTCTGGTCGCAGCCATTCGGGACAAGCTTGAACATCTCGAGCACGTCGTTCTGATGGAAGGCACAGACGATGAGGCCGCATCGCAGCTTCCTGGTTTGAAGTTTTATGATGATCTGATCGAAAGCGGTGACTCTGCGTTTGTATGGCCTGAATTTGACGAAACGACCGCCTCGAGCCTTTGCTATACCTCCGGCACAACAGGTAACCCCAAGGGCGTTCTGTATTCACACCGCTCCACGGTCCTGCACAGCTTTGGGATAAACCTTGCGGATAGCATTGGCATCGCCGCCAAGGATGTGGTTCTGCCCGTCGTGCCGATGTTTCATGTCAACGCTTGGGGTGCCCCTTATGCCTGCGCGATGGTTGGTGCCCGGATGGTGATGCCAGGACCGGGTTTGGACGGTCCATCGCTTGTAAAGCTGATCGATACCTATCAGATTTCATTGGCGCTTGGTGTTCCTACCATCTGGCTGGGCCTTCTGAACGAAGCCGCAAAAATCGGCAGCACACTTGACAGCCTAAAACGTACCGTCGTAGGCGGGTCGGCCTGCCCACCGTCGATGATGACCACGTTTCGTGAGAAATATGGCGTTGAAACCATTCACGCTTGGGGAATGACAGAAATGTCACCTGTTGGCAGTATTAACCAACCTCTTGCCAAGCATATGGATTTACCCCAAGACGAACAGAACAAGCTTCGCGAAAATCAGGGCCGCCCTGTTTATGGGGTCGAGCTCGAAATTCTTGACGAGGCGGGTAATCCCGTCGCACATGACGGCAAGACTCAAGGCGATCTGGTAACCAAGGGGTACTGGATACTCGATTCCTATTTCCGCAAAACCCGCGAAGAAACGCTGACTGGCGACGGTTGGTTTGATACGGGCGACGTGGCAACAATGGATGCCGACGGATACGTGACGATTCGTGATCGGTCCAAGGATATCATCAAGTCGGGCGGCGAATGGATCAGTTCGGTAGAGCTGGAAAATATCGCGATCGCACATCCGCAGCTTTCGGATGCTGCCGTTATTGGTGCGCGTCATGAAAAATGGGATGAACGCCCCATTCTGATAGCAGTCAAAAGCGAAGGGCAAGATCCTTCGGAAGCGGATATCCTTGCTATTTTCGATGATAAAATTGCAAAATGGCAGATACCTGACCGCGTGGTTTTCACCGATAGCTTGCCTCGCAATGCCACCGGCAAAGTTCTTAAACGCGATCTCCGGGAAGCGTTCGGGGAAGTCCTGATTACTCAATAATTATGATACCGGCATGGTGCGCACTGCGGAGCGTTCCATGTCGGGACAATGTCAGGAACATCGCAATTTTCCCGTCGAAGAGTCATATGGCTCTTCCGACGTTTGATTCCGTCAAGGTGGTTTCAGTTAAAGGTTTGCCGCCTGCGGTGACAGATTCTGCAAACTTTTTCAGGCATAGTATGGCTCGGCCGCCAGCGATGCATATTAAACATGCATGGCACGCGTCGTAGCGCGGTAAGTAACTTGAACTTCATGATGCACCTAGGGAAGTGTTACTCAAAATTTCTGATCTACAAAATTATAGGTCAGCTTAACGATATAACGCTTACAAGATTTGCATACACATTATGATTGTGCAAGTCAAACTGGAACGCAAGAGCTTTTAAATTAAATATATTAATTTCAAGTGGTTGAGTGATGATTTTTGCGAAAAAACCCGTGTAGGTTGTTTTAAACGCAGCTTTGGACGTTAACTAATGTCTCCCACCGTAAGCAATCGCGCTATCCAAGACGCCTGACAGTAGGAGCCGGGTCAGAGATATGGCAACGCGAGCCTATGGTTTCTAAAAGAAACATTATCTTCGATCGGGTGTAAAAAGCGGTGTTTTGGTAGGCCCGGCAGGCATACCAGAATGGACAAAATGATCAATAAAATATGAGCAGATGTGGACCACGAAGGGCGTTTTTGGCTCTCTGGAAATCAATAGGTTACGGTAAATGTGGACCACGAGGTTTTTGCCCTGATCTGACCCTAAGCTATAGCTATCAACTCACTGGTAGGGTTGGCGTTCATGCCGTCACACTTCCCCTAACGTCTGTCCAGCATGGCGCAATTATTTTGGCGATGTCAGCAAATCGTGTTGGTCTTGCGAGCTATACGCCCGCCATCAGGACGTCCACTGCACGGGTAATCAGATCACCTTGGCTGGCGACATTTCCTGTGCGTTGCAAACTCGACCGTCGCACGGCTGCGATCAGCCTTGTCGCCAGAATCAAACGTCTCCCATCGCATTGGATCTCAGGATTCAGATGCCGCACCGCAGGGTAGTCAGAAAGAAGCGGAATGACGACAACGGAGGGATCGGGCGGGAGCAGGTCGCTTTCGACAACCACCATGGAAATGCCATTATACTGCGCGACATCAAAGCGGGTCAGGGTGTCCATGAGGATCCACCAGGCGCTGCAATGATGTCGGCCAGCGGATGCCCATGACGCTCGTGCCAATCCGATTGAGCGGCAAAGGCGCCTGCGTTCTCGGCCCGCCACTTATTGCGTCGAGCTTCGGCGACGGCCTTGACGAGTGCTGCTTCAGCCACTGCGGACACGTTGATACCAAGCTCCCGTGCGTCATCGAGCGTCTCACCATCGAGCGTCAGGGAAGTCTTACGCTTTGTCGCAGTAGGCATACGTACATACTCCAAATTTATACCGTAAATATATACCGAAATGAGGCGCAACGCAAGCTCCATCAAAGCAGGGATCCAGGACCAACCAACACAATTTGCGGACATGACCATTATTTTAACCATCACTGCCCGCACAACAACCTCGCTGTCCGGACGCCAGCAGAATATGAAAACCCGTCGAAGTAAGACCAAAACCTGAACAGGACTGTCCTTAAAAAGCGGTCTCAATTCTAAAGAAGGTCAAACTCTCTTTCTGCTGTAAGCTATCTGTGATGGTTGGTGCGTATGATGGGAACATCATTGTCAGCCCGGTCGACAGACAATCAATGAAAAGGATAATTAGAACGCGTGGACGATCTCTGATACCAGCGCGGCGGTGTTTTTGACATTGAACTTACGCATCAGCCGGGCACGATGCACCTCTACTGTCCTATGCGATATGTTCAGAGAATTCCCGATTTCACGAGACGTTTTGCCGTTTACAAGATGATGTGCAACCTCACGTTCTCGCGGACTTAACTCAACAGAACGATAAATCTTGTCTGCGATCTTTTCAAAGGACCAGATCATCAGTGAAAATGGGTCATCCGGTGACAAAGTCGCGCCTTTGGCTCTAACCCAGAAAATTTTGAGATCCGAAGCCTGCATAAAGCGTTCATCTTGATACAATGTGTCGCCACTCTCTCGCATCCGCTTTTCGCATCTTTCTCCGATCTGGTTGAAATCAGCGGTGGAAGGATAAAGTCGCTGAACGGAGCGATTTATCAAATCTGATCTATTATAGCCAAATAACCGCTCAACGGCCTTGTTTGCCTCGATGACACGACGGTGACGCACAACAATCTGAGCAACCGGTGATTCTTGGAAACCCAAAGTTGAAGCCTTTTGTGAGGTGGAAACGTCAAACATCATAAACACCACTTAGTCGATTACGTAGCCCTACGTACCATATTACGTAGTTTTACGAGTAGATTGCAATCTGCAAGGTGGTAAAATCAGGTGAAGTTTAGGGAGGATACCATGAATACCGGAGTTTCCATTGTTGGAAGTGGCCACACCAAATTTGGCCGTTTGGAACAAAACCTTGAAGAGTTGATCATTGCTGCCACCATTGAAGCAATTGAACAATCTGGCGTTGACCCCTCAGATATCGACGCGGTTTTCTTGGGTCACTTCAACTCGGGCATGGTATCAGACGGCTTTGCATCGTCTTTGATCCACCAAGCTTACCCGCAGTTGCGTTTCAAGCCAGGCATGCGAGCTGAAAATGCATGCGCATCTGGATCAGCAGCAATCCACGCTGGAATGAACACCATTCAGGCGGGGAAAGCACGGACTGTCCTCGTTGTTGGTGCAGAGAAAATGACCCATCGCTCTACAAAAGATGTGACGCAGGCACTGGCGGGTGCAGGATATCAGAACGACACTTCCGAGGCCGCGCTGAGCTTTCCGCAGGTTTTCGGGGTCGCGGCGCGCGACTATGATGCGCGCAACGGCAGCCCCTTAGATGCTATGGCGCGCATTGCAGTGAAGAACCATTCGAACGCAATGAATAATCCGTTGGCCCATATGCACAAGGAGTTTACTTTCGAGCATTGCAGCACGGTTTCGAATTCGAACCCTGAGATAGCTCCACCGCTGAGACTGACTGATTGCTCTCTTGTCACAGATGGTGCCGCGGCGGTCGTACTTACCACTGATCAGAACGCTGCAAATTTCCCTAAGTCAGTGGCTTTACGTGCTGCTGTGCATGTCAGTGATTTTTTGCCCATGTCCCGTAGAGATTTTCTGGCGTTCGAAGGCCCAGAACGTGCGTTTGCCCAAGCATTTGAAGCCGCTGGTGTGACGCTGGACGATATTGATTTTGCCGAAGTACACGATTGTTTCACTATCGCAGAGCTGCTGACGTATGAAGCGATGGGGCTAACGCCCAAGGGCCAGGGAGCACGCGCGCTCGACGAAGGCATTGTATACCGTGATGGAGCTCTTCCGGTGAACCTGTCGGGTGGGCTGAAAGCCAAAGGTCATCCAGTTGGTGCCACAGGGGTATCAATGCACGCCCTTGCTTTTCGGCAACTGACGGGTCAAGCGGGAGACATCCAGAAGACGGGCGCAAATATCGGGCTGGTTTTCAACATGGGCGGCTCGGCAGTTGCCAACTATGTGTCAGTGTTGGAAGCACGCAAGGTCTGATCGAGCATGAATATTTCAGGTTGGCTTTATCAGGCCGCACGGGTCTGTCCTGAAGCGCCCGCGATCCGTTTCGGAGCGGATGTATATGCAACTTACGGTGAATTTGCCCAGCACAGTTTCGGCATTGCCCAATATCTGGCTGAGACGCTGGGTGTGTCCCAAGGCGACCGTGTTGCCTTGTTCATTAGCAATTGTCCAGAATACTTGGAAGTCCTGCATGCAGTGCTCTGGATCGGTGCAATTGTTGTTCCAATCAATCACAAGCTGCACCCACGTGAGGCTGCTTGGATTATCGGAGATGCCAAAGCTAAGGTCGTCATTACCGAGGCGGGCAACACATTTCCTAACGCGGACGATCTTGAGAATGACTGCATTGAATGCGGAATACGTCACCATGGTCTGAACCCGGGTGCGAATGCGATGATTAAGTTATCTGCGCCTGCCCAGAGATCACGTAACGATGTTGCTTGGCTTTTCTACACATCCGGTACGACTGGTCGGCCGAAAGGGGTAATGACAACTCATGGTAATCTCATAGCGATGTCTTTGGCCTATGCTATGGACGTCGACAATGCGCTTTCAACAGACAATTCCCTCTATGCCGCTCCGATGTCGCACGGCGCGGGGCTTTACCATTTTCCGATTATAAGGGTAGGGGGGTGTCATGTTATTCCTCGTTCCCGTGGATTTGACCCAGTCGAAATTGCTGAGTTAGCAGACACTCTTGGCAACCTTGTGTTTTTCGCAGCGCCTACAATGGTGAAGCGGCAAATCGCGCACGCAAGGGAAACTGGTTACGACGGTGCCGGCATCAAGACGATCATCTATGGGGGCGGCCCTATGTATCAGGCCGACATTGATGAGGCGTTGAAATACTTTGGGGCGAGGTTAGTCCAAATATATGGGCAGGGCGAAAGCCCTATGACAATTACGGTTTTGCCGCGTGAGCTGGTCGCTGATACCAAGCACAAAAATGCAAATCTGCGCCGCGCATCTGTTGGTTATGCACAAGCAGGGGTGCAGGTGCGCGTTGTGGATGAGGCAATGCACGATCTGCCTGTTGGAGAGGTCGGCGAGGTTGTTGTCTTAGGCGATACCGTAATGAAAGGCTACTGGGGCAACGACAAAGCCTCCGCAGATGCTATCGTGGATGGCTGGCTGCGTACTGGTGACTTAGGATCTATGGATGCAGACGGTTTCCTAACTCTGTCCGACCGTTCCAAAGATGTCATCATCTCAGGGGGAACGAACATTTATCCGCGGGAGGTGGAGGAAACCATTCTCGCACATGAAATGGTTTCGGAAGTATCTGTGATTGGGATTCCCAGCCCTGAATGGGGAGAGGACGTGCTGGCCTTTGTGGTGTTGGAGCGTGACAGCTCTTGTGACAGCAAACACCTCGATGCTTGGTGCAAGAGCAGGATGGCTTCGTTCAAGAAGCCCAAGAAGTATTACTTCGTGCATGAATTACCCAAGAACAGCTACGGGAAGGTCCTTAAAACCAGTCTGCGTGAACGCGTCGCGCTGGATTTGGGGGGGGAGCATCGGGCGTAAGCCTGCATGCAAAACACGTCTGTCTGTGTTGGATGGGCTCAAAAGGGAGAGAAGAATGAAACGCAGAACATTTATGAAAACTGGGGCCGCTGCTGCCTCTGTCTTGGCAATGCCTTCACTTGCACGTGCGGCAACGTCGCTTAAATTTGACAGCTATGTGTCTGATTCCGCAGGTCCATCTTGGATCGACCGCTGGTATCTTGATGAGCTGGAAAAGCGGACAGAAGGCGAAGTTACCATCCGTCGCTACTGGTCGGGTGCGTTGAACAAAGTGGGCGAGCATCTTGGTGCAGTCCGTGACGGCACATCAGAAGTGAGCCTGATTGCGCCTGGCTATTACCAATCGGAGCTCCCCGTAACCCGTGGGCTGGAATGGTATTTTCGGATGAACCGCGCTGATGCGCTCCAAAAGGTCTGCCGCGATGTTTATGAGCAGTTCGACCCACTGCGTGCAGAGTGGGAAGATCGTCACCGCTCCAAGGTCCTGTATTGGACAAATTGGAATTACGCACCCCTAATATTGAGGACCCCGATCAATTCGCTTGAAGAGATAAAGGGTAAACGGATCCGCGCTTATGGCGTGTCCGCAGACGTGGTTGAGGCACTCGGTGGTACGGCTGTCGCAATGGCAGCTCCGGAGGTTTACCAAGCGTTGGAGCGAGGTATTCTCGACGGCGTGTACGGCTTCGACTTTGTGACTGCAATTGCCTACAAACTACACGAGATCGCTCCTCAGTTCTATGATATTGGTGATGGCCCGCATGCGCCGGCAGCGACAATCATGAACAAACAAGTATATGATGGGCTGCCTGATGATGTCCGGAAAGTTTCAGATGAAATCGTGGACGAAATCTATGGCGGGCAATTCACAGCCATCTACGAGGATGTGCTGGCACGTTATGTGAAAACTGCCCAGGCTGAGGGTGTCACTCTGAACACAGTTTCAGATGATCAAAAATCTATGGCCAAGTCTCTTGTGCAGCCTGCACAGGTAAATTCTTGGTTGGATGGACCAGCGAAACAGGCAGGTATTGACGGCGAAGAGATGCAGACGCTGATTGACGCGGCCATAGAGAAATACGACCCCGAAGGAACGCTAAAGCGCCCATACGAAATCAGTCAAATTTAAAAATGGAGTGTGGCGGTCGCAGGAAGCAAGGGGTCAGATAATGAAACTTCTCAATAGAATGCTGAACTTTGTATCAAATATACTGGGTGCGATCGCCATGCTTTTCTTGGCTTTCTTGATGTTTGGCATAACGCTTGACGTTGTAGTGCGGGCCGTTACAGGCAGTCCGATCACGGGCGTATTCGAGTTCACGGAACTTGCTCTTGTGATGGTTGTTTTTTTTGGCGTTGGATGGGCGCAGCGCGATGACGCGCACATCCGCGTCTCTGTGTTGACAGACAAAATGTCTCCCACAACCCGGTTAAGAGTTGTCGCCTTGGCATGGGCTATTGGGGCTTTGGGCCTACTCATCTTGGCTATCCCCGCTACCAATGAGGCTATCTATTCGGTTTCGATCCGTGAATTTCGCTGGGGTTACGTCAAAATACCAATTTGGTGGACCAAAGTCAGTCTTGCCGTAGGTCTTTGGTTTGCCTGCATACAGATGGCAGTTCAGGCCGCTCAACTGTTTATATTTGGCCAGCCTGATAGCAAAGCGCAAGCCGACATCGGCTCCAAATGATGTTAGGAATTATAATGGATCCGACACTCGCCCCCTACATAGCCGTTGCTTTAATATTCTTTCTGATGGCGCTTGGCACCCCGGTTTTCGCTGCGTTGGCACTCTCCGGAGCGGCTGGTATTATTCTGGTCGAAGACTTCAGTTTTTTGATGACCCGTTTGAAGTCGATTTCCTATTCAACAACTGCTGTCTATACACTCACCATCATCCCGCTGTTCATACTCATGGGTAGTTTTGCGCATCATGCACAGGTCGGGAAAAAACTGTTTGATGTGGCGAGCCGCTGGGTTGGGCATCTCCCTGGTGGTTTGGCAATGGCGGCGATTCTGACGAGCGCGGGATTTGCGGCTACCTCAGGATCCAGTGTGGCAACTGCAGCAACAGTCGGTTCCGTCGCAATACCGGAAATGAAGAAGGCTGGTTATGAAGGCAGTCTGTCGGCAGGATCCGTTGCTGCGGGAGGGGTATTGGGAGTTTTAATTCCCCCAAGTGTTCTGTTGATTTTCTACGCAGCACTTACGGAAACATCAGCTGGAAAAATGCTGGTAGCTGGGTTTTTACCAGGTCTTCTGACAGCCACCGTTTTTATGATTGGAATCTTCTTTATTGCGCGTCGAGGCTCTATGCGGCACGCGGTTACGCCACGGGCGGGCTGGGGAGAGGCCATAGTCGAAACGAGCAAAGCTTGGCAGGTTTTGGTACTTTTTCTGGTGGTGATGGGCGGTATCTATATGGGACTCGTCACGCCGACGGAAGCTGGTGCTGTGGGTGCTTTTGTTGCGCTGGTTATGCTTCTAATGCATCGCGCAAGCTGGAATGGGATGGCAGGGCGCATTGTCGAAAGCTTCCGATCGACTATCGATACGACCGTAATGATTATGTTTACGATGATCGGTGCGGCTGTGTTCAGCTATTTTCTTACGCTGATCCAAGTGCCAAATCAGTTGGCAGAGGCAGTTGTAGGCTCAGGTTTGCCGCCTTACTTCATTATTGCGATGCTTCTGTTGGTGTTTGTACCGCTGGGAATGTTTCTCGATGCATTTTCCATGATGGTCATCACAATCCCAATAATGTTTCCCACAGTTCAGTCATTGGGCTTTGATCCAATATGGTTTGGCATTCTGGCAGTTAAGATGTGTGAAATCGGACTGATCACACCGCCTGTTGGACTGAACGTCTATGTTATTGCAGGTATTGATCGTGATACGCCTTTGCCAGAAATCTTCCGTGGGGCGCTTTGGTTCGTTCTGATGGAAGTCATTACAATCATAATTTTGTTTGCTTTTCCGGCGATTATTACGGTGCTTCCCAATTTGATGGGGTCCTAATCCAAAACATAGGAGAAGCGTGATGTTTTCATTCGAACAAGGTACTGCACTGATAACCGGAGGTGGTTCTGGAATAGGTCGCGCCACTGCGCTTATGCTCGCCAAGGCGGGGGTTCCTGTGGCAGTTGCTGATATTGATCGAGAGGCGGTTCAGCACACCGTTTCTGCTATTGAAGGATTTAATGGCAATTCTCTGGCTGTATCCATTGATGTGGAGAGCAAAAGATCAGTCCATGACGCATTCGATAATGTCGAGGAGTGGCGCGGTCCAGTTTCTATTTTAGTCAATAGCGCAGGCATTTTAAGGATAGACACTTTTGAGGAATTTGACCTCGAGATCTGGAACCAAGTATTCAATATCAACGTTACCGGTAGTTTTCTCTGTGGGCAACGAGCAGCATTTAATATGAAGAGGTCGGGGTTTGGCCGGATCATCAATCTCTCCTCAATCAGTGGATTCCGGGCCGGTGTTGGACGCACCGCATATGGCACATCTAAGGCTGCAATTTCGGGATTGACTCGTCAGATGGCACTGGAATTGGGCCGCTATGGTATCACTGCTAACGCGATTGCCCCTGGTGCAACAGCCACTCCGATGACCGACGAAGCCTATACAGAGGAAACCAAAGTGTCTCTGTTGCCTATGATCCCTGCGGGCTTTATCGCCGTTCCCGAGGACATCGCTGGCGCAATCGTTTTTTTGGCATCCCAGCAAGCGCGATACATAAATGGGCACACCTTGCCGGTGGATGGTGGATATCTCGCTTCTGGAATGTTGCAGACTGGTTCAATTTTACTGAATTGATGTCATGACAAGGGCGTGAGGGAACATTGTCAGGTGCCGGAAAAAACGCCGTGTATGATGACCTTTGTGTAGGTGTCAATTGCCTTGTACGTCACTGCCTCATCACACATCTCCTGGCCGTACCTCATGGAAAAGTAGTCTCGGATCGCGGTTAGAATATAGGCAATAGCCTCGATCTCCTCAGCGTCATACATGGGCATTTCACCCCGATCCCATCCCCGCTTCAAGCTACGAACATATCCCGAAACAACGTTGTCGATGTGATCGCGATGGGCTTGCGGTGCCAGCGTCTCCGCTTGGTAGAGAACGCGATAAAATCCGGGGTTTTCGCGTAGATAATGCAGATATGCGGCAAAACGCTGGCGTTCGCGCTCCGCCCCGCTGGCGGACATATCCACTTTATCTTGAATATAGGCCAGCATCTCTTGCCCCATACGGGGTAGGAGCTCATCAAAAAGATCCTGACGTGAATTGAAGTAGTTGTAGAAGGTCCCTTGGGCCACGCCTGCTCGCAAGGTAATCCGCGCGACCGAGGCATCTTGATAGCCGAGCTCGCCAACCACCTCACCGGCCGCGTCAAGTAGAGCGTTAAGTGTCTGTTCGCTGCGTTCGGCCCGCGTGGGTCGGGACGCTGAATTTTTGTCGTTATGGGACCGGGCCAAGTCTGTCTCTCTTTCTTCTTCTGTTTGCCTCGTCCCGGTTCGGCCAACGTGGCCGGTTTTGGACTTTAGGGTCTAATTATGGGTCCAATAGCGCAATCCGTTCATTCAGCCAAGCGTCGACCGACGCGATCGAGGCTTCTCCGCTTGGCGTCCCGAAGGACTCGAAAACGTGGCATCCCCCTTCGGTCACGCAAAGTTCCGTTTCGTTGCCTGCATCTGCCCAGGCCTGTGCCATAAACATCGTGTCATGGCGCAAGGGGTCGAGAGAGCCACAAGACAGCCGCGCCGGAGCCAATCCAGACAGATCGGCGTAGATGGGTGAATAGCGTGGATCGCGAGGATCGCATCCCGCAGGCAGACTAAGTTCGACGAAACGGGACAGATCAGCGGCGTTGATGACAATCCGCTGAGTTGTGGGATTTCGAGCGCTCGGGGTCAAAGAGAGGTCGAAAAAACCAGCCACAAGATTGGCGGCATGGAAGGGTGACGCTGCGTCCTCATCCCTAAGCCGCAGCAAAGTCACAGCGGACAGATGTGCCCCTGCAGATTCGCCTCCAATGCTCATGAAACCCGTCGGCAGGCTCAGGCTACCGTCCAACACAGCTCGGGCGACCGCCAAGCAATCATCGAAGGCAGCAGGGAACGGTTCTTCGGGTGCCAGCCGGTAGTCGATAGATACGGTGGCCAACCCAGTGCTTTCCGCCATGCGGCGTAGTCGTGGATCGGCTTCGATCGCTTGGCCGAACAGCCAGCCGCCGCCATGTATATGGATATATGTGCCTCGCGCTTCCCGCGTTTTCGGGCGGATAACTCGCACCGGCACATCTGGTGCCCCAGGTAGGGACACGAAGTGCCGTTCGGTATCTGGATCAGGGCGTGCCGGAGGGAATATGCCTTTGCCATCAAGCCGAGCTTGACGGGCCTGTTGAACTGTGACGGACCAAGGGTCAGGCCGACGAGCGTGTTCAGACAATAGATACTCATTCAATCGGGCCAAATCGGGTGCGAAACTGGTGGCGTCGGAACAATTTGGAGAAAGGCGAGAATGATGAATCATCTAAAAAAACCTTTTGCTGATCAAACCGACAGATAGCGAGATTTGACTTCTTCGTTCTGGCGCAACTCATCGATGGTGCCGGAAAAGCGGATCTCACCCTTATCGATCACGGTCGAATGTGTGGCCACCTTAAGGCAGAAATGCATGTTCTGTTCCGCCATCAAGATCGACACGCCGCTGTCGCGCAATTCGCGTATCAGTTCTCCGATCCGCTGTACGATGATCGGGGCAAGCCCCTCGCTTGGTTCGTCCAGCAAGATCAACTCAGGATTGCCCATTAAACCGCGAGCGATAGTTAGCATCTGTTGCTCGCCGCCCGACATCTTGCCCGCCAAGCGATCACGGCGTTCGGCAAGGATCGGGAAGACTTCGTAAATCCGATCGAGTGTCCAGTAGCGCTGGCCGTCTGGTCCTGCTTTGGCACCGATGCGCAGATTGTCGTCGACGGTGTGATCGGGAAACACCTGTCGGTCTTCCGGTACATACCCGATACCGCCGCGCGCGATCCGTTCTGGGCTGAGTGATTGAATCGGCCGTCCCTTGAAGCGGATACTGCCCCGTCGGGCAGGAGTCACGCCGGCGATGGCTTTGAATGTCGTACTTTTGCCTGCGCCGTTGCGGCCCATCAAGGCCATCGTCTGGCCGGGTTCGACCGTCAGACCGACTTCAAATAAGACCTGACTGGCTCCGTAGAATACATTGATTGCATCGATTTCAAGCAGCTTGGTCATGCGGCGTCTCCGGCCTCGACGCCAAGATATGCTTCAATCACGTCTGGGTTGGTGCGGATCTCCTCAGCGTTGCCCGAGGCCAGAACCTTACCGTATTTCAAAACATCGATCCGTTCTGCAATCTCGAAGACGATGTCCATGTCGTGTTCGATGAAAAGAAGAGTTATCCCCGTCTGTCGCCAAAGAGCACGGACCTTGTCGATCATCTTCCAGCGCTCCTCCGACCCCATACCGGCGGTTGGCTCATCCAGTAGTAAAACAGAGGGCTCCATCGCCAGCGCAAGCGCTACATCGAGTAGTTTCTGGTCGCCATGAGGCAAATACTTTGATGTCACGTCAGCCTGAGCGGACAAACCTACCATTTCCATGATGCCATCGGCGCGGTCGCGGCTCTGGCTGGATGGAAACCGGCTACCCAGTCTCAACGCTCCGCGTTGATGCGACGTTACGGCCGAAGCTAAGCTTTGGCGTACCGTCAGTTCCGGGAACAGACTTGCAATCTGAAAGGCGCGCCCGACGCCTCGGCGCACGATGTCCAAGGGTTTCATGCCCACGACATCGGTGCCATCATGGATGACCTGCCCACTGTCGGCGCGCAACTTACCACTGATCAGGTTGAAGAAGGTCGTCTTGCCTGCGCCATTCGGGCCGATGATGGCGGAAAGGGAACCGTCTGCGAAGCTCAGGCTGACGCCCTGCATTGCATGCACTCCGCCGAAGGATTTCGTAAGGTTGCGTACTTCAAGCATGAACATTCCCCCGAGGGGCACGAACCCCACCGTAGGTGTGCCAGGATGGTGCAGCCAGCCAACCAGCATCGACGGGTAGGGTTATTCCGCTAATCGCCCGGGCGTTGTCTGACAATAAAAACAAGACCCCTTCAGCAATCTCTTCGGGTTCGATCAGGCGGCCTTGGGCGGTGCTGTCTTCAATATCAGCCGGATTGCGTTCCCCCCGATCAATCGCTGCTTTGAGCGCAGGCGTCAGAGTGTAACCTGGCGCGATCGCATTGACCCGGACGCCCGATCGCCCCCATTCTACTGCCAGATTCTGAGTTATCGAAATTACGGCAGCCTTTGAGGGTGCATACCCGTGCAGCGGCATGGCGCGCAGGCCTGCAACGCTGGCAATAGTGACGATTGATCCGGTACCGCGCAGCGCCATACGGCGGCCTGCCGCCAAGCACGACAGATAGAGCCCGCGCTGGTTTACCGCGATGACCCGGTCCCAATGTGCAAGATCATTTTCCTCGGGAGGACCAGGCAGTTCCAAGATACCCGCGCTGGCGACCAGACCATCAAGTGAGCCAAGCTCACCCTCAATTGCGGCAATTGTTTCTTCGACGGACTCTGCATCGCTGACATCCATCGCGCGCGCGACGGCGTTTCCGCCCTGCCCACGGATCTCCTCAGCAACTTCCTTGGCCGCGTCGAAGTCAATGTCCAATACCGCTACACTCGCCCCGCGTTCCGCAGCCATTCGGGCAGTTGATGCGCCGATGCCACTTGCACCGCCGGTGACGGCAATTATTCGGCCTTCAAGCTGTCCGTTCATTTATTCTCTCCATTATCGGGTGTGCCTGGCTCGGTGGATGTTTTGAGGGCTGCGCCAGTATGTTCGTTGTCAACGAGCCTTGTTTGCTGCAGAATTTTGTACCCGGCGTCACGACGACGGGTCCAGATTTCGTTCGCAAAGTCGAGTAGGCCTCGCCGTAATCCCAGCACAGCGATTAAAATCACCACGCCCAGTACCAGTTCACTGTGGTCGGTGTATGCGGTTAGAGCGCCGTTTAGAAATTGCAGGACGATCGCTCCAACAAGCGGCCCAAGGAAGGTTTGGGTGCCGCCCAGCATCACCATAAAGATTGCTTCGCCGGAAGTTGTCCAAAACCCAAACTCTGGGTATGCCCCGGACACGAACAATGCGAGTACAATGCCACCAACACCGGCGACCGTTCCGGCGATGACAAAGCCGATCAGCTTGGTTAGATAGATATTCACACCGAGGAACACCGCACGTTCCTCGTTGTCTCGGATCATCCGGAGAGCATAGCCGAAAGGCGATTGAGTCACTTGGCGCAGAATGAGGGCGCAGATCACAAACAATGTGCAGGCAACGGTATAGAAAGTCCTGTCATCGGAGAGATCGATACCCCAGAATACTGGTTTTGGAATACCACCCATCAGCCCCTGATCACCGCCTGTCAGCGACACCCAAGTCAGGATGATCGAATGAAATAGCATTTGGAAGGCGAGGGTGAGAAATGCGAAGTAGATCTCTGTAAGTCGCACGCAGATGGCACCGACAATCAATGCTAACAACGCAGTGATCACCAGCGCCGCAAAAAACGCGATCGGAAGCGATACGGTGCCAGATTGCATTAAGAGTCCAAAGCTGTAGGCACCCGAAGCAAAATAGGCGGCATGGCCGAAGGATACGAGACCAGTGTAGCCGGTCAGTAGATTCAGAGATAGCGCCAACAGCCCATAAGCTACGACATAAATTACAAAGTCCATCAGCCACCGGCTGTCGAAAAGAACTGGCAGCAACAGTAGGACCACAAAACCAGTAAACGCAAAGGCGGTGTCGCGTAAAAATCGTGAGCGGGGGGATACGTTTTTTCTTCTCATCGTGAAACAGGCCGTCCGAACAGGCCATGAGGGCGTATGACGAGGACCAATGCCATGATCAGAAACATCACACCGTCAACGAACAGCGGAAAGCCAAGCTGTCCCAGGGATCTTGTCAGTCCGATCAGAATGGAAGCCACCAGAGCTCCCACGATAGAGCCCATACCGCCGATAACTGTTACGATGAAGCTTTCGATAAGGATCGAGAGTCCCATACCCGGTGTCAGCGTTCGGATTGGCGCTGCGAGAGCACCGGCGAAGCCAGTTAGTGCCGCACCAATACCAAAGACTGCGGCGAACAGCAGGCGAGTATTAATGCCCAAGCACGATACCATTTGTGGGTTGATAGCGGCAGCGCGGACCTTTTTGCCGAACATTGTGTAGGTAATTCCCAACCAAAGCACCAACCCAACCACGGCGGACGCGCAAATTAGAAAAATGTAGTAGAGAGGCAATGCGCCCCCGGCGAAAAAGATTGGTGGCTTGGCAAAGGCCGTCGGGATACCCATGAGTTTGTAGTCCCCACCCCATATGATCTTAACCCCATCGTCAAAAATCAAAACGAAGGCGTAGCAAAGCAACAACTGCATCAATACGTCTTGGCCGTATATTCGGGACACGAATAATCGTTCAAATAAGACCCCGACGATCGCCATGCCGATGGTGGCACCCAGGATGGCAAACACGAAGCTGCCCGTCACAGCGAAGGTAGTGTAGGCGAAATAGGCACCCAGCATGTAGAATGCACCGTGTGCAAAATTAACAATGCCAAGAACGCCGAAGATCAGCGAAAGGCCGGCTGCAACGAGAAACAGCACCATCCCAAACAGCAAGCCGCTGGTTATCTGGGTTATGGCGCAGCCGCTGGACGACAGGCAATTGACGAGGGTTCCAAGTTCCAAGGGCTTTCTCCGATAGCATGATACGGGGCAACAGAATGGCATGCGACAGGTTGCAGACG
>TARA_R110002012_G_scaffold319389_1_pt1 | contig 32041 bp, 24 predicted proteins | sample TARA_R110002012 | Tara Oceans TARA_R110002012 (sample SAMEA4396515) | marine metagenome | biome: Westerlies Biome; feature: [DCM] deep chlorophyll maximum layer (ENVO:01000326); material: water (ENVO:00002006), including particulate matter (ENVO:01000060) such as... | depth 40 m | reverse complement strand
TCACTTCTCACTTCTCACTTCTCACTTCTCACTTCTCACTTCTCACTAAAAATCAAATCCGCTTCAAAAACTGTTTGATTCTACCTCCCAGACCTTTTTTATCATCATCATGATAGGCGTTACCATAGACACCGTAACCGTAACCATAGCCATAACCGTAGCCATAACCGTAATTATGATTGGTTTTATGCTTATAAAAGTTTAAGACGAAGTTGATATTCTTGATTTCACCACCACGATATTTCGCATTAATTAATTGCAGCATCCCTTTTTTAGTATAATCCAAACGCACCATAAATATGGACGTATCGGCATATTTCACTAATTCCAAGGCATCCGTAACCAAACCTAAAGGCGGTGTATCTAATATGATTATGTCGTAAGTCTGACGAAGTTCGGCCATCAATAACTCCATATTCCCGCTCATCAGTAATTCAGATGGATTGGGAGGAATAGGACCAGCTGGAACGACGTCTAAATTCTCAATATGGGTATGATTGACAACCGAAGCAAAATCTGTTTCACCGATGAAATAATTAACCATCCCAGTCTCGTTAGTTAAATCAAAATCATCAAATATTTTAGGCTTCCGTAAATCCAGTCCTAGCAGAATAGTTTTCTTCCCACTCAAAGCATAAACTGTAGCAATATTAATAGAACAGAAGGTTTTTCCTTCCCCACTCACAGAAGACGTAATCAAAATAGTACGTCCACCAGATTGCGGGTTCTTGTTTAAGATAAACTGTAAACTAGAGCGAATAGAACGAAACGATTCAGCCACAGCCGATTTCGGTTTTTCAAAAACCACAAGATTATTATGATAGCGATACTTTCCTATTAGTCCTAAAATAGGAATTTTAGAAAGGCGCTCCACTTCATCAGACCCATGAATGGTATGGTCTAACAAAAAGATGACAAAAATAAGAAACATAGGTATAAAGAACCCTAGCATCAAACCCATCATATAATTCAAGGATTTATTTGGACCTATTAAACCACCTCCAATATCTTTAGCTTCATCAATAATACTAATATCAGATATATTAGCGGCCTTCACAATAGCAGCCTCACTGCGTTTATCCATATAAAGGTTATAAGCTTCTTGACTTATATCCAACTTACGTTGAATCTTTAGAAACTCTTGCTGATCTTCTGGCAAGCCACTCAATTTGGATTCAAAAGTAGCAATGTTTTTATTCAAGCTATTCATCAAAATGCGAATGGTACTTTTAGTAGCAGTAATGGTTTCCAGAAGCACATTTTTTTCAGCATCTATCTGTCGATCTAAATCTTTAAAGATAGCCGAACCTTCTCGCGTACTATATTCATAACCCTGGCGTTCGATGGCCAAAGCCGTAATTTTAGTTACACTACTTTGTATATTACCCTCATCTATCCCAACGGAGGATGGTGCAGCTATACTGGTATAGTCTGTTTTAGTACGAAGGTAATTTTCTAACGCATCTAAATAATTGAGTTTACTAGTTTCAGTCTCTCTTTGAATTTCGAATTCTTTGAGTTTACTAGAAATATCAGCCATTTCTGTTGACACATCAAAAACCTTATTCTGCTTTCTGAAACTATTCATTTCTTCAGCAAAATCTTTTAAATTGATATTAACAGCATTCAAACTACTATCAATAAATTTTATGGTATTGGTGGCATAAAGATTTTTACGTTCCAATTCAGATTCGCTTAATATAACAGCGGTTGTATTGAGATAATCAACTATTTTTGATTTATTGGTTCCTGCCAAACTCAAACGTAAAACGGAGGCTGAAGAACTGCTAAATGGAACTACACTCACGCCTCTTTGATAACTATTTACAACACCATCAAAATTGCTAAACTGCATATAAAATTCCTGACCAGGTTGAATTATTCGCCCATCACGTAAGCGTAATATTCCTTGAAAAAACGGTAAATTAACAACCGCGTTTATTTTAAATTCTTTTTGAAATGGTCCTTTAGGAATAGAAACAGTCATCCGACCTTTGGTATCATAGCGTTGACCAGAACCCGTTTCCGATTCAAATTCCGTAAACACTTCAAAAGTAGTCTCTGATAAAAACCGAATTCCAATAAATTTACCGAGCAATTGCGGCTGTGTTATATCAGGAGTAAAAACAAAAGGTGCTTGGGTATACACATCAATTTTGCGGTATTTACCTTCCACAAAATAATTCATATAGGATTTTAAAGAATCTACAACTTTCTCATTATGAGTTCGCGTTTGTAAGGTGGTAATGGTTTTACCCATTTTACCAGAAACGCCTCCCCAATTAAAGGAAATACTCGTATTAGCAGTAAAAAAAGGATTCTGATCGTTTTCAACAGAAATAAGCGATTCAAGTTTGTAAACATTCTGCTTCCTAACGTTGATGAAGTAGGCAATAATCAATGCGACACCAATACAAGCAAGCACAAATTTCCATAGATTTAAAACCTTAAATAAATAGCCTTTAAAGTCGAAGTTAATACTCCCACTTTCACCTGAATCCATATCGTCATAATCGTAATCTGCCATAATCAGAGCCTATCTATAAGTAATAAAGTCGTGGTAACTAATGATAAAGCGGTTATAATAGTACCTAAAGTTTGTAAGCCTGTAATACCGGTTCCCCAAGATTTTTGTTTCAGGGGTTTCACATAAATAATATCATTCATTTGGATATAGTAGTATGGCGAATCCATGACGGCTATATCCAATAAATTCAAATGATGAATTTGCTGCCCTTGCGGATATTGCCGAATAATGGTCACATCTTTTCGGTCGCCTGTTACCAAAACATCTCCAGCATTGGCTAATGCCTCAAAAATATTAACACGCGGTTGATACAAGGTCTGAGTACCCGTAGAACCAACTTCACCGGTAACCGTGAAGCGTAAGCCTGTGAGTTTTACAGTTACAAACAAATTAGAAGTTTCTTTAAGCTCTTCTTCTAGTAATTTGGTTTCCAATAGCTTTTCAATCTCTTCAGTGGTATACCCCAAAACATTTACCTCTCCTAAAATTGGAATCCGAATATTCCCATGTAAATCTACAGTAAAGCCATCAAAAAAGGCGCGCTGATCACCAGAAGCGTTTAGATCGCGTTCTCCAGAAGGATTAAACATCTGAATATTCCGTTGATCCAAAGCTTTTACTCGGATATTTAAAATATCATTTATCTGCACACGATACGGTTTTTGCTTTTCTGAAAGTACTTGAGTCGTATCCGTAGCTATTTCTTTATTTTGCAAATACACCAACTCTTTGTTGGGAATACAAGATACAGATAGCAAGGTAATTAAACCAAGTAAAACAACATATAAATGCTTCATGATGAGGGTACAAGTTTCATCACAAATATAGCTTTTCAGTAGGAATATCAAAACTTATCGTATAATTTTTGATTTATTTACGTTCTTTGCAAAAAAATAGACGTTGAACTACCTAACTGTTGAAAATATATCAAAATCCTACGGCGAATTAGTGCTGTTCGAAAACCTGTCCTTTAGTATCCATAAAGATCAGAAAATTGCCTTCGTGGCGAAAAATGGAACGGGTAAAACCTCTATTTTAAACATGCTGGCCGGAAAAGACACAGCCGATTCGGGCCAAATCATCTTCCGAAAAGATATTACGGTAGCAGTCTTATCACAAGATCCAGACATTAATCATAATCTCACAGTGGAGGAAGCAATCTTCGATACCTCCAACCCTATTTTGGATGTCATTAAGAACTATGAGAAAGCACTAGAAAACCCAGAGGATGCCGAGGCCTATCAAATAGCCTTTGAAAAAATGGAAATGCATCAGGCTTGGGATTTTGAAACCCAATACAAACAAATTCTATTTCAATTAAAACTAGACAATCTCAACCAAAAGGTGAGCGCCATGTCTGGTGGACAGAAAAAACGCTTGGCTTTAGCCAATGCCTTACTTAAAAAACCGGACTTATTAATTTTAGATGAGCCTACCAACCATTTAGATTTAGAAATGATTGAATGGCTCGAAGATTTCTTTGCGAAAGAACAAATCACCTTATTCATGGTCACCCACGACCGCTACTTTTTAGAACGTGTTTGCAATGAAATCATTGAATTAGATCATGGACAACTATACACGTACAAAGGAAATTACTCCTACTATTTAGAGAAAAGAGAAGCGCGTATTGAAAACGAAGCCACTGAAACTGGGAAAGCCAAGCAATTATTTAAAAAAGAATTGGATTGGATGCGCAGACAACCGAAAGCACGTACCACCAAATCCAAATCGCGAATAGATGATTTTCACGATATTAAACACCGAGCAAATCAACGGCGTCAAGATCATCAAGTACAGCTGGAATTGAACATGGAACGTTTAGGTAGTAAAATTCTTGAACTTCATAAAGTCAGTAAAAGTTTTAAAGACAAAACCATATTAGACCAGTTTGAATACACCTTCAAAAAAGGCGAACGCATCGGTATTATTGGTAAAAACGGAACAGGTAAATCCACCTTTCTAAACATCATTACCCAATCCCAACAACCGGATTCTGGTAAAGTCGTTATAGGCGAAACGGTCAAATTTGGGTATTACACCCAATCAGGCATCACCATCAAACCAGAGCAAAAAGTCATTGATGTCATCAAAGAATACGGTGAGTATATCCCACTTAAAAAAGGAAGTCAAATTAGTGCAGGTCAATTATTGGAACGCTTTTTATTCAGTCGAAAAAAGCAATATGATTTTGTGGAGAAATTAAGTGGTGGCGAACGTAAGCGACTCTATTTATGCACGGTGTTGATTCAGAATCCAAACTTCTTAATTCTCGATGAGCCAACCAACGATTTGGATATTGTGACATTAAACGTGCTAGAAAGTTTCCTGTTAGATTTCCCAGGATGCTTGATGGTCGTGTCTCACGACAGGTATTTCATGGATAAAATTGTCGATCACCTCTTGGTTTTTAGAGGCGATGGTGTGGTTGAAGATTTCCCTGGAAATTACTCGGATTTCAGAACCTATGAAGACAGCCAAGAACCCGAAACAAAAGAAGACGATAAGAAGGAAAAGAAAAACTGGAAAAAAGATAATAATGCAACCTTATCTTACAACGAACAAAAGGAATACAAAAACATTGAAAGTAAAATAAGTAGTCTAGAATACGATAAGGCGGAGTTAGAAAAACAATTCCTAAACCCAGATTTATCACCAGAACAGATTAACAACCTGTCTGAAAAATTACAAAAGATTCTGGATGAAATTGACGAAAAAGAAATGCGCTGGTTTGAGTTAAGTTCAAAGCTTGAAGAATAAGATGAGTACAATGTCATTGTGAGAAGTGCTTACAGGAATGACCCAGCTAATGGAATCAAATAAAAGATATTTTCGTAAAATTCAATACTAATTTCTCAATACGCAATACTAACAATAACCGTGTACCAACAAAAAAAATACATACAATTCCTGTTAAAATCTAGCAACCAACACGGTGTCCACTCCCCTTTTATATACGATTTAATAACAAAGTGTTTTTACAATAAAACAAACTATCCAGATTATCAGAAATTAAAAACATATAAACAACAACTTATTAAAAACAAGGAATCCATTAGTATAACCGATTTAGGGTCAGGTTCCAAAAAAACATCAGGCAAACAAAGACGCATTTCAGAAATAGCTAAAACATCAGGCACACCATTAAAACGAGCCAAATTATGGTATCGGCTAACCCAGTATTTTAAGCCAAAGCATGTTTTAGAATTAGGAACCTCATTGGGTATAGCAACACAGGCTATGCACCTAGGACAGCCTCAAGCAAAAATCACCACCATAGAAGGCTGCCCAAATATTGCAGAATTCACTAAAAAATCATTAGCAAACTACAAAGGAATTCAATTTCTAACAGGCGACTTTAGTCAGCATCTAAATCATGTTAACCAACAATCTTGGGATCTTATTTTTTTTGATGGGAACCACACCAAAGAAGCAACCTTAAACTATTTTGAAACCCTATTACCTGCAGCTCACAACAACACTATTTTTGTTTTTGACGACATTTACTGGTCAGAAGGCATGACTCAAGCGTGGGAAACCATAAAACAACATCCGCAAGTAACCGCAACGATTGACACATTTTTCTGGGGCTTTGTCTTTTTTAGGAAAGAACAAGGCAAAGAACATTTCACCATTCGCATTTAATTAAGGCTTCAATTCATTTTACCATTATCTGATTACCATATTTTTCCATTTTATCACTAACTCATTCTCTTAAACTTATTATCTCAATAACTCAAAAAAAACCTTTGCCTTATCCCAGAGAACCATTAACTTTGAGTATCAAAAAATTACTATGAAAATCTATACAAAAACAGGTGATAAAGGTACAACCGCATTATTTGGTGGTACACGAGTTCCCAAACACCATATTCGAATTGACAGCTACGGAACCGTGGACGAATTAAACTCACATTTAGGCCTCATTCGCGACCAAGATATTGATACGCATTACAAAGAATTGCTCATGCATATTCAAGACCGTTTATTCACCGTTGGCGCTATTTTAGCAACCGATCCAGAAAAAGCAGTATTAAAAAATGGGAAAGAACGTTTAAATATTCCTAAAATTTCAAAAGAAAATATTGAACGTCTCGAACAAGAAATTGATAGTATGAATACAGCTTTACCACCTATGACACATTTTGTGTTACCTGGTGGACACCAAACTGTGTCATTCTGTCACATAGCACGTTGTGTTTGCCGTCGTGCGGAACGTTTATCCGCTGCCTTAAACGATTTAGAGCCAATAGATCCATTAGCGTTAACCTATTTAAATCGCTTGTCCGACTATCTTTTTGTATTGGCACGAAAGTTGTCTCTAGACCTGCATGCAGATGAAGTGAAATGGATTCCTGAAAAGCAGTAAACTTTTTAAGTTATCTAAAAATCACCTATTATTGGTTTTTAAATTAACCATTAAAGGAACGTTCTTATAATTAATGTGTAATTAATTGATTTTTTTCTTGTGTATTTAAACTAAAAATTTATTTTTGCAAAAATTAAAACAAATTACAAATGTATTGGACATTAGAATTAGCATCGTATTTAAGTGATGCGCCTTGGCCAGCGACTAAAGACGAACTTATTGACTATTCAATTAGAACGGGAGCGCCATTAGAAGTTGTTGAAAACTTACAATCTATTGAAGATGAAGGCGACTCGTATGAGTCTATTCAAGAAATCTGGCCGGATTATCCAACAGACGAAGATTACCTCTGGAACGAGGATGAATATTAATAATATTTAAATTAAAAAAGTCTCGTTTAGAGGCTTTTTTTATGCATTCATATTTTAATAACCGAACCAAAAACGTTTTTTTGTAATCCAAAAAGACAAAAACATATATTAAATATTAGTCACTGTACTAATAGAACCATAAACACCTAATAGATGACTTTTTTAAATTCAGTCCTTAAGGTTTTTGTTGGCGATAAGTCGAAACAAGACGTTAAAGCCATCATGCCAATAGTTGAAAAAATTAAAACATACGAAGCTGCTCTTGAGCAGTTATCTCATGATGATTTACGTGCTAAAACCGCCTACTTTAAAGAGCAAATAGCAAACGCTAGAAAACCGCTTAACGAAGAAATTGAAGACCTTCTTAAAAAAGCCAATGAGACAGAAGATATTGACCAACGTGAAGATATCTATTTGGAAATTGACAAAATAAAGGATACAATTTATACGGTTACAGAAGTTGTGCTGAATGACATCCTTCCAGAAGCTTTTGCCGTTGTTAAAGAAACAGCCAAACGTTTTGTTCACAATACACAAATTGGCGTTACTGCAAATACATTTGATCGTGAAGTTTCAGGAGAAAAGGACTATGTAACACTTGATAATGATCAAGCTATTTGGTCTAACTCGTGGGATGCTGCTGGAAAACCAATTACGTGGGACATGATTCATTACGATGTTCAGCTAATTGGTGGTATTGCTATGCACCAAGGAAAAATTGCAGAAATGCATACTGGTGAAGGTAAAACATTGGTAGCCACACTTCCGGTTTACTTAAATGCGCTTGCAGGAAAAGGCGTGCATTTGGTAACGGTAAATGATTACCTAGCCAAACGTGATAGCGCTTGGATGGCACCAATATTTGAATTCCATGGTTTAAGTGTGGACTGTATTGATTACCATCAACCAAATTCTGCTGCGCGTAAAAAAGCCTATTTAGCAGATATTACCTATGGAACAAATAACGAATTTGGTTTCGATTATTTACGTGATAATATGGCACATGCACCAGATGATTTAGTGCAACGTCCGCATCATTACGCCATTGTAGATGAGGTGGATTCTGTATTAATTGATGACGCACGAACGCCATTAATTATTTCAGGCCCTATTCCACAAGGTGACCGCCATGAATTTACAGAATTAAAGCCAAAAGTAGATAGTATTGTTTCTGTACAACGTAAATATTTAACAGGTGTTTTAGCGGAAGCTAAAAAGCTGATTGCGGAAGGCGACACCAAGGAAGGTGGTTTCCAATTATTACGAGCACACAGAGGGATTCCGAAAAATAAAGCATTAATTAAGTTTTTAAGTGAAGAAGGTATTAAACAACTCCTTCAAAAAACAGAAAACTTTTACATGCAAGACAACAACCGCGAAATGCCAAAAATTGACGCGGAATTGTACTATGTAATTGAAGAAAAAAACAATCAGATTGAATTAACGGATAAAGGAATAGAATTCCTGTCTGGTGAAGATGATCCGAATTTCTTCGTTATGCCAGAAATAGGCATTGAAATATCTAAAATTGAAGACCAAGGTTTATCATCTGAAGACGAAGCCAATTTAAAAGAAGACTTATTTAGAGATTACGGTATTAAATCGGAGCGTATTCACACCTTAAATCAATTACTAAAAGCTTATGCGTTGTTTGAAAAAGACAATCAATATGTAGTCATGGAGAATAAGGTGATGATTGTAGACGAGCAAACAGGTCGTATTATGGATGGTCGTCGTTATTCTGACGGTTTACACCAAGCTATTGAAGCGAAGGAAAATGTAAAAATTGAAGACGCTACACAAACATTTGCAACCGTAACACTTCAAAATTATTTTCGTATGTACCGCAAATTATCAGGTATGACAGGTACAGCTGTTACGGAAGCAGGTGAATTCTGGGAAATATATAAATTAGATGTGGTTGAAATTCCAACCAACAGACCAATTGCTCGTGATGATCGTGAGGATTTAGTCTATAAAACCAAACGTGAGAAATACAACGCAGTAATTGATGAGGTTACCAAACTATCTCAAGCTGGTCGTCCAGTTCTTATTGGAACAACCAATGTAGAAATTAGTGAATTATTAGGAAAAATGCTTTCTATTCGTAAAGTACCTCATAATGTATTAAATGCAAAACTGCACAAAAAAGAAGCCGATATTGTTGCCGAAGCTGGACAACCAGGTCAAGTAACTATTGCCACCAACATGGCAGGTCGTGGAACGGATATTAAATTATCTGATGCCGTTAAAAAAGCAGGTGGTTTAGCTATTGTAGGTACAGAACGTCACGATTCACGTCGTGTGGACCGTCAGTTACGTGGTCGTGCTGGTCGTCAAGGAGATCCAGGAAGCTCCCAATTTTATGTGTCATTAGAAGATAATTTAATGCGTCTTTTTGGTAGTGAACGTATTGCCAAAATGATGGATAGAATGGGATTAGAAGAAGGCGAAGTGATTCAGCATTCTATGATTTCAAAATCTATTGAACGCGCACAGAAAAAAGTAGAGGAAAATAACTTTGGTGTTCGTAAGCGTTTATTAGAATATGATGATGTTATGAACTCCCAACGTGAAGTGGTTTACAAACGCCGTCACCACGCTTTACATGGTGAACGTTTACGTGTGGATTTAGCCAACATGATTTACGATACCTCGGAAGGAATTGCTGAAACCAACAAAGCTGCTAACGATTATAAGAATCTAGAGTTTGAAATGATTCGTTTCTTCTCCATGAGTTCGCCAGTTACAGAAGCTGAATTCGCTAAATTATCGGTTCAAGATTTAGCGGGTAAAATTTATAAGGCTGCTTTTGAGCATTACCGTTCTAAAATGGAACGCAATGCCGAATTAGCATTTCCTGTTATTAAAAATGTATACGAAACACAACGCGATAAATTTAAGCGTATTGTAGTCCCTTTTACGGATGGTGTTAAGAGCATTCAGGTGGTTACAGATCTTGAGAAAGCCTACGAAACCAATGGTAAACAATTAGTTAATGATTTTGAGAAAAACATCACATTAGCCATTGTTGATGATTCTTGGAAAACGCATTTACGTAAAATGGATGAGCTGAAACAATCGGTTCAATTAGCAGTTCACGAACAAAAAGATCCGTTACTAATCTATAAATTTGAAGCGTTTGAGTTATTCAAAGGCATGATAGACAAAGTGAATAAAGATGTTATATCATTTTTATTCAAAGGCGAATTACCTCAAGAAACAACTGACGCTATTAAGGAAGCACGTCAATCTAACAAAAAAGAAAATCTTCAAACGCAAAAGGAAGAAATTCAAAATTTAGATGAACGTGCAGCACAAAATCGTGCGGCAGGAAATACCCAACGTCAACCTGAAGTGGTAGAAACTATTGTTCGTGATAGTCCAAAAATTGGGCGTAATGATAAAGTAACTATCAAACACGTTATGAGCGGTGAAAATAAAACCGTAAAGTTCAAACAAGCTGAACCACTTATTGCAAAAGGCGAATGGGTATTGGTTAATTAATACACTTATTACCGTTATTTTATAAGAAAAATCCGAAGAAACCCTTCGGATTTTTTTGTGTACGGTTCACATAACGGATATTTATTAAGGTTTAACGAAAACTCATAGTTTATTAAAAAAAACTTAAGCCTTATAACTATTTTTACGGTAATATTCCTGATTAATTTTTTTCGATTAATAGCAAGAAAACGAAAAAAATATTATGATGTTTATAATTCCTTTAAAAAAAACAATACGTTTTGTTGTGTCATCAATCGTATTGTGTTCTGCCCTATTCAGTTTTAATAGCTACTCTCAAACTATTAGTTTTGGTTCAACCGGCTTAATTAATGAAGGTGTATTGAACCCGACGTCTCTGGATTTTGGTCCAGACAACCGACTCTATGTTTCGCAACAAAACGGAATTATTTGGGCTTACACCATCGAGCGCGATAATGCGAGTGCTGGTAATGGAGAATACACAGTAATTGCTAGTGAAGAGATTACCAAAATCAGAACTGGTATTCCAAATCATAATGATTTAGGTGTGTTTAATCCAAGTCAACAGCGCCTTGTAACAGGTATTCTTACCGCAGGAACAGCTTTAAATCCAATTCTATATGTAACCTCATCTGATTATTTATTAGGTGGTGGCTCTGGTGGAAATGACAGTAATTTGGACACCAATTCTAGTATGATATCCAAACTAGAAAAGATAAATGGTGTTTGGGAAAAAACCGATTTAGTGCGTGGTTTACCACGTTGCGAAGAAAATCATGCTATCAACGGATTAGATATGTTTGAAAAAGGGGGAGAAACCTTTTTATTAGTCGCTCAAGGTGGTCAAACCAATAAAGGCGCACCTAGTAATAATTTTGCAGGAACACCTGAATTTTTCTTATCAGCATCCATTCTTATTGTGAATTTAACACAATTAGAAAGTATGCCAGTTTATAATGATCCACGATCCAACACGAATTATGTGTATGATTTACCAACGTTAAACGATCCAACACGAGTTGATATAGATAATACGCATCCTGATTTTCCATACCCTGTTGGACACCCCATGTATGATGCCTTTATTGATTTAGGCGATCCATTTGGTGGTCATAACAGTTTAAACCAAGCGTTTCCAGAAGCAGGAGGTCCTGTTCAAGTATTTGCTCCTGGTTTTAGAAATGCGTATGATATTTTAATTACTGAAAATAATAGAATTTACACATCAGATAATGGTCCAAATGCACTTTGGGGAGGCGTTCCTAGAATTTATGATAACGTAACAGATGTTTATTTAGGTGATGAAAGCACAATAACCTATGACCCAAATCTTCACTATATTACAAACGAAATGAATGAGAGTGGTAGTGAGTTTTCTGAAGACCCACTGCATTTTATTGGCACCATAAATGATGCCAATGGTACGTATTATGGTGGACACCCAAAACCTATTGAGGCGTTTCCATCACGAGCAAATGTAATTGCTTATGAAAAAATTAGCGGTTCTTGGGTTGCAACTGACACGTACTTGGTTGCGGATTTGTTGGTCGGCTCTGAAGGGTATTTTAATCCGTCATTTTCTATTGCTAACTTTCCTGATAAACCACAACTGGGTGAATATTTAGTAGATGAACCTATTAGTAGTCCAAAAAATAATATTTTAGATGTAAAAGCAGCTTCAACCAATGGTATTGCGGAATATACAGCTTCCAATTTTGGAGGTGTTATGCAAGGAAATATTTTAACAGCTTCCTTTAATGGTGATATTAATCGCTATATTTTAAATGCTGCTGGAGATATGGTTTTACAGCAAGAAGTGCCATTTAATGGGTTTGGAAGTATCCCGCTAGATGTAATTGCATTAGGTGACGAAGCTATTTTTCCTGGTACTGTTTGGGCTGTTACCTATGGTGCAAATAGTATTACCGTTTTTGAACCCTCTGATTTAATCTGTTTACAACCAGGAGATATTGGATATGATGCCTTGGCAGATAATGATGGAGATGGTTATACAAACCAAGATGAACTAGATAATGGTACCAATATTTGTTCTCAAAGTAGTAAACCTAAAGATAATGATAATGACAATATATCCGATTTAAATGATACAGATGATGATAATGACTTAATTCTAGATGTTAATGATGCGTTTGCGTTAGATGCAGACAATGGTACAACAACAAACCTTCCTATTGATTATCCATTCTGGAATAACGATCCCGGAACTGGTTTATTTGGATTAGGTTTTACAGGACTCATGCTAAATCCTGCTGGAACAACAGATTATCTAGATCAGTTTAACGAAGCCGAAATGTCCTTTGGTGGTGCAGCTGGAAAGGCTACTGTGGACGCTGTTTCTGCAGGTGATGCTTTTGAAGGTTTTAACAATCAAGATTACGGGTTTCAATTTGGAATTAATGTCGATTCAAATTCGGCACCCTTCACAATACATGCTAAAGTAGAATCGCCTTATTTTGGGTCTGGTGGTATTCAAAACGAACCAGTAGATTTTCAATCGTATGGTATGCAAATAGGAACAGGTGATCAAGACAACTACTTGAAACTTGTTTTTATGAATGGCACGCTCAATAATGACATGCTAAATGGCTTACAATTAGTTCTAGAAACAAATGGCGTAGTTACATTAAACACAACCTACGATGTGCCAGATATTATTAATTCGGGTTCAGTGGATTTATTTATTTCTATAGAAGATCCAGCAACAGGAACGGCACAACCATTCTATTCCACAGATAATGGCGAAACCTTAAGTCTATTAGGTCCAACCATTATTTTACCAAGTAACTTTTTAGACCCTTTAGACACCAAAGGTCTGGCAGTTGGAATTATTTCAACCTCCAGATCCGCTACAACACCAAATCCGTTTACAGCAACTTGGGATTATATAGAGGCTTATGAAAACCAAAATGGTGTCATTTCTATTAACCCAACCAATTTAGATTTCGGTTTAACACCTGTAAATAATGCACAACGAAGCAAATACATTGTATTGAATAATGAAGGTGGTCCAACGGATGATGTTATTACTGTTACTGCTTTAAATTTTTCAGGAACCAATACAGCTTTATTCACTTCAGATGTAAGTTTACCATTTAATTTAAATCCTGGTTCATCGGTAAAAATTCCAATCGATTTTATTTCCGATAATATAGCAGGTATAAAAACGGCTAGTATGGAAATTGTTCATTCTGGAGTTAACACAGGTGTTACGATGTCATTAACAGGAGAATTAACAGATATCTACACACCTATGGTTCGTATTAATGCTGGAGGACCTTTAGTTTTAGCATCCGATGGTGGTCCAGATTGGGAAGATAATACAACGACTACAGGCGATTCATATACGGTATCCTCAGGTTCTTCTTATTCCTCTACCGAAGTCTTTTATGCAGATAGAGATGCTTCAATTCCTAGTTATATAGATGCAAGCACCTATTATGATGTTATGCATGTACAAAGAAGTAATAGCGATCCAGCTTACCCTATGATTTTCTCCATTGCATTACCAAATGGCGAATATATTGTAAACCTGTATTTTGCTAATTTATACAATGGGACTTCCGAACCTGGTGAACGCGTTTTTAGTATTAATTTAGAAGACGAACGCCTTTTAGATAATTTCGATATTTCCAAAGAATTTGGTCATCGTCAAGCTGGACTTGTTCAAAATAATATAACAGTTACTGATGGTGTTTTGGAAATTCGCTTTTTCGAAAATATAGAAAATCCATTAATAAATGGAATAGAAATTTTAGGTATTGCCTATCCGGAATTAGAATTACAACCCATAGCAGATAGAACAAGTTGCGAGTTGGAAATATCTGATTTTCAAGCTCAAGGTTCTGGAGGAAATCCTTTGGATAATTTAACATACTCCATTACAGGACAACCAGCAGGAACCGATATTGAACCAACTAATGGATTAATTTTTGGAGTTATTGACGAAACAGCTGTTTCTGGTGGTCCAAATAGTGATGGCGTTTATAATGTAACCGTTACAGTAAGCAAACCAGGTAGTTTAGATGTTTCGGAAAGTTTTGTATGGACTATTTTAGATGATACTGAAGCACCTATTATTTTGTGTCCTGACACCATAACAGAAGTACTACCTAATGGTATAACAGAAGCTACAATTTCCTTAACAGAACCAACAGCTACTGACAATTGTAGCAGTACCATAACGTATACTGGTGTACGTTCTGATATGTTGTTATTAACTGACCCATATCCATTGGGTGACACAATTATTACATGGACTGCAACAGATGCTTCAAACAATATATCTTTAAGTTGTGATCAAACAATAACAATTTTAGAACCTATTTTAGTGTCCGCAAAAGCATATTTACAAGGTGCTTCTTTAAATCCTAATATTGGTGAAGAAACACTTATGCGTGACGATTTAAGGTTGGCTAGTCTCATTCCATCAACAAGTCCGTATACAGATGGTTTAGTTTGTAATCCAGCTGTATTTACTGTTACTGGGAGTAATGCCATCGTAGATTGGATATGGATAGAAATACGAGACGCCATTACGAATACATTGGTAATAGATGCAAAATCTGGTTTACTACAACGCGATGGCGACATTGTTGACATTGATGGTTTTTCACCTATATATTTTGAACAATTATCAGATAATTATTTTGTTGTTATTAATCACAGAAACCATTTAGGAGTTATGACTGCTGCTGCCGTAACACTATCTAACGTAACAACCGTTATCAATTTTACGGATAGTGGAACAGCAACTTTTGGATTGGAAGCACAAACAACATTTGGAATGCCAATAGGTATTTTAGGCATGTATGGAGGAGACATAAACGGTAATAATCAAACGCGTTATTTAGGACCAAATAATGATTCTGCTAGTTTAAAAACTATTATATCTAATGCCCCAGTAAATACGACTTCTAGCAACTATTTTCCATATAACGCTTATCATTCTGGTGATATTAATCTAGATGGTATTGTACGTTATTTAGGTCCTGGAAACGACAAGGGCATCTTAAAGAATATCATAACAAATCATCCTGATAATCCATCTTCTAACTATTATCCAGTTTCAGAACAAGTATCAAATTAATTCAAAACAAATAGTCATGAAAAAATTATATATAACATCATTCTTATTATTTGCTTGTTTCGCTTTAAGTGCGCAAGTAACGTATCAATTTAGCGTGTCATTTGTTGGGATTAATACAAATACTGGCAACTTCCAGATGGCGCTTTTAGCTACGCCTAGTGAATCGGTCACCAACAATAGTACCGATGATATGGGAGCTGGTTTTTACGTTCCAACGGGTTTAACTATTGGGAATTTTGTTGCGGGAAATTCTAATATACCAGCCTCCGAATGGGAATCTATTTCCATGGGACCGGGCACATTTGGCGATGCTTATTTTTTAGGTCGTGATGAAGCTGGTGCTTTTAGTATTTTGTTAAATGGAGCAGGTCCTTTTGAACTTGTTTTATTTGATGTCATTGCAAACCCTAACCCATCCAGTGGTGAAATTCGTTTTGTAGAAAATGGCGACCCGGTTTTTGACACTATTTTTATTGAAAATTATATTAATATTGCTGCTCAAAATTTATATTCTCAAAATAATCCTGCGGCAAGCTTAATAAGTTTTCAAACGCTAAATTTAGAGTCCGTAAATACGGATAGCCCAGTTAGTATATACCCGAATCCAGTGTCTGACATGCTGTATATTAAAACCGTAAATTCCATTAGCAATGTTGAAATTTTTACCCTATTAGGAAGTCAAGTACTGAAAACGAAAAACCCAGAAATTAATGTGAGTAACTTTCAATCTGGAACTTATATTTTAAAGGTAGAAACAGATTTAGGTCAGATAATCAAAAAATTGATCATTAAATAATTAGTTTAGTTTTAATAATAGATTAGGATCTGGGCAATTTTGTAAAAATTTGTCCAGATTTTTTTTGTTGCAAACTCCTGGATAATCACCTATAAAACCCTCCATATCACGAATTATTTGAAAATGTAAATGTGGTGCATAATCACCATTTACATCTGCAGTTCCAAGTGTGGCTAGTTGTTCGCCTTGTTTAACGACATCTCCTACTTTTTTATTGGTTAAAGAGTCCAAACTTAAATGCCCATAGAGCGTATAAAAAATCACATCTTTAATCTGATGCTCTAGAATAAGTGTTGGACCATAATCGCCAAAATTGGCATTATTAGCAAAACTGTGTATTCTACCTTCTAATGGAGAAAAAATAGGCGTTCCAGAAGCTATCCATAAATCAATTCCTAAATGAATATTGCGTTCGGTATCGGTATTTTGCTCATTGAAATACGAACTGCGTTTGTAAATGTTTCGTTTTTCATTGTAGCCACCATAAGCAACTAACGCCTGTTTTTGTTGGCAATAATTATTAATAAAAACAGTCCAAGCTTGGGATGATGAAATATTAAAAGTTTGCAGTTCTAAATTATCTACTGATAAATCTATAGGAACATATTGAGATAACAGAATTTTTTTATCTAAAACGAAAAGAGGCATAGAACTAATGCCAAGTAAAAATGAAGAAAAGGTAGTTGAGTTCATAGCTTTTAAAAACTCAAAAATAGGAAACTAATCCATAACTACATGACTATATTTTGCATTTACAACAATGGTTTTATTATTGGAAAGACTACCTGAATTAAAAGAAGAAACTGCTTGTCCTTTTGTGTTTTTTGGGTGTTTTAATTGTGAATTCTTACCAATATACTGCAATTTATAATCTGCTTGTGGTAGTTTTAAATTAGCATTACTGTTATCCAAGGTCATATTAATAGTATTAAAATTGTCAGTTATCTTATTAATAGTAAGATCTCCAAAGCTGCCATTAATAATGGTATTTCCAGATAGGTTATCTATATGAATATTAGACGAATTTGCATTTAAAACAAGTCCATTAACATTTTGAATAGTAGCATCTTCCACAAAATTCAATTCTAAAGCACCCATTTTCCAGTCTTTTATTAAAAGTGATGAATACGAAGCATTGATGGCTGTTTTTTCGCCATCAATGCTATTTGCTAAAAATTTAGTGTGATTTAATTCTGCTTTTAAGTTGTGTATAACTGTAGTAAATTTCATTTCACCATGTCGGACATTCAATTTCAATTTAGCATCCTTGGGAATTTTTATTTTAAGCGTTTTTTTAACTTTCATATGTTTTCCCATGTCGGAATCAAAAACAGCTTGATATTTGGCTTCATGCTCTTGACGTTTGCTTTCATGTTTTTCGAGTTCTTTTTCCATACGTTTAGCATGTTTTTCCATGTCTTTTCCAAATTGCTCACCCCAATTTTCCATGTTTTTGCCAAACTCTTCACCCCAGGCCTCCATATTTTTACCAAATTTCTCACCGAAGGCTTCGCCCCAAGCTTCCATGTCTTTGCCAAATGTTTCACCAAATTGATTGCCAAATTTTTCACCCCAAGCTTCCATCTCTTTCTCATATTTTTCAAAAGCTTTGGTATCTACTTCTTTTGCCCATTTTTCCATTTTACTAGCATAAGCATCGCCATATTTTGCACTGTATTCACGACTCCATTTCTCCATATAAACGTCGCCTTCATTTTTATAGCGTTCAAAATCAAAATTGGTATCATTCATGCCTTCTGGTAAATCGGGTAAATTAGGCATGTTCGGCATTTTTGGCATATTTGCTAAATCCAAGGATTCCATTAAACCGTCTATCATAGGCATAATTGGCATATTTGCTAATTCAATTTCTAAATTCTGCATGGCAAGGTCTAATGATTTTGTATCAAAATGAATCATGCTTTCAGACCAACTTTCACCTTCAGAATTCGAGTTTATCGTTATAAAATCTTTCGACCCTTCCACCCTAACGTTCCATGCATCAGCCTGCTTTTTTAAAGCGTCTTTTGATAAAGCGTCACTTTCAATATAAGCTTCAACTTCAACAATATTTTTATTCCAGGTATCTATAATAATATTGGTGTAACTGGTATTTAAATCTATCGTTACATCGTCATTGACTTGTGTTGATTGCGAAATCTTATCAATTCGCTGTTGTGCCTTCATACTTACTGTAAAAAGTAAGCAGAGAAACAAAAATTTTATATTTTTCATTATTATAATGTTTTAGGCGTTATTCTTTTTCTGATTTGTATCAGAATTTTTCAAACTATGTAATTGTTCTTTTAGACGATACATGAGGTTTAATCGAAATTTTAAATTTGTAATTAAAGCACTCACCGTTAATTCATTTGGACCCTGTTCCGTTAATTCTATGGATAATTGCTTGTATTCAGAATTTAAAGCATCTAAACGTGAAATATAACCATCAATAAGTTCTTTGTTCTCGGAAGTTAAAGCGACTTTTGATAATTCTAAATTAATATTTGCTAGATAATAATCTTCCACTTTTTTGAAGTCGGGAGAAATATCGCCAAGTGTTTTTAAAGGCAATTCACCTGGAGCAACTTCAACAATAGAATTTGTAATAACAGGTTGGTTGAAATACGAAAAAACACCAAAACCCAATCCAAAAACAATAACAATACTTGCTGCAATTTGCATCCAAGATAAATTACGCTTTTTCTTCTGTGGTAAAGCCGAATTCAATTTCTGAAGAAAACGAGCTTCATGCCCTAAAGACAATTTAGACTTTGCTTCTGTTTGGTCTTGTTTTAGTAAATCTCTAATATCGCGTGCCATCTTTTTTCTGTTTTAATAATTCTTGTAATTGTAATTTACCTCTGTAAAGTAATGTTCTTGAAGAAATTTCAGTAATCTGTAATATGCCCGAAATTTCTTGATGATCATACCCTTCCAGCAGATACAATGTTAAAATCAACCGATACTTTTCTGTTAAACTTGAAATAGCTTCTTTAATATCTTTAACTTCAACGGTGTCGTCTACTAACCAATTGTCATCATCCGTATCAACAACACTTAAATGCACAGTTTCAAGTTCCACCAATTGGTGTTTTCGTGCTTTTAACATGTCAATACTTGTATTAATAACAATGCGTTTTAACCAGGCTCCAAAAGTAACTTCAGCTTGATATTGATCCAGTTTAGAAAATGCTTTAATAAAGGCTTCCTGAACCACATCTTCAGCTTCGGCATCATGCTTTACAAATCGTCTTGCAACAATATACATACCTTGGCAGTACTGGTTGTATAACTGCATTTGTGCTTGACGGTTGTTTGCTTTGCATTTTTCAATAATTTCCAGTTGAAACATGCTTTACTTTTGGTTTTAATGGTTTAGTTCATCTTAATGACGATAAAAAAAGTGATGTGTTGCAAAAAACAACATATTTTTTTTCAAGATTAAAAATAACTCTTAAAAAAATGTGATAGCCCTTTATTAAAATTAACATTTGAAGTATCTTTATATCATTAATATAAATACCTTATGAATAGAGTTTTTAAATGGTTTTTAGGATGTTTATTTCTAATTGCCATCAGTTTATTTTTATATTCTTATTTTGTGGATGGTAGTTTGCTAGCGCCACGAAAAAGCCCAATAGACAACGTATCTTTTGCTAAAAATGATTTGCATTTGGATATAGTTTACAACCGTCCATCCAAACGTGGTCGTGAAATTTTTGGTGGTTTAGTGCCTTATAAACAAGTTTGGAGAACTGGTGCCAACGAAGCAACAACTTTTAAAACAAGTAAACCTTTAAAAATAAACAACGATTCTTTACCTGCTGGAAAATATACACTGTGGACAATTCCTAACGACTCTACTTGGCAAGTTATGTTTAATTCCAAGCAGTATGCTTGGGGAGTTGACACAGAAATGAAACCTATGCGTGAATCCGAATTTGATGTTATTACCATATCAGTGCCTGTAGAAGGTACAGGAATAACGGTTGAGCAATTTACTATTGGTTTTGACAATGCGTTGGATCATTTATCATTAACCATGGTTTGGGATGAAACCAAAATAGCCGTACCATTAGACACTTTTGACTAAAAAAAACTTACATAAAAAGGCATTACAAGAACAGGCTGGTGTTTCGCAACCCGAAACCATCAACCAGAACATTATTGCTACCATAAAAAAGCGTAGACAACAAAAGCCGACAACCCAACAACTAATTAATCGTATTTTAGAAGGTGACATAACAGCTTTAAGTCGCGCAATTACGTTGATTGAAAGCACCAATAAATCGCATTCAGAACAAGCGCATGATGTTATAAAAGGCTGTTTACCTCATGCCAATAAATCAGTAAGAATAGGCATTACAGGTGTTCCAGGTGTTGGAAAAAGCACATTTATTGAATCGTTTGGAAAATACTTATCCAAAGCTGGGAAAAAGATTGCCGTTTTAGCTATAGACCCAAGTAGTTCCATTACAAAAGGTAGCATTTTAGGAGATAAAACCCGAATGGAAGATTTAGTTAAAGACACTAATGTGTATATTAGACCTTCGCCTTCTGGTGAATCTTTAGGTGGTGTAGCCAGAAAAACGCGAGAGACTATTATTTTATGTGAAGCTGCTGGTTTTGATACTATTGTAATAGAAACCGTTGGTGTAGGACAAAGTGAAACAGCCGTTCATAGTATGGTAGATTTTTTCCTATTACTAAAACTAGCTGGTGCAGGCGATGAATTACAAGGTATAAAACGTGGAATCATTGAAATGGCAGATTCTATTGCCATAAACAAAGCCGATGGTGAAAATATAAAAGCCGCTAAAATTGCAAAAGTGGAGTTTAATCGTGCTTTACACTTATATCCTGTTAAAGATTCTGCTTGGCAACCAAAAGTACTATTATGTAGCGCTTTGCTTGATGAAGGAATTGATACCGTTTGGAAAACAATAGATACCTATGTGACGCAAACCAAAAGCAATGGTTACTTTGATGAGCGACGTCACGAACAAAATAAATTTTGGCTTATTGAAACAATTAAAGATCAATTACATGCTGATTTTTTTAATAATGTGGACATCAAAAAAGAACTGAAACAACAGATAACATTAATTGAAGCCCAACAAACAACCCCTTTTGCAGCTGCCGAATATTTATTACAGCTAAAAACCCAATAATCCCTAGTTATAGGAAATTCTCACGATACCAAGCCACTTGCTTTTCTACACCTTGTAATAATGTGGTTTGCGGATTATAATTTAGTAACCGTCTAGCCTTATCAATGATGGCTTTAGTTCGTAGTTGGTCGCCTGCTCTGGCAGATACATGGTTTATAGCTATATCCATGTCCATAACTTGAGCAACAGCATCAATACCTTCCTGTGTGGTATGTTCTACTTCGGTTCCAAGGTTGATAATTTCGCCATCAACAGTGTCTATAAAATTCATCACACTAACAACACCATCTACAATATCATCTACATAGGTAAAACTGCGTAAATGTGTGGAGCTGCCTTCATATAAAGGAAAGGCTTCTTTATTATAACCGCAAGCAATGAGTTTGGTATACATTTTTTCAGGACGCTCACGAGGTCCAAAAACAGAATACAAACGTAAAGAGCAAGATTTCATTTGTTTTTCACGCGATTTTTGAAGTACCAATTGTTCGGCTGCCAATTTTGTAACACCATAATGTGATGCTGGTTTTGGCGCTATATCTTCAGGATATGTGGCTTCTAAACCATAAATAGACGATGTTCCTATGTTTACAAACAATTTTAGATCCTGTAGTTGTAAGGCATAATCAACTAGATTCTTTGTCGCAATAATATTATTGGTGAAATAATCTTCAAAAGTAGATGTAGATGAAATACCTGGTTGTGCCGCAAAATGAAAAATAAAATGGATGTCTTTTGGTAAATTTTCGCTTAAATTATCTGAACGTAAATCTAATTTTAAAACAGTAATACCTTTATCATTTAGAGCTTTTTCGTTTAATTCTTTTAAGGATTGACTGTAATATGGTGAAAAATTATCTACACCTATTACTTCATGTCCCATGTTTTTTAAACGTTCGGCTGTATGTGAACCAATAAAGCCTGCTGCTCCTGTAACTAGTATCTTCATAAATCTAATATCTATTACAAAGAAACATTTTTTTTCTGTAAGATTAGAATTCTATAAAAAAGAATACATTTACATTCAAAAAAGAATAGTATTTTTTTTTCTAAAATATTAATTAAACTGTGTTAGAAACTTTTCAACTTATAACCGTAATTCAAGGCTTATTTTTAATAATTATTTTATTTAAAACAAAGAACAAATATTATGAGCCGGCTTTTTGGTTACTCGTTGGTTCCATTACCTCTGTTATATTTTATATTTTGGGTGACGATGATAACAATCCTTTTATAAAACATATTAATGTATTTTTCTTTGATAAATCGCTTTTTATAACCTTTTTATTTTTGTTCATAAAGTATCAATATTCTCAAAAAACAAATTTTACAAAGCTTGATTATTTATATTTTATTCCAAACATTTTATTCTTTATAATTGAATTTTTAGAGTCTAATTATTCGGAAGGATTACTAATTTTAGACATCCCGGAACTTATATTAGAATTCATTTTTTTAAGTTATTTACTTCAAAGTTTTTACGTTTTATTCAAACAAAAAATTAATAGATGGATGTTGATTTTCCTGACACCTTTAATTTTACTTGTTGGATATGCTTTAATTAATGAAATTTTATATTGGTTTACACTAAATGAAATTGTCATTTCCGACCATGAGCATTTTGGAAGTTACACGATTATTCTTATTGCATTATTATTTTATGGTATCGCTTTTAAACTAGTGATATCTCCTGAAGATATATTACCAAGTACAGAAACAAAAAAATACAAAAACTCTAATCTTAATGAAGAGCTTATTGCAAAATACCGGACACAACTTATAGAACTTATGGAACAGGAAGATTCTTATAAAGACCCGCTACTTTCTATTCAAAAAGTTTCAGAAAAATTAGAAATTCCTAGACAATATATTTCTGAAATTCTGAATGTTCATATGGATACAAGTTTTCAAGATTTTGTTAATAATTACCGTGTTGAAGCCTTCATAGATTGTCTAGAAAAAGATCAATATAATCATCTTACACTCATGGGTATTGCTAATGAGGTTGGTTTTAACTCTAAAAGCACTTTCTACACTTACTTTAAGAAAATCAAGGGATTAACACCATTAGAATACAAAAAAAAACATGTTTTAAAAGTATAAAAAGGTACAATATAATTATACTGAACTCCTTCAATATAATTCTCTCTATGAGTCATACGTTATTTGCTTAAAATTCAGTTTAAAATGAATGTTAAACTCATTAGCATAATTCTTATATCATTTACAATTTTAACCATAAATTCCGGAAAATGGGGTGTTACTGAAAGTAGCGAAGCACGTTATGCCCAAATAAGCAAGGAAATGGTTTTAAATAATGATTTTATCCATCCTAAACTTTTAGATGTTTACCATTATCACAAACCTCCTGTTACTTATTGGATTACCACTTTAGGTTATAAATTATTCGGGATTAATGAATTTGGAGCACGATTTTTTCTGCAAGTTGCAATAATACTTCAGCTAGCTCTTGTTTATGGTATTAGCTTATTACTTTTTAATGATAAAAAATTATCATTGGTGGCAATTTGCATCTATTTTTCACTTCCAATAGTTATAATATCTTCGAGAAATTTAACTACTGATGCCTACTTATGCACGTTTATTTTAGCCTCCATATTTTCTTGGCTGCGGTTTAAAATTAAAAATCGAACTATTTGGATATACTTATTTTATATTTTGTTGGGTATTGCTTTTGAAATAAAAGGTCCTATATGTCTGGTTTTCATTTTAACCTTTATTAGCCTTTATAAAATAATTACAAAAGAAAAATTAGTCATTAGCAAACACCATATTATTGGATTCCTAATGTTTTTATTTATATCTGCGTTTTGGTATATTCTAGTAGCTTATGAAAACCCTAAACTTTTAGATTATTTTATAAATAAACAAGTTATTAATAGAGTAACTTCAAATTCATTTCATCGTGGTAAACCATTTTGGTATTATTTAGCAATGATTCCATTATTAGGTGCTCCTTGGATTTTTATTCTATTTTTTCATTACAAAAAAAAGAATAAAAAAAACATCTCATCAAAACCTAAAGAGCTACTATTAATAAGTACTGCTTGTATAATTATTCTTATATTTTCAATATTTAAAACAAAGCTAATTCTCTATATTTTACCTGTCTTTAGTTTTCTTGCTATTGCATCAGCTAAAATTTTAACAGAGGCTTCAATTACTCATTTAAAAGTATACAACCGTATTCTTATAATCTTAATAACTATAATTCCATTTAGTATATTACTAATTAGCTTTATGGACATAGGTTTCAATTTTTCAAAGCAATATGCAATAATTTTATTATTCTCTACATTTTTAGTAATTGCATTAATACAAAAAACTAAAATTAAAACGGCCTACAATAAAACGGCATATTTAAGTTTTCTTTTTGGAATCATACTTATTATGTCTGGAAATGAATTTTTATCAAGAAATCAAAGTCAGTTAAATTCATTTAAAGACGTGACTATATTTATAAATAATTTAAATGATGTAGAAAAAATTGTTGTTTACGATTATTTAATTCCATCAGCTGCCTATTATACAAATAAAAATATTATTACCTTAAATAATGGTAGAGATACCGTAAATAGAGAAACACAATTTGAAGAAAACTTTAACTGGCAAGATCATTTAATTAACATACAAACAGATATTGGAAAAAATCAAGCTCAAGCTATATTGAGCAGTAATGCTGTGTTAGTTGCCAGAAACAAAAATCATTCACCTGAAGATTTAATCAACCTATCAAAAGTTTTTAAAAATAAAAAAAGTTTTAAAAATTGGATTATATTCTATTAAAGAAAGGTCCTTTTAAAAAAATAAATACATTTGCATAATTAACTACCAAGTAATATGGATTACCAGTTTACAATTATAGTTCCGGTATATAATGAAGAAGATAATTTACCACGTGTAGAAAAGGAATTATTAGAATACATTAAAATAGCCAGCAAAAAAACGAAGGTTCTTTTTGTTAATGATGGCTCTAAGGACAGCAGTCAGAAACATATAGAAGCCATTGCAAATAGGCATCCGGAGTTTCAATATGTTAGTTTTAAGGAAAATCGTGGATTAAGTGCTGCCATAAAAGCTGGCTTTGATTATACCGATACGGAATTGGTTGGTTATATAGATTCCGATTTACAAACAGACCCAAAGGATTTTAATGTGCTTTTAGAGCATATTAATGATTATGATTTGGTAACAGGTGTTCGCGCAAACCGAAAAGATAGTTTTGTTAAAAATATGTCATCTACTATTGCAAATGGTATTCGTCGCGCATTTACAAAAGACGGTATGGATGATACAGGTTGTCCGCTTAAAGTAATTAAAACAGATTATGCCAAGCGCATTCCTATGTTTGAAGGATTACACCGCTTTTTACCTGCTATGATTTTATTGCAACATGGTAAAATTATTCAAGTTCCGGTAAAACATTTCCCTAGAGTTGCTGGTGAAGCTAAGTTTGGTGTCTGGAATCGTTTAATTGGTCCTTTAATGGATTGTTTTGCCTATCTCTGGATGAAGAAAAAGTATATTAATTATACGGTTGAAAAACACAATTAATGAGTAACTGGCTCATATATAGCATTGGATTTTTAGCGCAAATTTTGTTCTCTTCTCGACTTATTATCCAATGGTTACATTCTGAAAAACAAAAACGGGTAATTACACCCACTATTTTCTGGACGTTAAGCTTATTTGCGTCCTTTTTACTATTTATATATGGTTATTTACGTGATGATTTTGCCATTATGCTTGGTCAAGGTTTAACCTATTTTATCTATATCAGGAATTTACAATTGCAAAACCAATGGCAGAAATATCCCAGATTTATGCAATGGTTTTTATTATTAATGCCAACTTTTATAGCTATTTTCTACTTTAATAATAATACCATTGATGTGGTTAAACTCTTTAAAAATGAAGCCATTCCTTTCTGGTTATTAACATTAGGAATTGTTTCACAAGTGGTTTTTACGTTACGCTTTATTTATCAATGGTTGTATTCTGAAAAGCAAAAAGAGTCTGCATTACCGTTTGGATTTTGGCTGTTAAGCTTAATAGGTTCCATACTTATTTTAATCTATGCCGTATTTAGAAAAGATCCTGTTTTATTTACAGGCCATATTTTGGGTGCTATTATATATATTCGGAATTTAATTTTAATCAGAAAATATGCTGCCACTTCTTAAAAAACATCCTATTCTATTTATTTGTTTTGGCATAGCGCTTGTTTTGCTTCCTAATTTACATATTATGGATGTGACCATAATGGAGGCTCGTAATTTTATTACAGCTCGCGAAATGTTAACGGATAATAATTGGTTACTAACCACTATGAATGGTGAAGCACGTTATGAAAAACCACCATTACCAACGTGGCTTACGGCAGTTTCTGCTGCTGTTTTTGGCGTAAAAAGTGTTTTTGCCATGCGATTACCAGCTGTTCTATTTATTATGATAGTAGCCGTTTTTGTTTTTAAATTGTCTCGGAAAATCACCCAAAGTCAATCTTTCGGAATTTTATCTGCCATTATAGTTGCAACATCCTTTTATGTTGTTGGAATCATGATTGAAGCGCCTTGGGATATTTTTACCCATGGATTTATGTGTGTGGCTATTTATTATCTCTTTTGGTTTTTTGAAGCCGAAAAAACACAATGGAAACCAGCACTTTGGGCAAGTCTATTTATTGGTTTTTCTATATTAAGCAAAGGACCTGTTAGTTTTTATGCATTATTGTTACCTTTTATTTTAGCGTATGGATTTACCTTTAAATACAAACGCTTTAAATCGAAATTTATACCAACTATTATCATACTCATTTTAGCTTTAGTAGTTGGAGGCTGGTGGTATTTATATGTAAGACTGGAAGATCCTGCTACGTTTTTAGCCATAACAGAAAAAGAAACGGGTAATTGGAGTAGTTATAATGTGCGACCGTTTTATTATTACTGGAGTTTCTTTACCCAAAGTGGCTTATGGACCATTCCTGCATTTGTTAGTTTATTATATCCCTATTTAAAAACCCGCGTTAAAAATCTAAAAGCCTATCAATTCAGTTTACTTTGGACGCTCTTTGCTGTTATATTATTATCGCTTATTCCGGAGAAAAAATCGCGCTATTTAATGCCTGTATTAATTCCTTTAGCCATTAATTGTAGTTTTTATATAGATTATTTAATTCGGGAGTTTAAAAACCTAAAGGATAAACGAGAAATTATTCCTGTGTATTTTAACTTCGGATTAATTGGTTTGATTGGAATTGCCTTTCCTATTTTAGCTTTTGTGATTTTAAAAGATAATTTATCAGGTTATTGGTTCTATTTTATTTTAGCTTCAATTGCTGTTTTTGTGATGGGTCTTTTAATTCTAAAATTCTTGAAGCAGAAAAATATTCGGCTTGTTGTTGCATGCGTTATAGGACTATATGCCAGCTTATTAATCACCACGTTACCGTTAAAAGAAGCATTAAACAGTGTGGCCTTTAACCCAATTACTCCCGGAATTTCTGGCGATTTAAAACTATATCAGTTCAACTACATTGCGCCTGAAATGATTTGGCAATATGGCCAAAAAATTCCACAAATTAAAAATGATGATGGGAGTATTACGTTTCCAAAAGAATCCAATTTCGGTTTATTGGCTATTGGTGTAAGTCCGAAAGATTCCGAAACGCTTCAAGAAAAATATACCATTGAGGAAGTTGATACTTTCGATTTAAATACGGTTACTAAAGAATCCAGACAATATAAGGATAGACTGCTTGCAACTTATTATAAGTTAACCAAAAAGTAATAATTAAACGCGAAAGCGCTTTTGTAAATAAATATCTAATTTATAAAAAAGAAAGCCAGATAACGCTCCAAATGCCATTCCACAAATTACGTCTAATGGATAATGCACGCCAACATAAATACGACTATAACCCATGGCTGCAGACCAAAAAAGCATTAAAAATATAAAATACTTATACTTAAAACGCAGTAATAAGCCACTAAAAACGGCTACTGCCATAGAGTTAGAAGCATGTCCAGAAAAGAAACCAAATTGACCACCACAGTATGGTTTAACCAAACGCATCAATCCTTCTAAAGCAGGATCGTGACATGGTCTTAAACGCATAACCAATACTTTTTTAAATAGATTAGTCATCTGATCTGTAAACAAAACCATTAAAAATATAACAAAGATGGTTATTAAAAATAGTTTTGGTGTTCGTGTTCTGAATATTAAAAAAAGTAAAACCGCATAAAACGGAATCCAATAGAATTTGGTGGTATAAAACATCCAAAACGCATCCCATGAAGTAGTTCCTAAATTATTTAAATAAAGGAAAAGTTCCGTATCAAGTTCTACTAATTGTTCTAACATAATTAATCTTCGTAACGTTCAATTTCACGATCGTAAAAATCGTTTGCCTGTTGTATTAACGTTTCAGCTTCCATTTCTAATTCTTTTTGGTCGTGCTGATCAAAATCTTCCAACCATTCCACTTCATCGTTTTCTAAATTGATAATGAATCGAGGAAATTCGGTATGAATTACAAAAATGGCTTCTGGATAATCCGTATTATCGCCTAATAAAAATTTTGGAAATTCCATATATGAATACTAATTGTTAGATAAAATTAATCGTTTGGTAAGATAGTTAAATCGGATAAATAATAAAACCGCTGCAACTGTTAATCCAGCTAATAAACCTAGCCAAATTCCAAAACTAGCATAACGTGCTTCGTTTCCGAAGTAAATACTAATTGGAAACCCAACAACCCAATAGGATATAAAGGTAATGATCGTTGGTATTTTAACATCTTGCAAACCACGTAAAGCGCCAAGCATAACGACTTGAATACTATCACTAATTTGAAAAATAGCTGCTGCAATTAATAAATTGGCTGCAATGCTCATTACTTCGGCATTATCAACGGCATTTAATATATCGTTATTATCTAAATATAATTTTGGTAATTGTTTATGGAATATAAAAAATATGAATCCGAAGGCAACCGCTAAAATAGTTCCTAATAAAAAAATAGAAAACGCAATTCTGCGTAACTCGAAATAATTTTTCAATCCTTTCTGATTTCCAACACGAATCATAGATGCCACACTTAAGCCAGTTGCAACCATAAAGGTCATAGACGATAAATTTAAAGCAATTTGATTAGCTGCTTGTGCATTTTTACCCAACAAACCACTTAACCATATGGCTGCTGTAAAAATAGCGACTTCAAAAAACATTTGCATAGCACTTGGAGATCCTAAATTGATGATTTTTTTTATCATTAATTTATCCAAAACAAAGATCTTGATATTGGTAACATAATCCCTGGATTTTTTATGACCTTTTAAAATCCACCAAAGGAAAATAACCATAACCACACGTGAAATAACAGTTCCATAAGCAGCTCCAACTATACCATATTCCGGAAATCCAAATTTTCCAAAAATAAGTAAGTAGTTTAAAACAACATTTACAATGTTGGCTACAATGGTTGCATACATAGGATAGCGCGTCATGGACAAACCATCACTAAATTGCTTAAATGCTTGAAAAACTATTAATGGCACTAATGAAAACGCTACCCAACCTAAATACGGAATAGCTAACTCCACAACCTCTAGTGGTTGTTTCATTAAATACATTAAAGGTTTAGCGAATAACAGTAAAATAAATAAAAATAAACCCAAAGACGAACAAAGAAACAAACCATGTTTAAAAGCCGACTTTCCTTTTGCAAAATTACCTTCGGCATCTGCTTCTGCTACCAATGGTGTAATGGCTGTAGAAAAACCAATTCCAAGAGACATGGCAATAAACATAAAACTATTTCCAAGTGAAACAGCAGCAAGTTCAGCAGTTCCCAATTGCCCAACCATAATATTATCTACAAAACTAACAAAAGTATGTCCCAACATACCCAACATAACAGGAGCTGCTAGTTGCCAATTGTATTTAAATTCTTTTGTGTAGTTGCTTAAAACCAATTTTTACTTTTTTTTTTCAGTTGTCAAAGGTAAGTCAAACTATACAATATGTCTGTTCGTTTTGAAGTTTTCACCAAAAAAAATTAAAACCCTAATTTACAAATGTTTATATCAAATAATTGTTAATAAGTTACCATATGTTAATTTTATTGAAATCGAAAAAACTTTTAATTTTACTCCTGTAATTATACCATGTAATTCACTGGTTTAATTCAATTTAACGACATCGTTTAGCTTTTTATTTTAGAGGGATTTAAAAATGTTATTGCTAAAATGTTTCAAACAAAAAGGAGACACTTGTCTCCTTTTTGTTATTTATAATAATACTGTTATAAACATCTTGGTTTAAATTACATGTCAACCAAACCAGTGTTATTACAATCTATATTAACATTTTCATTTTATAACAACAATAGTTAATTTAATCTGATGTTAAAGTTTAATAGTTTTACTACTATAGGAAAGAAACACTTGTTTTTGCTTGTTGAAATTCCTCAAGAATATCCTTCACAATCTCTGCAACGGGTTTTATGTCGTGAATAAGACCAGCTATCTGACCAATTTCTAACTCGCCATCTTCCAAGTCACCCTCAAACATACCACGTTTAGCACGAGCACGACCTAACAATTCTTTTAACTGCTCCGGAGTTGGAGAGGATTTGTACAGTTCCTGAATGTCATTATAGAATTTATTTTTCACCAAACGTACTGGAGCTAATTCTTTTAAAGTTAATTGCGTGTCGCCTTCTTTTACATCTACAACCACTTGTTTAAAAGCTTGATGAGCTGAACTTTCTAAACTAGCCACAAAACGACTGCCAACTTGTACGGCATCTGCACCTAAAATCATGGTGGCCAACATAGCTTTTCCTGTAGCAATACCTCCAGCAGCAATTAACGGAATCGTTAACTGTTCTGTTACCATGGGTATTAATGTAAGTGTCGTTGTTTCATCACGTCCATTGTGTCCACCAGCTTCAAAACCTTCTGCTACAACAGCATCAACTCCTGCTTCTTGTGCTTTTAGTGCAAATTTTACACTACTTACCACATGAACCACAATTATTCCACGTTCTTGTAACCAGCTCGTCCACGTTTTAGGATTTCCAGCGGAAGTAAAAACAATTTTTACATCTTCTTCCACTATAATATTCATAATTTCTTCGACATTTGGATATAACATGGGCACGTTAACACCAAAAGGTTTAT